>Ga0163155_10003528_pt1 | contig 16804 bp, 13 predicted proteins | sample OliLakLV19SP4G1_FD_148611 | JGI IMG/M metagenome (GOLD analysis project Ga0163155, IMG submission 148611) | Freshwater microbial mat bacterial communities from Lake Vanda, McMurdo Dry Valleys, Antarctica - Oligotrophic Lake LV.19.SP4.G1 | ecosystem: Environmental > Aquatic > Freshwater > Lake >... | reverse complement strand
GCAGGATGTGGCGACCCATGCGTATGCGGCGGCACACACCGATCCGCGCGGCAGCGTACTCACCGAGACGGATTTTGCGGCGCTGAAAATTCATGTCTCCGTATTGAGCGCGCCGGAGCGGATCGAGTTTATTTCTGAAGACGATATGGTGTCGAAAGTGCGGCCGGGCATCGATGGGTTGATCGCGGAAGAGAACGGGAGAACGGGCACGCTGCTGCCGTCGGTGTGGGCGAATCTGCGTGATGCGCGCGATTTTGTGAATCACGTGAAAGTGAAGGCGGGGTTGAGCGAGGGGTACTGGTCGTCCACGATCCGCTGGCTGAGGTATACGACGGAATCGTTTTCGAATTGAATGGGGACGAACTAGAACAGATTCGACACGAAGTCACAAAGGACTCAAAGACACGAAGATGAATGGGGAGATTTGAATACAGGCAGGCTGGAAGCCTGCGGTACAAAAAAACGGACCGGCATGGCTGCCGGTCCGTTTTGCGATTCAAAAGAGAATCGCTGAGGAAATTACTGAGCGGTCTTTTCGCCCGACTTCTTCCAACCGGCGATGCCTTCGGAATAGTGGACGACGTTCGTGTAACCGAGCTTCTTAACGGCGTCGACGCCGGCCTGATAGGCATTGCAGTTCGGGTTGCCGCAGTAGGCGACGACCAGAGCGGCTTTATCGGCCGGGAGCTTGGCGGCGAGTTCAGCCTTGTTGGCCTGGAAATCGACGGCGCCCGGAATGTGGCCGGCTTTGTAGCTGTCTGAGCCGTTGCAGTCGATCAGCACGACTTTCTTTTCGGCAACAGCTTTGACCAGATCAGCGTGCTTGATGTCGGCGACCTTGTCTTCAGCCATCAGACCCGCGGAAACGAAAGAAAGAGCCAGAGCCAGAACTGCGAACGAAAACTTCATACGAACTACCCTCCACAAGATTGTGCTCCGCGACAGCGGAAGCGTTGGTTTGGATGCGGCACCACAGTGGCGCCGAAATCTAAACGTTAGACGCGAGGACTTTATTCAAAGGAATCCGAAAATCAATGACTCAAACCAATCTTAATAAAGCAGGTCACACGAAGTTTAATGATTTGTCTAATTTAATCACAGGGCAGCCGTCACTATTTAGGTGTTTAACAGGGTTATTGCTACTAAATTAATGCACGTGTGCACTTTTTTGCGGATCTTTGGGAGTAGCACCGTACCTTGCGAGCATTCTTTCACAGAAGTTGGACAGAGGTGGCCGGGAACCGTAGCATCGCTGGCCTACTATAAGGAGAGGGCTCCGGCGCGATGTTCACTGTCTTCCTGCTTTCCATCGGTGACGAACTGCTCTTGGGCGAGATCGTCGACACCAATAAACCGTTTATAGCTCAGCGTTTGATGCCGCTGGGTCTGACCGTCGTCGGCGCGGAGACGGTCGGCGACGAGATCGAAGATATCGTCGCGGCGTTTCAACGGGCGCTGAAGCGGGCGGATATCGTGATCGCGACGGGAGGGCTGGGGCCAACGGATGACGACCTGACCAACGAGGCGTTGGCGAAGACGCTGGGCTGCGAACTGGAATTCCGCAACGATGTCATGGAGCAGATGGCGGCGCGGCTGAAGCGGACGGTGACGTCGCTGCCGGGGTCGAACCGCAAACAAGCGATGCTGCCGAAAGGCGCTCAGGTTTTGCGGAATGACTGGGGCACCGCGCCGGGCGTGCATGTTCCGGTGAAGTTGACGGAAGGCGCGTACCAGGTGGCGGAGGTGGCGGCGGCGACGAAGCATGTTTTTCTGACGGCCGGAGTGCCTCGAGAGATGAAGGGCATTCTTACCGAGCGCATCGTGCCGTTTCTGGAAGCGCACTATCCGGCGGCGCGAGCGCTAGTGATGAAAAAGTGTCATGCGTTTGGAATACCAGAGTCCATCGTTGGCGAACGCATCAAGCCGATGATGCAGGCCGGGCACAATCCGAACGTGGGCACGCGCGTGGGAGGCGGCGTCGTGACGGTGCGCCTCGTCGCGAGCGCTCCGACGGAACGCGAAGCGTTGGAACTCTTACAGCCTTGCCTTGCGCAAACGCGCGAGGCATTGCGGGAAGGACTTTTCGCCGAAGACGACGAGACCCTCGCCAGCGCGACGCTCGCGGCATTGCTGTGGAATAACAAAACGGTGGCGATCGCGGAGAGTTGCACGGGCGGGCTGGTCTCCGCAATGCTGACGGAGATCCCCGGATCGAGCGCGGCGCTGCTGGAATGTGCGGTGGTGTATTCCAACGAAGCCAAGATGCGGACTTGCAGCGTTAAAGCGGAGACGCTCGCGGTTCACGGCGCTGTCTCCGCGCAGACGGCGGCTGAACTGGCGTCGGGAATTCGGATCAGGGCGAAGGCGGATTTTGGGCTGAGCATCACGGGCATTGCCGGGCCTGAAGGGGGCAGCGAGTCCAAGCCGGTGGGACTGGTTTATTTCGGCATCGCGTCGATCGCAGGTGTACGCACGGTAGAGCGCAACTACCCGGGACTGGACCGCGGAATGGTTCGCGACCGTGCCGCCGCGCAGGCGCTAGACTTTTTGAGGCGCACAGCCATCGGGGAGTGAACGGAAAAAAACAGAAACAGAGTCGACACCAAGACACAAGACACAAAGAAATTGAATGAGGGATATGCTTGATTCTGAAATCGGAAGTCTGTTCGGGGAGTCGCACGGGCCCAACGGCAGGCTGCCAAGGGCACTCCTCTTCACGCTCTTTCTATTCATTATTTCTCCGAGTCTTCTCATCTCCGCTTTCTTCGTGCCTTTGTGTCTTTGTGTTGAGTCCGTTTAGTTTTTTATGTGAGGTAAGATGCTAGAGCGAATCGGGCGGCGTTTTGAATACTTGGTGCGGCAGTACATGCCGGACCCGTTTTTGCTCGCGCTGATTTTTTCGCTGCTCACGTTTGTGCTCGCGCTACTGTTCACGAAGTCCGATCTTTTCGCGCTGGTTGATCAGTGGTTTTATGGCAGCGGCAAAGACGATGGCTTCTGGGCGCTGCTTAAGTTTTCGATGCAGATGGTGCTGATCGTCGTGACGGGCGAAGCCGTGGCCGCCTCCCCGAGCGTTCAGCGCGGCATCCGCTCATTGGCGGCGATGCCGAAGTCTGCGTTTGGCGCGGTCGCTTTCGTCTCATTTTTCTCAATTCTGCTGGGCTGGATCCATTGGGGATTCGGGCTGATCACGGCCGCCTTGCTGGCGCGCGAAGTGGCGGCTCAGGCGCGCATGCGCGGGCTGCTCATTCATTATCCGCTGCTCGGGGCGGCCGCCTATACGTCGCTCTTGATCTGGCACGGCGGCTTGAGCGGCAGCGCGCCTCTGAATGTGAATACGAACACTCATTTTCTCATGGATGTCGTCGGGCAGGTTCCGATGTCGCAAACCGTTTTCAATCCGATGAATTTCACCGCGTGCGGAATCCTGCTCTTCACAGTGCCGTTTCTCTTGGCGGCGATGACGCCCAAAGAAGGGCAGATCGAGATTTCGGCGGAGACGCTCGCGGAAATGCGGCCTGCGGAATACAAGCCGGACCGCAGCACGCTCGCGGGCCGGATCGATTCAAGCCCGCTCACGAGCTGGCTGATCGGTGCGCTGGGAATTTTATTTCTCGCCCGCTATTTCAGCGTGAAAGGATGGGATGGCCTGACGCACGATATCGTGAATTTCAGTTTTCTGATGATCGGCCTGCTCTTGCATCGTTCGCCGATGGCGTATGCCCGCGCGATTTCTCAAAGCATGAAGGGGACCGCCGGCATCGTGCTGCAGTTTCCGTTTTACGGCGGGATCATGGGCATCATGAAAGGCTCCGGCCTGGCGGAGGTCATTGCCGACGTCTTCGTTCAGTTCGCCACCGCTAAAACGCTGCCCTTTTTTACGTATCTCAGCAGCGTTTTTTCGAAGTTGTTCATCCCCAGCGGAGGCGGCGAGTGGGCGATCGAAGGCCCGATCATGCTGAAGGCCGCGAAACGACTCGGCGCATCAAACGGCAACACCATCATGGCGATCGCCTATGGCAATATGGTGGGGAATATGTTTCAACCCTTCTGGGCGCTGCCGCTGCTGGGAATCATGGGACTGACCGCGCGCGACATCATGGGCTACTGCCTGATCGTTTTCTGCTTCGCGTTTCCGATATTGGGAGTGATCCTGCTGGTGTTTTCGTGATAGGGTTGACGCGCAGCGTCTACCCTGGGTCGAAGGTGTGCGATGAATTTCAACCCTGAAAGGGTTGCGGAAGGTTTGGCACGACCCCTTCAGGGTTGAAATTTCCTCGGAACGCAGCACCCAGGGTAGCGCCTGCGGGCGCAACCCTGGGCTTCGTTCCATTGCCCCCGGTGGGGCAAGAAACGACTGGCCTTCCACGGAATTCTAAAAAAACACCGGGTCCAAAAACCCCGCCACTGGATGTGGTTCAGGGGACCGCACGCATGCCGAACCCTGAACCCATTGCCTCCAGCCTCCAGACTTTGGACTCTTACTGTGCCGCCGCGCTGCCCTTGGCGGATCCCTGCCAGTAGGTGCGGTCGCCAACCACCTTCTTCTTGTTGGTGAAGGAGAGATCCATCGTGACCGGCGTGAACGTTTTGGTGAACGTTCCAACCGTGGCGACAGTCTTGAACGTGCGCGTCGCGGTGCTGGCGCCTTCGGGATACTTGACGATGTTGAACGTGCCGATGTTCAGGTACATCTGCGAGTAAATGCTGTTGACGTTGTTTTTGATGCTGATGACGATCTGGTCCTTGCCGATCTTCACGGTCGTCGCGCGCAGAACGACGCGGCCTTGAACATCGCCAATGTTGGACTCGTTGATTTTTACTGAGGACGCTCCCGCGACATATTTCGGATCCTTGCTGAATTTGATATCCATGAAGTAATCGCTGCCCGAACCGGAGACCTCGCTGACGACAACCTTGATCGACGTGTCGCCGGTGAACGCTGCGCCGGTGACACCGGGAGCCGGAATCGTAATCTGAATGGTGGATTTTCCCTGCAACGCTTCAATGGCCGGTCCGAGCAAAGGGACCACGCCAGCGGGATTCTTTTTGACGGTGGTTTTCGCGGTCTCAGCGATCTTTAGTGCATCGCCGGCCAGCGCGGACGTGGCGAGCAGAACGGCGGCGAGCAGCAGTGAGAGGGGACGGATCATGGTGGCACTATCTCCTGGTGAGAATCGCGAGAGCATCGCGAACTCGATTCATGAAATCGCTCTACAATAAAGCTTTACGATGGGTCGCAGAATACTAATTTATACAACCAGCCGGAGCAATAGATTTGTTCCGAATTTTTCAATTTGAACAGTGCGCCTACAGGAATAGTCGAATGGAATTTCCAGCGTTATCGGACGTATAGAATCGGACGTTCCGTGCATTCTAGCGCCGCTCAGTGGAGAAAATAACGACGCCTGCGTTGAAGGCTCGGTGCAAAATCTGGCACGCGGAGTGCGCGACACTAAAGCGGAGGTCGCTGCTTATGCTCAGCCTGATCATGATTGCTTGGACGACCGCATTCGCCGCTATGGCGACGTTGTATGCGATTTCTCTTTTCTGGTCGGAGCACGTTGAGAAGCAGACTCAAAAAATTTGAGCGGCGCCGCCGTTTGGCGGCGCTCAAGAGCGGCTGTGGCGTTCCTTTTTAGCGCGTCACAGCCGCTCGTTTATTTGTTCCGGTCGCATGATGTACTCGCCGCCGCGCCAACCACTCGCTTCCCAGCGCGATGAGCAGAAGAATTTCCGATGTGCAAAGCAAATTCATTCCGATGACGTGCCACACGGCCGTACGCCGACGCGCGGTCGTCACCCCTTTGTCGTACCACGCCAGCGGCCAGCCGTACGCCGCGCCGCCGGCGACAGTGGTTGATCCCTGTTCACTTTCCCCGTTGGACTTTGGCGTGAAGATGTTAAAGTTTCACGCGTTCAATCAATCATGAGGCTGGTCTTGCGCGATACGCTTTTGATTCTTGTTTTGTTTCTGTCGGCATGGAGCCCCTTGCGCGCCAATGAAGAGGTGCGCCCGGGACTTGAGGACGTGCCCCTGATCGTCGCCGATGTCAACGGCCGGCCGATCTACCGCAACGACCTGATCCGCGAACTGGTCGGTTCCTCGGCGCCCGATGCCATCGAGCGCTTGATCCGCAGGACTCTCATCGAGCAAGCCGCCAAAGCCGCCGGCGTCAGCGTCACACAGCAGCAGATCGAACAGCAATTCGCCGTCGACAAGCGCGACTTGATGGCTGAATTGATCGCGATGCCGTGGGATCAGAAAAAAGAATTCCCCATCGCCGATATCATCCGCGCGCGTTACCGCATGAACATCGACGAGTACAAGCAGCTTGTGATCCGCCAGCGCCTGCTGACGAAATATTGCGTCGCGCGCGACCTGCAACCGACGGAAGCCGAATTGATGCGCTATTTCGCATCGCACCTCGATCAGTTTCAGCCGCCGCAGATTTATCACGCCAGCCACATCCTCATCTCGTGGATCGATCCGCGCGATTTCCATCGCGGCTTTCGCTTCCGCACCGCCGCGTACCAGAAGGCCGAGTACGAACAGGAACGCATCCGCCGCATTCGCCTGAAGCGCGACGACAAACTGGAGTACAAAGACAAGATCGACGAACTCGACCCGCTGGTGATCCAGGCGCGCAAGAAGGCGGAGAAAATTCTCAAAGACATTCAAAGCAATGTCATCACCTGGGAACAGGCCGTGCGTCAGTACTCCCAGGACCCGCTCGACCAGAGCCGCACGGATACCGTGTCGAAGAAGCGTCAGCCGTCCGAGCGTGAAAAGGGCGGCGGGATAGCCGGCGACGTTGGCTGGTTTCACAGCGGCGGTCCGCTGGAACCTGATTTTTTCAAGGGCGCGAAAGAGTTAAAACCGGGCGAAACGGGCGGCCCGGTCGAAACCATTTACGGCTATCACCTGATCAAAATGATCGAGATCAAATCGCCGCAGGCCGTCACGTACCAGCAGTGCCGAGATAAAGTGGAGCGCGCCTTTATCGAGAATGAAATCCAGACCCGCTCCACCAAGTGGATGAACGAACTGTCCGCCAACGCCGTGTTGCGCACCGAACCCACGCTGCTGTGGCCACCCATGGCCGAACGCGCCTCAGTCGTTCCGGATGCGGGCGCCGGCAAAAACGCGGAGGCCATCGCCGATCCGCCAGCCGGCTCCGTGAATGAAACCATCATCAAGCGTTCTGAGGTCTGGCGAGAACTGCTGCGCGCCGACAGCGACGACTCCCTCAACCGCCTGATCCATTATGAAATGATCACGTCGATGTTGAAAACAATGGGCGCCGAACGCATGGATTGGGAGTGCGCCGATCCCCGCCAGCGCTCCGCCCAGGCGCCGCCATCGAAGCCCATCCAGGTCAGTTCCGAAATTGTCGACGTCGAGCTGAACGACGACCGTCTGCGAAAAGAACGCGAGGCGCCGGACATCTCGTTCAAAGATTACATTTACCTTTACTACGGTCAGAGCGTCGACGAGTACCGCAAGAAACTGGAAGCGGGGCTGCTCTTGCGCGTATCGGTGCGCCGCAAAGTCATCCTGGCCAGCCGTCAGAAACATGTCGCCGTGGAGAACTCCGATCACATCGACGATAAAACGTTGATCACCGAATATGCTCTGGCCAAGGAAAATTATTTTGAGCCCGTGTCGTACGACCTGAGCCACATCTTGATCGTGCCTACCGGCGGGATGGCCAAGGCCGATAAGACCGCGATGCTCGGCGCCATGACGATCGCCGACCAGGTGCGGCGAAATTACGTGGTCAATCCCGTGGCCGATAATTGGACCAAGCTGGTTCAGGATTTTTCGATGGATACAGCCGTAAACAAGCAGCGCGGAGGACGTTTGGGGTCAACCTACCCCGATATGCGCAACCCCGAATTTCCTGAGGGCCCCGCCTTGTATTCAGAAGTAAAAACGCAGGGCGTGCAGCGCGGCCAGGCCAGCGCGCCGATCCGCACGTTTCGCGGCTTCCACATCGTGCTCGTGGACGGCGTACACCCTTCGAGGCAACTGGAATTCAACGAAGTGAAGTGGCGCGTCGAAAAAGATTACCTGCAAGAACGAGCGAAGATGTACATGGACGTGTGGCTGCGCGGATTGACGTCCTCCGCCAAGATAAAACGATTTATTTTTTCCACTGTCCTGACCGGTGAACAGGCGCACGGGCAGCCTCAAGACAACTTCGCCTTGCCTAAGAATTAGTGCGTAATTACGCCCGTTTTTCAGAACTTCTGTCCGACGCGTCGCATCTCAATCTACATCTTGTGCAAGACAGCTTTCATTTTGCGCTTTGACGCCGACCTGTTCTTCATGTGAAATAGGAGTTCATTAACGAAGCATGAATTTAGGAGCCGTTCCGGTGACCTCACCCTCGAGGCCAAATCCGCCCCCTTCTGGGCAACCCACCGCCCCAGGACCCGCGGAAAAGAAAACACGTCGGCTCGGCGACTACGAACTCGTCGGCAAATTGGGCCAGGGCGCGATGGGCTCCGTCTATCTGGCCAACCGCCTTTCCACCGGGCAGAAGGTGGCGATCAAGATTCTTCCGCACGATCTGGCGCGCGATCAGGAATTCCTGGAACGCTTCCGCCGTGAAGCTCGCGCCGCTCTGAAAATCTCGCATCCCAATGTTGTCGCCGCCTACGACGTCGGCGTGGCTGACAGCTACAATTTTATCGCGCTCGAATACATCGACGGCCCCAATTTGGAATTGCTGCTCCAGAAAAAAGGCCGATTGAGCGAAGCCGAATTACTGAAGATCACCTCGGAAATCGCCATGGCCCTTGAAGCCGCCGAAGAACAGGGAATTGTTCACCGGGATATCAAGCCCGCAAACATCCTGATGAATTCCGCCGGCGTTTCCAAGCTCACCGATCTGGGATTGGCTTCCGCCAGCAAGGGCGATCAGCGCGTAACCATGGCCGGATTCGCCGTCGGCACTCCGTTTTATATTTCGCCCGAGCAGGCTCGCGGCGATCTGGACGTTGATTGCCGCGCCGATATTTACAGCCTTGGCGCGACGCTTTACCACCTCGCGACTGGCGCACTGCCGTTTCCCGGAAATAATCCCGTTGTAATCATGACCAAGCATTTGCAGGAAATGCCGCCCGCGCCGCACATCCGTCAGCCGGGCGTTTCGGAGCGCATCAGCGCCATGATCATGAAGATGATGGCCAAAGACCCCGGCGAACGCTACCAGAGCGCCACTGAATTGAAGGCCGACGTGGAACGCATGAAGACCGGACAGATGCCGGGTGGCACCAAGCCCCCGCCGCTGCCCACGTCCAGCCGAAGAGTGGTCCCGAGTCCTTCGAAACCCGTGATTCCCTCGGCTTCGGCAAAGTCAGGCTTCGAGCACCTAATTGCCCTTCCCGATACGCTGCTGCCGTTCCTTCCCGCTTCCGCGCGGCTGCCAATTCTTGCCGTCATGCTGACGCTTGGATTTCTGCTGGTGCTCTTCGCGGCGATTGTGCTGTTAAAGTAAGATTTCTGTACTTATTGCTTCTCGAATCTGCGGATGTAAACTTTATTCAAATGAGCGCTCATATGGAACCAGAAACACAAGCTAAAGCGAAATCCGGACCAGGCTCAACAAAGGCGGCGAGAATGCCGAGATCTGATTCGAAGATGTTCAAAGGTCGTCGCGTATACACCGAAAACGACCGCAACGATTTGAATTTTCAATTTCCATTGCCTCCGGAACCAGAATGGGAAGCAGAGTGGAACAAGCGAAATGCCGAAGTTGATAAAAAATAATGTCGCCACAGCGGCATGAAATTTATCTTATTCGCTGGCGCCTTCGCGAGTCCTTCGATTCTCGTCCGTGCGTTGTTGTTGCAGAGTCCCTGCACACCGATACATGTATCATACTCGTTTCATCGTCCGATTTGTATCGTCCGGACTCGACTTCCTGATACCCAACGATCATCCCGACTTTTCGCTGACAGGTTTGAAAAAAATATCGTTCGTTGTCGGCGATCAGATTCACGAAGTACCCACCCAACTATTGAATACTTTGCTAGGCCGCTTGAGTGGCAATTTGGAGCAGGAGTTCATACGCTGGATCGACTAGCCATTGCCCGCCAATAAATCTTGAAATTCCCACCTTTCTCCTATGAAAAATCACCCCTCAAGCACTCGCCTTAAGTAGCGTCCGATAACCTTTTAACGTAGACTAACCCTGTCTTTGCAGAGCGCCCCTAAATCCGATTTCACGGAGAGCAGCAAACGTTATGTCCGCACCCGATGACGTGAACGATCCACCCGAAAATGACGACGACAAACCGCAGGAAAATGGCGAGATTCCCGCGCCTGAAGAAGGCGGCGGCGAGATCATTCGCGAACGTCCTCCGGGCCTCTCCAGCGGCAAGGATATTCACGGCGGGCGCATTGAAGACCTGCTGATCGAAGACGATCTGAAGCGCTCGTATTTAACCTACGCCATGTCCGTGATCGTCTCGCGGGCGCTGCCGGATGCACGCGATGGACTCAAACCCTCGCAGCGCCGCCTGCTCGTCGCGATGAACGATTTGAATCTCGCGCCGCGCTCCAGGTTCCGCAAGTGCGCGCTGATCGTTGGCGATTGCATGGGTAAATACCATCCCCACGGCGACGCCGCGATTTATCCAACGCTGACCCGCATGGCCCAGCATTGGAACACGCGTTACATGCTCGTTGAAGGCCAGGGAAATTTCGGATCGATCAATCCCGATCCCGCCGCCGCCATGCGATACACCGAAGCGCGCATGACCTTCGCCACCGTCGAATTGCTCGACGATTTGAACAAAGACACCGTCGACTTCGTCAAGAATTACGACGAATCGCGCGAAGAACCGACCGTTCTGCCCGCCCGTTTCCCGCAACTTGTCGTCAACGGTTCGCAGGGCATCGCCGTCGGCATGGCGACACAGATTCCGCCGCACAATCTTTCCGAGATCGTCGACGCCACCGTTCATCTGATCGAAAATCCTGAATGCACCATCCAGGATCTGATGAAGCACGTCAAAGGCCCCGACTTTCCGACCGGCGGCATGATCTGCGGACGGCAGGGAATCTACGACGCGTTCACAACCGGCCGCGGCCACTTAACGGTGCGCGGCAAAGTTCATTTCGAAGAAGAGAAAGACCGCGAAAAAATCGTCATCGATGAAATTCCCTACCAGCTCGGCCTGCTGCGCCTGTGCGATAAAATCGTCGAGGCTGTGAAAGCCGACCGCCTCAAGGGCATCAGCGACGTGCGCGACGAAAGCAGCAAGGAAGGCCTGCGCGTGGTCGTGGAACTCAAGCGCGGCGAAAACCGCGACGTGGTGCTCAATCAGCTCTACAAGTACACGCCGCTCGAAGCCACGTTCGCCGTCAACACATTGGCGCTCGTTCGCGGCCGCCCGCGCATTCTCAATCTCAAGCAGCTTCTCGAACAGTACCGCGAGCACCGCAAAGACGTCATCACGCGACGCACGCGCTTTTTGCTCGCGCAGGCCGAAGAACACGCGCACATATTGGAAGGTAAGATCATCGCCGTCGATCACATCGACGAAGTCATCAAGATCATCCGCGCATCCCTAGACCGTGAAAGCGCTCGCGAAAACTTGATCGCGCGATTTGAGCTGAGCGTGCGGCAGGCCAAAGCCATCATCGAAATGACGCTCGGCGCCCTGACCGGCCTCGAACGCGACAAGCTGAAGGCCGAGTACGACGTCGTGCAGGAGCACATCCGCGACTACCAGAGCATCCTCTCCGACGTCAACCGCGTCCTTGAGATCATCAAAGAAGACCTCTACGAAATGAAGGAGCGCTTCGGCGACGAGCGCCGCACGCAGATCGTTGGCGAAGCCGGAGAGATGTCCGAGACCGATCTGGTTGCCGACGAAGTCATGGCCGTCACGATCAGCCACAAGGGCTATTGCAAGCGCGAGCCGCTCGCCAGCTACCGCCTGCAATCGCGCGGCGGCAAAGGCATCATCGGCGCGCGCAGCAAGGACGACACCGATTTCCCCGAGCATCTCTTCATCGCCAGCTCGCACGATTACCTGCTCTTCTTTTCCAACGATGGGCGCGTGTACTGGCAGAAGGTCTATGACCTTCCGCAACTCGGCCGCATGGCGCAGGGCCGCGCGCTGGTCAATCTGCTCGAACTGACCGAGGGCCAGAATGTCGTCGCCATAGTTCCCGTGGTCAATTTCGAGGAGGACGCATCGGTCTTCATCGTCAGCCAGCAGGGCTACATGAAAAAATGCCGGCTCAGCGAATACAAGAATCCGCGCCGCGGCGGCATTTCGACGATGGGCCTTGAAGAAGGCGACGAAGTCATGGCCGCGAAATATGTCAAGCGCAACCAGGAAGTCGTGCTCTGCACACGCCAGGGCATGGCCGTGCGCATCGACGAAACGGTGGTTCGCGACATGGGCCGCAGCGCCCGAGGCGTCAACGGGCCCAACTTGCAGGACGACGATAAGATCGTCAGCGTCGTTGTCGGGCAGCCCGGCGATTACCTCCTGACCGTCTGCGAAAAAGGCGTCGGCAAGCGCAGCCAGATCGACGAATACCGCAAGACCGCGACGCAGCGCGCGCGCGGCGTCATCAACGTAAAGATCACCGAAAAGAACGGCCCCGTCGTGGCCGTGGTCGCGGTAAAGGCCGGCGACGAACTGATGCTGATGGCGGAAAAAGGAAAAGTCATCCGCACCAAGATGGAAGACGTGCGTGAGACGGGCCGTAGCGCGATCGGCGTTTACATGATGGATCTCGACGATGACGACCGCGTCGTGACCGTCGCGAAAATAGCCGCCGAAGAAGCCGAAGCCGCTCACGAACAGGCCGCAGCGAAAAAAGCCGAGGAGGCCGACGAAAAGGAACGCGACGGCACGAACCGGAAGAAAGCCAGCGAATCGGCACTGCGCATGGCCGTCGACGCGCCGCCGCCCATCGAAGTCAGCACTGCCGCGCCCGTTGCTTTGCCCGCGCCCGAAGCGCCGCCGGCGCCCGAAACGCCGCAGCCGCTGCCCGGCACCGTACAGGAAATGCTGCGCCGGGCCGAAGAAGAACAGAAGGCGAAGGAAGAGGGGGAGAAGAAGGATACCGATGGGGCAACGTCGTGATAAGATCAGCTCCGGAGGAATGGTATGATAACGTCACTTGAAATCGAAAATTTAAGGGGAATTGCCAAAGGCAGTGTTAGCGGACTGAAGCATCTAACGGCTATAGTAGGAACAAACAACTCGGGAAAATCTACTCTTTTGGAAGCCTTAGCTGTTGCCTCGTCAAAGGGTGGACTTGCGAATTGGTGGTGGGTAGCCTGTCTAAGAGGTTGGCTAGGCATTGATGGATTCGAGCAGTTTTTTTATCGCAATAGCCGAATGTGTAAGCTGGCGGTTCTTAAGGATGGACAATCGCGTCCATCTGAAAGTTTCGAATTTAAGTTAAGTGATAATGCCGTAATTGATAATTACTTGATAGAGCAGGCTAGATTATTTCAATTGTCAGATCGAAGGGCATACATTGAAGCCACTTCGTACCTGGAAACAGGACCGTCCAATGAGGCCGCCATAATTGACGATAACGGCAAAGCAACTGATCCGAGGTTGATTCAAGGTCGTCCTGTCCCCGTTGCAAATGTCAAATTTGTTGATTTAAATACGAAGATATCGCTTGAAGACGAATGGTCGAAAGCAATCCAAAAGGGTCATTGGTTCGAGAAAACTTAATCAACCTGTGCAGGGTACTACGACCCGATTTGAAAGATTTGCAGATTCTCAAGCAAGGTTTGTATTCAACACTCACGGTGCTGGATGCTCAGTCCTCAAGTCCGTTTGCTTTTGTGGGAGACGGAATGAAAAGATTACTTCGGATCGCTTGTAGCTTTGCATCATCCTCCGGTGGAGTTGTTTTGATAGAAGAACCAGAGGCGTTTCTTCATCCTAAAGGCATGAATGAGTTTACAAGATTGATGGTGGCTGCCGTTTCGCAAGGCACACAGGTGATATTCACCACCCATAGCCTCGAATTGCTGGGAAAAATTTTTGAGCGACAGAATGGCCACGATTTGGGACAAGCATGTCTAGTTCGAACAAAGCTTAGTAACGGAGAATTAACAACTGGCGTCATTTCTGGATTGGATGCCGCGGAAAGGCTATCTGAAGTTGGTGAGGACTTGCGGCGATGAAATGCAGCCTTCTTGTGGTCGAAGGACCGGACGATCTCGTGGCAATTCGATCCTTACTCAAGCACATTTTTGGCGGCGAGGTGCACGAGGCCACCGATGTATTTACTCGTGAGGATCGTTCAAGCAAACTCGTGTGGGTTGATGCCATTGTTTATATTTTAATCGGTCGAGATAAAGATCGCGCCGCTGAGCGCTTGATTAATCAACTGAACCTTACTCCGCCTCCTGATATTCCATTTACTCAAGTCGGAAGTTTTTTTGATCCTGATTCTCAAAGTGATGATGAGGCCCGCGCGTGGTTGAAATGTAAACTAGAAAGCAAAGGTGTTTCTCTTACCGGTACTGAAGACGGCAACTTTGTTACGGCTCAAACCATTCCCGTGCTTTGTTGTCTCTGGAATCTGGGTGACAGGTTTAATGATCTGGATGACCAACACAACCTCGAACGTGTAGCCATCGAAATCTTAAATGTGTCTACCGTGGCGGAAGCTGAGATTATTCTTGGATTTCTGTGCACACTTTCAGAAAAATCTAAACGAATTTCGTGGAAGACGGCATTTCGCCTTTGGTCAGCCATGCGTTACCCGGACAACGGTGCCATGGAACAAGTCTTCGGTCAGGATGAATCCGTTCGCACTTCTATTGGAACCGTACTTAAAGATTCTCAGCTGCTGACAAGTTTGAAGAGACTAGCTGGAACAAAAGCCGTGAACGTTAGAAGCGCCAACTGAACTGAAATTACTTGGCAGCACTTTTTGACTTATCCTCAGCCCCTGAAGCGAGGCTCGAAATGTCGAAATCCGATCTCCCCCCTGAGCCGAAGAGTTCTGACGTGACGCCGGAGGCGCTGTACGATGGCCGCCGCGAATTCATCAAGAATACAATTCTGTATCTGACGACGGCCACCGCCATTGGCGGCGGTCTAACGTACTTAACCACGCGCGGACGTCTCGGACCCGGCGCAACGGGAGCTTCGAACCAGCCGCCGCTTCCTGGCGATTTGCCTGCCGCCTCGCCGACGACTCCACCGACTGAGACGACACCTGCGTCCGCTGCGACGGCCCCGGCAACGTCCGCGGCGGCAAAAGTCAATTACGATACCGACGAACCGCGGACCGCCTTCAACGACATTTCGACGTACAATAACTTTTACGAATTCGGAACGGCCAAATCCGATCCTGCCAGGAACGCGCACACGTTGAAGACCAAACCCTGGACGGTCGAGATTGACGGCGAATGCGGTAAACCGCAAACGATCGACATCGATACATTGATCAAGCTGTATCCGCTCGAAGACCGCGTCTACCGCATGCGTTGCGTCGAAGCGTGGTCGATGGTGATCCCCTGGCGCGGCTTCGAATTGCGCAAAATTCTGGAGCGCGTTGAGCCCACATCGAAAGCGAAATTCGTCGCCTTCACCACCTTGTTCGACCCCGATCAGATGCCGGGCCAGCGCGGCCATTCCATTCACTGGCCGTACGTCGAAGGCCTGCGCCTGGATGAGGCGATGCACCCGCTGAGCCTGCTGGCCTTCGGCATTTACGGGAAAACAATTCCGAACCAGAACGGCGCGCCGATCCGCCTCGTAGTCCCGTGGAAGTACGGATTCAAAGGCATCAAATCCATCGTGAAAATCAGCCTGGTCGAGAAAATGCCGCCGACATCGTGGAACCTTCTGGCGCCCGATGAGTACGGTTTTTTCTGCAACGTGAATCCCGATGTCGATCATCCGCGCTGGAGCCAGGCGTCCGAGCGGCGCATCGGCGACATTCTGAAACGGACTACATTAAAATTCAACGGTTACGGCGAACAGGTCGCGCATCTATACAAAGACATGGACCTGGTAAAATTTTACTAGAGGTATTTCACGCGTGGCCGAACTCGCCGTTCCCATAAAACAGGTGCGCAACGATCAACGGCTGAGTTGGCTGCGGCCGGCCGTGACCGCCGGTTTGCTCGTGCCGCTGCTGGTGCTTTTCTTCCGCTGGCGCATGGGCCTGCTCGATGCGGACCCGATCGCGGAAGCTCTGAATCAATTCGGATTGCTGGCGCTCGTCTGCCTGATCGCCTCGCTCGCGTGCACGCCGCTGAAACTTCTTTTTGGCTGGACGTGGCCGTTGCGCGTGCGGAAAGAACTCGGCCTCTTCGCCTTTTATTACGCGCTGGCGCATTTCACCGTTTATCTCGTTTTCGATAAAAATCTTGCGCTCGGCGCGGCCCTTGACGACGTCATCAAACGCAAGTTCATACTGGTTGGATTTCTGGCGTTTCTCGTTCTGATACCGCTTGCGCTGACGTCCACGGCCGCCGCGATTCGGCGGATGGGTGTGCAGAAGTGGCAGCGCCTGCACCGGCTTTCATACGCGGCTGGAATACTCGGCGCGCTTCATTTTTACTGGCGCGTGAAAAGCGATGTCTCGGAACCGCTCGTTTATGCCGGCGTGCTTGCGTTGCTTATGGCCGTTCGGCTCGTTTACAGGAAACAATCTAAAGGGTAAGCGTCCGACCAAGCACATGCCTCAGCAGGACCGTGAGTTTGCAGAGCGGTGGTTACGGGGCGGGCTTCCAGCGGTGGGGTAGCAGGTCGTCGATCTGGCTGGCGGGATGAGTGCTGACGCGCA
>Ga0163155_10003516_pt1 | contig 16846 bp, 15 predicted proteins | sample OliLakLV19SP4G1_FD_148611 | JGI IMG/M metagenome (GOLD analysis project Ga0163155, IMG submission 148611) | Freshwater microbial mat bacterial communities from Lake Vanda, McMurdo Dry Valleys, Antarctica - Oligotrophic Lake LV.19.SP4.G1 | ecosystem: Environmental > Aquatic > Freshwater > Lake >... | reverse complement strand
GTGATCACCCTCAATGGTCCGAGTTTAGTCATTCTTTCCCTTGGTGAGTCTTTTATTGACCCCGGTGCTGTTGTCAATGATGCAAAAGACGGAAGTAAAATAATTAGTGGAGATGGTGACGTTGACACGTCCGTGTCAGGAGGGTATGCACTTACGTACACCGCGACGAATTCATCAGGCCTTAGTGCATTTACGGTTGTTCGAAGTATTCTTGTAAGAGATTCGAATACCACAGACCCAACAATAAATCGTGGTAACGGCAATTTATAATATATGAAAAAGATTTTTTCTTACATCTTCATAGTAGCTTTAGTTACAGTCTTTATCCCATCACATATTGTTTTTGCCGACAATCATTCTGACGCAAGTCCTGCCACAGCAGCAACCGCAGCAGTCGCACTTGGCGGAGCATTAGGTATCCCTGGAGCTGGAGTGGCGCGATCTTTAGTTTCCGGTGAGGCACTGGGTGGATATGTTATTGCTGTCATGGCTGCTGTCACAGAATCCGTCCTAAAGATTCTTGCCTTACTTGTCTGGATTTCAGGTACAACTCTTAATTTTGTATTGGACTACACCATTATAGACATGTCTGCACATATCAACGGTGGCTTAGATAGTTTTGGAACACAATCTGAGCCAATGGTCGGTATAAACGTTGCGTGGAAGGTTATTAAAGACCTTATGAACATCGCATTTATTTTCCTTCTCGTGTATGAGGGAATTAAGATGATTATTGGTGTAAGTAAAGATGGTGCTAAAACACTCATTGTGGGTATTATATCCGCTTCTCTTCTTATAAACTTTAGTCTTTTCTTCACTAAAATCATCATCGACGCATCAAACATTGTCACTATTGGTTTCTACAACTCAGTCATTGATGATTCAATGACTCTCACACCTCGTTCACAGCAAGGCGCATCTGCTACGGGACCTGCAAACAATGCTGGTACAGCGACACCCGCAACAAATACTCCAGACAGAGGTGTCGTCACAGGGCTCTCTGTCCCTTTCATGAAAGCTCTCGGTGTGGGAAAATTTTGGAGTTTGGAAGCATTTCAGAGTCTCCACAGTTCTCCAAATGCTGATAAAAATACAATCATTTACAACATAGGGGGTTCTATACTTTTCATTGTTACAGCATTTTCTTTTTTTGCTGTATCTGTGATGTTTGTGATTCGATACATTACCCTCATTTTCCTTCTCATGCTTTCCCCTATCGGCTATATGGGGCTCGCTATTCCACAAATGAGAACATACGCAACACAGTGGTGGGGAGCGCTCAATTCACAACTTCTTTTTGCACCACTATACATGCTCATGACATGGATAGCTCTCACACTCCTCTCCAGTCCGGGTTTCATCACACTCACCGGTGATGGAGATTGGGCAAGGCTTGTTGTGGGAGAAAATGGTCAAGGAGATGTAAACAGTATCGGACTTATTTTTAACTTCGTTCTGGTGATTGGTCTCATGATCATGACACTCTATATTGCTCAAAATGTGTCAAAGAAAGGCTCCACTCTTATTGGAGACGCAACTAAATGGGCAACCGGCGCTGCAGGAGGATTCATTGCTGGTGGCGCTGCAGGAATACTCCGAACATCTGTGGGTAGAGCTGCTTTGGGTAAATCAAGTATGGAAGATCTACAGTCGCGAGCTTCCGCTGGAGATTTGAGAGCTAAATCACGCCTAGCTCTTGCAACAAGTAGTTTTGATGTAAGAAAGAGTAAGATCGTTGAAAGGACAGCCAGTGCTACAGGTGTTGGTTTTGGTAAAGGAACAGAGGGTGTGCCATTTCTCGGTAATCCTAACGCTGGTGTCGGTGGTTTTAATGCTACCAAAACTCAAAACAAGAAAGAAAATGATGAGCGGATGGAGCAGATTACAAAACCATTTATTAATAAAAGAGATTGGACGGGCCTCGCAGATGCTATGCGGAATAAACCTCTCGCCACCCTTCGATCTACATGGGAGAGTCAGCAACAATCTACATATAAAAAACTTTCTGGTAGAGACCGAGTTTCTTTGGAAAAAGCTCTTACTTCATCAATGGGCGTAGCAGCAGCTCCATTTATTGATACAATGCGATCTAAACTTCCTATCGATGATCAGATTAAAACGTACACAGACAATAAAGAGTGGTCTTCAATGTCCAAATTCCTTATGGCAAAAAATGCCCAAGAACAAGATTATGTATATGAAAAAATGTCTGCTCGAGATCGAGTCAATCTTGATGAAGAACTTGCTACAATCACCGCTACAGGAACAGTGTTGTCTGGAAGGGACACCATAAAAAGAATGAGAAGGGCACTTTCTCTGGAGGAACAAGAAAAAACAACTGAGTCAGAAAAGAAAGTTAAGAAAGAATTTAAAACAAATGAGAAAATAGAACTCATTAAAAAATTAGTTGAGAGTACTATTGCTAGAACACCTGGACCGATTAATCCCCTTACGGGAGTGCCATATACATACGTTGAACTTGTTGGGGTCGGCAAGCTTTCTCCGAGTGAGACAAGAAGATTGGGTCCAGAATCCAGAAAAGATCCTGAGATTATAAAATTGCTTTCTCCTAGGCATCTCAAAGATCTTATGGACGGAGGACTTGAAGACGATGAGGTGTTGGCAATTACAAGTACAATAATTCCCCCAGGAACTCCTGTTGGAGTAGCGCCCGCTACATTCAGAGATCCTAATCACAAACTGCAGTATGAATATATTATTAAACCGGCAGTTAAGGATCTGTGGGGAGTATAATAACTAATATATGTACACATCTAAACAACTTAGAGAATTACACAAAAATCTTCCAGAGGATAAAAAAAACATCATCACCTCTTTTGAGTTAAGTGACTTGTTGGGAAAAATTGCGGATGATAATAATTTAAATATTCAACAAAAAAACAATTTGGAAAAACTGGTAAGTTATACCCTCCTAGGTGCTGTTGTCGTCGGTGACTTTGAGAGTGAAATTAAGAAACAACTTGCTCTTGATCAAATTGTCACTTCTAAAATAGCAAACGAAGTAAAAGTGAAAGTTTTAGATAACATAGAGGGTTTAAGTAAAGAAATATATTCTTCATTGGAATATCAGGGTGAAAAAGATGAAATTTTACAATCTGTTTTTGTTATAAATAAGGATGAGGCAAAGCTTAAAATAAAAGAAATTGTTCAAAAATATTCTCTTAATAACGAACAATCTAGTATCCTCGAAAATACAATTGTTTCTGGTTTTATCAATAATTTAGAACAAGATTTAAATATATCTCCCCTACTGGCATCTCAAATACGTGACGAAATAAATGATAGAATCTTTAAGAAAAATAAAGTTGATAAAATTCCAGAGATTTCTAAAAAAATAATTTCTGAAAAAATTAACACCCCTTCCACTTCCCTTGAAATTCCTCCGGTCACTCTTCCCGCTATAGAGCCGGGACAAACAGCGCATACTACACCAGCCTTTTCTGTGCCCCCAAAATCTATTACTTCTCCCGTGGTAAATCCTGTAGTAGAAACGAGTGTGCCAGTTGCTTCAGGCAATACAATACACCACCTCACGTACGCTCCAGCAGAGCCACTTGTTCCGGTGTCAAAACCTGTACCTCCGACCATTTCCACCCCTTTTGTATCACCAGTAAATCAATCTAAAGTATCTGTTCCTCGGTATATTGCCCCTGCAGATGATGAAGGTGCTACTCCTTTAAATGCTATTCCCCACAATCTTCCCGGTGAAGAAGTTACTCCAATAGAAAAGAAGTATGTTGCGGATCCATATAGAGAAGCATTGAATTAATCGAGGATCGATCCTCGATGTACGATATTCGAAAAAGATGGATGAAAAAATTAAAAAATTCTCTGATTTAAGATTTTGGCAGGAAGGTCATATACTAGTAATTATGATCTATAAAGTTACTAAATTTTTCCCTAAAGAAGAACAATTCGGTTTAATAAGCCGACTACGAAGAGCTGTAGTTTCTGTAACATCTAATGTTGCTGAAGGTTTCGGCAGAGATACGATGAAGGATAAGGTGCATTTTTATATTATGGCTTTTGTGTCGGTCAATGAAGTTCAAAACCAATTACTTGTTTCTAAAGATATTGGTTTTTTAGAGACATCTCGCTGGAATGATTTGGAAGAACGAGTTATACTTGTGAGTAAGATGTTAAATGGTTTAATTAAAAAATCAAAATCGTTCATCGTGTCTCGTTCATCGTAATTCTATCCCCATGCGCTATCAGGTTCCTCAATTCATCGATATAGAAGACAAGATTATTGGACCGTTTACGATTAAACAGTTCGTGTATCTTGCTGGTGGAGCTGGGATGTCGTATCTCATCTACACTGTATTTCCTATTTATATCGCACTTGTTCTTGTTGTAGCGGTCATCGTGCTCTCGCTAGCACTCGCCTTTTACAAACCGAACAATAAACCTTTTATCGATTTCTTAGAGGCTATGACTATGTATTACATTAAGCAAAATCTATATATTTGGAAAAAACAAGAGCGTAAGCCTGTTGCCCGTGAACGAGTTTCCGAAGCGCCTACTCAGGTATATGTTCCTCGTCTCTCAGACAGTAAACTCAAGGAGCTTTCATGGAGTTTGGATATTAATGAGAGCATAAATCCTCTAACAAATAGTCAGGGTAAGACTACACGATAAGTAAAAAATCTCTCGTTACGAGAGATTTTTTACTACTTGTATCCATGTTTTGATGTCTATATCCTCCGCACGCACCGTGGCTAAGAGTCCCTGCTTCGCAAGAACCCCCCCCACTCTGTCTCTTGGGTATTTTTCTGATAAATTGGGCAGTAGTTGCTTTCTTTTGTGGGCAAAACCCAAGTGTAAGATTTCAAAAAATAATTTCTCATCTATTTCATCAAGTTTTTCTTTGGAAATGTGTGCTATATGGAGTACAGCAGAGTCTACACTTGGAGGTGGGTTAAATGATCCAGCCGATACTGTTCGTATGATTTTTGGTGTACCGAATGCCTTAACAGAAAGTGAGAGCAGACTCTCCTTTTTGTCACGAGCCAGTATTCTTTCTGCTACTTCCTTTTGTACCAAAATCGTCATGGATTGTGGTTGATGCACTGACTCTAGGAACATTCGAATAATCTGCCCTGTTATATAGTAGGGAATATTCGCTACGAGCGCGTATGGAGTCGTTTGTAATTGAGGAAGCTTCGCGAGAAGAATATCTGCGTGCACGATTTCTATATTTCCATGAATAATCTCTTCCTTGAACATCTCTTCTAGTTCTGGGATAAGACTATCATCTTTTTCTACAGCGATAACTCGTGCTCCCGTCCTGATCAGGCTTTTGGTCAGTATTCCTCTGCCGGGTCCGATTTCTAGCACAGTATCCCCTTTTCCAACACCACTTGCCGTAACAATATCATCAACTATTTTTGTTGATGTGAGGAAATGTTGCCCAAGAGATTTTTTTGGTTTCATATTAGAAGTCGATACTAAATAATGGCTTGCGACTGGTCTGCACTCCGCCGTATGATTCTTGTGTCGTGTGTTCTTCCGGTATATCGTCCAGAAATTCTGACGGAGCATGAACCTCAGTTGTACCAAAGATAGTCCGTGTTCCAGCTCGTGTCAAATAGAGTTTCTGTCGAGCTCGAGTGAGTGCAACGTAGAACAGTCTTCTCTCTTCTTCGCTTTCCTCCCCAGTTTTCTTGGTCTGCCCTTTACGTGCATGAGGAAACAAATCTGTTTCGAGTCCAGCAATGAACACATATTCAAATTCGAGTCCTTTAGACGCGTGAACTGTGAGAAGTTTTACACCAACCCTTTTCTCATCCATGTCATCTTGGTCACTGTGAAGTGCTGTGTCAGTCAGGAGTGCTTCAATCCCCTCCTCTGCCGTAAGGTGGTCATACTGTTTAGCGAGTGTTACAAGTTCGTACACGTTTTCTAGTCGTTCTACATCTTCCTCATTGCCTTTTGCATACATGTCTTCGATACCAGAGTGAGTAATGATGTATTTAATAGAATCACTTGGTTTTTCGCTTTGGAGCATTTTCCCAAAGGTTGCAAGCTTGTCACGTACTTGCTGGATCTTTATCCGACCACTTTCAGGGAGTTCATGTTCTTTACCATCTATTATTTTCTGTAGAGTAACTTTGCCAATTCCTCGCGCAGGAATGTTTATTATTCTGGCAAAATCACTCGTATTATCAAGGTTGATAGATGCTTTGACATAACTCATAACATCTTTAATTTCTTTACGTTCAAAGAATTTTGTACCAAGTAGTTGATACGGCACATTGTATGCAAGGAAAGCTTCTTCTAGTGCTCGAGATTGGAAGTTTGCCCTGTATAGGACTGCAATATTGTCTGGTACAACACCGGATTCTATGAGTTTTTGTGACGTGAGTGCAATAAAGTGAGCCTCGTCTGTTTCATTACGACCTTCGAAGAGACTTATTTTCTCCCCAGATTCATTTTCAGTAAAAAGAGCTTTGGGAATACGATATGTATTTTTCTCAATGATTGTGTTTGCAACAGAGAGAATTGTCTTAGTTGAACGATAATTTTGTTCGAGAAAGATTGTCTGAACCTTTGGGTACGATTTTTCAAAATGAAGCATGTTTTTTATTTCCGCACCTCTCCAGCTGTAGATATTTTGATCTGTATCACCCACTACACACAGATTTCCGTGTTTACCGGCTAAAATATCAACAATTTTATTCTGTACTGCGTTTGTGTCTTGGTATTCGTCGACATGTATGTATGTAAACCGCTTCTGATACCTATCTCGGACTTCATTAATATTCAGGAGTTCGAGAGTTTTAAGTAGAAGGTCGTCAAAGTCGAGAGCATGTTCACGATGTAGGATTTCTTCGTATCGTGTCCAGATTTTCCCTGTAATCTCCGATGAATAGTCGTACGCACCACTTTCAAGATATGTTTTATGGTTATTACCCCTTCCCTTTTCTCGTGATATAGAATGAGAGACTTTATCCAAGTGCTCCTTGGGTTCGAGTCCGAAGTATTGCAAAGCATCTTTAATTATTTTCTTTGATTCTGTTTTGTCGAAAATAGTAAAATGTCTCGGAAGACCTAGTCTTTCGGCATTTTCTTTTATAATTCGAACACCGAGAGCGTGGAAAGTGCTTACAAATGGTAGTCCACGAAATCCCTCACCCTCGTTTGATGCAAGAAGACTGTGTACTCTTTCGCGCATTTCTTTAGCGGCTTTGTTTGTAAAGGTGATAGCGAGGATATTTTCTGCAGGAATACCTGTGTGTATAAGGTGGAGAATTCTATATGTTATGGTTTTTGTTTTGCCTGCACCAGCTCCCGCCACAATAAGCACTGGTCCTTCAGTAGCTAGAACAGCTTTTTTCTGTTCATGATTGAGTGTTTCAAGATAATTCACTTTCAGATTGTAACACAAACCCGATTTGTGGTGCTGTGGGAAACGCTATTGACCACAAGTCTGAGTGAGATACAATAAGGTTAATACAGAATTCATGTACGAAATGGCTCAGTAGAGACGTTTCGTTTACGGAAATACAGAATCTAAGTTAATTTTTCGCTTATTTTAGGTAAAAAACAGGATCCTCGTTCTTGTCTTGGTCTAAAAAACGCTCGAAAATCTCGGGCGGGATCAAACAAAACACAGGTGAACATACTGAAGTCTTGGGTTTTTCTCCCTCTTCTCCTTATTTTGCTTAGTGCGCCTATTTTTGCGTACGCGAGTGTTTTTTCTTTCATCACTTCTTTATTCTCGTCTTCGGCAGAAGCGAGTGAAGAAAATCTTCCAAATTCACAAACGATGGCTATTTTAGAGGCTCCATACTCTACATCCCTTCATTCGACTTCAAGTCGACAAGTTGTCGCCATACTAGATGGAAATTCTCTTGTTGCAGATAAGCCGTCTGTGGAGAGTGGTCATGTGGTAAGCAATGATCAGATTAGTATATATGTTGTTCGTAATGGGGATACTTTACCTGCAATTGCAAAAATGTTTGGGGTGACAGTGAATACGATTCGTTGGGGTAATGATCTTACAGGTAACACTATAAAGGAGGGACAGACTCTCGTCATATTACCAGTTTCTGGTGTGCGACATGTTGTTAAAAAAGGAGATACTCTTAAGAGTATTGCCACTTTACACAAAGGAGATTTTAATGAGGTGCTTCAATATAACAACCTTTCTATTGATACAAAACTTGCTCTGGGTGACGTGATCATTGTTCCTGATGGTGAAATTGTTGCAACGGCTACGAATTCTGCCAAATCTTCAAATAATAAAGGTGTTGGTAAAAAAGGAGCTTCGGTTCCAGAATATAGCGGGTACTATATGAGACCTGTTGTTGGTGGTGTGAAAAGTCAGGGTATACACGGACATAATGGTGTCGATATTGCGTCTACTCTTGGATCAAATATTCTTGCATCTGCCGATGGTGAAGTTATTGTGTCTAGAAATTCTGGATGGAATGGTGGGTATGGTTCATATGTGGTGCTTAAACACGCAAATGGAACACAGACATTGTATGCTCACCTGAGTAATACGGCAGTAACTGCAGGTGATGTGGTCTCACAAGGTCAAACTCTCGGTTATATGGGGCGAACCGGTAAGTCAACTGGAGTACACTTGCACTTTGAGGTTCGTGGTGCGAAAAATCCATTCTAAAACCTGTACAGTATTAGTGGTTAGATTTAAACTCCTATAGCGCTTGGTATCTTTTTGGTCGGTATTGTAATGCCTCAAGAATATGTTCAGTTTCTATATGTGTACTTCCCTCGAGATCTCCAATAGTTCGAGCAAGTTTGATAATTCGGTGATATGCGCGGGCAGATAGATCGAGAGCTTTTGCCGAGGCGTTAAGTGTTTCTTTCACGGTATCATTTAGGAAAATATGTTGTACAAGATCTTTCGCAGAGAGTTCTGCGTTTGTTTTAATCGACAGTCCTACCTTCGCGTATCTTTCTTGTTGTATTTTTCGAGCATGCCCCACTCTTGTTTTAATAACTTCCGTTTTTTCGTGATTATCTCTACTGTCTGTGAGTTTTTGATGTTCAACTCGGGACACCTCAACCCATAGGTCAATACGGTCGACGATTGGACCCGAGAGTTTTCTTTTGTATTTTTCTATGTGTTGTGCTGAACAAACGCACTCCTTCCCTTTTACCCCGTAGTTACCACAAGGGCATGGATTCATGGTTGCCACAAGAATAAAATGTGCTGGATAACGCACAGTGCCTTTTGCACGTGATACAGAGATCATTCGGTCTTCAAGTGGCTGTCTGAGTGTTTCAAGAACTTTTGTATCGAATTCTGGAAATTCATCAAGAAACAATACTCCTTTATGAGCAAGTGTGACTTCTCCAGGTTTTAAATTTGCTCCACCTCCGACAAGTGATACGTATGATGCTGTGTGGTGCGGTGTTCGAAATGGTGGGTGTTCAATGAGTCCAGTCGCAAGTTCACCACCGATTGAGTAAATAGATGTTACCTCAAGACTGTCTTCAAATGTAAGTGGTGGAAGGAGATGTGTGAATGCTCGGGCAAGCATCGTTTTTCCTGTTCCCGGAGGTCCATACATAATAATATTATGTCCACCAGCTGCTGCAATTTCAAGTCCCCTTTTGGCAGATTCCTGACCTTTAACGTCAGAGAAATCAACATCTATGTCTTGAGTTTTCTTTATTTTTATTTTTCTCTTATATGGTTTTATTGAAACTTTCTTGATACCAATCTCTTCTTCATCCACCTTTTTACTATTAATATGTTGAACAACACCAAGAAGTGTCTCTGCTCCGTAGACGACAATGCCTTCTATAGCGGATGCTTCCTCCGCATTTTCTAGAGGAACGAATATTTCCGAGAAACCTTCCTGCTTTGCTTTTACAGTTATGGGAAGTACTCCGGTTACAGGACGAAGTTTTCCGTCAAGAGATAGTTCGCCTATAAAAATCCTACGTTCAGTGTCTGCTTCGATGTCACCAGATGCTAGGAGATATCCAATCGCAATAGGTAGGTCAAAAACAGGTCCTTCCTTTTTAACATTTGCAGGTGCGAGGGAGACCACTACTTTTTGATTTTTATTTTTTGGAGATTTCCATCCACTATTTTTGATTGCTGCAGAGACTCTGTCTTTGGACTCGTCCACTGATTTGTTCGCAAGCCCCACTATAGAAAAAGAGTGGAGTCCTTTAGAAAGATCCACTTCAATATCTATAATTTGAGCATGTATGAGTGTCGCCTGTGCTGAATAAATTTTAGAAACACTCATGGTGGTGGAGGATTATTGATCCATGTGCGCCTTGCATGTAGATGCTGTCGGATCTGCTTCAAGTCTTTCGAGTTCTATGGGAGCTTCACAGACTTCACAAATGCCGTATGTATCATTTTCAATCCTCTCGATTGCACCAGTTACTTCACCAAGTCTTGTTTCGAGTTGTGTGAGTATTCCCGCATTGTTTTGGAGAGTTTCGATACTGTCTGCTACTTCTGTTTCATCTGCTCTGTCATGACTCTCTCCTTCGCCGAGTGATGCCTCCCAATCACCAGAGATTTGTGGATTTTTTCTACCGACTGTTTCAAGCTGTCCTTCGAGAGTACTCTGTTCTGTTAAAAGAAGATCTTTAAAATGATATGTGTCTATTTCCATATAGTTAAGTGTATCAGAATGCATACTCTGCGCAAGAGAAAGACGGAGAAAGGCCGAGATGCTGATACGGAGTTCCTTATCTTACCATTTGACTTGTAATAAATTTATTAAGAATAGCAGCAAAGATTCCTTCGTTGGTTGTAATGAGAATTGTGTTTTTATCTAAGAATGAATAGAGAAGCACTGTGTTCCTGCTCGCATCAGTGAGCACTCGCAAGTCTTTGTTTTGGATTGCTTTATCCACAAAGTCTTTAGTGGATGTTCCTAATTCTTTTGGAATAGAGAATATTTCTCCAAGATCCTGAGCCATATTTTCTTCCCATTTGAGCATTCCTGCGTAACTTCGAGCGTAATCATTGGTCGTCAGTATAATAAAAGGTTCGTTTGAGTCAAAAGAGTACACACCGATCATATATTTTTTATCGAGAGACCTCACAAAGTTTTCAGGTGCTTGGGGGGCAAGGTATTTAAAGACGTCTTCAATGTTTGCCTGTCCTCCTTGTGCGGCAATAGTGTTGAAGTATACAAGTGTATTTACTTGATTACCTTGAGTTTTTTTCTCTGTGAGGATTGAATTTGTGAACCGTTGTCTTGTTGAGCTTGCAATCTGCAGATCTATTTTTTTAGAATATGTAACGACTGTCGTTTTTGTAGGTGCTCCTGTGGAGAAATCAAGGGATTTAATAATATATCCTGCTCCAACAATGGTAAATCCAAGAAGTATGAGACCAATCCCTATTGTGGCAAATGATTTATTCTTAAGTTCTGTTCCAAAACTTGGTTTTTCTGGTTCGAATATTTCTCCTCGCTCTTCCCTTCGAACGTGTTCAGCTATGGCAATACTTGCGATAGATGTTTTTTTGGTCCCAATAACGCCCTCAATATCTCCTTGGTATGTACGAAGAGATTTAAGAGGTCCGTTTGTTGCTTGGGTAAACATTGATCGGTCTATTTCAGGAGCAGATTCAGGAGTTAGTTGTTTCTTAATCTCCTCTTCCAGTGAATTTTTTAGTTTTGGTTCTTCTGACATAGATATATGTTAAATTAAATTGTATCAAAATTTTTATAGGAGGACTATAGGTCAATTACAAAAAACAATCCGAAGATTGTTTGTGTGTCTATATTTTACTCTACTTATTTTCTAGGAGATGAGTCTCGTGGTTCACGTGGGCGGCGATTTCTTTTGACTCCTCCGTTTCCGTGTCCAATGAGATATTGTGCAGGATTTTCATCGAGGTCAATGAAGTCGTCACATGTTTCAATAAGTTTGGCAGATGATGACTTACCGAAAGACATTACCTCTACCTGACAACCTACATTCTGCAAATATTCGACGAGTGGTACAAAATCCCCATCTCCAGTGACGAGAATGATCGCATCGAGTTTCGGAGCAAGTTTAATGGCGTCTACAGCAAGACCTACATCCCAATCCGCTTTTTTTGCTCCTCCAGAGAATATCTGAAGATTTTTAGTTTTTGTTTCGATTCCCATTTTTCCAAGTGCCTCAAAGAAACTTTTTTCCTCCCCTGACTCTGTGGTAATGACGTATGCAACCGCTCGAGTGAGGAGGCGTTCTGCAAGACCATCTTTGACAACCTGATCGAAATTAACTCTCGCACCATAGAGATTTTTAGCTGAATGATAAAGGTTTTGTGTGTCTATAAATATTCCGACACGTTGATTTTTGTGTTTGATGACTGACATATGTAAATAGTATACAGTAGCTAATGATTAGGTGCTAGTCTTTAGTTTGTGAAATAAAAGCAGTTCTGTCATCCATCCTCACTGCAGAGTAGATGAGGTATTTTTCGAAAAAAAATACCCAGCTGGGTATTTTTTTACTTCTTCATTCCGAGTTTCTTGATAAGAGTTGCGTATCTTTTTGGATTCTTCTTTTCTAGGTATTTCATGTGAGTTTTTCGGTCTGCAACCATAGAAAGGAGTCCACGTCGTGAGTGGTCATCTTTATGGTTTTTCTTGAGGTGAGCAGCAAGTTCATCAATTCTCTTAGACAAAATAGCAATCTGTACCTCTGGAGAACCAGTATCTTTGTCGTGTACCTGAACTTCCTTAACAACCTTTGTTTTTTTCGTTTTTGTTAACATTGTCTATAAGATATCATAAATGGCTATTTTATGCAATCGTCGTCGTAGTCCCTGTAGTATTTGACGACATAGGGTATACTAATGTCACATGTCTTCTTTACAGCAACTTAAGGGGGAATTTCTTGATTATATTGAGATAGAAAAGGGTCGTTCCCTGCTTACTCGCCGTAACTACGAGCAGTATCTTGATCGTTTTTTGAACTATGCAGGAATCGATAATCCCAAGGATATTACAGACAATCTTGTGCGTGAGTATCGCCTCTGGCTTAACCGGCAGGATACTGGCAAGAAGTCTGTGGTTCAAGGAGGCAATGAAACACTCAAGAAGCGTACGCAAAATTACTACCTCATTGCTCTTCGATCATTTCTTAAATACATGCGTAAGCGAGATGTAACAACTCTCGCTCCAGATAAAATAGAACTCGCCAAAGTTCCAGAAAGACACCTAGAGATTATTTCCTCCACAGACTTGCGGCGCCTCCTCGATGCTCCAACGACCATAAGTCAGAACGAATATGCAAAAAGTGCGCCAAAAACTGACGCGGAAAGAAAAAATAGAGAATTGAAAGCTTTGCGAGACAAAGCCATCCTCGAATTATTTTTTTCGACAGGTCTTCGTGTGTCAGAGCTGTGTTCCCTTTCTCGTGACCTTGATCTTAAGGCGGATGAATTTTCTATACGAGGAAAGGGTGAAAAAGTACGAGTTGTATTTCTTTCGGATGAGGCAAAACAAGCGGTGAAAGCATATCTGAATAAACGTGTGGATATGGACGATGCACTCTTTGTCCAAGTTGCTGGACCTATAGGTATTGAAAATAAAAAAAGAGAAGATCAAGAACGAGGTAATTCTCGTAAAGGAGTTAAGAAAGAAACACAAAAAAATATTAAAAATGGTCCATTGCAAAAAACCAAAAAACCAAACAAAGATAGTCTTCGTCTCACTACGCGTACAATAGAAAGAATTGTAAAACACTACGCAACTAAAGCTGGAATTTCTAAAAAAGTAACTCCTCACGCACTTCGTCACTCATTTGCTACAGACCTACTCCAAAATGGCGCCGATCTTCGTTCCGTTCAGATGCTTCTCGGCCATGCAAATATTGGAACGACTCAAATTTATACACACGTCACCGATAAACACCTTAAGGATATTCATAAAAAGTTTCATAATCGAGGTAAATAGGTCAAACATTTTCTTTTTTGGTATACTTCAATACATGAAAATCGTCTCGTGGAATGTAAATGGAATAAGGGCAGTGCATAGAAAGAGTTTGTTTATGCCTTTTGTCGAGGAATATAAACCTGACATTATTTGTTTGCAGGAAACAAAATCCGAACAACATCAGAATGAGGTTGATCTTTCTGAATATATAGAGTACTGGAATTCTGCTGACAAAAAAGGATATAGTGGAACAGCTATTTTTACTAAAGAAAGGCCTTTGGTGGTTACAAATGGTTTACCAAAAGAAATCTGTTTAAAGTATGCATTTGCCGATGATAAGTATGGCGATCCAAATACAGAAGGTCGGGTTATGACAGCTGAGTTCCCCACTTTCTATATTGTGACTGTGTATACTCCCAACTCAAAACAAGATCTTTCTCGACTCCCTCTCCGTCACGAGCAGTGGGATCCCGCATTTCTTGAACACGTTTCTGATTTAAAAAAGAAAAAACCTGTAATTTTCTGCGGAGATTTAAATGTAGCTCACACTCCAGATGATCTTACTCATCCGAAACCAAATGAGGGTGAACATGGGTATACAGTAGAGGAACGAGAAGGTGTTGATAAAATACTATCGGCTGGTTTTGTAGATACGTTCCGTATATTTACACGAGGTAACGGTAACTATACGTGGTGGACACCATGGAGACAGGCTCGCGAGAGAAATGTGGGATGGCGGATAGACTATTTTTTTGTGAGTTCTGACATTGTTTCAAAAGTAAAGAAAGCTTCAATACTCAAAGATACTCTTGGTTCAGACCACTGTCCCGTGCTTATTGAAATTGACTTATAAAATATTTCATTACGGACAAAAGTTATCCACACATTTTATATATTTGTCCTTTACATATTTTTTGTGTCTGATATATTTATTTCAGAACCGCAATTATATGTCCGATAAAAAACGGACGGAAAATTTGCAACTGTTCCTTGTACATAGTGTTGTGCTTATAAGTAGGTCGGCCGACCTCTCTCTTGGAAGGCTAGACTGGTCCTCCGAAGAAAAGATATAAACAAATCTTCACATATTTTTTTTATTTTTGGGATTTCGTATTATCGATTCTTCCTTGAGAACTGGATAGTTCTTCCCTCCAAACCGTTCTGTTGATACTCGCAGTTGTGAAATTGCCTGAGTGTCCAGGCGGTTTTTTTATATATAAAAAATTTCATGTGATGAAATTTTTTAGTGTGACAATTCTATTTCACCCAGTGCTTTGAGCGAATTTTTTTAATTTCTCCCTCGTCAACCTCTTCTTTGAGTTGTTTACCCTTCTCTCCAAGAGCTTGCAACTCCCTTTCTTCTATTTGTATGAGTTCTTTGGATCTATTCTCTAAATATTCTTTCGTGTTTTTGAGTGGATCATCAAGAACTTCTTCGAGAAGGGCATGAAGAATGAACCCGATTTTTGGTCCCGGTCTCGTATCTGTGATTTCCATGATTCTTTTCCCGTGTATATTAAGCATACCTACTGAAATAGGATCACGCATTGCTTCATCGATCATCGCGTGATATTTACGTAGTCGATACGGGTCTTCTTTGGGTCTACCAGTCCCTATACGGTCGCAGATTCGTACATTCATTAAATCCCAGATATTGTCTCGTCCAACATTTACAATCATTCTACGGACTGCAGAGAGCGTTATGTGCTCTGTGTCAGAAAAGAACATGTGCCAACGAACCATTGTCGTTACTTTATCAATAAGTTTTGTTGGATACCGTAGATTTGTAAGAATTTTTCTTGTGATGCGAGCACCAACTACTTCGTGGCCATAGAAAGTCCATTGTCCAGTGTTTCCACTTCCTGTTTTTACCCATCTGCGTGTTTCTGGTTTAGAAATATCATGGAAGAGTGCGGTGAGTCGTATGTCGAGCGGGTAATTTTTGTCAGCTCCGCATTGCACAGATCTCAACAAATGTTCCCATACATCATATGCATGGGCTTGGTTTTGTTCGATACCCACAGCTTTTTCTAATTCTGGAACAATGTACTGTAACAAACCTAGTTTTCTAAGAGCATTAATCCCACTCATTGGTTGCGGAGACATCACAAGTTTTGTAAATTCATCTCGTATTCGCTCTTTTGAAATATTTTTAAGTAGGTGTGTATTCTCTATAATACCCTTTTCTGTGTCCGAACTAATATCAAATCCAAGTTCTGTAAAAAAACGTACCGCACGGAGTATCCTCAGTCCATCTTCTTGGAACCTCTCACTCGCCTTCCCTACTGTACGTATTATTCTGTCTTTTAAATCCTGCTGTCCGTTATAAAGGTCAACAACCTCTTTCTTAGAGACAGAATAAGCGAGTGCGTTGACTGTAAAGTCTCGTCTTTTAAGATCGTCTTCTATGTGTGTGCTAAACTCCACTTTATCAGGGTGTCTATTGTCAGAATATGTTGATTCTAAACGATATGGAGTTACTTCTACGGTTTTTAAGCTATCTAGTTCTGTTTCACGATTAACAATACCAACTGTGCCAAAGGTGTTTTCGTAAAATGAATCAGTGAATAGTGCGGTGAGTTGCTCAGGTGTCGCATTTGTAGTGATATCCCAGTCCTTCGGCTCTCGACCTAAAAGCAGATCTCGTACACAACCTCCAACCAAAAAAGCCTCAAAATTGGCATTTTCGAGAGTATCTGTTATTCGTGTAACTTCTTTGGGGATTATGAAATCATTTTTCATATAAATTATTAATACTTTAATTATACACACTTCTGACTTTTCATGAAACGAACCATCGTGATATACTAGTGGTAATGAGACAGGACAAACCACAAGCTTTTGAACTCAGAAAACAAGGAAAATCATATAGAGAAATTGAAAATTTAATTGGAGTGTGCAGAAGTACTCTATGTGAATGGTTCAGGGATGAAGCATGGTCAAAACAC
>Ga0163155_10003515_pt1 | contig 16851 bp, 12 predicted proteins | sample OliLakLV19SP4G1_FD_148611 | JGI IMG/M metagenome (GOLD analysis project Ga0163155, IMG submission 148611) | Freshwater microbial mat bacterial communities from Lake Vanda, McMurdo Dry Valleys, Antarctica - Oligotrophic Lake LV.19.SP4.G1 | ecosystem: Environmental > Aquatic > Freshwater > Lake >... | reverse complement strand
TCAAAAGGCAGCCGAAGCCATGTTTGCCCGCGTCGTTTTCGATCTCGAAAGCGACCACAGGGATGGACGTGGTCTGTGCAAGTACGAGAGCCACCAGCGGACCAAGCGCTTTGTCCCGCGCCTGGATCTGCTCCAGCAGCGTCGCAAACCCTTTTGGGAGAGGGAGCAACCATACTTGGTCAATCCGACTGGCTGTTAGAGGGCCGCGTTCGGTCTTAGTGATGCCTGAGCCATAGTCCTCCTGCACAACGAATCCGGCGCCTTCCCCAAGCTTCCTCAGGTGAGTCCGGATAGCGTTCGCGCGATCTCCCTCTCCTCCTGAACCCCGGCTTTTCTTCGGTGTTAAGGTGTGGTGTTCGGAGTCGAATGTGGCCAAGGCCAGCTTCTCCAACCAACGAGCGTCTAGGGGGATTGCTCGGCCCGTTCCAGCGTAGAATTCCTGAGCGCCTAGCAGTGACACAGCGCGCTTGAATAGGTTGTCCTTGGTTCCTCCCTTTGCAGCGAGAAAGCCAAAACGGGCTCCTGATGTGCGTATGTTCGCGAGATCTGCCTGCATTCCTTTGGTGGAAACGTCGGAGCCCTCGATCTCCCACGCGGCGATTGGTAGCGCGCCTTCATGAAGTCGTAATGGCGGATCCCCCGCTTCTTTGAGGGCAGTCCGTTGTTCATCAGTCAAGCGTTGCGACCAAAGAACATCCAACCGCGGTTGGTACGATTGTGGCATTGATATCGCGCCCTTCGTGGAGATGGACGCTTCACGACAGGTTTCAAATCCAAGTTGGCGTCCGATCCGTTCAGCGGCGACATGTTGAGCGTCGGTCTCTTTGTTCACGATTCGACCTCAGATAGAAATGTCAAAGACACCAGTTGGGCTGGCGGTGCGACGTAGGACGACATCAAGTTCTGCGCGCCGCGCGCCTTCAGGATTGAAAAACGCGATCCCAGATGCAAACGTCCTGACACTTGGAAGGTACTTCTGTAGGCACGCCCAAGGCATCGCCCAGATGTTAGGGGTGTCGGTACTGTGCGGATGCTGCAGAACGAGCGTCGGACGAAACGCCTTGGCCCGAGCTCGCATAGCGTCGCAGCGCTGCCGGCGTAGGCCACCCTCATTCTGGTTTGCTCGACCACGGTTGCTGAACATGTTGAGATCGTGGCAACCAAGAACCATCACCCGTTCGCCGGCAAGCTCGATAAAGTGCGATGAGAGATCGACCACTTGAACCAGATCCTGCTCTTGCCACCCCGTCGGGTATGACTTGCCCGTCCATCGAATCACCCTGCCGGAATCACAGTCGATAACGGCCACGAGTTCTACGATCGCGTCGTCCGCTCTTACGAGGTCGACACCTAAAGTCAGGTACTTGACGCGGCGCGGTGCGGCAGCGAGCACTTCCTGGGACAGCGTCTGACGCACGATGCGTTCGGCTTCACGGATCAACGGATCAAGGTCCTTTGGGCGAGAGTCCCAGGCAAAATTCCCAGAATAGTTGGTTGGAAATGAACCTGAGAGAAAGCCGCCCGGGGTCAGCATGAAGGGCACTACGGCGTCGGTCGGCCACTTTCGCCCAAGCGCTTGAAGCAAAAGTTGGGATGCGCGAGCCGATTCCTTCGGGGGGCTACCTTTTGTGACCAGCCGAACAACTTGAATGCCCTTGGGATGGGATATTCGTTGGGCGGACGGTAACGCCTTGGTGCGCGCACTTCTTCGCGCCTCTACAGGTACCTCTGCCATGGCAGGAAGCGCCGGCTCCACGACAGGAGCTCTGGAGCGGGTGGTCTTACGCTGCGCTTCACTTCGTGACACGATTTGGAAACCCAAGGTCTCGAGTAGAGTGTTGGTTTCTCGTCCGCCGTAAAACTCATCAGGTGGAAGTTCGCGCCCGGTAGCAAATTGTGAGGCAAGCGAAACAACATACTTCGGCGGGTAACGTCGCTTGCCATGAATCAAAGCGTATCGGCTCGCATTCCTCTGCTCGGGAACGCCCTGCTCATCGATCTGTTGAAGTGCGAGAAGCACATGTTTGCGGCTCAGTTCTGGAATGTTAGACACAGCATTCGCCTCCGATGTTACCAAGGTCCTAGTCCCTGAAAGGGGCGTCCTCATCCCCGCGGGTAGAGGTAACCCGTTTCCGCACTGGACCACAAGGTCCAGAAGTGCCGCTCGGTACACATGGATGCCGAGAAGTTGGGTCTAGATGCTCCGCCGAGTGCAGGTTTCACTCTGAGCGCCTGAACACAAAGTGCAGCCCAGCACCGCGATTTGCCCAGAGTCGGGGCACTGATGCTTGACGAGCGAGCGCTTCCGAAAGATGATTGCACGTTTGCTGGATGCTTGTTGCCGATAGGGAGTACTTTTAATGTTGGATTCGCTTACGCCGGAGTGGTCACGCCCGTACAAGATGGTTCGGGTCCTCCAGGCCCTTGGCATGGAAGTGCCTCAACGAATGCGTAGGGAGCGGTTGGTGCGCGTCGTGGAAGCACTTCAACGGGGCGGTATCGAGATGGCACTCGGGGACGGATCGCCGATAGATCTCTCTGATTCACCTGGAATTGAGGCCAAGGTGCGTCTACGCCGGGCGCCCAACGTTCCCGCACAACAAGGCACCGAGTTTGGCTACGAGGTACTGGCGAAAATGCCATCGGGCGGTATGGCGGAATGCTTCAAGATCCGGGATCAGCAGGGACAAGTGCGCTTCCTAAAGAAAGTTCCGACCACCGGCCTGAATGCCGACGCGCTCCTCAGAGAGCTTGGGATCTACGACAAGCTTGAGCGTGCATCTGCAGCTCATGTGCTGCGTGTCATCGAGCATCAGCGGAGCGATAGCCATCTCGGGCTCGTTACGGAGTTCGCTGAGGGTGGAACATTGGACGAACACAAGGAACAATATGGCGATCTACCTTCGGAAGCCGCGAAGTCGATAGCGCTGAGCGTGCTTGCAGGGCTGAGTGAGCTGCACAGCCTTGATATCGTGCATCGTGACTTGAAGCCCCAAAATGTGCTCCGAGCTGGGGATCAGTGGAAGCTCGCGGACTTCGGAATCTCCAAAAACCTCGCCAGGCTTTTCACGCGCGAGCGCACGTTTCAACGCCAGGGCACGCGCGGATACACCCCACCCGAGCAGTGGGAAGGCCGTGAGGCAAACCCTTCCGCAGACGTCTACGCCTTTGGGAAGCTCGTCACCTGGCTCCTTACCGGTTCAACCGATATTGATTACTTGTTTGAAAATCCAGGATGGGCGCGCATCGTGCGCCAGTGCACAAACCTCGATCCGGACCTTCGTCCTTCTGTCGCTAATCTGAAAACGGCAATCAGTGAGGTCTGAGGGGCAAATTTGCATCTCGGTATGACAAGCTCAACGCCCCGCTTTGCTCCTTCGATGTGGGTTGCCAGGCTAAAGTGCACAGAAGTTTGCGGTGGACATTGTCGCTATCGGCCGTCACGTGGTATAGACCCGGCAGGAGGCATTTATGGGAAAAAAGCATATTGGGGTGAATGAGCGTCTTTGGATTGCGGGCGAGATTCAGCGACTCCTGGTTATCGCCAAGGATGTGAGTCACGGCGGGAGCCCGTGGGCCGACAACCTCATTCGGAACGTTTACCTGTGGTACTGGACGGCCGATGGCATCGACGCGAAGGGCGAGTTGAAGAGGGATCTCTTCAAGAAAGACACAGACTTCATCCGTCATACCCCGGATGCGCTGAAAGCGCTTAAGGATCGAAGAAAAGTGACGCACGAGCACGCGGTGCCGCGCAAAGTTCTGCTGCAATACCTGAAGGATCGGAACTATCACTCTCCCGCTGAGATCAAGTTGTTCTTGGATCGCTTCTGCTTCGGCGTCATCATCGACAAGGAACGCGACACGCCGAAGCTCAAAGGGCACAGCGCAAGCATGCCAACCCCATTTTCGGAGACCAGTAACCCGTTAGAGCGATACGAACTGTCCCCGAAGATTGATGTTCTGGAGCCGAAAAATCAGCGCTCTGACTAGAGCAGCCCGAGCACTGATCAGCAGCCGCCCCGATTAGCGGCGAACTAACGTCGCAAGTGTTCACCTTGTTTGAGCTTCGAGGGCAAACCATATCCCATCCTGTTCGTCGCTACGGTCGAGGCCAAATGGCACAAGCAAGCCGAAAGAGGGCCATGCCGCGTTCGGCGATATCGGGTTCGCTCCAGCTGGTGCGGCCCTGAAAGTACGCGTTGAGTCGCAATGCGGACTGCTGCGCAATCTTCGGAAGCTTCTCGTTGGCTGGTCCGTTGCTCACAGTGCTGTTGAGTGGCTGGGTGAGCAGCGTCAGGTTTCCAAAATCGTGAACGATTTCACCGCGCTCTTCGGATGCCTTCTCAAGGTCCACGTGGGTGGCCAAGGGCCAGTGCTGTTCCCACTTTTGGGGTAGAATATGTTCGACGGTCAACTTGCTGTGGAGTGTGATCGACTCGGTCGCTTGAGTGACCAAGGAATCGTTGATGGCCGTAAGGATCATTTCCACCTTGATGGGCTTTAGCGCTAGGTACGCGTCCACGGTCGTCCAGGCTTTCTGGAACGCCTCGTCATCCGGCCAATCAAGGTTCTCGCCAGTCCCCGCGGCAAGGATTGCGCGGAAGGCCTGATGGGTGGGTGTTCCGGCGGAAAACTCTCTGAGAATCTGCAGGAACAACCGATTGTAGTTGTTCGTTGGGCGGCCACAAACAAGGCGTCGTACGAGGAAGGATTCCAAATCCACGAAGATGGCGTCCCGCGTCTGTGCGTTCATGCTCTCGCTGCCCATCAGTCCGAGCACCAGGGGATACACGGTGCTGGTGTCGAGGATCCTTAGCCGCTGAGCGAAGCGCCCGAGGCTGGTGCCCACTGTGGGGCGAACCAGAGCCAGGAAGCGGTCGGCGAACACGGTGAGATCTTTCAACTCGCCCTCAAGAGTTGAGGGGCCTGCACCTGAATCGATCCAGGCCTTGTACTCAGGGAACAACCTGCCGCTGACCACCTCTGCACCGCGTTTCATCGAGAGATAGTGTTGAACGAGGAGATCGAGGCGTGCTCGGCTCAGGCGCCCCTGGCGCTCCTCAACCTCCCAAAATCGGGCACCATCGGGAACCTTCTCATCATCGGGGATCTCAAAGCGCACCCAGAAGTTTTGGTGCAGCCTCTGCGCTTCAGCAGTGGTACCGGCGCGCTGGAAGATGTAGTTGCGGAGCAAATCCGAGGCCAACAGCGGCACGCCACGAGCGTTGAGGGTTTCGAAAATAGCTTGAGGATCTTCTTGTTTCTCAAGCTCAATCGAAACCAGTTGCATGCGCTTGTCAAAGACACGACGCAGGGTCCGAAGGCGCTCACTACGGGCTTCCGATCCAGCGAGGTTGAGCCACTCTTCCATCTTTTCGTAGAAGAAAAGGTAGGCCTCCACCATTCTTGGGCGTGGCAGTAGTCGCTTCCACTTTAGTTTCGGAGGATGAATAGCTTCAATCGCAGCACGGGAGCCCGCTGTCGCCACGAGAAGAAATTGTTGCTCATCGCGACCAGTCGGCCACACCTTGAACTGTTCGATTTCAGGATTTGTGATGGCGTTGGCATTTCGTGTCCAGGATTGGAGCGAGGCCGCAACCTGCTTCTCTTCACAAGCGGTCGCGATATCGCGCAAGGCGCCCAACAGGATCTGAAAGGTGGTCAAGCGTTGCTGCCCATCGATCACGTCGTGAGCCAGCAACTCATCTCCCCAAGACGCCCTCTGCTGGATAACGATGGCGCCGAGAAAATGCGGTGGAGAATCAAGATTGGGCTGCTCAAGCTCGAGATCGGCGCGGGCCATCACGTCTTCCCAAAGCGGCTCCCACTGGTTTTCTCGGGTCCAAACGTACGGTCGCTGGAACAGCGGGATGATGTAACGACGTTCGTTGCCGAAGACGGCTGAGATGGTTTTCTTAAAGACTTCCATGTGAATTCGTTACCTATTGTTACTGCGCTCGCACGACATCGCCCGACTCAATCAGGTTGTTCCACTGCCGCTCCAGGTCTTCTGCGTAGGTCTTGTCGTAGATCAGGACGCCTGCTTCGATGTTATGGTCTTGGGCGCGGCCGGTGAAGTTGGCGGAGGTGATGAGTGAGCGTTCGCAGTCGACGATTAGGCACTTGGCGTGAAGGCTCGCGTAGACGCGCGGCTGAGGATCAGCGGTGCGTGGGTCGTAGTAGAGTTCGGGCCTAAGTGCTCCGGCGGGCCAGTGTAGCTCCATGAACAGGTCGAGCACGGAGACTGCGTAGGCGGTTAGTCCTGCGCTCCTCGCGGCGTCGAGGGGAGCCAGACGGCTCTTCCGCCTTTCCTTGGTAAGCTGTGCTTCCAGCCGCTCTCGCAGCTGTTTGATATCGAGAAACAGCCGAACGGTGACGCTCCGTTCGGCCATGGCGGCGTGCAAAGCCCCGAAGATACCAGCGCCTTGGTCGAAACTGTAGCCAGCAATGGTCACTTGTCGCGCAGCGCTCCCGATCAGTTCGGGAATGACCAGCTTTGTGTAGCGTGCGTAGCTGACACCAGCGTCCGAGCCCGACCACACGAGTTCGAGCCGCCGCTTGCTTGAGCGCGCACGTTCAGCGAGCACAGCTCCGACAACAAGCTGCAAGGCCTGCGCGTCTAGGTCCAGAAATGGCGCAAGTTCCTGGCTCAAATGACCCAGGCCGGCATGGGCTAGCGCCGGCGCCGTGACCGGGATCTGCAACGACCGACTGCGCAGGGCGGTGAGCAGTTGCCGGAGGCTTTCGTTGGACGCATTCGTCAAGCCTGGGCCGAGCGCGTGCTCGGCATCGTGGCTCATGGGCACGCTCCAAAGAAGGCTAGCGCTGGATCCTTACCAATGACCGGCACGACCAGGGCGCGATCAAGGTAGCTGTTGAATTTCTCGCAGGAAGGCTCGGCGATGTAGAGGCAACCATGGCAAGCCGCGCCCTCTAGAAAGCGCTCGGTGTGGTCGTTCTCACCGGGCTCATGGCTCGCGCAAACGGGATCATTGGAGCACAGGGCGGCCAGATTGTACGCGCGCCGCAAATGGTGGTTGATGCGGCGACCTTGTTCGATCAGACCCCCCAGCGTGCCTTCGGAGCCGCTCGAGCCAGTGAGGATAAGGATGGCCGCCATGGGCGTCGAATCTGTCGCTGGTGCGCAGTAGATGCGTTCGCTCAACGACGCCGCCGAATAGCCACACTCGAGGCTCATGGCCGTCATCAGCAAATGCGACAGTGAATGCAACATGAAGTAGCGTGGCCCGGGAAAAAGTGGCCCCTGCAGGTTTCCAAACTTCTTGTGAAAGCCTTCTAGCAGCGCCGTGGCGCGCTCCACGACAGCCGGACGCTCTTCCCATGCTCTCACCACATCCTCCCGAAAGCGCAGTAGGATCCCTTCTCCCAGGATTTCGGTCGCCGGCAGCCAACTTTCCGCGAGTGTCAGCGCGGCCAACTGCGTCGAGTCATCGTACTCGCCCTGAAGATCCGCAACTGGCGAGCTAAGTCGCGTGAAGCCGACTTGCGCCGAAACCCTTCGCAGCTTCTTTACCAGCGTTACGTCGGCGAGGCAGGACGGCAGCGGTTGCTGATCGGTCGGGATCAGACGCGACGCAAAGAACGTTTCATGGGCTGGAGGGATCTCCCCCGGTTGCTCGTTCCGTGCCATCAAGAATTGCTTGAACTCGGCCGTACGCAAGCCTTCGCGTGGGGCGTCTTGGCCGCCGTGCACGCCGTTGACAGCCGCAGCGATCTCTTCATCGCTGTAGTCACTGGCAGGCTTATTGGTGATGGCGGCGATAGATGAGTTGATCGCGTCGATCATGCTGCGCAGCGTGGCGACCTTATCGGCGGAGGTCGCATTCTTCAAAAAGGGCCACAATTGGGGCGAACTCACGGCAGTTTGCAGCTCTCTGCCCTTCTCCGGAATCGAGAGCGCACTCATGGTCTGCGCGAAGTAGGCATTGCTAGCCGTACGCGACAACAGGTGTAGCTTGTTCGAGCACGGCACATCTGCTTGGTGGCCGAGCCACGGTCGCCGCCCCTTGCAGTCGGGCAACACTTGATCCTCACGCGCATCGGCCAGGGATCGCTGCTGATTGCAACTGCGACATTGCACGATGATCTCCGTGAAATCGCCTGTCGCGCCCTCCTTCAAGAACAAGTCCTTACCGTCGCAGCGTTCACCGGCCTGGTGAACGAACCAATTCCAGGGGAACTCATCCAAGTGCCCATCTTTGCAGGTGGCGACGAAACGAACCGGCACGCAGTCACCCGAATCTGACCGATTACATTGATGTTTATAACGGTCGCCCTTCTTATCGCCCAAGCTCTTGCGGTGGCTCAAGGCGCGGCAACGTTGGCACACGAACCACGCCGGAAATTCCGCGACTTGGATGCCGTTCCAAGGTCCGGATGATTCGTCTTTTCCTGCGGGGCCAGTGCGGAACGCACCGTCGGTGGAGAGAGTGAGGCCGAGCGCGCGCACGCGCGGATTGACGCGCTCACGCAGTCGCGGTTCTTCGAGGCTTGGAAGCGGCTTTTTGGCGTCGTAGCGCCAGTAGTCCAGGCCGCTCACCAGCACCGCGTCGTGAACCAGGTCCACCATCGCTCCCGGGCCAAACGTGGTCACGAGCTGGCTGAGCCGGATGCGTCCGTCGGGCGGCCGCCGCTGATTCTTGGCTCCAGGTTTCTGCTCAGTCATCACGCACCTCCCTTAGATGAACCGCCTTGATACGGCCCCAACGACTTTTGCACCCAAAGGTGCGCGGTGTCTTCCACATCGCGCATGGACGTGGGCGCAAAAAAGCGACCTTCCGGCGAATTTCTGAGCGGCGGATCCTCTTCGAGTACGTGTCGAAGCAAGGGCGAGCCTCCGACTTTCTCCTTGTCGAAGCGAGAGTAGTGATGCTTCACGGGTTCCTCCTCCGTGCTCCTCATGAGTTGCACCCAGGTCTCAAACAAATTCTGTGCGCGCTTGCGCACGCTTTCAACTAAGTCGTCTTCCCGATCACGCGCCTGCCCCGGCTGTCGCGCTGCTCGTTGGGCCAACGCCTCCAGGGCGTCTGTTACTGCAGCCTGGTGTTTCTCCACTAACAGCACCCCCTCGGGTGGCGTGAGCTCGTGGACGCTGAAGCGCACCATCGCGACTAGCGCACCCGCCATGCCACGATCCAGGGCTGGCCCCGAGAACGGAGTCACGCTTGTTGCTTCGACGTTACGATAAAAGCTCTGATGGTAATGAGCGAATCGCTCGTAGTGCGAGCGGTCGCGGGCTTTGTGCAGGTTCATGCATGTGACCACCAGGCCAGGCCGGGTTGTTTGTCGACCCACGCGGCTTGAAGCCTGAATGTATTCAGCGGTTGTTTTCGGTTGGCCGGCCACAACCATCAGACCCAAACGATCGATATCGACTCCTACGGAAATCATGTTGCTCGCGAGCAACACGTCCACGTGTTCGCCATCGGTGCAGGGCCGCTGCAGTCGGTCCTTGGCTTTCTTGATTTTGTCCGTAGTTTCGCGACTCGTCAGCTCCACCGGTTCGCCGTCGAGCTTGCGATTCTTGAACCACGGGTGCGCGCCATTGAAATCCAACGGCCGAAATTCTTCTGCCTTGCCAACGCGTGCGCGCAGCTCGTCATCCACAATGCGCCGCATGCCGCCCAGCTCCCGCAGACTGTTGAAGTAGCCAGCCAGCGTGCTGGTCGCGTCCGCTGCGTCGCGATCCATGTCTTGATCGTGGGTGGCGTGCGCCGAGGCGGCCAGCAGCACTCGGTAGACACGCGCCAAGATCGCTTTCATCGATTTCCCCTGAGCGGCGACTCCCAGATACAGGCGGCCCGCGTGGTCCGAGTCCGTATCGACGAGTGAAAAGTAGGTGTCCATTGCGTCGACGGCTGGCGGCGGAAACACACAAATCTCAGCGGCTGTACGCCCGTAGAGAGCCTGCATTTGCTCCGTAGCGCGTCGCACCGTCGCGGTTGCCGCCAGTACCTTCGGCCTCACCGGCTTGCCATCGACATACCGCCGGCTCAAAAAATCGACCGCCGTTTCGTACAAGCCCACCATCGTGCCGAGCGGCCCAGAAATCAGGTGCAGCTCATCCTGAACGATCAACTCCGGCGGCAGCACCCCCTCCGGTAGTGGCGTGGCACCCTTGGGAAGTTTGTCGCAGTCCGTGCGATTGTAAAAGCGGCGCCCCATGCGGCCTGTGACCTTGCCAAATAGCTTACCCGTCTCTCCGCGCCACGGCACCATCGCAAACTTATCAACGGTTCCGATCAGGAAGCTGGGCAATTCGCGATACAGGTGTTCGTCCACGAACAGCACTGGGATGCCTTCCGCATGATTGGCGGCGCAGAATTCACACTCGTCATTGGGGCAGGCGAGCCGCACCTCTTCAGCGCTCTGCGTGGTCGGTTTGCCATTGGTGAGCAGGCTCAAGCTTGCCGGGGTGAGCGTCGCTGAGCACCAAGGGCAATTGGTGAGTGGAGCCGGGTTGGAGCGGCTGCCAGTTTGGAACTGGGTCACCTCTTTCTGCACCTGAGCCATGGTGTTCGAAGTCGCCGAGCTGCCAACCCAAAGCCCAACCGTGAAACGTTCCGTACCTAGTCTCGCGGGAGCCTTCCGCCGCAGCGACTCGAGCGCACACACCAGCGTGGCCGCGCGCCCCAGCTGATCAAGCGTCAAGAGACGAAGGGTATAGCGAAGGATAACCGCCACACCTAACCCCGCATGTGGGAGTGTGCGCGCTCGCAACCGGCGCAGCGCAAGCGTGAAGGCTATCACGCCCAAGTACGCTTCAGTTTTACCACCGCCGGTGGGAAAGAAGATCAGCTCGGCGCATTCGCGATCGGGGTGAGCGGGGTCGGCGATACCGCGCAGATTGAGAAGTACAAAAGCGAGCTGAAAAAGCCTCCAACTAGGCTCATCATGCGGGCGCTTCTTGCGTGCCGCCATAGCCATCGCGCGGTTGGCGAGACAGAAGGCCTCCAGCACATCCTCCTCTTCGCAAAGCAGCAGAATGCCGTCGCGGATCCGGTTGGCAGCGTGCGCAGCCTTGTGCAGCAGGATGTTCTGCACTTCGCGCCTCGCGTCTGAGTCGAGATGAATCGTACGCTGGTTCAGAATCCACGCGGAGTAATTTTCTGGCAACTGATTCAGGTGCTCGCGCACCTCCGCTGCAGACTTCAGGTCTTGCAGTTTCTCCATCGAGACAGTGACGTTCTTCTCTTTGTGAGGGATCACCGGGCGGACTTCGTACCGGGGCAGCCATGTGGTGCGCACCGTTGTGACTGGAGCCTGCGCTTCCGGTATTTCGACGGCGACGCCATGACCGACCGCGTACTCGACCGCTTTCCGATACTGCAGATCCGCAACCTGATCGTCTAAGTCACCGCCTTCACCTGAACGGTCGGGTCTTGGCACGAGGCCCTCTATGCAGCGAAGCGTTAACTCGACTTGAAACACGTAGCCACGGTCGCGAAAGGCGGGTGACTCGTCCGCAGGTCGATTGTTCACCAAAAAAACAGAAACCGCACGCGTTCCCGCAGGGATCCCCTTCACGCCGGAAATCAGCTGCGCTTGCCCCGCCAGTCGCAATCCGCCGGAATCCTTCACCGGCACGCCTTTGCTGGACAACTCAGAAAGAGCGAGCCGCTCGGTGACGGGTGGCATTGGCACACGCTTCCAAACCTTGCGGCCTTTATCCTTCCGCGGTGGCTCCTCGCTCACTTTATCGTAGGTGGCGTAACGAACCGTTGCTTCGAGGTGCGTGGTGGCTTCGGGTACGAAGACGGTGATGCCAAGGGAAGCCGGCAGAAAGTTCTTTTTCTTGGGATCGGGCGCCGTCCCGGAGGTTTCTTCCTCCGTCTCATCGTCGCCAATCGCAAGCTCCTCTTTCGCCTCATCATCTTCTTCGCGGCCCGCTTCGGGCGCCAAGAAGCCGGTGAGGTACCACCGGCTGGGAGGCAGCAAGAGTTCTTCGGCGCCATCGAGTCCGTCTTCGCCCGCTGGCCCTTTCACGCCCCTGCGAAACGGTCCAACGAGGTCAGCCTCAAGTGCGCGTACGAGGTGAGAGCGAGGTTCAGTGAGCGAATTGGTCATAGGTCCCCAAGTTGATCCATCGCACGACCGTGCCAGCCTGGAGCGCTGCGACAGATGGACCTCGGAAGTTAGCGGGTTGTGGCGAGGTTTGCGATGGTTTGGTTAGGCTTCCTTCTCTTGGAGCCTGGAAGTCGCGTGTCGGTGCACTCAAGGCTCGATTTGCCTCGATCTGCTTGCATCCCCCTCGCCATTCCCCGAGTGCCGAGTCGAGCCGCTGGGCCTCCGCTGGGTCACGCGCGACGATGGGCAATCACGTCCTCCGCCGCGTCGGGAGGGGTTGGGTTGCAAGCAGGCGGCCCGTACCCGGATGTGGTCGATCCTCAAGCGCGCCTGCGAGTACCCCGGGTGATTGGGGAGCGCGAGCGGCCATCGCGGTGGCCTGGGCCCGGACGGCAGCGACGAAGTCGGGTGCGACGCGGGCCAGGCGGTCCAGCAATTCTTCGAAGCTCACTGGTGGCTTCAGCAGATCCTCAGCCTGTTCGCGGAGCAAATCGACGAAGGCTTCGGGATCGAGGTCGAAGAGGTTGTGGAGGAATTCGTCCGGCGACTGCGCTTCGATGCCGTCGGGAAGGGGCACGAAGTCCTTGAGATTCGACGTCGTGATCACTTGGGCTCCGGCCTTCACCGCGGCCGCGACGACATGCCGGTCCTTCTCGTCATTTTGGAGGCCGACGATGATCGGCTCGTAACCGGTGACCTCGGCTTCGGGAAAGTACTTCTCCATCGTCGCGCGGAGCCGAGCGGCTTTGTCGGCGGGCATGATACCTGTCGACACTAGGTTGCGCTCCATCTCGTGGAGAATCGCGGCGCTCCACCGAAGCTGGTAGAAGCCAGCCGCGGCTGCTCGAAGGATGGTGTCGCGGAGCGTGAGCGGGAACAGAACGTTCGCGTCGGCGACGACGATGAAGGGCACCGGAACCATGAGAGTCGGCCTGAATCCTACTACTTTAGTTCGGAATCGTAGCCACCAAACTCCTGCGTCATCTGAGATAGCTCACGAAGCCCAGCACGGCGATCCTTGTCGCGCTTCTGCTTGAACTCGAGCACGTCCTCGATGCGTAGCCGTCGATGCTTGCCGGTTTTTCGAAAGGCTATGCGATCCTCATCGAGAAGCCGCACGAGGTATTGCCGGGACACGTTGAGCAGATCTGCCGCTTGCTGCGTGGTTACTTCGCGGCCTACTGGTACGATGGTGATTGAGTCGCCGCGCGCTAACACTTCGGCGACTCGCTCGAGCACGTAGAATACCGACTCGGGCAGGGCAATGCTTTCGCCCTTCGGACCGACGAGCTGGCACTTGGGGGCGCGGCGCTTTGGCGGGTGGATCATGCCCTCGAGCGCGCGGGACAGCGCGGCCACCTGGGCCTGCTGCTCGGGTGGGGCCGCGACTGGCGTCATTCGGCGGATCAGGTCTTCCATGGTGTGGGGGGCTGCAGTTTCCATAGCGGAGGCTGAAACGAAAGGTAGTACATCTCGATGTAAACGCAACTTAAGACGACGTAAACGCAACCTGAGAAACAACGTATTCGTAATATTTTCAATGATATACGCTGGGCATCGACGGTGGCCACTCGTGCCCCAGGCAACCCCGAGGGCATGGGCGCCAGACCCGCCAAACCCAACCGGGCCACGCCGTCGTGTACCAGCCGACGCTCATTCTACGGGGTTCGGGCCCATTGCGGGGATGCGCGTCCAATGCTGCCCAGGAGAGTATTTGGCGGGGCGGGGGACGCATTTTGGAGGTCGCTCCCTTTTCGGTCGTGTACAGTGAGTTAGATGGTGGAGGACATGACTGAGCCGCGTATCACGCCTGGACAGGGCTGCCTCTGGACGACGCCCGCCACGGTGAGTGCCGTCCCGTTCGACGGCTTGAAGGTTGATCCCAATGTTTCCGTTGAGCAAATCCGGCTAGCGGTCGCGCAGCTTGGCGAGCGTGCGAGGGCGTTCGAGGGAAACAGGGGCGGGAAGATCCGCGTGTGCACTCGCAGGTTTCAAAAATCGGAATTGCTGGAGTCATCAGACCGCAGCGAAGGGGAACTCTCGATGCCCTACTCCCGCCAGGAGCAAAGAAAATCCTGAGAATCCGCGCAACCGTCGCGGTTCTCTGCTTGGGCTCAGGTCCCTAAGTATTGTCCTTGAGGCTCCGACACGTATTCGACCACTTCTGCCAGGACCTCGACCGCAGGGCGTCCCGCCAACCGCTGCACAACTTCTTCAAGCGGCGCGCTGATGTATCGGCCTGACCTGGGGTTGACCAAGCAGATACTGGTAATATCGTAGGACTTCGAAGCAAAATTGAGTGCGCAGTAGCAGAGAAGCTGTCGAATATCGCTTCCGCGAAAGGTTCGCTCGCCTGCCTTCACCTCAACCAGCACGCCTGGCGAGAAGGCATCGCCACAACACTCGGAGAGCCAGCCGCACCCTGGAAACGGGGGAAACACGCGCAACGCCGGCAACTTCGCCAGGGTGAAGAAGCCTTGCAGCCGATCAGCGAGTTCTCTCGCCTCTGCCAAGTCCGTTGCGTCGGGAGGCGCGACGGGTGTTCGATGCACTTGCCGCATCTGGGAGATATGTCGGAGCCCTTGTTCCACGCACTCATGTACTTGCGAGGGCGGGATTTGAGACACCGGCTGTCCCGCGCTCAAAGTGGCAGCAAACAGACGGAACGAGATCTCATTGATGACTCCGCGTTTACCGGCTGGCGCTTGGCTCTCGAAGTGATCCGCGAACCGAGCGGCTTCGACGTTGCATTCGCGGATGTAGCTTTCCGTCATAGGCAAGAGTTGATGCCAAAATGCCGTATGGGAGAGCGAGAAATGTTTCTCGGTGATCACAGCGGGATCTCCCAAATCCCGCCGTTGTTCTTGCCCCCGACCCAAGTCAGAAACCGCTTGTCGACCTCGCCAAGTTGGTGCTCCACGCGCCTTCGCCAATGCTTGCCCTCATCGCCGAGAACGTACGAGGCGACCAGCAACGAGCGCTTCTGCCACGGCGTAATCGTCGAGAATTGTTGGAGGGCCGGGGACAGCCAATACGTGGCTCTCTTGCGGGCCATGGCCAACAAGATGTCCCGCTTGATCATCATGTTCACGGCGGGACGATCGTAGGTCTGTATGAGCAGCGCGTCGGCCTCGGAATCCGGGTCAAGCGCCAGCAGGCGCACGACGAATGCCAGATTCGTGGGAACAAGAACGATGTGCGAATCATCCCGAACAAGTTCGCGGAATTTGGCAAACAAGTACGTGCGCGTGGTGTCGCGAAGCTCAGGCAAAATGGTCCGCAACAAGATCATTACCGTTGGAAAAACTGGATAAAGTAGCTCAAAATTGTCGAGGAGAGAGCGCACCGTCTGCTCGCGCACATGCTCGGCCAAAAAACGAATCGACTTGACCAACGAGCGAACCAGCACTTCGTCCACACGGCTCTTCCGGAACTCTCGCGCCAGCATACCCGCAATATCGAAATGTTTGAGCTCGGTGGACAGCTTGTCGTAGTCATCGTCCGCCGTTGACGAGTACGGATCGTAAGTCAACCGGAGCTTGAGGAATTTGCGGGCCTCGGACTCGTCTGCCGATTCTGCGACTGTTTCTTCTGCGACCGGGGAGCCGCGGACGAATTCTGCCTGGGTCATCAGCCGAGTCTTCGCGCGTGCCAGCGATAGGCCTTCATGTAGAAGGTATTCGCTTAAGGCGACGAGAGCCTTTTGCAGGTCCTGTCGCGATCCGGCGAACACGCAATAGTCGTCGACGAAGCGGACGAACTCTACCTTGTGCGTCAGAAGGAGGTGGTCGACGGCGTTGAGCAGCAGCTCAGCCAAAATTCGCGAAGCGTTGCCGCCCACGGGTAGTCCGTAGGAAGTGCCCTCAGACGAGGCGTTCAGCAACCTCATGATCCGCCCAACGGCGTCTTGATTTGCCGTGACACGTTGCAGCGCGTTCTCGAGTCGATGGTGATAGATGCGCGGATAGAAGTCAGAGATATCAGTGGCAACGATAAAGCTTGCCGCCGCTGTTCGAGCAAGGGCCTCCTTCTGATAGGCATGCCAGCCAAGATCGCGAGAAAATAGCTGAGACGTCGCGGCGTCCGGTGAGTACCGGTACGAGAATATCGTATTGCGATCTGGTCGCACGCGAGCTGCTTCGATGTCTGGACCAAGCTCAATGACCAGGGCGAGTAAGTAAGCGTTCCAGATCGGATCTAGCTGCGTCGCGGCGCGAAAACCGGAGTAGCCGACACTCGAAAGGCTCTTCACAAACACGACCGGGTACTCGGTGATCATTGTGTTGAAGTCGGCGTCGATCTTTTCAAGCAGATCAACAACCCCACCATGGTCGTCGTGAAACCAGTGGTTTTCGAGCGGAAATGGAAACACGTCCGTGTCCCCGTACCGAGAGATGTTGTGCACCGCCATCTCGAGGCTTTGTCGTTTTACAACTGGCATTTCATCCCCTGGGTGATGTGCGACTCGCTGGTTTGTTCCATAAAAGTTCTCGATCTCGCCTGACCAACGCTGAGTGCCTGCGGTCTACTACTTCCACCGGAGGCTGCCTTGGCTGCCGGGTGGCGCCTTCTTTTTTTCCGTAGCCTGGGTGGCTTTGGTAGGGGCGTGTCCGGCCTCCGATTTTGCGATCTTCGCCGCCGTCGGTTTCTTGCCAGCTCGCCCCAGCGCCGCTTCCTTCTTGGCGCGCTCCGCGTTCAAGAGGAAGAGGCGGTCGAGGATTTCGTCTTCGAAGGATTGGAGGGCGGCGCGGTCGGCGGGGG
>Ga0163155_10003509_pt1 | contig 16865 bp, 14 predicted proteins | sample OliLakLV19SP4G1_FD_148611 | JGI IMG/M metagenome (GOLD analysis project Ga0163155, IMG submission 148611) | Freshwater microbial mat bacterial communities from Lake Vanda, McMurdo Dry Valleys, Antarctica - Oligotrophic Lake LV.19.SP4.G1 | ecosystem: Environmental > Aquatic > Freshwater > Lake >... | reverse complement strand
CCCGATCAGGTCGGAATCAGGGAATCTGACCCTCGCGAACCGTGCTGCAAGGCGGGGAAGGGAGGATTCGGGCAAGCCTTTCCGGCGAACTGCGTCAGGTCAGGTGGTTTGAAAGTACTATCCGCCCGCGCTGAACCTGCACAATCGCTGTCATATGATCTTCCTCGGCGGCTATCTCAGCCGGCTGGCCCATGGCTCGAGCAGCGCGGACGGGTGGCTCACTGGGTGATCTGATCGGCCACTCCATCACCTCTCGCGAGGCGCTGGGTCCGCGCACTGGGCAGAAGCCACTCACGCTCCAGACCCTGCCAGACAGTGATGAGGTTGACCGCCAGCGATGACCGGGGTCACCTGCCGCGGCAGCACCTGATGTCGGCAGTGGCAGGCACGTGAATTGAAACCCCTACCCGCAATGAGTTCTGCATCGCTCGCGCGCCCTTCCTACGCGGCGACATCCGCAGCACTCTTCCGCACCAGTGTGTCGGCAGCGAGCATCGCAATCGCACTTGGCCCGCCAGTGTCGGAAGACTGATCTACACGGCGTGGTGAGCGTGAAGAAGCGCCGGTTCCAGTCCGAGGCCCATCCACAGGCACGCTCCGCGCCCTCTCAGAATTCGCCCCGCTGCCCGCTACTTCATTTCATGTCAGCGTGACGTCCCTTTCCGGTGCAGGGAAATCCCTATTCAGTTTGCGCCCTTGGCGCCGTTACCGCATCTGGGCCACCACCGACGCCAAAGCAATACCCGTAACAAATGTCCGCAGGCAGAAACAGGCGCTCAGAAGGGTCGGGCGACACGTCCGATATCGCACCGACAGGGCTCCGGCCCGCCGTCTCGGTGCGGCTGCTGACCGCGATGATTCTCGTCACAGGTTTCGCGGTGACCGCAGCGATCGTGGCGCAGACGGTGTCTAACGTGGGCACAGAGGCCCGTCGCGACTTCGACCTACGCGCCGAGCGACTGAGCATTCATATCTCCGATCGCTTGAGCGTGCCGATCTATGGCCTGCGCAGTGTCGTCGCTCTCTACGCCGCAGAGCCCAACGTGAGCCGCGCCGAGTTCGAGGCCTTCATCGACTCCCGCGATCTGCCATCCGAATTTCCCCAAGTCATGGGGTTCGGTTTCATCGAGCGTGTGATCCGCGCCGATCTGCCGCAGTTTCTCGCACGCGAGCGCGCGGATGGCGTGCCCGACTTCAAGGTGACCACCTCCGGCGACGCCGCCGATCTCTACGTCATCAAGCACATCTTCCCGCGCGCCGTTAGGCCTGAATTCTGGGGCTACGACATAGGCTCCGATAAGACTCGCGGCGACGCCGCCGAGCTGGCAATCCGTACCGGCCAGCCGACGGTGAGCCGCCGCGTCTCCCTTCGCCTCGGCCAAGGCCAGAAAAAAGGTTTCGGTTTCCTGCTGATGATGCCGGTCTATACCAATGGCCCGGAGCCGCGTACCCCGGAAGAGCGGCTGTCGCGTCTGCGCGGCCTGATCTACGCACCGCTGGCTGCCGAGCAAATGTTCGGCACCAGCGAAGCCGTGACCGACGGGATGATCAATCTGGAGATCTTCGACGACGCCGACCCACGGCTGTCGAATCTGATCTATCACGACGGCATTCGTCCTGCTGGCGCCGACCCGGTCACCAATGACGACTATCGCGGCCAGAGCTTCTTGAAGACGACGCAGCTCAAGGTGGGCGTCCGGACCTTGACCATGCGGATGAGAACGACGCCGAAGTTCGAGGCGACGATCAACCGCTCGCGGCCGTGGATGGTCGGTGCGTTGGGCAGCGTGAGCAGTATGCTGCTCGCGCTGCTCGGCTGGTCCCTGGGCCGCAGCCGCGCCCGCGCCCTCGTGCTCGCGCTCGAAAGCAGGCGGGACCTGCGCACTTCCGAGGCAGAAGCGCGCAGGCTGGCGCTGGTAGTGAGAGAAACCCACAACGCAGTGATCATCACCGATCGCCATGGGTATGTCGATTGGGTCAACGATGGCTTCACGCGGATTTCGGGCTACACAATTGAAGAAGTCCGCGGTCGAACACCGGGGTCCCTGCTGCAGGGCCGCGACACCGATCCGGCCACCGTCGCGACGATGCGCGAAGCCCTCGCAGCCGGCGCCGGCTTCAATGTCGAGATCGTCAATTACCACAAGTGCGGGCAGCCCTACTGGGTCGCGATCGAAGTACGGGTGATGCGCGACGAGCTCGGCGAGCCGCTGCAGTTCATGGCGATCGAGAGCGACATCACGCAGCGCAAGCTCGCCGACGCCGAACTGCGCGCTGCGATTCGCCTGCAGACGGCTATCCTCGAGTCCGCGGCGCATGCCGTTGTCGCGACCGATGCCGAGGGCCTGATCACGCTGTGGAACCAAGCCGCGGAGCGACTGCTGGGTTACGCTGCGATCGAGGTCATCGGACGACACACGGCAGCGCTGATCCACGACGCAGCGGAAATCGCCGCTCGGGCGTCGGTGTTGTCGGAGGAACTCGGCGTCCAGATCGCGCCCGGTTTTGAGGTGATTGCGGCGCGCTGCCGGCGCGGGCTTCCCGAGGAGCGGGAGTGGACCTACATCCGCAAAGACGCCTCGCGGGTGCCGGTGAACCTTGCATTCACGGCGCTGCTGGACGATCACGGCCAGGTCGCCGGCTTCATCGGTCTCGCCTCGGACATCAGCGCGAGGCGCGACGCCGAGGAGCGACTCATGGTGGCAATGGCGGATGCGCAGCAAAGCGCGTTCGAGGCCGAACGCGCGAATCTCGCCAAGAGTGAATTCCTCGCGACGATGAGCCATGAAATCCGTACACCGATGAACGGAGTCATCGGCATGACTTCGCTGCTACTCGACACAGCGCTCGCGCCGCAGCAGCGCGACTATACGGAAGTCATCCGCAGCAGCGGCGAGGCCCTGCTCGCGCTCATCAACGACATCCTGGACTTCTCGAAGATCGAGTCTGGCCACCTCGAGATGGAGAAGGCGGTTTTTGGCGTCGCGGATTGCCTCGAGTCCGTGCTGGACATCGTGACGCTCGCTGCGGCCTCCAAGGGGCTCGAGCTCAATTACCAGGTCGACGCTGCGGTTCCAATACAGCTCGAGGGAGACGTGACACGCCTGCGTCAGGTCCTGCTGAACCTCGTGACCAACGCCGTGAAGTTCACCGAGAAGGGTGAGGTAGAGCTCTCGGTGCGGACGCTCGGTTGCATCGACGGACAGCACGAGCTGCTGGTGGCGGTTCGTGACACGGGCATCGGCATTCCCGCGGAGGCGCAGTCGCGCCTGTTCCGCTCATTCAGCCAGGTGGATGCGTCAACGACAAGAAAGTACGGTGGGACCGGCCTCGGCCTCGCGATCAGTCGCAGGCTGGTTGAACTCATGGGCGGAAAACTCTGGGTCGAAAGTGCGGCTGGTCAGGGTTCGACTTTCCAGTTCTCACTGCGACTGAGCGCCCCGAGCAGAGCTCTGATACCGGTCCCGCTACCCGCACTCATCGGCAGGCGCCTGCTCGTCGTCGACGACAACGCCACGAGCCGCAAGCTGCTCGCGAGAATGGCAGAGCGATGGAACATGCAGGCCGTCACGGCAGGTGACGCGGCGGAGGCCGAGGCGCATGTTCGGGATTCTAGGGCCTTCGACGCGATCCTGATCGACGCCGAAATGCCGGATATGGACGGCGTAAGCCTTGCGCGGCAGCTGCGCGGACTACGGGGCGCCGGCTGCCCACCCATGATCCTGCTCCGTTCGCGCGGACGCCGCGAGGCGGCGTCCGATATGGATCTGTTCGCGGCAACATTGCACAAACCCGCGCGCCCGTCCCAGCTGTACGACGTGCTGGTTTCAAGCTGGGGCGAGGCGGCGAACAAAACTGCAGCAACCCCGGGTGCCGTGAACGCCATGGCGGCGCCGTCATGTCGTCGGGAACGGATCCTGCTCGCCGAGGACAACCTCGTGAACCAGAAAGTAGCCCTGCACATGCTCGCGCGCCTGGGCTACCGCGCAGACGTCGTCGCCAACGGCGTCGAAGCGCTCGAAGCCCTAACTCGTCAGCACTACGACGTGGTCCTGATGGACATGCAGATGCCGGAAATGGACGGCATCGAGGCAACCCGTCGCATCCTCGCGCGCTGGCCCGATCGCGCGACCCGTCCGTGGATCATCGCCCTGACCGCGAACGCGATGGGAGTAGACAAGGCGCGCTGTTTGGCAGCGGGCATGGACGATTTCCTCGCGAAACCGATATCGCGCGAGGCGCTCACCGTTGCGCTTGCCCGGGCGGGAGAGACTGCCGACCGTCTTGCGCCTGCCTGAGGCTGGGCGCGGGCAGGCCGGCGATGCTCACCGCTGCCCGGGCTTCTCTGCCGCCTCGGCGGCAACAGGCTGACCAAGAACCCGGACCTCGTCGCCTCGCTGACTGCCACCTACTGGGCGCCGTTGGTCGGCGACTGGGAGTGGTTAGCTGGCGGCGACGTGCGGGATCAACTCCCGATGTGGGAGAGGGACATCAACATCACGCAGAGCGACTCTTTTACGTGTCTGCTCGTCCGCACCGTGGTGCAGCGGGACAACCTGACCAACGACACGAGCTGGGACTTGATCTAGAGCCTGCCCGGCCGACCCGCGAACATCCGGGGAGCTTTCACGAGCTTGTCGCGGTGGCGACCGCCGAGGAGTCCCTGCCAGATTGCGGCAGGGCGGGATGAATTCGCAGGAGTGGGCTCACGGAGCATTCTTTGCGACGAAACGCTAGCCTTTGTCGCCGGTGGACGCAGGCCCGCCCCCGCATGCGACGGGGTTCGACAGTTCATCGCGGTCGCCCTTTGCCCAAGGTGTCGATGTTGCAGTTCTAGCCGCCCATCGTGAAGTCCACCAGCCGCGGGCCGGGCATGCGGCCGCCAGGCTTGAGCACCAGGCTCATTTCGCACTGGCGAAGCTTGCCGTCGGTGCTGGACGCAACCACTTGGCCTGAGCGCATGTCCACGGTGCTGGTCGTGACGCGCTCGTCGCTTTCCTTGCGATAGACGAACATTCGTGCGCCATCGTCCATATCGACGATCTGGCTGGGCGGACCCCAGAAGCCGACGACGTCCTTCCCCGACCACCCGGCCTGCGGACTCATGATGCGTCGCTGGGTCGCTGACTTCTTCGCAAACGTGGCGCTGACGCCGTCGATGAAGGCTCGCTCGGCGTCTTCGACGTTCAGCGCCCTTTCGACGGTACCGATCGTGTCGCCAATCATCGCACTGGCGATCCTGGCATCCTCGGCATTGGCCTGGCGGATCCGCTCGATCTCCTCCGGGCTGCGCGTGTCGGTGAAAACCGGCCGCTTGCCGTCTTTTCAGGTGTTGGCCCAGAGCATCTCATCAAGCTCGAAGGGATGGCGGAACTGGCCGACGACGCCCATGCCCAGCTTGGCCATGGCGGGCGCGTCGTTGCTGCCCTTCTTGCGGTCGTGATCCACCGCCGTGCGCCACGCCGCCTGTTCGCAGGCGACTGCCTGAGCCCGCTCCACCCAGACGGCAGCCACGGGTCGGGGGCCGCCGGTCGGTCCGCTGTCCACCCGACCGTCCTGGCGGTAGAACTGCCGGCTATCGGTGACGGTCACCTTAGGCCCTGTAAATAAATAGGGTCTTCGTGGAAACGAGTGGGTGAAAAGCAGTCTGTTTTGGATCAGATCGCTGGCAGTGTGCACGTGAGAACCTTGAGCTTGAGGTACTCCTCGTCATGCAGTCCGTAGGCGCGGCGCTGTATGACGCGGATCTTGTTGTTCAGTCCTTCGACGAAACCCAGCGCGACTTTGTTTTCGGGCTTGCAGTAGGCGGCGATGCCGTCCCAGTGACGCTCGATCATGGCCGCGAACTTCTCGAAGGGCTTCAGACGCTGCCACTTCAGCTGCGCGCGCCAGTTCTCGAAGAACTTGCGCGCCCAGGCCTCGCTCTGGTAGTCCCACAACTGCCCGAAGGACTCCTTGAGCAGGTAGGCCGTGTTCAGGCGCTTGTTGGCCGCGAGCAGCAGCTTCAGGTTCCGTCGCGCCGGACCTTTGAGATTCTGCGGATGCGAGAGCACTCGTGCTTGCGCACTGTGTCGAGCGCATCGCCGAGGTGGCGCAGGATGTGGAACTTGTCGAACAGGATCGCCGCCTGCGGCGCGTTGCGTTGGGTCGAGTTGCGGAACGGTTTCCACATGTCCATCACCGCCAAACGGACCTTTTGCGCCGGCTTTTCCCCGAGAAATCGATAGAACTCGTCCATGCTCCGCTCGCTGCGGTCGGTGCCGCCGAACCAGATCGGCCGATGCTTCTCCAGATCGCTCACCACGATGCGGTACTCGTGCCCCTTGCGCACCGAGATCTCATCGATACCGAGAACCTTCGGTCGCGGCTTGCCCGCACGCTTCAATTGCTCCTGTATGTGCTGCTTCTCGAGCCGCTTCACCGTGTGCCAGTCGAGGTTCAGCTCCTCGGCGACGTCTTTGATCGTGCCGCTGCGACAGCGCTTGCCCACGTAACGCGCAAAGCGTTCCGTGTGCAGGGCGTTCTCGAGGAAGTCCTCCAGTCGCTCGCGCTTCACCGTGCCGCAGTGGCGGCACTGGAAGCGCCGCACCTCCAGGTCGAGCTAAATGCGGTGGTTCCCACAAGGCAGATCCCGCGCGCGACGTCGCCGGCGATCGTACCAGCCAAAGTGAACCGTTCCGCAGGTGCCGCAGACGGTTTTTTTCCCCGCCGCACAAGCGTGATGAGCCGCGCTTGCGGGTCGCCAAAGATCCCCTGCAGCTTCTGCACAGGGCGAAATCCGGGGAAGCGGTATGCATCCGCCAATCGACGGGGCTTGCGTGATTTGGGCATCCGCAGATCATGCCAAAATCTCGCTCGCCTGAAAGCTGCTCCCGTGCCTGTTAAACAGGCGCGTCTGCGCTCCCTGCCTCCAAAATCGCCCACATGTATTCACGAAGAGCCAGAAATAGATGCCGTGACCACACGCTTACCTTGATTCCATGTCGCGCGCAGCAAGATCTCCAAACATGTCTTCAATCTTCTTGTGTTCCGCGACGGCATGGCGAGGGGCCTCGGTGCTCTCGGGATTGCGCAGTACCGTCGACCACAGCGCCTGCTCCTCGGCGGTGGCATGCCCCTTGACCTCATGGGTGAGTTCCCTGAACAGGTTGATCCGATCGGGAGATCTGCCTTGGGTATCGCCGATCATGGCGAACAGGGCGCGGTGCCTGTCGTGATCCTCGACGAGGAGACCAAAGAAGGTTCGGATTGCCGCGAAACTTCGTGGCCGGCGTGCTGCCGATGTTCGCGGCCTTCTCCGGCGCAATCCGCTTCGCTTTGGCTATAGCGTCCGCCTTCCCCTTGGAGCGGCCTTCCTGATCTTCGCCATCGCGCGTCCGGTCAGGCCAGGGTACGCACGCCGGGCTCACGGGCCCAGAAGCGTCTGGCGGCAGCTTTTACAAACGTGCCGTCGAGGTCTGTTACGCCCTCGTCGGGCACGACGCCTGCCTTGTCCAGCAAAGTCTTTGACCCGGCGTCGCACCCGATTGCCTTCAGATTGTTGAACGCATCGGCGACAAAGCCGATCCCGGCGCTGTCCGTCGCGAGCTTCGCTGCCGCAGCCGCAGTCAACACCAGCGCGATGGCGTCGAGGACCACCGAAGGCGTACCGGCGAGCTGCCCATCGGCGCTGAGCGTTCCGCCCTTGACCTTGAGGCCACCCACCTTGGGCGCAATCAGCACTACGGTACCGCCGCTCTTCTCGATCCCGGCCTTGACCTTGTCGATCACGGCCTTGTCCGAACCCTCGGCAAACAGGATGCCGACCTTGCGGCCCTTCAAAATGTCCTTTGCGTTCTTCTGGATCGACAGCGCGTCCGAAGTACCGAGGTCCACCGGCATGCGCGCCACCGGCGCCTTGGCCGGCAAGTCTATGGCAAGCCCTTCCGCAACCCGCTTCGCGAGACCTTCATCAATGTTTCGGACCAGTGACAAGACACGCGTGCGAATATGGCCGAGCGTCACCTTGGATAGCTCGAACACCATGGCGGATGCGATGTGCGCCTGCTCGTTCGGTGTCTGCGAGAGATAGAACAGCCGGGCCTGGCTGTAGTGATCAGCGAACAGTTCGGCGCGAACCCGCAGCTTTTCGCTGCCGTCGTTGCGCTCGTCATTGACGGCAAAGGTGCTGAAGCCCGTTTCCGGGCATTCGCGTGGTCCGCCATCCTCGCCGGCTTCAAACAGCGAGTTCGGCTCATAGTTCGCGCGGCCCTTGGGGACCATGGTCTGCATCATTCCGTCGCGCTGGAAGTTATGCATCGGACACTTCGGTGCGTTGATCGGTATCTGATGAAAGTTCGTCGTGCCGAGCCGTGATTTCTGCGTGTCGAGGTAAGAGAACAAGCGGCCCTGGAGGAGCGGATCGTTTGAAAAGTCGATCCCCGGCACCACGTTCGACGGCAGGAATGCGACCTGCTCAGTCTCTGCAAAGAAATTATCCGGATTGCGGTTCAGCGTCATCCGACCGATGAACTGCACGGGCACAAGCTCTTCGGGAATGAGCTTGGTCGCGTCCAGTACGTCATAAGGCTGCTTCGCCGCAAATGCCTCGTCAAAAATCTGCACGCCAAGATTCCATTCCGGATAGTTGCCGGCCTCGATCGCTTCATGAAGGTCGCGCCTGTGGAAGTCGGGATCCGCCCCGGCGATCTTGCTGGCCTCCTCCCAGGTCGTCGATTGCATGCCGAGCAGCGGTTTCCAGTGGAACTTGACGAACGTCGAGTCGCCCTTCGCATTCACAAAGCGGAAGGTATGGACGCCGAATCCCTCGATCATGCGAAACGATCGCGGAATCGCCCGATCGGACATGGTCCACATGATCATGTGCATGGTTTCGGGCATCAGGCTGACAAAATCCCAGAAGGTGTCGTGTGCCGATCCCGCCTGCGGGTAGCCTTTGTCGGCCTCCATCTTCACGCTGTGAACGAGATCGGGAAACTTGATGGCGTCCTGGATGAAGAAAGGCGCGACGTTGTTGCCGACTAGGTCCCAGTTACCGGCTTCGGTGTAAAACTTCGTTGCGAAGCCGCGCACGTCGCGCGGCGTATCGACCGAACCCGCTCCGCCCGCGACGGTCGAGAATCGCACGAAGACCTCGCATTTCTTGCCCTTCGTCTGGAACAGCGCGGCCTTGGTCAGTTCCGGGATCGCTCGAGTGACCTCGAACACGCCATGCGCGCCCGAACCGCGCGCGTGGACGATCCGTTCCGGGATCCGTTCGTGATCGAAGTGAAAAATCTTCTCGCGTAGCACGACGTCTTCGAGCAGGGTTGGCCCGCGCACGCCGGCCCGCAGGCTGTTCTGATTGTCGGAAATACGGATGCCGTGGTTGGTGGTGAGATGAGCCGGTCCATCCCGGTGATCTCCGTCATGCACGATATGCTGATGAGTTTCTCCGCCGTGGCCAACGGTGGCGGCAGGGACGCTGTCTGGGGTGGGTTTCGACGCCATGTCATGACTCCAATGCGGCCCGCGAAGCGCACGCCGTCAAACCGGCAAATTATGGGAATGCAATTCCGGCGTCTGTAGGACATCTCCCCGTGAATGTCTCAGAGCTGCGAGCGGATGGGCCAGACCAGCTTTTCGACGAACTTCTCCTTGAGCGGGCGATCCTTCCACCTGTCGAACGTATATCTCTTTGCGTCGCGGAGGTCCGTCTCGAATATCGCGGTCATGCGATCTGCGAAAGTACGATCGTAGATATTCAGGCTGGCCTCGTCGTTGAGACGAAAAGAACGTATGTCGAAATTGGTGGAGCCGACGGAAACCAGTTCGCGGTCGACGATCAGCAACTTGACGTGCAGCATGGTGGGTTGGTACTCGTAGATCTCCACGCCAGCCTCGAGCAAGGGACCCCATAACGCCTTCGACGCGAGGCGAACGGTCTGCGAGTCGATGTGTCTGCCGGGCACCAGCACTCGGATGCGGACGTCGCGCCGCCGCGCTTCGATCAACGCCTGGATGATCAACTTATCGGGGACGAAGTACGATGCCGCCAGATCGATGCCCTGCGTCGCAGCGGCAATCGCCATCAGGTACATGAGGTGCATGCTTTCGCTGCCGCCAGCCGGTGACGCCATGAACAGGTGTGCGTCCATGTCACCGGCCTGCGGCAACGGAGGAAAATAGTCCGGTCCGTTCAGCAGTTCGCCCGTAGTCTTGATCCAGTTGTCGTTGAAGGTCGCCTGCATTTGCGCGACCGCCGGCCCTTCCACGCGGAAATGCGCCTCGCGCCAGTGGTCCGGATCCTGGGCATGACCAGTCCACAGATCGGCGATGCCGACCCCTCCCGTGAAGCCGAGCTTGCCGTCGACGACCAGCAGCTTGCGGTGAGTGCGATTGTTCAGGCGCGTGATGTTGTACCAGCGCAAGGGCCGGTACATCTGGATGCTCACGCCGGCATCTTTCATTCCCTGGAGCAGCGCGCCCTCCATCTTGATGCTGCCGACCCAGTCGATGACCAGATGCACTGCGACCCCGGCGCGGGCGCGATCAGACAGCGCTTCGGCAAACTCCTTGCCGATCTCTCCGGACCAGTAGATGTAGGTCTCGAACGTGATAGTTCTCGTCGCACACCGGATCGCCTCGAGCATGGCAGGAAATATCTCATCGCCATTCTGGAAATCGACGACGCGATTGCCGGGCAGCACCGACGGCCCAAGAAGCGTGGAAATCTCCCGGCGAAACTGCGGGTCGCTCAGGGCATGTTTGTGCGTGACCCTGCGTTCCAGCTTCTTCTCGGGCGTGACGAAGTTGATCGCGAAGGCGGCGATCGTAAGTGTCACCAGGACCGTCAAGGCAATCTTCCAGATCATGCGTTTCCTGCTCCAGAAACCACGGGACACCTGCTCATCCCCCACGACCCCGACGACGGGCCTGAAATCCTCGACGTGATTGGGAAGCCGAGCAACAGCCCCCACTCGCGGCAGCGTCGAGGGGGATGGGCGTCCAGCAGAAATCCAAGGATCCGTCGGGCCGCGTAGGCTCTATTTCGCAGGTACGGGTGAAAGGACGGGTGCGTCCGCCAGTACTGGGTTGGCTTCCAGATCGGCGATCAGCTGCTTCATCTCGTCAATCTCGCGCACCTGCGCCTCGATGATGGCATCAGCCAACTTACGAACCCGCGGATCGCCGATGTGGGCACGCTCGCTGGTCAGGATGGCGATGGAGTGATGGGGGATCATTGCCCGCATGTAGGACAGGTCTTCGACCGTTTCCTGGCTTCTCACCAGCCAAAGTGCGCCAGCGAACACCGCCACGCTGACCACGATGATCGCAGCATTGGCTTTCCTGTTTTCATACATGCTCAGCATGAAAAGCAGCATAACCGCTGCCATCGCGGCGCCCATCACGAACGCCATATAGAACCGTGTCTCACTGAAGAAAACATGATCGCCTGCGTAGGTGTTGAGATACATCAGGAAAAACATCAACGCCGTTGAAGTCGCGATCATCGCGCCAAACTTGATGTATTTGGACATTGCAGATTGCTCCGTTTTCAAGATTCCGGGCCGGACGCGGTCCGAACGTGTCGAGACGACCAATGGATGTGCGCATTCCGGCACGTTCCAGCGTCATGATGAAGTGACCTGCCGGGGGTTTTCAGACCACGGGATACTTGGTCAGGCATCGCGGATTTAGAGGTTGGTTTTGACAACAGGGCCGGATACGCGAATCAGCTCGGCCATGGCAGGTGGTTTGGAGTTCTTATCCACCTCGTTTGGTCCGCTGCTCACGCGCTTCCTTCGGCGTTGACCGCGACAAGCCCGCTATTGCGGCAATGCATAGGCAACCAACGCGTCGCTAATAGGCGTCTCCATGAAATGGTGGCCGCCTGCCATCACGACGACATACTGTCGTCCGTCCACCTGATAGGTCATCACATTGGCTTGCCCGCCACCGGGCAGTACATCGGTCCACAATGTCTCACCGGTCTCTGCATCTATCGCGCGGATGAGATTGTCGCTTGCGGCCGCGATAAAGATCAGTCCTCCAGCTGTGACCACGGCGCCGCCGTTGTTCGGCGTGCCGATCGTAAAGGGAATGCCGAACGCCAATCCCCACGGTCCGTTTGCACGAGCAGTGCCAAAGGGCCGGTCCCAGATGGTTTGACCCGTTGAGAGTGAGATGGCTCGAATGCCGCCATAGGGCGGCTCCTTGCACAAAAGCTTGGTCAACGGCAGCCTCCAGCCGGCATTTACATCAATCGCATAAGGAGTTCCGGCTTGGGCACTCCCCTCTCCTTCTGCACCGGCTTCGCCGGCATTGCCCTCGGGGCCGCGCGGCTCCCAGCCTTTGCGATCGGCAACTTCACGCGGAACAAGCCGATTGTAATTGGGCATGTCGTTGTAATTCGCATAGATCAAGCCACGCGCTGTATCGATCGCAATCGAGCCCCAGTCCGAGCCCCCGTTGTAACCAGGATACTGGATCCAGGGCCGAGCCGCGGTGGGGGGCGTGTAATACCCGTCATAGGCTGCCTGCCGAAACTGAATACGACAGGTCATCTGGTCGATCGGAGACATGCCCCACATGTCGCGCTCGGAAAGGTTGGGCTTTCTCAACGTGGCAAAACCACTGAACGGCTGTGTAGCGCTACGCTCCTGCGGCTCAACTCCGCCTTGCGGTACAGGGCGTTCGGTAACCGGATGAAGCGGGCGTCCGGTACGACGATCCAGTACGTAGATATCGCCCTGTTTCGAGGACAGGACGATGGCTGGCGTTGCATCGGGCAGATCGACCAGACTTGCCTGACTGCCGAGATCGTAATCCCACACATCTTTGTGCACCGTCTGGAATCGCCAGACAGGTCGCCCGGTCATTACATCCAGTGCCACCAAGGCGGTCGAAAACTCGTTCTCCTGCGGGCTGCGGTCGGCGCTGTAATAATCAACCGCGCTGTTGCCCATCGGCAGATAGACCAGACCAAGGGCCTCATCAGCTGACGCGGTGGTCCACATGTTGGGAGTGCCTCGGGTAAAAACCTTACCCGGATCCGGCCAACCGGTTTCGTCAGGCCGACCCAGATCCCACGCCCAAAGACGTGCTCCCGTCACGGCGTCGAACGCCTGGATCACCCCTGATGGGGCACTGTTCGTTTGTCCGTCAAGAACCTGGTGGCCCGTGATGACAACACCCCGCACGATGACCGGCGGCGCCGTGATTGACACCATGCCAGGGTAGACCTGCCCCATCCCCTGTTTGATATCGACCTGACCGTTGACGCCAAAACCGACACAGGGCCGTCCTGATGCCGCGTCCACTGCAATCAAGCGCCCGTCAAGCGTGCCTTCGATGATCCGTAAACTGCACGTTGTGTCACTCGCAGCAACCGCAGTGACATCCTGGATCCCCTCGGATCCCGAGTTCGGCATTGAGTCAACGGTCGCTGGGGTTCGTTTACGATAGGCGGCAACTCCGCGACAGGTAGCCGAGTAAGGGATCCAGCGCGTCGAAACCTTGGGATCGAGGCGCCATAGTTCCTGTCCCGTCTTTGCATCGAGCGCGATGAGAATGTTCATCGCCGAACACAGGTAAAGCCGATTGCCAATCTTCAGCGGAGTCGTTTCTGGCGCGTACTTTCCTTTGCCAGCGCCAGAGGGCAGATCCCCTGTGTGGGCTACCCAGGCACGCTGGAGTCCGCCGACATTATCGGGCGTAATCTGTTCCAGGCTGGAGAAGCGGCGACCCTCGTACGTTCCGCCCCAGGCGGGCCAGTCACTACCAGTTGCCTGCTGCAATCCAGCGAGGTTTTTATCAGGAAAAGAACCGCGGACAGGATCGGGGCCGGATATCGCAGCGCCGAACAGCACCACAGCCAGGGCCACAATCGCACCCGCAGCACCCCCGAGCGCAAGTGGCCAGGTTGTCCGTCGAATGAGAAAAGGGGTTACCAGTGCTACCAGGGCGAGCAAGATCGCATGCGCGACCAGTCGCGGAACCAAGGCCCAGGGATCGGGGCCTGTCTCCCACAAAGCCCATGGGATGGTGAGCGCAAATATCGCGGCATACAGCAATGCGCCCAGGCGGTTGCGGCGGAAGATGAGGATTCCCGAAACGACGATCGCACCACCGGTCAGGACGTAGTAAAGCGATCCGCCAATCAACGCAAGCCAGGTACCGCCAAGCAGCAAGACTGCGCCGAACAACACCAGCACCCCCGCCAGTACGGAAGAGAAGATGTTGCGCCGCCCACGCAATGGAGTTGCTACGTCCAGTTCAGGATCGATTTCAGCGCTTCTCGATGAAGTCATTGCGAATCCCCGTTCTAAACACCCGGCCGGCTGAGGTGTTGGCGGTAGTCCCAGTTGGCGAGTTCGAGCGTGGCCAATGACACAGTGGCATTGCCGTCGACACGCAACCCTTGGAAGGATGGATACTTCGTCCGTGTTTGGCCGTCACGCGGCCCAATTCGAGCGTGTCGCACTCGAAGCCGCTGCCGGTGATCACGACCCGCGGTGCCTCAAGAAAACGACAACTCTTGGACTTTTCTCCATGAGCAGGTGAGCCCGCTGCGTGGCGACACGCAGACCAAGAGGATTCGTGTTGGCGTGCGCGGGTCGCATTGGCGTGTCTGCGCGTCAACGGCGCCTTGCCACCCTCGAGGTTTGTATCCCACGCCACATCGACCAGACGTCGCCGAGCTGGACATCGGGTTGTCCGCGTCGAACTGCAGGGGTCTGTTCGGTGGTCATTGCCATGCCCTTCCTTCGTCATGTTCGGCATGGAGAGGTGAAGCGCGCCGCCTGCGCCGCCTGCGCCCCACGCGCCAAGGTCGCCGTGTCCTCTGGAGTTCAGGCGGGACGAGCGGCCTCTCTGGCCGGGCTTCCGTAAACGAGACCCATCACTGCTCCGAATATCAGATGCAGAACCAAGGTCATCATCGGCGCCATCAGGCCCACTTCATGCCGAAGAAGCCCGCCCCAGCCATCGGCATCACCATGACCATCATCACCAGCCACGCACCTGCGCCGAACAGCATTCCTCTTACCAGTGCACTGCCGCCGGGGATGACATCCAGTTGAGGCATGAGTCCCATTGCGCTCTTCATCAGCATCAGCGCCGACATGACCGCAGTTGCCACGATGCCGCCCAGAAGTCCCTTGCCAAACCTTCCCATGTCTTTCCCCTTGACTGAACTCTGGCATCCCCCGCCACTGACGAACATCCGTTGTTGCGCTTCGCGGTCCGGATGCAACTTGGCATGGTGGCGCCGCGAGCGAGAGCTGCGCTTGCGGCCTGCCATCCGTTCGATGGCCCCACTCGTTCTCCTTTCTGAACCCAAAGGAGAAGAGTGTCTGTGCGGCAGCGAACCTGGGTCCGCTGGAGTGCCGTGTGTCTCACGTGTCTTGCGGCAGCAGGAGACGCCGCATATAGCATCAAGCGGCGATGCTTCGTCGCATCCTTCGCGAGTTCGCGTCAGCAGCAGCCTCCGGCGAGCGCACAGGCATACACGGATCGCGTGGAGGCGGGACTGCGGGCCGCCTTGGCGGGTCTGCAGGACGCGGTTGCCGCCGACATGGCCCGCATCGGCCGCCATGATCTGCATTTCCTGAGCGACGCCGCCGAGCGGCTACCGCCACGGCTCGGCGCCGGCACGGATCTGGACTCCCAGGTCTCGCCACCATGATCCTCGGTATCCGCGGGAGCAGGATGTGTCGCTACATGCGTCTATTGGAAGCCGAGCCTGCGCTGCGAGCCAGCAGCTCTGGAACGCGCCTGTCGATCCGAAGCGCCGAACCTTCGGCATCGGGGTCTACAGCACCGCTCTCGTTTGATGGATCATTTTCGGTGCGCTGACGCTGCTCACCAATGCAGTCATTGCCTCCAACACCTGGAAGCTCGATCAGTATCTCAGCAAGCGTCGACGCGTCGGTGGCAGGGTTCCTCGCGACCAGATCTTTGCGCCTGCGTGTCCATCAATCGATCGCGTCCTGAGGGGATTAGAGGTCACTTCGGGCGGGTACGCTGCCGATGGTGCATGCCGAGGTCGCGACCAATCGCAGCCAACGCTGCTGCCCGATGCGATGGTCATCGACAGAGACAACTGTCAATCCGACCGCCCGGCACAGGTTCGGATAGTTGTGGGACCAGGTGTTTTCGTGGCCGAAGGGATAAGAGGTCGTATTGACGCTGAGGTCGTGGTCATCCGCGATGGGCTCCACGAGGACCAGCAAGCTCGGTTGTAGCTTGTCGGCGAGCCGCCCCAGAAGCCTCTGGAGCTTCGACGGGGCAAAGTACTCGAGCACGCCGCCATAGACAAAGAGTATCAAGCCCGGATTATCCCGCGTCTCGACCCATTCCCCGCCGTCTGCCGCGACGAACTGCAACGTCTTGCCTGCATATAGGGAGCGGTTTCGTGCAACCTGGGCGGGGCTCAAGTCGATGCCGATGAACTCCTCGACACCGGACAAGCGTTCACTGAAGAACTGCAGCATTTTCCCGGAGCCGCATCCAATCTCACAGAAAGTGCTGCGTCCCGAAGATAGCCCTGGCTGCAGGGCTTGAATCTGCTCGACCAAGGCTTCTGCATGCAACGGCAGGAAAATCTGCTCGTAGCGGGCGGCAACGCGCTGATGAAAGTCGGTCGCCGAGTCCGCGCGCCAGTAGGCGTCGATGAGGGGCGACAACTGCTCGAGCGTATTGCGGGCCTTGTGGGAGGCGACCAGTCCGGCAATCAGCAGGCGATCCAGGCGAGTAGGCGACGTCAGCACTGCGCCTCCGAGCAGGTTCCTGACACGGCCGGGCATGACGACCACCAGCAATCGTCCGACGACGGCGCACACGCCGGGAAGGGGCAAGGAATCCGGAATGGACATCACATACTA
>Ga0163155_10003503_pt1 | contig 16883 bp, 17 predicted proteins | sample OliLakLV19SP4G1_FD_148611 | JGI IMG/M metagenome (GOLD analysis project Ga0163155, IMG submission 148611) | Freshwater microbial mat bacterial communities from Lake Vanda, McMurdo Dry Valleys, Antarctica - Oligotrophic Lake LV.19.SP4.G1 | ecosystem: Environmental > Aquatic > Freshwater > Lake >... | reverse complement strand
CGGTTGGTGGATAGCCCCTCAGCAACCAGATTTTGTCGGTGCCAGGAGTTACTCAAGTCACTGTCTACGGTGGCGATGAACGGCAGGAACAGGTGCTGGTTGATCCGGCAAAACTGCGATCGCTCAATGTTTCCCTGACCGAAGTTACCGATGCTGCCAGGGGTGCAAATTCTAATGCTCCCGGCGGGTTCCTGATTGGCGGCGGTCAAGAACTTTTGGTGCGCGGCATTGGGCAGGTGAACTCGATCGCAGACTTGCAGCAGTCCGTTGTCAAAGTCGAAGACGGTAACCCGATTTTGTTGCAAGATGTGGCAACGGTGCAAACGGGTAGTGCGCTAAAACGGGGGGATGCTAGCTTCAACGGGCAACCTGCTGTGGTGCTAATGATCAACAAACAGCCCGATGTTGATACTCCCACCGTAACCAAAGCGGTGGAAGCCGTACTGCAATCCTTGCAACCCACCTTTCCAGCCGATGTGCAGGTAGCACGAACCTTCCGGCAATCGAACTTTATTGATACTGCCATTCGCAATGTTGGCAGTTCTTTAATGGAAGGCATCATCATTGTGTCGGTAATTATGCTGCTGTTTTTGATGAACTGGCGCACAGCGATAATTACCCTGACGGCGATTCCCCTGTCGCTGTTAATTGGTGTGATGTTGATGAAAGCGGTTGGCTTGGGCATCAACACCATGACTTTAGGGGGATTGGTTGTTGCTCTGGGCGCTTTTGTCGATGACTCGATCGTGTACATGGAGAATTGCTATCGCGGACTGCGAACAAATCAGATTCAAAGTGACCCCAAGCACCCGTTCAAGGTCATCTTTGATGCATTTGTAGAAGTGCGGCTGGCGGTGATTTTCTCAACGGTGATCATTATCGTGGTCTTTGCACCAATTTTTAGCTTGACCGGAGTAGAAGGACGGATTTTTGCCCCGATGGGGCTGGCATATTTGCTGTCAATTGGGGCTTCCCTTTTGGTTGCGATGACCCTAACCCCAGCACTGTGCGCCATTCTCCTAGCAAATCACACCCTGCCCCAGGAGAACACGTTCGCTTCGCGTTGGGCAGAACGGTTGTATCGTCCGCTGCTCAATTTGTCGTTGCGATCGCCCCAAATCATCCTAGGGCTGGCACTGGCAGCATTAATTGCAACGATGGCGCTTGTCCCCTCCCTCGGACGGGTTTTCCTACCAGAATTCCAGGAAAAGTCACTGGTCAACTCAATGGTTCTCTATCCCGGTGTATCGCTGGATATGACGAACCGTGCAGGACTAGCACTAGCAAATTCGCTCAAAGATAACCCTCTATATGAATGGGTGCAGGTGCGAGCCGGACGCGCTCCTGGAGATGCGGACGGGGCTGGAGTAAACATGGCGCATGTGGATGTGGAACTGAGCGACCTGGCGATGCAAGACCGTGAAGCCAGCATCAAACAATTGCGGGAAGAGTTCAACAAACTGCCGGGTGTTGCCTCTAACATTGGTGGATTTATTTCTCACCGGATGGATGAGGTGTTATCCGGGGTGAGAAGTGCGATCGCGGTGAAAATTTTTGGACCTGACCTGGCTCAACTGCGAACCATTGGTGAGCAGGTGCGTGATGTCATCCAGCCCATTGACGGAGTTGTAGACTTACAGCTTGAACCCCAGCTACCTATCCGTCAGGTGCAAATTCAGTACGATCGAGCGGCGGCGGCTAGGTATGGTTTGAGCATGGAGGCAGTTTCGGATGTGGTAGAAACGGCACTTAACGGTCGTGTCGTATCGCAAGTGCCAGAGAATCAGCAGTTGATCAACATCACTGTTGGCTTACAGGAATCGGCTCGAAATAGTCTGGATGCCATTCGCGCCATTCCCATCAGCACTCCTACTGGGCAAATCATTTCGCTAAGTACTGTTGCCAAAGTAGACTACGGCATGGGAGCCAATGTAGTGAACCGGGAAGATGTGTCGCGGCTGATCGTGGTTTCAGCAAACGTTGCCGATCGCGACTTGGGTAGCGTTGTCGGCGATATTCAGTCCCAAATCAACCAAAAAATCAAACTGCCCAGTGGTTATTTTATCCAGTACGGCGGACAGTTTGAATCGGAGCAGCGTGCTACCAACAACCTGCTAATCTTTAGCATTCTGGCGGCGATTGTGATTTCGGTGTTGATGTTCTTTTCAGTTAAATCGCTTCCCGCTACAATCGCCATCATGATCAATCTTCCACTGGCTCTAGTGGGTGGCATTATCTCGATTGTGCTGACAGGAGGTGTGATTTCGGTCGCTTCTCTCATTGGCTTTATTACTCTATTTGGAGTCGCTGTTCGGAATGGTTTGTTGTTGGTTGACAACTACAACAGCAAGTTTGCTCAAGGAATGCACCCCAAAGATGTAATTGTAAAAGGCTCATTGGAACGAATTGATGCCATCTTGATGACGGCGCTGACCTCAGCACTAGGAACATTACCCCTGGTGCTCTCCCAGGGATCTGGAAACGAAATTTTGCAACCGTTGGCGATCGTGGTCTTGGGTGGTTTGTTTACCTCCACAGCATTAACTTTGTTGGTTATTCCGGCGATCTATGCCAAATTTGGCAAATTCTTGATTCCTAGGCGCAAAGTGGTAGAGCCGATTATGGTCGATTCTGACTTTGCTCCTGCTGATACGATGGCAAAATCTTAGCCACAATGGTTCTTCAATTGCTTTGAAACGCGATCGTCCTCTTTTTCAGAGGGCGATCGCTAGTAAATTGCTATAGCCATATTAGAAATATCTGATAGAGATGCTTCTGGTAGAGAATTGATCTCTTGAGCCGTTCAGCTTATGGTAGAGAGTTTCCTGTAGAAGAGCTAGCCGTATGGTGATGGGGGTGAATATGAGGCTCACTCACAAGAATGCCTGGGTGCTTGTGCTGGTGCTGCCCATCATGGAAGTGTTCATGCTCATGCCAAAGGCTTTCAAGTTGAGATTCATGTTTCCTGGGTGAAAGTATCAGTTGAACCAGTGCGAGTAGCGCTAGTCCAATCAAGCCGCCATAGAGAAATTCAACCTCCCTAAAATGGATGCCCAGCCACCCTGCCAGCGGGTAAGCGAAGACCCACCACAGATGGCTCCAAGCAAACTGCGCCCCATAGACTCGCCCCTGAAACTCGATCGGGGTACGGTCAGCAATCAAGGTTTGAGCTGAGACGTTCACACACGTTTGTCCGGCTCCAGCAATCAACCACAACACCATCAGTAATCCCAAACCTGCATAATTAGCAGGTAACAAAGCCACAGTGATTAGTGAGACACCAATTAAAATCAGTGTTGTCCTTGCCCAACGCTGACTGAGCGACCCTACCACCACCGCTGCGATCGCACTATGAACCATCGGCAGGAATCAAAAGAGCCATGCCGATGGTTTGAGTTAAGCGTTCAAAACCCTCTAATAGCGGTCATCATGAACAAAATCGCTACGTATCCAACCCTTCGCGCCTGACTGGCGAAATTGAACCCGATACCAGGTAAACCCTTCGTTATCACAGGCTTTCGCCAAGATCACCACGGGATCGCCCGAATAGCCAATATGACGAGCATAGGCATTGCGACTTGCCCCATCCCGAACATTGATGGGAGCGCGTGATTCAGAACTGACCAAAAAGCCAGTATTACCCGAATTCATGCCGTTATATCGGCAATTTTGAGCAAACCCAGGAGCCGCACTGAGCAATAAACCACTTAGCGCTAATCCTAGGTATTTCAAACTGTTGTGTAAATTCATGATTGGTTCCTAACGTGTTGGTTTAAAGTTTCGAGTAAAATTCATCCAGCGGTTGATTTTCCCGCCAGTGATGTTGAGAATAGGTACACTCACCACGCTGGTGTCACCACCAGCTTCCTCAGCAGAAAAGTAAATCGGCGTTTGTTCTGGATTTCCCAGTCCATAAGCACCAGCTAAGTCATTCGCAAGTTGACAGCTAATATTAAAATTGCCCATATTAATGGAGCCGTTTCCAGTGCTATAACTCCAGGTTGTCCCAGGAGAAAGTCGCCCTGTGGAACACATCAAATGCGTGATTTCAACCATTTTTGCAATGTGGACATCATAAACTCGCAATTTGCCTCCATAGGCGGGTCTAGTGGTGCCAGTATCGGGAGCCACAAGGCTAAACATCTCTTCTGCTGCGCTTATGGTCATGGGGAGGGCAGTAGACGCTTGAGTCGGAACCGCGATCGCCTAGGTTAACAGCGGAGCCGTGATCGACAGCAGCCTCTTAAAAATCAGACTTTTCATTAATTTGCACCCAAGAGTTGGAAAAAATTCGCCTTAAGTTGAGAAGCTCTCTGTGATACTTCTCGTGCCAGGATTAACGCTCCAAGCTAAGAGTGCCCAAAGTTTGCGAGATCGCACTTGAGTTTGTGATGCTGTTACAAAGCTACAATCTTGAGTGTGAGCGTATTTGGTGTGAGTTGGTTGATCTATGAATGCTCCTGTTTCAGCATCGTCTCGGTTCGATATTCGGTTAGCTGACATCAATCCCAATCATTGGTATGCAGTCGCCCGTGCCAGCGAAATCACCGATCAGCCGATGGGTGTGGTGGTGTGGAAACAGGCGATCGCGCTGTTTCGAGATATGCAAGGACAGATCCACGCGCTAGAAGATCGGTGTCCTCATCGGTTCGTCAAGCTGAGTCGCGGCTGTGTCGTCGAAGGTGAGCTAGAGTGCGCCTATCACGGGTGGCGGATCAACGCTCAAGGACAGTGCAGCGCCATCCCCTATCTGGCAGCCAATCAAAAATTGCCCACTTCTCAAGTTCGGCGGTATCCGGTTAAAGAGCAGGATGGCTTTATTTGGGTATTTCCAGGGGATGCCTCCTTGTCTGAAAAAATCGCACCGCTGGCTCTACCAGAATGGGAGCATCTCAATTACATTGCCACTGTTTCTGTAATCGATGCCAACGCCCATTTTTCCTATTTGATTGAAAACCTGATGGATATGTACCACGGGCATTTGCACCACGATCTGCAAGCATGGACAGCGGCAGAACTAGACACTATTGATGAGACAACCAGCCGTGTTGATGCCCATTACAACGCCCAAAGCTACTACCGAATTGACAAAATTTGGTCGGTTGCTCAACTGTTTATTCCCCAACTCCGTCAGTTGCATCCAGAGCCGCTCGATGTTAGCTATGTCTACCCCCATTGGGTATCCCGCTTAGGAGATGATTTCAAAATTTACTGCCTATTTTGCCCCGTGGATGAAACCCATACCCGCGCTTACTTGGTGCATTTCACCTCGCTGAATGCTTTCCCAAACTTGCACAAACTCTCTCCAACCTTTCGGCGTTTTTTGAAAAATCGCTTGTTTGGATCTGCCCAACGCCTACTGGATGGGCTGGTATCGCAGGATGTGCCGATGATTGAAGATGAGCAGCAGGCATATTTGGAAAATCCCGATCGCTGCCCTCACGAACTCAACCGAGCGCTGATCAGCGTTCAGCGCCTTATTCGCACTCAAGCGCAAGTCTAAATGCCTGAGCCGTCCAAAAATTCTTCAATGATGCGATCGCGGATGCGGCAGTTAGCAGCAGTGGGTGCTGTCCACGTAGATGGAACATTGCCGTTAGATGTCGCACCATTAGATGCCGAACCATTAGATGAGAGTGATACAGCCGCGATCGCGGGTGCAAGGACTCTAGGTTGAACAGGCTGTAAGCTTTGCACCTGTTGCTCTAAATTTTCGATGCGATCCACCAATGCCCGGATCACCCGCGCTTCCGAATCAGGTAAACTGCCATGCTCCAAGGGGTCTACCCGTTCCCCTGACCGATACACAATCCGACCCGGCACCCCGACCACCGTGCAATCTGACGGCACATCACGCAACACCACCGATCCCGCACCGATGCGAACATTGTTGCCAATCAACAAATTGCCCAAAACTTTTGCTCCGGCACCCACAACCACGTTTTCGCCCAAAGTTGGGTGACGTTTGCCGCATTCTTTGCCCGTTCCACCGAGGGTCACTCCCTGGTAAATCAGCGCATAATCTCCGACGATCGCAGTTTCCCCAATCACCACGCCCATACCGTGATCAATAAACACGCTTTGTCCAATTTGGGCACCGGGATGGATTTCAATTCCAGTAAAAAACCGCGCCAAATGGGAAATAAACCGAGGCACAAACGGTAGCCCTAATTGATAGAGCCAATGAGCAAATCGATGCATCAACAGCGCTTGCAAACCGGGATAGCAGAATAAAACCTCTAGCCAGTTGCGAGCCGCCGGATCGCGTTCAAAAATGATACGGAAGTCTGCAAGAAGGATCGATAGCACGATAGATGACCCTCGGCAATGATGAACTTACACATTTTAGCGCCGGACGTACCTGATCAAGCATCCTCCCATCAGGGGGATTAGAAATGCCCAAAGCAAAGCTTGAAGCGATATACACCTTGATCAGGACAGGTTATAGGGTGCAGGTGTCGGTATATCCGGTTTGCCAGCTTACAAAATTAAGCTTGATGCTCCGCTAAGGCTGAATGGTCAGCCTGTAGTTCCGTTGACTGCTGGGAGCCGACGAGCCTACCCAAATGCGATAAACACCTGCTTTCCAGTTGGTATCCACAATGCTGGCATCTTTTTGGGCACCGGTGTCGTCACCACATCTCACAATCCCATCAGCGCCCTGCACCACGAGGGTTGTATCTGATCCACTCGTGACCCGCAGACTTAAACTAGGGAAATTTTGCTCTAGGGTGAGGATGTGATCGGGTTTGGAATCGCCAAAGCCCAAACAGCGGTTGTTGCGGTAATCCATGTTGCTGATAATTGCAGGCAAAGAGATGGAGCCGCCTGTAGAACCGGAGAGTCTGCCAACCGGATTTGCTGTGCTGAGGGCTACCTTGCCGAAATTTGCCTCTTGAGCGATCGCGGACATATTAGAAACTGCGGCGATAATTGCTAAAATGCTTAACCTAAAGCCACCTGTTTTGTAGAGAACTGCGATCGCGCTATTCATTCACTCACCCATCTTTAATAACTGTATTCTACGAACTTTCTTGGCAACATTGAGGGTTTAGTTGTGCCAGTCTAGCTTTTAGAAATATCCTATACCCAGCTATTGAGGAGTCGCTCTATCTCAGCGTTAGAGTACAATAGAACTAAGCTTCGATACATATTAAACCAGGTGAACGAGGGCATTGTTGTGGTTCAAGCCGTTTCCCAAAAAGTCAGCTTTGATCAGTTTATTGAGCAATATCCAGAGAACTCAGAGCATCGATATGAACTGCATGAAGGAGTGATTGTTGAGATGCCAAAGCCCAGAGGGAAGCATTCTGAGATTGGAGGATTTTTAAGCCTGGAATTAGGTATCGCCATTCGCAGTTCAAAATTGCCCTATTTTCTTCCCAGGAAATCTATTGTCAAATCTGCGGATGGCGAATCGGGTTATGAGCCGGATGTGATTGTTTTGGACAGAGCCGCGATCGCCCATGAACCCCGTTGGGAACGTGAATCCATCATCACGCTAGGGGCTTCTGTTCGGCTGGTTGTGGAGGTGGTTAGCACCAATTGGCAAGATGACTATCTGACCAAACTACGAGATTATGAAGCGCTTGGCATTGGGGAATATTGGGTCGTAGATTATTTAGGGTTGGGCGGACGGCTACACATTGGGTATCCCAAGCAAGCCACGTTTTCGGTTTATCGATTAATGGAAGGGGAGTATGAGGTGCAGCGGTTTCACATCGACGATTCTCTTTCCGAGACACGTTGTGAACGCATTATTTCCCCCACATTTACTGATCTGAATTTATCAGTGGCAGATGTATTTTCCGCGCTCCAGTGAGCGATTTTTCTGCCCATTAGGATTATTTTTATGCTGCTTGGACTGTTGGCTCTCCTGATTATGATTGGAATTGCTGCCACTCAACTCTTACTGATGCCATTTCATGCGTTGCAATTGATTCATCTACCACTTTGGTTTGTATGGCTGCCATTGGTTCCAATCTTTGCTTGGTGTTTAGACGAGTAAGGTAAAGAATTTAACCCGATGATTACGATCGCGTTATTTCAGAGGATTTGGGGAACACTCAGATAGAGTCAATGCCCACGCGATCGCTAAACACCACAATGGATCAGCCAAAATCAGCCTTGCAAAAGAAATCTGCCACTGCTCAGACGAACTGGCAAGTCACTGCTTACGCGATCGCCCCTGTTGCAACCACACCGCCAGCCCTGCCGCCATTAGCGATTGACTGGCATCGTCTCCATCAGATTTCAGACCACAACCCAGAATTTGAATTAGAACTCCTGCAAATATTTGCAGAAGACACCGAACAACATCTCAACCAATTGGAAGCAGCGATCGCCACACAAGACTTCTTCGCTTTAGAACAACAAGCCCATTACATTAAAGGCTCCAGCGCCAACGTAGGGCTTAAATCGATGCACATTGCCGCCTCAATCCTTGAAATTCAGGCTCGTAAGCATCAGCTTGACAATTTAGCCCCACAGGTAGATTTGCTGCAACAGACCCTCAAAACGCTACAAATATTTTTAGCGGTCAGGTAAATTTATGCCCTTGGTTCTGACTCCTTCACGTCTTCTTTAGAATCAACAAACAGTTTCGTCCATTCAACATCCGGGTGTAGCTGAGAAGATCCGAAATTTCTTGCATCAACCTTATGCCCCGTCCGCTTTCTGCCTCTTTGTCCCATTCGGGAGGCATCTCTCGAACCCATTTGTCTAAATCAAACGGAGCGCCTTGATCCCAAATCCGAATTTCAATGCGGTCTTCAAACACTTGTACTTCCAAATCAATCAAAGTTTCCGCAGATAAATTACGATGGGCATGGCGCACTGCATTCGTAAATCCTTCGGCTAATGCCAATTTGCATCCCATCCCAGCTTGAGAATGAATCGGAGGATGATTAAATTGTTCAAACCACTCAAGTACTTGATCAAGCGCGTCAAGATCTGTATTAACTTGAAGGAATGCTCGATGGAGTGGTTGCAATGTTGAGGCTCTGAAAAGTGTCACCAGTGTAGTCCTAATAAACTGGAAGAATGGTTTGATCAAATAGTCAGAAAATGGCAGATATCTGAACTATAACCCCTGACTCTCTAGCCTACAATCCTAATGTATGGCTCATGCTTGGTGATTTACTTTGCTCACTAAGCTGAAACTATTAATTAATTTCTTTTAAGGCGAGTATTCCCTGACCATCATCCTGCACGGTATTTATGTTTCTATGTCTAATTCTGCAACAAGAATTCTTATTATTGAGGACGATTCCACTGCGCAGGTCTTTTTGGGAAAAGTCCTTGAAGAGCAAGGATATGACGTGGTTATCGCGAATGACGGTGAAGAGGGCTTGAGGCAAGCGGATTCATTTCGTCCAGCACTGATTATTTGCGATTGGATGATGCCCCGAGTGGATGGTCTGGAGGTGTGCCGCAAGCTGAAAGCTGATTCAGAACTTTCGATGATTTTTCTTATTCTACTGACTGTCCGGGGAAGCGTCGAAGATCGTATTTTAGGTTTTGATAGCGGGGCTGATGATTTTTTGGCAAAACCCGTTGATCCAAACGAACTGAGGGCACGGGTTCGGGCAGGATTGCGGCTCAATCGACTATATCAAGCTCTGCAAGAGCAAAAGCGAATGCTAGAGGCAGAATTGGTGGAAGCAGCGGGGTATGTGCGATCGCTGCTTCCATCTCCTCTTGTTGGCAACGTCAATATTGATTCGCGCTTTCTTCCTTCTCGGCAGTTGGGCGGGGATTGTTTTGATTATTACTGGCTCGATCCAGATTATCTGGCGATTTATTTATTGGATGTGTCAGGGCACGGGTTAGGGGCGGCATTACCGTCTATTTCGATCTTAAATTTGCTGCGATCGCAATCCATGGACGGGGTTAATTTTTATCAACCTAACCATGTTCTACGCGCCTTAAACGAAACTTTTCAAATGGATGACCAAAACGACAAATACTTCACAATTTGGTATGGCGTGTATAACCAGGCAAAACGCCAATTGGTTTACTCTAGCGCTGGGCATCCTCCAGCATTGCTGATTTCCAACACCAATCCCGAAGATACTGAGGTCAAGCAGCTTAAAACGGTTAGCCTGCCCATTGGCATGATGCCCGATACAAAATTTAGCAATCAACGCTGCGATATAGATGTGGCTAGCACCCTATACGTTTTTAGCGATGGCATTTATGAAATTATGCAGCCAGACGGTGATATTTGGGGTTTGGATGGCTTCATTGATCTGCTCAGCGATAACCGCCGCGCGATCGCCGACCAAGGACTCAACTATGTGCTAAATCACGTCAAAACTCTTAGCCCTAATGAATCGCTGGATGACGATCTCTCTCTGCTGCGGATTAACTTTGGCTAACTGCATTACAGTGGTGTCAATATTTTGTTTGCCAGAACTGCTTTCAATTCGTGACAATGCTGGCTTTTCTGGGGCATTTGCTTCTAGACTAGGTAGACTGCATTAATTACGCGAGTTTATTATGTCTTTGTATCTTGTCCTAAAAGCGGTTTGGACTGTTGCCGCTCTAGGGTTGGTCATTGTGGTGTTACTGCATAGCCCTAAAGGGGATGGGTTAGGCGGTTTAAGCGGACAGGCACAGCTTTTTAACAGCACGAAGACGGCTGAGTTGACCTTAAATCGGATCACCTGGGTGCTAACGGTGGTTTTTATGGGCATGACAGTCCTTTTGAGCGCAAATCTGATCCCCGGTAGGTAAAAGCGCTGATTGATATGGGTTTCAAAAGAAAAAGCAGTGTCTGGCTTGGGCGATCGCTGCTTGGTGGGGCGATCGCCTTTGTTATTTCACTGGTTATTGTTGCCAATGGTCAAGATATATTGTCCGCGCAACCATCAACGGCATTCACCACCCTTCCAAGCGCCCAAATTCATCCCTTACCGTCAAACCTGGCTCGGTGGCGCGATCCTCAGCAATCAGGCGATTATTTTGATCAAGTTCAGGCAGTGGTTGTAAATTATCTAGTGTGGTCAACGTTTCCAGTGAGGGTGTATGTAGAGCCGCCCACTGCTGCTGAGCAGGCAAATCCATTTACGGCAAAACGGGCGAGAACATGGATCACTGCGGTAGAAAAAGCGGTGCAAGAATGGAACGTCTACTTACCTCTTAAACGGGTTAATCAAGCGGAGGATGCGGATATTCAGATTGCGCGATCGCCGTTAGCGCTGAGGTTTGATCGCACCAATCAAGATGGCGAGACACCCAAACTGCCTATTCTTCGTGCCCGCTCCGCTGAAACCCGCTTTGAACTCTATGCCAAGAAGCCAACCGTTGCCATCTCTGACCAACTTTCAATGTCTGAGCAACCTTCAATTTTGTCTCATCGAGTGACTGTCTACATTCGCCCCGATCAAGCAGCAGAATATCTGCAAGCCGCTGCTCGGCATGAACTGGGTCATGCACTTGGCATCTGGGGACACAGCCCCCAGCAAACCGATGCCCTCTACTTTTCCCAGGTTCGCAATCCTGCCAAGATTTCTGCACGAGATCTCAACACTCTGAAGCGAGTTTATCAGCAACCCACTCGCCTAGGGTGGATGCTAGCGAGCTAGACCATGTAAGGGTTAGTGCAACACCTGAATCTACTGAAACCCTGCTAGAATGCTATATGACAGCGATCGCTTCCAGTCTTTGCACCGCTGCTCATTCAGATTTCTTACACTTTTTCCGCCTAAGACTGACGCTGCCCACGGCGGTAGGCGGTTTTACTCGCGGAGTTCTATGTCTTTTTCCAATCTTGGTTTGTCTGATGAAATTGTTCGCGCCACCACCGAGCGCGGCTACACAACACCCACACCGATTCAAATGCAGGCGATTCCTGCGGTATTGGCAGGCGGCGATTTGCTAGCAGGTGCCCAAACGGGTACTGGCAAAACGGCTGGCTTTACTTTGCCGATTTTGCACCTGTTGTCGGCAAACAGCTTGTCGGCAAATAACGCCCAAAACAGCCCCAACAGAAATGCACCCATTGGGCGATCGCCGATTCGATCGCTGATTTTGACCCCAACCCGTGAACTTGCTGCCCAAGTAGAAGAAAGTGTGCGGGCATATGGCAAATATTTGAAGCTCAACTCAATGACCGTTTTTGGCGGCGTTGGTATGACTCCGCAAGTGCGGCAATTGAGAAGCCGCGTGGATATTTTGGTTGCCACGCCAGGTCGATTGCTCGATCATGTGCAGCAGGGCACCGTGGATTTGTCGCGGGTCGAAATTTTGGTGCTTGATGAAGCTGATCGCATGTTGGACATGGGCTTTATTCGGGATATTCGGCGCATTCTCGCCCTTTTACCTAAACAGCGGCAAAATCTGCTATTCTCCGCAACGTTTTCCAATGAAATTAAAGCGTTTGCTTCTAGCCTGCTGAATCAGCCTACTTTGATTGAGATGGAACGGCGCAATATTACAGCCGATACGGTAGCGCAAAAGGTTTATCTCGTCGATCGCGAACGGAAGCGCGACTTACTCACCCACCTGATTCGCCAGCACAACTGGTTTCAGGTGTTGGTCTTTACCCGCACCAAGCACGGCGCTGATCGCTTAGTGAAGCAACTAACCGAAGATCGCATTCCCGCCATGGCAATTCATGGCAATAAGAGCCAAGCTGCAAGAACTCGCGCCTTAGCAAAGTTTAAGGATGCAAGTTTGCAAGTGCTTGTGGCAACGGATATTGCGGCTCGTGGTATTGATATTACCGATCTGCCGCATGTGGTTAATTATGAATTGCCCAATTCTCCAGAAGACTATATTCACCGCATCGGACGTACAGGTCGTGCCGGAGCCGATGGGGAAGCCTCATCCTTAGTTTGCGTCGATGAACATCAATTATTAGGGGCGATCGAGAAGCTGATTAAGCAACAATTGCCCAGAGAAATTGTGACCGGGTTTGAGCCAGATATGTACGCTAAGCCTGAACCCATTCAAAATGGTCGTCAAAATCGGCAGCAACCGGGAAAAGGAGGGCAGTCAAAATCTCGTACTGCTCAGCATTCCTCCTCAAAAACAGTAAAGCGTAACAGTAGCGCCAGCGCAGGGAGCAGTAAACCGAATATTCGCCCTCCTGCGCCGCGTCTTTCCAGTGGGCAACAGCACTAATAGTTGGAAATTCTGATATTCGATAACTTCAAAGTTATATATTAGCTCTCCTTCCGATTAAGCCTCTAGCGAAAATCACTGCCCTCAGCCCCCAAGGAGGCAAATTCAAAGTCCATCTCCCAAACCTGGGAGATGGATTTAGGGTGTAACTTGCTCCCCGCAGGGTGGGAGCTTAGGAAAGTCACACATCGCCTATCTATATACTGTTGAAAGCTCCCTTTGAGAAAGCCTTGTGAAGCGATACCCGTTTACTTTTTTGGTGGTGCTGGTGGTGCTGATGTGGGCGATCGCAGCCTGTCAGCCCAACCTCAGCAACAGTGGCGGTGGTGACATCATCGTTGCCTCCAAAGACTTCACCGAGCAGGATGTGTTGGGTGAACTACTGGCGCAGCAGATTGAAAATAAGGCAGGGCTAAAAGTCGATCGCAAACCTCGATTGGGCGGTTCCTATGTGTGTCATCAGGCGATCATTAACGGCAAAATTGATGCCTATGTGGAATACACCGGCACCGCCGCCACCGTCAGCAAACTATTTGAAAATCAGCCGATTCCCTCGGAACCCAAAGCACTATTTCAACAGCTAAAAGACGGCTATGCCCAAAAGTTCAACCTGACGGTCATGCCCGGTCTCGGCTTTGAAAACACCTTCGCCATCATCATTCGCGGCGACGATGCTAAACGAGACGACATTCAAACCCTGTCCCAAGCGGCACAATTTACCCCGCAATGGCGCGGCGGCTTTGGCTACGAGTTTTCTGAACGGCAGGATGGTTTAGCAGGCTTATCCAAAACCTATGGCTTTCAGTTTGCCAAACCCCCGCAAATCATGGATCTGGGGCTAATCTATCGGGCGCTGATCCAAAACCAGGTGGATCTTGTGGCAGGCAACTCCACCGATGGGCAAATTGCCCGACTGGGCTTGGTGGTGCTGCAAGACGACAAACGCTACTTTCCGCCCTACGAAGCGGTTCCGATTGTCCGCGAAGCCACCCTACAGAAATATCCCAAACTCCGAACTGCCCTAGAAGAACTCAGCGGACTCGTCACCGCCGCCGAAATGCAGCGGATGAACTATGAAGTGGAAGGCGAATTCCGTGACGTGAAGGAAGTGGTGAAGGAGTTTTTGGCAAAGCACCCATGACTCAGACTCAGCCCGCGATCGCCACATCAACGATATTGTGGATTCTGCCGTTACCCAAACCCTAGGGAGATCGATCAACACTACCCTGACCGTGTTGCTCAAGTCCATCGTCTGCATCAATTGACAGTTTATGGACGTTGGCTGTTTTCAAGTGCCCTTTGGCTGACAGTCGGCGCAATTAGCCTTTAGGGATTGCGCTACCCAATTTCCCTGGCAACAGAAGACTTTACTTGGGCTTCCCTGCGGTATGGGCTAGTGTTCAACCGCCTACCTGCCTTCGGATTATTTTTATGCTTAGGAGTCACGCTATCTATCTGGGTCTGGCAATTACGAAACTGGCTGTTTGGCTTACCCAAAAGCGAACGCCGCCGATTAGAGCAGCAAGTGCTGCGGATTCGTCAACAGGTTAACAGTCACCCGTTATGGAAATGGATATGTTTGAAAGATGAAGGACGAGGGGTAAGGGATGAAGGATAAAGGGTGAGAGGCGAAGGACGAAGGACGAAGGGCGCAAGGTAGACATGTCCTTAAGAACAGGATTTACTAAGCAAGGCTACAATTTCAATAGAATTCCTACCTTTAGAGGCATATATTTCTATGGAGGTGATTCCTTCATTAATTGTCATTGCTGCCTTAGCGATCGTTGGCTACATCATTGGCTCGATCAAAATCATCAATCAGGGCTACGAAGGTATCGTAGAAAGAGTTGGGCAATATCAGCGAACGTTGAAGCCTGGGCTGAATTTTGTTGTTCCGTTTGCCGATGTAGTTTTAGTGGAATCAGTTAGAGCACACCTACTTGGTGTAGTTCCTCAAATTGCAATTACAAAGGATAATATCCGAATAAGAGTTGATGCAATCGTATACTGGCAAATTATAGACGTTAGAAGAGCCTACTACGCAGTTGAAGGCTTAGAAGAAGCAATAACTAACATTACGATTACGAGCATTAGACAAGAAATATCTAATCTGAATCTGAATGAAATTGAACTTTCAAGAAACAAAGTTAATGAAGCTCTTTTGCATGAGTTAGATCAAGCAACTGTAGCTTGGGGAGTAAAAGTTTTACGGATAGAAATACAAGATATAGATGTCCCTGACTTAGAATTAAAATCATCCTTTGATCTTGATTCAGAATCACTCAACGTTGAACTGCCTGGTGAAATTAACTGGTTAGCTTACAATCAGGCTATAGAAAAGCTTTCCGCTTCAAAAAAAGTTGAGGTAATAACTCAGGACTGGAAACTGTTAGATGAGGGAATTAGATCCCGAACATTAGTAAAGATAAAAATCTTTCCTCCCGAAATCGAGAAAGATAAAATCCGAAGTGCTTTTTTGATTTCCTACGGATTATATAAAAGTGAAATGGATAATGCTAAATTTGAACGAACCTATTCAGGAACGGAAGAAAAGTTTAAAGAAGATATAAAAAATATGTTTCAGCAAATACAAGGACAACTACAAACATTAATGACATCTTCCTCGAAAGAGATTAATATAACTTTGAATAACCTCAATGATCTTGTAGCAAAGAGTGCATATATGGAGCATGATCAAAGCCGCAAAATTGAAATAGGTAGTGTTGGCAGAGATTTTACGTCTAGTGGTCAAGCCTTAAATTTAGGCGAAATGGACATTAGTGGTCAGGTTATCAACGCCATCAACCAATTGCCTCCTGATCCACCCTCTGATCAGCCAGGGATCAAAGAATTACTGATTCAACTTCAAACGGCTATTGAAGAAGAAACGGAATTGTCAACTGAGGATAAAGCAGATTTACTAGAGCAGGTAAAAGCTTTAGCTGAAGCTAAACAAGCACTCGAACCTGAGAAACGAGAAGGACTGATACGAAAGGCAAGAAAAATGTTTGAGGTAACGTTGAAAAGTTTGCCCGACACAGCCAAGATAGTTGAGGCGTGTAGCAAGTTGTTACCGCTAATCTTAAAAGTTTTGGGGGTTCCAGTGTAGTGCGGCGCAGCATAACAAGTCGATGAGGCAGACGGTTGAGAAATCTTGGTGGTATATCCATAGCTATCTACCGCCGCTTAATCTTGGTCGTTAGGAAGATCGATTTTCGCGTGACTTCCGAGATCGCGGCGCTTCTATCCGCAAAATCCAAGTTGCAAGCAATGGAAAATGGCGCTAGTAGATCACTGGTAGGGTTCAGCTTCTGAGAACCGCATGGGGTTAGGTAAACGAGATCGCTCTAGCGGGTCATTGATGACTGCGATCGCGGGTTGAAAATGCGATCGCCCCAGATTATTGATGACTGCGATCGCGGGTTGGAGATGCGATCGCCTCAGAGGCTCATTGGTGATGCGATCGCGGGTTGGCAATGCGATCGCTCCAGAGGCTTATTAATGACTGCGATCGCGGGGTTAGGAATGCGATCGCCCCAGAGTTTCATTGGTAGAAGCGATCGCGGGTTGGCAATGCGATCGCTTCATGCTCGTTGATGAACGCGATCGCGCGTTGAGGAATGCGATCGCCCCAGAGTTTCATTGGTAGAAGCGATCTCCATGCACAATTAAAGCTGACTCAAGACATTCGCTATGACTGAAACTGTTTACATCGAAACCAGTATCATCGGCTATTTGTCTGCTAGATCCAGCAA
>Ga0163155_10003499_pt1 | contig 16889 bp, 14 predicted proteins | sample OliLakLV19SP4G1_FD_148611 | JGI IMG/M metagenome (GOLD analysis project Ga0163155, IMG submission 148611) | Freshwater microbial mat bacterial communities from Lake Vanda, McMurdo Dry Valleys, Antarctica - Oligotrophic Lake LV.19.SP4.G1 | ecosystem: Environmental > Aquatic > Freshwater > Lake >... | reverse complement strand
AGGTCGAGGTGACGATCGCGCAGGTCGATCTCGCCCTCCGCAAGCTGGATCTGGTGATCACCGATGCCAAGTCGCGTGCCGCGGGCAAGGACAAGAAGGTGCTCATCGGCTCGGGCGGGGGCGGCCTGCTGAGTCAGGGCGATGGCGGCGGATTGTCGCCCGCCAAGCCGCGCACCGAGAAGGAGTGGCAGGACTTCAAGTACGGCCGCGATGGGGCCAAGGGCCGCTCGCAGAAGAGCAAGAGCCGCGACAAGGGCAAGACCGACTTCAGGCAGGACCGGAAGAAGAAGGGGAAGTAGAAAATGCGGAATGTGGAGTGCGGATGGCGAAGTGGGAGTCGCCTGCAACTGCCTGGACGCAACACCGGCTCGGATTTGAGACTACGTACACATACTCCTTGTTCCGCAGATGGCTCACCTTCCCCACCTTGCTCCCCTGCGGGTTATAGATCCCGATCTGCGCGCCGACATACCGCTTGAAGTCGGTCTCGATCGTCGCCACGCTGGCGTGCCCGTCCCACAGTTCGCCGAGCATCGTCTCCATCTCCCCGCGCGACAGGTACCCCTCGTTGCTGAACGAGACGATGATCGTGCTCGCGCGAACCGCATTCAGCACGCCGCGCAGCGCTTCGGCGAACTTCGGCCGTGAGTTGAACACGCTCTGCCGCTGCTTCACATCCACACGCTTGCACGCAACGCCGTACACCTCGGGCTTGTCCCATCGCACCAGAGACTCCCACACGTGGTAGTTGCCCAGGTACGAGTGCTGGTTGTACGGCGGGTCGATGTAGGCGATGTCCGCTTCCGTGTTCGCCGCGGCATCGACTGCATCCATACACAACGCGCTCCCCTTCCCGCTCGCCGCCCGCGGCAGAACATCCGGCACGCGCAACTCGAGGTCGTTGTGTGATCGCGGCGCCCAGCTCTTCAAGAACGCCATCTGCAGACCCGTCGTCGAATCCACCCGGTCCGCGGCCTCCATCAATGAAACCAGCATCACCGCTTCAAGCTCGGGCTGGAGGCTCTTTGCGGCAATCGCCTCACGGATCGCATCGACGCGTGCGCCGTTCTTCGGCTGCAAGAACCGCGACTTCTCGCAGAAGGTCTGTGTGAAATACCCCGGAGATCCCCGCAGTGAGTTGAACTCGCTCACCAGTTTCGCGGCATTCTCAAGCACATCCTGAGCATCCGCCTGCACATAACACCGCGCAAGTGTCGCGGCGTACGTGTTGTGGTCGTTGGCGATGACGCGGTAGCCCGCGCGCTTCAGCGCATGCCCGACACGCGAAGTGCCCGAGAAGAGATCGAGCACGGTGCAGGGCGCATCGCCCGCCGCGCTGCGCATCGCCTCCAGAATCACCGGCACCAGCGTTCGCTTCGATCCAATGTACTTGATCACGAGCGTGTGCTCCCGGCGCAAAGCGTACTGGCGATCACGATCGCGGGGAATCGATCTGTCGCCACGGGAACCCCTCCGGCATCACCTCCGGCCGATCATTCAGCCACCCCACCAGCCACTCAAACGCATCCACCAGCCGCGGCCCGGGACGGTTGAACATCTGATTGCCATCGACAACCGCCACCCGCCCCGCCCGCACCGCCGGCAACTCGCGCCACCACGGCTTCTCCGCCAATAGCCGCGTTTCGCGCCATGCATCCTCAAGCGACAGTCCACACGGGCACACGACCACAAACTCCGGGCGGATCGCCGCGACCACTTCCGCCGGCACGCGGATCGAGGGCCCCGCCGCCCGCAGCGTCTGTCCGATCGGGCCCGCCGCAGCGCCGGCACTCTGCGGTGCGGCCGTCGGGTTCAGCGGGTGCAGCCCGCCCGCCCGCTCGATGAGTTGCGGCGTCCAGTGCCCGCCCGCGAAAATCGGGTCCGTCCATTCCAGAAACGCCACCGTGGGTGCCGCCGCAAACGGCGTGACGAACTCCTCCGCGCGGTACATCCGCTCCCGCAGCCCTCCAACCACCGCCGCGGCCTGGGGCTCCATGCCGATCGCCCGCCCGATCGCAAGCATGTCGTCGAACACCGCTTCGATGGTGGTGGGATTCAGGGAAACCACCAAGGGCCGCCGCGACATCTTCGCGACGACGCCGCGAACGGTGTTCAGATCGATCGAGCACACCTTGCACAGGTCCTGCGTGATGATCACATCCGGCCGCAACTCCGCCAACCGCTCGACATCGAGCGTGTAAAGCGACTCCCCGGTTGCAAGTTGAGCCGAAACCGCCTGATTGATCTGCGCGGACGACTCAAACTTCGTCTTGGCCGCGGTCAGAATCGGGACGGCTTCGAGTCCCGGGCTGCCGGGATAGTCGCACTCGTGTGATCGCCCGACCAGTTGGGCGCGCGGGTTCGCCGGCGACCCTGTGATCGTCAAAAGGCATTCCGTCGCCGACGGCAAAAGACTGACAACCCGCATGGTGCGGAGCGTAGCGGCTTGCGCATTGAGTTCTTGTCCGCAGTTTTCGCGGCGGGATCGTACCGACCAACCGATAAAGCTGCGGTATAAGCCGCCGCGCGGCAGCGATTCCGTGCGCTCAGGCCGTTTCTGCATCCTCCACCCCAGCCGGGTGGTAAAGTGCAGCGGCTTAGGGCGTCTCGGCGTGAGCCGGGCGGTACAGTAGCGGATAGCCACCCCATTACCGGGTGGCTGTTCAGCGATGGAGTTCCCTGATGCCAGCCACTTTTCGCCACCCGTTTTCGACCAACCACCCGAAGTCATCGGGCTTGCGCCCTGCTGCATTCGTCGCGGCGTTGACAATCGCCTGCGGTGCGACCTCGGGCCTCGCTCAGGAGAGCAAGCCCATCGTTCCGCCCGCTCGCGCGGCCGCGCCGCGAATCCAGCCCCCAACCCCCACACCCACCCGTCCAGGGCAGCCTGGCGCGCAACCTGCGGCCCAACCCGCCTCCGGCCGCGGAGCAGAAATGCTCGATGCCATGAAGCTGCAGGGCGGCCTGCGCGATGACGGCACGTTCGTCTTCTCCGCATTTGCTGAGCCGGTCGACATCGCCAATCTGGTCGAACTCGTTCGCGATGAGCTGGGTCTGCAGTTGCTGTACACCGACGGAGGGCTCGCGACGCAGTCGGTGGTGATCAACACCCCGATCGTGCTGCAACGCGATCAGGTGCTCCCGTTCCTGCTCACACTCATGGAGCAGAAGGACTACACGATCATCCAGGACGCCTCTGGCGTCCACATGGTCATGCCCAAAGGGTCCATCCAATCAAACTTCAGCACCGGGATCTTCGCGCCCACCAAGGTCATCCGCACGCCTGGCATCAAGCCCAGCGCGATGACCGGGCTGGTGCAGAGCCTCGTCGGCGCAAAGGCGGCGGGGGGTGGTGCCAGCATTCAGTATCTCGATGAGCTGGGCGTCATCGTCATCACCGACACTCCACGCAACACACGTCTGGTCGAAGAAGCAGTGCAGACGGTGCTCACCGAGCGCATGGAGCAGAAGTTCCAGCGCTTTGAGATTCAGAATGTCGCCGCCACCTCCGCGCGCGACCGCATCATTGAGCTCATGGGCGCAACCGCGCCCCGTGCCGCGGGCGCGCAGCAGAACCCAGGCCAGGGCAATCAGCCCATCGCCGCCCCCACCGGCGGTTCGTTCTCCAACCTGCCCGAACGCCTCAGCGTCGAGCCAGGCGGAAACGCGCTCTTCTTCCGAGGCCGCGAAGATGAGGCCCGCCTCCTCGCCGATCTCCTGGCCATCGTCGATGTCCCCATCACCCTCGTCTCCAGGTTCTACCCCGTGGGGATCGACACCGCGGAAACGGTCGCGACCGAAGGCTCTCGCCAGCAACTCGGCGAGGTCACCACGTTTGAATCCAGCGCGTCAACCAGTGGCGCGAGCGCCGGCCTGGGTCGTGCACAGCAGCTTGGGCGCGCCGGCCAGGCAAATCAGCTCGGCGGCTCGCAGCAAGTCAGCAGCTCCGGCAGCGGGTTTGTCATCTATCCCGCCGCGGGAGGGTTCATCTATCGCGGCACCGAGGCCCAGCACGCCCGTGTCGATTCCCTCGTCAGAGAACTCGGCGACCTCATCGACCGAGACTCGGTGACGACCGAGTTCTACAAACTCAAATACGCAAAGGCCGAGGACGTCGCAGAAACCATTAACGGGCTGATCTCCGGGCAGGCGCCGACGGGTGGCAGCAGTTCTCCCCTGCTCGGCCGAGACCTGGGCTCGCGCGATGCCGCCGGTCGGCAACGCAGGGTGACCAACCCGCTGCAGAATCAGCCCGCCGAGGCGGCCGCCGGCGCAGCGGGCTCCGCAACCGGCGAAACCGCGCTCGGGGAACTCGAAGGCGCAAACGTCTTCGTGCTCGCGGATGTGAGCAACAACCAGGTGCTCATCAAGGCCCCCAAGAAGCTCCAGCCGCAGATGAAGACGCTGATCTCGCGCCTCGATCTCCTGCGCCCGCAGGTGTACATCGAAGCCAAGATCGTGACCGTCACCATCGGTGACGACTTCCGCTTCGCCGGCGAAGTTCAGGCGATCATCGGCCAGTTCGCGCTCAACACCAACTTCGGGCTTGGCAGCTTCGCCGATGGTGGCGGCCTCACAAGCCCCAAAGTTCCCGCATCCAACCTCGCGGGCCTGACCAGCGCGCTGATCCGTTCCAAGGATGTGCCCTTCATCATCAACACCATCGCGCGCGACAACAACGCCCGCGTCGTCGCCTCGCCCCAGTTGCTCGTCGACGACAACGAGGAAGCCGAAGTCTCCAGCCTCGACCAGCAGCCCACGCTCACAACCAGCATCGGCACCGATGGGGGCAATGACACGCAGAGCTTCGGCGGGTTCGAGCCCGCAGGTCCCAAGCTCCGCGTCATCCCGCAAATCTCTGACGGCGGAAGCATCAAGCTCGAATACGAAATCGAGCTCTCTGCCTTCTCGGGCGAATCCACCATCCCCGGCGTTCCCCCGCCCAAGCGCGAGGACAGGGTCCGTGCCGATTCGGTCACGGTCCCCAGCGACACCACCATTGTCGTCGGCGGCCTGGTGTTTGATTCTGCCACCGAGACCCGCTCGGGCATCCCCCTCCTCATGGACATCCCGATCATCGGGTACATGTTCAGCGATACCCGCAAGAACACCCGCAAGACCCTGCTCTACGTCTTCATGACGCCACGCGTCATGCGCGACACCAGCTTCAACGATCTCCGGCTTCTCACCAAGGGCGCAATGGCCGACGGCAAGCTCGATCCTGAGATCCCCGATGCCGAGCCGCTCCGCATGGAGCTCGTCGATCAGAACATCCGGCGGCCCCTGCCGCCAGATGAGGGCAGCCTCCGCCGCCCGCCGCCCCCACAGCGCAACGAATGGCCGTCCGACTGATCACCGTTCGCTGTGATGCCCCAACCGCTCCGTGCACGCCGCTCCAGGACCTCACGTACATGAACCTTGGCAAAGGTCTCGGCAAACTGAGTAAGAAGGATGCGGCCGCTGCCGCCGCGGAGCGGCGCGAAGCCCCTGCGCTCAACTGGTCCGTGGTTGCGCGCAACTTCGGCCAGCTCGAGCTCAAGCCCGAGCAGATCCGCACCTTCCCCCAGCTTCCCGGTAGCGATGATGAGCCGTGGGATGTCCTGCTCTCGATGCTCGCCATCGATGAGCACACCGCCCTCGGCAAGCTCGCCGCACGCACCGGCCTCGCGATGGATTCCGAACCCCGGTTCCACGAGTCCGCGGCCCGCTTCTACGAAACCGTCCCCGCTTCCGTCGCGCGCGAGCGTCTCGTTGCGGGCATCGAAAGCGATGGTTCCGTCATGGTCTGTGCGACCGCGCAGCCCATGCAGCCCGCAGTGTTCAGCCTGCTGGAAGAACGCCTCGGCATGCCGGTGCGGCTCGTGCTCTCTCCCCGCGCGGCGGTTGTCAACCTCATCAACCGCGGCTACGAGCAGAAGACCGACCTCGTCACCGAAATCGTGGAAGAGATGCCGCTCGATGAGCGGGCGATCGAATCCGCCGCGGGCAGCATCCGCAACGCGACGGACCTCCTGCAGCTTGCGCGGCAGACGCCGGTCATCCGCCTGGTGAACATGATCCTGTTCGAGGCGCTCCGCCGCCGCGCCAGCGATATCCACGTCCACCCGATGGAGAGCAAGCTCGTCATCCGCTACCGCATCGACGGCATGTTGATTGATGCGTTCAGCCCGCCGCTCTCCCTCGCCCCCGCCATCAGCTCGCGTCTGAAGGTCATGACCGAGCTCGACATCGCCAACCGACACTCCCCGCAGGACGGTCACTCCACCGTGCGCGTCGGCAACCGAAAGATCGACATCCGTCTCTCGGTGATCCCCACAGTCTACGGCGAGCGCGTGGTGCTGCGTCTGCTCGACCAGGCTCAGACCCAGCTCTCCCTCGACGACATCGGCATGACCAAGGGAATGCAGCAGGACATGCTCCAGCTCCTGCGGAAGAACACCGGCATCATCCTGGTGACCGGCCCCACCGGCTCAGGCAAGACGACGACGCTCTACGGCGGGCTGGGCATGGTCGATCGTTCCAGCCGCAATGTGATGACGATCGAGGACCCGGTTGAGTATCACCTCGAGGGCATTAGCCAGACGCAGGTGAACGTGAAGCGCGGCGTGACCTTCGCGGCGGGCCTTCGAGCCCTGCTGCGTCAGGATCCGGACGTCATCCTCGTCGGCGAAATCCGCGACCAGGAAACCGCGCAGCTCGCCGTGCAGGCCTCGCTCACGGGCCACCTCGTGCTCGCGACCCTGCACACCAACGACGCGCCCGGCGCAATCGCGCGACTCATTGACATCGGCATCGAGCCGTACCTCATCACCTCGACGCTGCTGGCCAGCATGGCCCAGCGCCTGCTCCGCCGCACCTGCAAGGTCTGCCACGGCACGGGCAAGGGCGCTACGTTCGTCGCCGGTGCCGGCGGCGGCGCTGGAAGGTGCGACAAGTGCTTCGGCAGCGGCTACTTCGGCCGGATCGCGGTGTACGAGATCATGCGGATGACCGACCGCCTGCGAGAGCTGACGGTTCAGGGTGCCGATGCGGTTACCCTGGCCAAGGTTGCACGCGAAGGCGGAATGAGGACCATGATCGATGATGCACGCGACAAAATCGCCGCGGGCCTGACGGATGAAAACGAGATCCAGCGGGTGCTGGATTGATGCTTGCCGTCAACGGTTGACCATCCGTTGCCGATCGAGCTACACATGTCGGTTAGACGCGCAGGGCTTGACGCGCGATGTCTGGCTCAGGCGCTCTTACGCCGCGCCTCGATCTCGCGGATGATCTCATCCAAGGTCAAGTCCTTGAAGAGGTCGCGGCGATCCTTGGTAAAGTCGCCATGTCCGGTGTCGAACTGCTGAATGAACCTGATGGCATCAGTAGGGCCAAGTCGCTCGATCAGCGCGCGAAACCCCTCGCGACGCAGTTCAGGAATGCTCAACGGATTTGCGGTCATTTCATGAACTCCGTCGCTGCGAAAACAGCGGGATTCTCGACCCGCACGGCACTTGGCGGCGTCAAGCGCTGGCATCGCCTCAGCAACACATCATCCGTCGTGAGAAGGATATCACATCCTGCCCGCTCGGCCAGAGCCAAGTGCAGTGCATCCAGAGGGTCAAGGCCTTGAAGGCCAAGTTCCCGGGCCCGAGACTGGACCGCCGAGTCCAATGCCGTTCTCTCGTGGAGTCCGTTGAGGATCTCCATCGCGGCCACCCGCCGCTCCGGATCGGTCCCACGTTCGATCTCAAACTCCACCGCCTCGCTGCAAACCAGAGTATGACTGTGGTTCCGAATGCCGTGGACTATCGAGAGAACCGCCTCGCTTTCGAGGCGCACCCGGTCCTGAGACTGATCGTCGAACGGTCGAAGCAGGCAGCATGCGTCGAGATAAATCCGCATCGCTTCAGCATATCAAAGCCGCCGAATGTCTGTTGAGGCGCCTCTTCCGACCGACGCTTACCACAACAGCCGCACCCGGATCGTCTCCGGAATCGCCTTGAGCCGATCGACAATCTCCGCGGCGTTAGTCGGATCGACATCCAGCACCACGTACCCCACCTCCGGGTTCGTCTGCAAGTACTCTGCCGCGATGTTCGCGCCGACTTCCGCGATGATCGCGTGCATCTTGCTCAGCACGCCGGGCACGTTGCGGTGAAAGTGCAAGATGCGGTGACGGCGCGCCCCGCCGTCGGCCACATCTTCCGTCCCTTGATCCCCCGCTCCCTCGATCCCTTCCTGGCCCGGCAGTTCCACCTGCGGCGAGTTCACGCTCCCGCTCGTCGACCCGTTGTTGATGAAGCGGATGAGCTTGGTGGCGACATCGACCGCGATCGACTCCTGCGCCTCCTCGGTCGAGCCCGCCACATGCGGCGTCAGAATGACATTTCCCAGCCCCCGCAGCTCGCTCTCAAACGGCTCGCTGTTGCTGCTCGGCTCCTTCGGGAACACATCGAGCGCAGCGCCCGCGATCTTCTTCTCCCGCAGCGCGGCCGCCAGTGCGGCGATATCCACCACGCCCCCGCGCGCGTTGTTGATCAGATAGCTCCCCGGCTTCATCGCCGCGATCTGCTTCGCCCCGATCAATCGATCCGTCGCCTTTGTCGCGGGCACATGCAGCGACACGACATCGGACTGCGCCAGAAGCTCATCGAGCGAGCGCACCGGCCGCGCATTGCCCAGCGGCAGCACCGCCGCTGTGTCAAAGAACACCACCCGCATGCCCATCGCCTCGGCCATCACCGAGACCTGCGAACCGATCCGCCCATACCCCACCAGCCCGAGGGTCCGGCCACGCACCTCGTGTGCTCCCGCGGCGGATTTATCCCACACGCCCGCGTGCATCTGCGACGTCTTATCAGTCAGCCGGCGGTACAGCGAAACGATCTCCGCGATTGTCAGTTCGGCGACGCTGCGTGTGTTGGAGAAAGGCGAGTTGAACACCGGCACACCGGCGAGGTTCGCCGCGCGAAGGTCTACCTGGTTCGTCCCGATGCAGAAGCAACCGACCGTCAGCAGCCGCGGGCACTGCTCCAGAACCGGCGAGCGCAACTGCGAAGCAGAGCGCAGACCCAGCACATGCGCTTCCCGGGCTGCCTGAGCCAGAGCCGTGCCATCGAACGCACCGTTCTGCTGATCAATCTGGAACCCCTCCGCCGCGAAGAGTTCCTCCGCGCGCGGGTGAATCCGTTCCAGCAGCAGTACACGGATCTTGTCTTTGGGGAAAGAGGTTCGCACGGGTGAAGGTAGGCGGATCGTCTTGGTTGCCGGAGACATGGTTATCGACCCCTGGGCCGTGGGATTGGGCCTCGTGCCCTGCCGCGGCCAGCAATCATCGGCTCGGCGAGGCCGCCGCGAAAGTGATGGCAGGGGCAGCGAAGGGCGAGATCGATCCCGCCGCCGTTTCCGCTTCGGGTGCAATCCGCACAATCCCGCCGACGATCAGCCCCAGAAGCCCCAGGGCAAGCAGCAGCCTGTACCACCCAAACGGCGCCAGGCCGCGACGGTTCAGGAAGCCCACCAGCCACTTGATCGCAAGCACCGCCGAGAGCGTTGCCACCGCGATCCCGATCAGGATCGGCATCGCCCCGATCGACTTGAACATGCTCACATGCCCGTCGTGCCCGTCCCGCATCAGGTCCTTGGCGAGCTTGTAAACACACGCCCCGCCGAGCGTGGGCAGGCCGAGCAGGAACGAGAACTCTGCCGCCGCGGCCGGCCGCAGGCGCACCAGATACCCCGCCGTGATCGTCATCATCGAGCGGCTCGTACCCGGCCACATCGCCACGCACTGCATCAGTCCGATCACCAGAGCCCGCAGCGGGGTCAGTTCCTCAAGCCCGATCTCCGCGTGCGATGAGCGAACCTGTGAGTACTTCCCGCTCCGCCAGGCCTCCAGCGCCAGCATGTAGATTCCACCCACCGCCAGCGCGGCGATCACCGGGCCCGGCCAAAACAGCATCGCCTCGATGTAGTCATCCAGCAGTACGCCCAGCACCGCCGCCGGGAGGAACGCGATTCCGATGTTCATGACCAGCCGGAATCCGACCGGGTCTTTGCCCATCAGCCCGCGGATCATCTGCCAAACTCGGGCCCGGTAAAGCCCCAGCACGGCCAGAATCGCCCCGCCCTGAATCACCACCACAAACGCGTCGACAGCCGACTTCGTCTCCGGCGGCTCATCTAGCCCCAGCAGTGCCGCGGCGATAATGAGGTGCCCGGTCGATGAGACCGGCAGATACTCCGTCACCCCTTCGACGATGCCGAGAATGATTGCTTGCCACCAATTCAGGGTGTTTCCCTTCGGATTTGAGTAGTGGGTTCAGTTTGACTTTGGTGGCACCGGTCTTTGGTGGCACCGGTCGCCAGACCGGTGAACGTGCCCCACCAAGAACCAGCCAATCCGGCCATTTACCTGATCTCGTCAGCCAAGTTGATACCGCGGGTTGCGGACAGTTCATCGGCTAATTGGGCCTCGGCCGTGCCGACAGTTACGGTGCCGATTGAAGGTGAAAGGGGGCTGGCCTAGCATCTCGGCCCCACGGAACAGCCCTCTCGGCGTACCGGAAGGGGCTGAGTTTGCGACCTTTAGCCGCGGGATAGATGCCATGGGCAACGCTGTCGACATCATCAAGGGCCTCACCGTAGGCCAGATCAAGACCGATCTCCCCAAGATCGAGATCGGCGACACGCTCAACGTGCACTGCCGCATCGTCGAAGGCTCCAAGGAACGCATCCAGGTGTTTCAGGGCGTCCTGATTGCCCGGGCCGGTGGCGGTGTCACCGAGATGATCACCGTCCGCCGCATTGTGGACAACATGGGCGTCGAGCGCGTGTTTCCCATCAACTCCCCCAAAATCGCCAAGATTGACGTCATCCGCAAGGCCGACGCCCGTCGCGCCAAGCTCTACTTCCTCCGCGATCGCGCCGGCAAGTCCCGCCGCCTCCGCGACAAGCGTCGCGGCCTCGAGGTCGTCTCCAAGACCGACGCCGCCGCAAGCTGACCGCACGTATCGCCGAATCCACTACAATGCATCGCCGATTCAACTGCCCGCTCCGGCTCCGGATGCGGGCAGTTTTCTTATCCGCATCACCGATTCGAAAGGCTGTCGACATGCGCGCCATCACCGTAAAGCAGCCAATCCCAGGATCTCCCATCCAGCAGCAGGTCGCGCTGGTTTCCAACTGGCCCGATGTTGCTCCCCCCGGTCCGGGAGAGGCCGTGGTGAAGACCCTCGCCACCGCCCTCAACCATCTCGACCTCTGGGTAGTCAGGGGCGTGCCCGGGCTCGACCTCGACTATCCCCGCGTCGGCGGTTGCGATGGCTGCGGCATCATCGAACAGGTCGGACCAGGCGTTGACGGCGCATGGCTCGGCCGCAAAGTCATCATGAACGGAGCCATCCCCCGCTTGCAATCCCCCAGGCCCGATGACGGTCCGTCATCGACGCTCGCTCCAGAATATGAAGTGCTTGGCGAGCATCGTCACGGCACCAACCGCGAGCGCTTCATCGCGCCCATCACCGCGCTCCAGCCGATCCCGGATCACTTCGACCACATCGAAGCCGCGGCCTTCGGCCTCGCATTCCTCACCGCCTACTCCATGGTCACGGGCAAGGCCCAGCTGCGCGCCGGGCAATGGGTGCTCATTACCGGAATCGGTGGCGGTGTCGCTCTTGCCGCGATGGCCCTTGCGCGGCACCTGGGCTGCCGGGCAGTCGTCACAAGCCGGCATCAATGGAAGCTCGACAAGGCCCGCGAACTGGGAGCTGCCGCAACCATTCTCGATGAAGGTCAGGACTGGTCCCGCCAGGTTCGGGAAGTCACCTCAAAACGCGGCGTCGATGTCGCCGTCGATTCCTCCGGCAAGGCCACGCACATCAAATGCATCAAGTCCCTCGCCCGCGGCGGTGCCTACGTCACACCCGGCTGCACCTCCGGACCCGACGCCGTCACCGACCTCGCCCGCATCTTCTGGAACCAGCTGCGCATCTTCGGCTCAACGATGGGCACTCCCGCCGAGTTCGCCGAGGTCGCCTCCCTCTATCGCGCCGGAAGCGTCCGCCCCACAGTCGACAACGTTTTCTCCCTGGAGAAGTGCGGCGACGGCTACGCCCGTCTCGAAGCCGGCGAACAGTTCGGCAAGATCGTCATCAACTGGGCCTGAATCGCGCTCTCAAAAACAAGAACAGGGGCAGCGCCCGGCGCTGTCCCCTGGAAGTGGTCGAACCGGCTTTCAAACTCAGTCCCTTCGCCGGCGAACGCCCATCGCCGCAAGTGCCACAGCCGCAAGCGCTGCGGTCGCGGGAACGGGAACGACCGCCGTGACCTGATCCTGCGCGGAGGCCGACTGCAGCACCACGATCTGCGGAAGCTCGGAGCTCCTCGTGTAGCCCACCGAACTCACCGCGCCCAGCCAGCTGCTCGCGAGCGTGACCGCTGGGTTGGCGGAGTTCACCCTGAAGCTGCCCGAGCCAAGGTCAACACTCGGATCGTGCACGATCTCCCACACCGACATCTGAAACGCCGCGGATTCGTCCGCATTGTCGATTCCCGGGTAGTAGTCCGCCCACAACCGCTGAAGCATCGTCACCTGAAGCGGCGCAAACCCGTAAGCATCCGGTGTCATCACCGAGAAAATGTTGTTCACACCCGCCGAGATTCCCTGCGACGGTTCGATGCACACCGAGTTGAATGTGCTGTCGATCATGGTGTCGACACCCGGCCCCGGCGAATCCTGCCGAGTCCAGTTGAACTTCACCGTGTTCACGTTCCCGCTCGTGACCGGCGACGTGATGTTGACCTGCTGCAGATGCTCATACGTGAACCGGCCGGTGATCGTGTCCGCATTGGCCGCGGCGGGCATTCCCGTCGCAATGATCAAGAAGGCGACAAACTTCACGGAGGACTTCTTCATGGTGGGCTCCCTTTCTGTCGTCCGAAATCAACCCAGGTGACCAACGTGCACCCGGCCCGACTCGGCAAGAACATCTCGGGGCATCGACCCCGGCCGCTCGTGCTAGCGGCATGACAAAGGTCGAATTCATCTCCCCCACCGCCAGCCCCCAGCCCGTCTCCGCGCCCTCTCGAGGTTGCTCTGCAACGCCCGCGGTGTCTGGGAAAGCTGGTCTTCGCCCATCCGGTTTGCCATGATTCCTGAGGCCGTGCCCGCTCTGCGGCACCCCGTTACCGGTCCCGACCGGCCAGCCCGAAGAGCTTTTCCGCTATACTCCCCGTCCAATGCCAACCGACTGGTCCGAAGGAATCCTGCTCTCCGATCTCGCCGATGAGCCCGAGCTCTCCGAGGAGTTTTCCGCCGTCTTCTCCCGGCTCCGCAGCAGCGAGGGGGGCGGCGAGGATGACGGTCCGTCGTTTGGCTCAGCCCGCGACGGTTCCCGAGGAGAGGAACCCCTGAGCCCGGGAGATCCTGTCCCGCATGTTGTGCTCAACTTCTCCGGCGTCTCGTACCTGAACTCATCACACATCGCCGCACTGCTGCGCATGCGCAAGCGCCTCGTCGAAGCGGGCAAGCAGCTCGTCCTCTGTTCTATGGGCGATGAGGTCTGGTCCATGATGCTCCTCACCGGGCTCGACAAGGTCTTCCAGTTCGCGCCCGATCCGCTCACTGCGCTCGCGTCCGTGCAGTTGAAGCAGCAGGAAGGCTGACCGCTTTCCGCGCCCCTCCCCGCGGCGCAGCCGGTCCCGGCCGGTACCATCAACTCACGATGACGACCATGGCCGCGACACCCTGCACCCCGCCCGTCAACCCCCGCTGGGGTGCGGCGATCGCCGAGTTGCTCGGGGTGACCAAAACCTACTACAAGCCCGATGGCAGCGTGCTGGTGGAGGCCGTCGGTCGAAACGGCAAGGGTGTCGACCTCGTTGTGCCGCGCGGCCAATACGTCGCGATCATGGGCGCATCCGGTTCCGGCAAATCGACCCTGATGAACATGCTCGGCTGCCTCGATCGTCCGACCACCGGCAAATATCTCCTCGACGGCGAGGATGTTTCCGTCATGGCCGATGAGCGACTCTCGGGCTACCGCGGCCGCAAGATCGGCTTCGTCTTCCAGGCCTTCAATCTCATCCCCGAACTCACGGTCGTCGAGAACGTTGAAGTACCCCTGCTCTATCAGAAGGTCTCGCGCTCGGAGCGTCGCCAGCGTGCCATCGACAAGCTCACGCTTGTCGGCCTCGGAGATCGCCTCGGCCACCGCCCGCGAGAACTCTCCGGCGGTCAGCAGCAGCGCACCGCCATCGCCCGCGCCCTCGTCACCGATCCCGTCGTACTCATGGCCGATGAACCCACGGGCAATCTGGACTCTTCCACCGGCGAGGCGATCCTCGCCGTCATCGAGGACCTGCACAACCGCGGCATGACCATCATCATGGTGACCCACGACGATCGCATCAGCCAGCGTTGCGAGCGCATCTTCCGGCTCAAGGACGGCATGGTCGAATCGGACCGCTTCGTCCGAGTCCGCACCTGAACTCAATCGCGCTGCGCCGCATCGGTCCCCATCAGCCGGGACGCCGCCGTCCCGCCGGGCTCCCGCACACTCGTCGTCTGGAACGACAGCACCGACACATCATCATCCTGATGCAGCGAGCCGGTCTGCGCATCCAGGTCGTCGGCCAGCCGGTCCATCGCCGCCCCCAGGCTTGCCAGCGCATCGCCACGCCGCATCTGCGCGAAGTGATGGAAGTGGGGGGGGATCGGCCGCGTGCCCGCCTCACCCGGCCGTGAGTTGCGCGCAAACGCCGATTCGATCCCGTCGGAATGAATCACCAGGATCTCATCTTCTTCAAGCCGCACCGTCACCTGCTGATACTCAAACTCCGGCACCACGCCTAGCAGCATCCCCGATACGTTGATCGGCCGCACCCCGTGCGGACCGACGCGCAGCGGCGGCGGATGCCCCGCCGCGGCCAGCGTGATCAGTCCTGTCCGCGTGTCGATCAATCCGCACACCGCCGTTGCAAACCGTGCCGGACCCGCGATCGAATCAGCCAGTTCCGCATTCAGCCGCTGCAGCGATTCCGCCGGAGGAATTAGCCGATACCCCGCCCCCCCGGCAAGGCCGATCTCTTTCCGCGGAATCGAACCCGCGATATACAGTGTCATCAGCGCCGCGGGCACGCCATGCCCCATCGCATCTGCCAGGAAAAAGCCGATGTGAAACTCATCGAGCTGGCTTACGTCATACGTGTCGCCCGACACAAAGCCCGCGGGCCGGTACAGCACCGAGCACTGCACACCGTCGAGCATCGGCATCCGCTTGGGCAGAAAGTCGCGCTGCACCTTTGCCGCAAGCAGCAACTCCTGATGCAGCCGATCGATCTCCGCAGACGTCTCCCCCTGAAAGGACTGCGCCAGCCGGATCGTCTGATCCAGCGAGCGGATCGCCGGCTGCCGCTGAGCAAGCCCAAACAGCAATCCGGCGGTCGTCCGCGGGTCCGCGCTGGCCCGCTGTGTCACGACCGATCCCGGATTGAAACCCTCCAGCCGCGCTTCCTGATCCGGGTTGTCAGCCAGCAGCAGCACCGTCGGTACCAGCGACTGCTGAAGCACATCGATCACCCGATACAGAATCGATCCCGAGGACCCCGCAAACGGCGCAACCGCCGCGACGTCCCAGGACTGCGTCGGCTTCAGCGCACGCGAACTCGACAGCACCTGCTCGGGCGTCAGGAACTCCACTTTCGGCGGAGCGCCAGGCCAGCCCTTGAGCATCGGTTCCCACCAGCCCGGGCGCGATGCCTCGGTGCCCGATGCGGCGATCAATGCCAGGGATTGGCTCTGCATGCCCGGCTGCCTCCGGCAGAAGCATCACGCCTTGGTCCGGCGCCCTGCGTACGGGCCGCGAACCCCAGGTGAGCTTCCTGCCAAAGCGTGGGAATCGGCCTACCGAGCCAGCTTCTTGAGAGCAGCATGGTCGAACACGGCGAGATCGCCCTCCTTCAGGCCCAGAGTCTTAATCGACCCGGCCTTCAGTTCAATCGCAAACGTCGCCGGATAACGGCTTGAGTATCGGGGCAGCCGTTTGTCGTACGCGGCGTTGGTCATGTCCCCCTCCTTGCCTTCATCTTTCGCCGGGTCGCGCGGGGCTTCCTTCTTCATCTCGTGCATCGCAAGCATCCGCCCCACCCCATCGGTGTAGATGATGTCGATGTCGATCGGGCAGTCCCGCATCACAAAGCTCTGCACCATCACCTGCGTCGCGGGGAATACAAAGATCATCCCCCCGTTGTCTTCGATCTGCGTCCGTCCCCCCAGCCCCTTCATCCGTGTATCGGGGTCGGCCGCGATCTCCAGGAAGCACGTCTTCCCGCCGACTTTCACCGTGGCCACGCCCGTGCTCACCGTGTCCTTCTCCACGCAGCCGCTCCCGACCATTGCGCCCGTCAGCATCATCATCGCAAACATCAGTTTCAGCGTGCCTGGGAAAGCAACCATCGGTCATCCTCATCTGTGAAGGTCTTCGGGCCGGCAGGAATCGTATCCAGATTGAGCGAAGCCATGAACGCCTTCGCATCCAGTTGCTGCCGCGCCCCATTCACCCCGCTCCAGAAAGCGATCAGCCCGATCACCGCCGCCGCGGGCACACCCTTCGCGCGGTAGTGGTCGATCCTCGTGTCCCCGTGCCGTTTGGCCAGCCGCCGCCCATCCGGCCCAAGCACCAGCGGAAGGTGCATGAACGTCGGCTCCGGCAAATATCCCAAGGCCCGCCACAGCAGCAACTGCCTCGCCGCCGAATCCAGCAGGTCATCGCCCCGCACAATCTGCGTCACACCCTGCCGATGGTCATCCACAACAACCGCAAGCTGATACGAGGGCTGCCCGCGCCTGGTCCACAGCACAAAGTCCCCGACCGTCTGCGAGGGGTCGATCCGCTGCTCTCCCG
>Ga0163155_10003498_pt1 | contig 16891 bp, 18 predicted proteins | sample OliLakLV19SP4G1_FD_148611 | JGI IMG/M metagenome (GOLD analysis project Ga0163155, IMG submission 148611) | Freshwater microbial mat bacterial communities from Lake Vanda, McMurdo Dry Valleys, Antarctica - Oligotrophic Lake LV.19.SP4.G1 | ecosystem: Environmental > Aquatic > Freshwater > Lake >... | reverse complement strand
AACACCCGCCCGCACCATGCGCCAGATCATCGATGGCGCCCGCCGCTGCCGCCGCTTCGGCTCAGTTCACGCAGCGTTGGCCTGAGCTAAAGGGAGAGGCATGAGGGCGAGGTGCTGCAAGATCTCGATATCGCGACAGCGCGAAGTGCGGTGCTATTTTCAAGTCTGCCTCAGGATCTGTCAGATGACATCCTTCGGCAGGCGACTAGTCACAAATACGACCGTGGCAAAACCATCTTTGTCCAAGGCGATACCGCGCAGTCGATCTACGTTGTGCTCGACGGCTGGGTGAAGCTGTTCCGCCTAACCACAACGGGGGCCGAAGCCGTTGTCGGGGTATTCACCAAAGGTGGCAGTTTCGGAGAGGCGGTCGCTCTCGAAGGCACGCCTTATCCCGTAAGTGCTGAAACGGTGACCGACTGCCGGCTCCTTACGGTCCGAGCCGCAACACTATCCGAGCTGATGCATCGACGGCCCGAGGTCGCCATGGCGATCGTCGCCTCCACGTTCCGGCATCTGCACGGGCTCGTGGCTCAGATCGAGGCGCTAAAGGCCCACACAGGCGCGCAGCGCGTGGCAGAGTTCCTGCTCGAACTGTGCGTCTGCGAAACGGGCTCGTGCACCATCACGCTGCCTTACGACAAGACGCTGATTGCCGGTCGCCTCGGGATGCAACCGCAGAGCCTATCCCGTGCGTTCAACCGGCTCGAGGCGCATGGGGTCAAGATCACTCAAAACATGGCGGCCGTCGCCGATATTGCAGCATTGAGGCAATACATGATGGACGATCGCAGCGCCCCGTGGCGGAAGGTGGATTAAAACCAGTGCCTTGGTTGGCACATCCTGTCCGTACGAATAGAGCAGCAATAGCCCCTCGCAACAGATCAGCCGCAGGCGGCAACCGGGGTTTGATTGCTCTTTCGTAGGTTGATCAAGTATGCCTCGTTCTAATTCTAGAGCGTTTTCAGGCTGACCGGAATCATTTTTTGGATTCACAAGAGCTGCGAACAGTGATTCGTGTTCCTTCGTCTCGACCAGGGAGGGCGACGGATGGGATGGCAGTCAGGGCAGACTTATTCCGACGATCTACGAGCGCGCGTGTTGTCGGCGGTTGACCGGGGCGGAAGGGTCTACGAGATCGCGCCGTTGTTCGAGGTCTCCGTGTCTTATATCTACAAAGCCCTGAAACGGCGCGAGACAACAGGCGTCGTATCAGCCTTGCCCAAGCGCGGGCGGCCTGGGCGCAAGCTGGATCGCCACGTCGATGCGCTGGCGGCCTACATGGAGACCCATCCCGATGTCACGCTCGCCGAACTCGCCGCCTGGTCGGCGCGTGAGCGCGGCGTAAACGTGTGCGTCGCGACCATGTGGGCCAGCGTACAGGCGCTTGGGTTCACGCTCAAAAAAAGTCGCTCCATGCCGCCGAGCAGGAGCGCGAGGACGTGGCGGACGCCCGCGAAATCTGGCGTGCCAATCAGGACCGCTTGAAGATCAATCGCCTCGTCTTTATCGACGAGACGTGGGCGAAGACGAACATGACGCGGGTGCGTGGCCGGGCTTTACGGGGCAAGCGTCTGGTTGCCAGCGTGCCACATGGCCACTGGAAGACGACAACCTTCATCGGCGCTCTGCGCAGCTCCGGCCTGACCGCACCCGCCGTCTTTGATGGCGCAATCAACGGGATCAGCTTCCGCGCCTATGTCGAGCAGATCCTGGTGCCGACCTTGAAGCCCGGCGACATCGTCATTCTCGACAACCTGTCCAGCCACAAGGTGACCGGCGTGCGCGAGGCGATCACGGCGGCCGGTGCCGAACTGCGGTTTCTGCCGCCCTACTCACCCGACCTCAATCCCATCGAGCAACTGTTCGCCAAGCTCAAAGCGCACCTGCGCAAGACCGCCGCCCGGACCGTCGAGGCCCTGTGGAGCGCCATCGGCCAACTCATCGACAGCTTCGTCTCTGGCGAATGCAAAAACTACATCCGAAACTCGGGATATGTACGGTCAGCCTGAAAACGCTCTAGGCAGTCGAACCGGCTGGCGCCTTTCGCAGCGTGGCTTTGCGCTCCAACGACGCCATGATCATCGGCGCGAGATCGATGCCGGATAGCTGAAAGTATTCCCGGATCAACGTTGGCGAGGTCACGTTGACCTCGTTCAGGTACCCATGGATCAGGTCGATCCCGGCGAAGACGATCCCTTCACGGTCGCAAAGGTCGGCTACGGCCGCACAAACCGGCTCTTCGGCTGGCGTCAGGGCGTCCAGCTTGGCGGCGCCGCCAACGTGGATATTCGCGCGAAAATCGCCAGCATTCGGCACGCGCCGCAGGACGCCAGCCACCTTGCCATCGATGACGAACACGCGCTTGTCGCCGTGCACGATCTCGGGAATGAAGCGTTGGACGATCAGCGGCTCGCCGCCGACCTCGGCCATCAGTTCGCCGACGATCTCATCGAAGTCCGGGGCGTTTGCCGACGTCTTTAGGACGCTCAATCCACCGCCCAGAAACAGCGGCTTGACCACGACCTGCTCGAAGCGACTGGCGAACGCGCGCATCTGCGCTGGCGAACTACCAACGTAGGTCTCCGGCATGAACCGCTCGAGTTCCAGTGTTCGGAGTTTTTCCGAAAAATTCCGGATGGCGCGCGGCGGGTTCATCATTACCACCTGGCCTTCGAGCAATTCGAGCAGGAACGTGTTGGCGAGGTAGGCCGTATCGAACGGCGGGTCCTGGCGGATCAGGATGATGTCGAGATCGGCCAGCGGTATCGATGCGGCCGACGTTACAGCAAAGTGGGCCCCGCTGGCGTCGGCAACCCTCACCCATCTAACGTCGCCGCGAACCTCGCCGCTGTTGTAGGAGACGTGCTTCGGCTCAAACATGGCGATGTCATGCCCGCGCTTTTGCGCTTCGAGCATCAGGGCGAACGACGTGTCTCCAGCAATCGTGATCCCCTCGATGGGATCCATCTGCACGCCGATTTTCATGTGATCCTCTGGTCTCGCCTAATGGTGGCTTGCCGTGATGCCATCGGGTCTAAGCGTGCATTCGCCAAAAGGGAACCGGCCTGTTGATACCCACTTGGGGTGGCGGAGTACGGCAGGCACGCCTATTGTTCGATAATACCGAAATATGGTAGCAGCTTGCCTGTGATCAAAACACAAGGAGCATTATCGATGCTGAAGTTCTACTTTAATCTGTCGCCCAACCCATCGAAAGTGGCTCTGTTTCTGGAGGAGGCTGGCATAGCCTACGAGGCAGTTCCGATCGACACGCGCGCAGGCGACCAACACGCGCCGGACTTCCTCGCCGTCAACCCCAATGGCAAGGTGCCCGTCATCGACGACGCAGGTCAAATCGTCTTCGACAGCAACGCCATCCTGCTCTATCTCGCTGAAAAGACAGGTCAATTCCTCCCGGCGCCCGAGCACAGAGGCGAAATGCTATCGTGGCACATGTTCGTCGCGACCGGCGTTGGACCGTTCACGGGTCAAGCCGTCCACTTCCGGCATTTCGCGCTGGAGGACGTGCCCTACGCGAAGTCGCGCTACACTTACGAGGCCGAGCGCCATCTCGGCATCCTCGACGCCCGGCTTGCCGATCGCCAGTACATGGTTGGCGACGCATATTCGTTCGTCGACATGAATGTGTGGGGGTGGGCGCGTATGACCGGCTTCGTACTCGGTCCTGATGCTCCGGCGCGGTATCCCAACGTCCAGCGCCTCGTGAGCGAAATATCGGCGCGGCCAGCCGCTCAAACGGTGCTGGCCATGAAAGACCGTTTCACCTTCAAGGCGGCGATGGACGATGAAGCGCGCCGACACATGTTCAAGCACTTATAGTCCTTCCGCTTTAGAGGCGCGGAAGGACCATAAGTCTTTGTTTTGTCGTGCTTCTCGTCGGGAAAACTGCTCACACTTTTCCCGGAAGCACTCGGCGGCCTGATCAACTGCGCCGTCACAGTCCGCGCTTCTTGGCCGCCGACGATAAGAAGCCGCGGATGGTGTCGAAAAACACTGGCTCGTTCAGTAAAAACGCGTCGTGGCCTTTGTTGCTGTCGATCTCGACGAACGAGACGTTGGCTGCAACCGCGTTCAATGCCCGCACGATCGCCTTCGATTCACGCGTGGGATAGAGCCAGTCGGAGGTGAACGAGACAACGCAGAACCGTGTCCGCGTTCCGGTGAACGCTTCGGCCAGGACCTCGCCGTAGTCGGCGGCGAGGTCGAAATAGTCCATCGCGCGGGTGATATAGAGATAGCTGTTGGCATCGAAACGGTCGACGAACGTCGAACCTTGGTGGCGAAGGTAACTTTCGACCTGGAAATCCGGGTCGAACGAAAACGTCTTCGCGCTGCGGTCCTGCAGGTTGCGGCCGAATTTGGCCTGCAGGGCGTCCTCCGACAGATACGTGATGTGAGCGGCCATCCGCGCGACGCCGAGGCCAGCGGCTGGCAACTTGCCGGTTTTGTAATAGCAACCGCCGGCCCAATCCGGATCGGCCATCACCGCGCGGCGGCCGACCTCGTGGAACGCGATATTTTGCGCCGAATGGCGGGCCGCCGCTGCGATCGGTACTGCGGCAAAAACGCGATCCTTGTAGCGCGCGGCCCATTCGAGCACCTGCATGCCGCCCATCGATCCACCTACGACGGCGAACAGGTCGGGGATGCCGAGATGGTCGAGCAGACGCGCCTGGGCTTTGACCATGTCGCCGATCGTGATCACCGGGAACTCGAGGCCATAGGGCTCGCCGGTCGCCGGGTTGGTCGATGCCGGACCGGTCGAGCCCATGCATCCGCCGAGGATGTTGGCGCAGATGATGAAAAACCGGTTCGTGTCGACCGGCTTCCCGGGGCCGACGAGGCTGACCCACCATCCTTGTTTACCAGTGACCGGATGGTCGCCGATCACGTACTGGTCGCCGGTCAGGGCGTGACAAATCAGGATTGCGTTCGTTTTTTCCGCGTTCAAGGTGCCGAACGTCGCGTATGCGATCTGGAACGGTCCGAGCTGCTTTTGACAGTCGAGCAACAACGGCGCGTTGGCCTCGAACCGGACGACGTGGCTCGACGGATTGTCGATCTCGGCCAGCGCAGACCGGCGTGACGCGACAGCTGACGCCCGTTCGCTATCGGCGCCGTTAGCCTTCGCGAGAAGCCCTGGCGCACGTGGACCATCATTGGGCAAACTCTCGCTCGCGAAGCCGACATCGGCCCGCTGCTCACCCATCACGTTGCCCCGCACTGTCTGTGACATATGTTGCGCTTCCTGCCGACCTTTTGCGGTCCGGTGTGTTTAACCGCCGTAACGACACCAATCGAACTTTTCTTTACCCGACCCGGCCGATAGCCTTATCACCGCTGCTTCGAACCGGCACGGACCATCCGACACGGACCCAAACCGGACCCAAACCGGGCGCTGCCAGCGGCCACCCTTGGACCCACTCTGATATGGCACAAACGTCTCAAACGATGGCCACCCAAATTCAGGCCACTGCGCTCCCGGCCCTGCCAGTGCCAAAACCCGGCATCCTCGACATCGAGGCGTATGTGCCCGGGGAAAGCAAGCTGCCTGGTGGCGTGGTACCCATCAAGCTGTCGTCGAACGAGACCCCGCTCGGCGCCAGCCCTGCGGCCATTGCGGCCTACGGCGAGGCGTGCGGCTCGCTCGAGCGCTATCCCGATGGGCAGGCGACGCTCCTGCGCAACGCCATCGGCCGCCGTTACGGCCTCGACCCGGCACGCATCGTGTGCGGGGCGGGCTCGGATGAACTGCTGGCACTTCTTGCACACGCTTATCTCGGCCCCGGCGACGAGGCGATCTACACCGAGCACGGCTTCCTTGTGTACCGCATCGCGATCCTGTCCAATGGCGCAACACCTGTGGTTGCGCCGGAGCGCGATCTGACAACCGATGTCGACGCCATTCTCGCCCGCGTTACGCCGCGAACGAAAATGGTATTCCTTGCCAATCCGAACAACCCGACCGGCACTTACGTCGGCATCGAGGCCGTGCGCCGGTTGCGCGCAAGCTTGCCAGGCAACGTTCTGTTGGTTCTCGACGGGGCCTATGCCGAATACGTCCGCGCCAACGATTACGAGGCCGGCATCGAACTCGTCGCGACCACGGGCAACACGGTGATGACGCGGACGTTTTCCAAAATCTACGGGCTGGCCGCCTTACGCCTCGGCTGGGCTTATGCCCCGCCGGCCATTGCCGACGTGTTGAACCGTATGCGCGGGCCATTCAACGTGTCCGAGCCTGCCATCCGCGCTGGTATCGCCGCGATGGACGATATCAGCCATATCGACATGGCGGCGGCCCACAACGACCGTTGGCTCCCATGGCTGACGGACGAGATCGGCAAACTCGGCATCGCCGTGACGCCGTCGGTTGCCAACTTCCTCTTGATGCATTTCCCGCCTGCATCGGGGAGCGCGACCGGCAGCGGGGCGGATGCTGCGGAAGCGCACTTGAAGTCGCGCGGGTTCATCCTGCGGCGCGTCAAGGCCTACGGCTTGCCCGACGCGATCCGGCTCACGATCGGCACGGAGCTGGAAAACCGCGCCGTTGTCGCCGCGCTCGCCGAGTTCATGGGCCGGCGGGCGGCATGAGGGCCCGCAGTCCACTCGAAACGCCGATGTTTGAGCGCATCGCACTGATCGGCATCGGGCTCATTGGGTCATCGATCTGCCATGCGGCGAAGCGGGGCAACTTGGCGCGCGAAATCGTCGGGACGGCGCGGACGCCGGCCACCGTCGAGACGGCGCTGCGGCTCGGTCTGATCAGCGAGGCGTTCGTTGGCGCGCGCGATGCGGTGGCGGACGCCGACCTCGTGATCTTGTGCGTCCCGGTCGGCGCGTGCGGGGCGATTGCGCGCGATATCGGGCCGTATCTAAAGCCGGGCGCGATCATCACAGACGTCGGCTCGGTCAAGGGCTCGGTCGTGCGCGATATGGCGCCGTTTCTGCCCAAACACGTGCATTTCGTTCCTGGCCACCCGATCGCTGGTACCGAGCAATCGGGGCCGGAGTCGGGCTTTGCCGAGTTGTTCGACAACCGCTGGTGCATCCTCACCCCGCCCGAGGGCACGGATCCTGCGGCGGTTGAGAAACTCGCGCAGTTCTGGCGCAACATGGGCGCGCACGACGAAATCATGACGCCCGAGCACCACGATCTCGTGCTCGCCGTGACCAGCCACCTGCCGCATCTGATCGCTTTCAACATTGTCAACACGGCCGCCCATCTCGAACGTGTGACCAACAGCGAAGTCATCAAGTTTTCGGCAGGCGGCTTCCGCGATTTCACGCGTATCGCGGCGTCCGATCCCGTCATGTGGCGCGACATCTTCCTCAACAACAAGGAGGCGGCGCTCGAAATGCTCGGCCGCTTCCAGGAAGATCTCGTGATGCTGCAACGCGCGATCCGTTTCGGTGACGGCGACGCCCTCGAAAAGACGTTCAGCGACGCGCGCGAAATTCGCCGTGGCGTCGTCCAAGCCGGCCAAGACACCGCCGCACCAGACTTCGGCCGCAAGGGGAAGCGGCGGCGGTAGGGGACGGGCCATAGCGCCAATTTTGGCGATAGCGACCCGCTGGCCTCACGTCTCGACAGGGGGCCTGAAGTGGATGCGGTCAAACAGCGAGACCGATACGTCGACGGTCATGGAGCGGTAAGCCGACGGGCGTCCCACAAAATGACCACTGAGCGGAGCTGCCAGCTTATGGTCACGAGAAACGGCAACGGTGATCAGATCGCGATTGCCGAAAATGCCGTTGGTCGGATCAATGTCGATCCAGCCGCAGCCGGGAAGGTAAACTTGTACCCAGGCATGGGTCGCGCCGCCGCCACGATGATGATCGCGGTTTGGCGAATAGATATATCCGCTGACAAATCTCGCCGCAAACCCCAGCGTCCGCAATGCTTCGATCATCAGCAGTGCGAAATCGCGGCAGCTTCCAGATTTCAGCATAAGCGTCTTGACGGGGTCATGCGTTCCTGACGCTTGCCGCGCTTGATACTGAAATGTCGTGCGGATCGCGCGCTTCATCGCGGTCAGAATATCAAGCGTGACGCCATTGCCTTGGGTTACAAATTGGCGTGCCCAGTCGGCCAAGCGATTGTCTGGATCTGGCCGGTTGAGCTGCATGAGCGGCGCAAGATCGGGTAGCTCGTGGTCGGGGTACTCAAACGGGAACGCCGCTGCCATTGGCAGGAGCAATGCGGTGGGTTGCGGCGTCTCGTAGTGATGAAGACTGATCTCGCTTTCAAACGTCAGGCTGCTCGACTTCACGTCACCGAACTCGGCGAATGCAACCGAGTTTCCGAATGCGTCGAAGGCCCATAAAATCTGCAGCGGCTTCGGATTGATGACGAGCTTGGTATGGATCAAACGCAGCGAATGGCTATCGCGAGGCCGAAACATCATGCGGTGGCGGCCGAACAAAACCGGCTCGTTGTAGATGTATTCGGTTTTGTGGCGAACGACGAGGTGGCGAAGCATAAGGCCGGATCAGCTCGAAACCGCCAGTGTCGTTCGTATTGCATCGTGATCGGGAGACATCGCCCAGACAATCGGAGGCTCCGACTGCACTTCACCTTGAGGCCAGGCAAACGCAACATCGGCTGCATCTCGGCCAGCTGCAATCCTTACGATCTCGTCGACTGAACTCATCCGTGTCGGGTCGAACGAATACCACGCCCCGCCATTGGGTCCGTTCAAGTACGCCTGGAAAATGGCGTGGAAGTCGGGCGGGTAGAGGGCAACCGCGTAAACGCTGGCGTAGCGCGCCGGTATTCCCAAAGCCCGGCACAACGAAATTCCCAGGTGGGCAAAATCCCGGCACACGCCTTTCTTCGTCTGAAAGACATCAACAGCGTTCGCGTTCGGACCCGTGCTCCCGATTTCGTATGTCAGGTTGTCAAAAATCCAGTTGCAGATGCCGGTCACCCGGCTGTGACCCTGCACCAGCGGGCTGAACGTTTGAAACGCGAACTCAGCGAACATGTCTGAGGGACAATATCGGCTGGGAGCAATATAGGACAGGTACTCCATCGGCAGTTCGCTGAATGCGAACTCGTTCACTTGAATCGGATCCACGCTCGACGTGCCGAGTTCGATCGTTGCGGTATAGACGATCTCCACAAGACCTGGCCCGACCAGAGTGCGGATGACGCGTGTGCCCGTCAACGGATCTTCGTAAGTGGCATAGACAGCGGAGCTAGCGCTCGCCGGCAGGGAGAGTGTCTCTCTGAGGACGGTTTGCCCGTCAGCTTTGCTTGCCTCGATCTGGAAGACGAAGCCTGTTTCTGTCTCGAGCGTATAGCGTAGAGTGCATCCGGCGGACACTTGCATGGACCATGGCCTCACGGTTGCTGTTATTCACGGTACTACGCCTGACGCGAACCAATCGTTCCGAATTGACCGGATGGCGACACGACGGGGGGATCGCTCGGCGACCGAACTCGGCGGATTCTGGCTCTTCGGATTTCGGTCAAATCGTGGGTCGCAGGGTGAGAACCAATGCGCACAACGCGGTCGAGCGTCGTGATCACCAGCTTGCCATCTCCAGACGAACCCGATCGGGCGGCGCGAACGATGGCTTCGATTGCCATATCCGCCTTTCGTGCCGGGACGATGACTTCGAGCAAAAGGGTCGGCAACAGATCCGGGGCATCCGGCCCGCCCCGGAAACTGGGCACCAAGACCGCGCTTCGACCATGACCGCAACACGATGTGACCGTGATGTCCAAAATGTCGGCGGCCAGGAGTTCGCGGCTCACGTCGTCGAGCGCCGCCGGTTGTATGAAGGCAGTGATCAGCTTCATACGTCGTCTCCCTGCAGAGCACATCCAACTAATCGCTCAGCAAGGTTGGTGCCACCGGGAATGCCACCGCAACGGGGGCCTGTTTGGATTTGGTAAAACCGGCTGGCAGACATCGGTGCTTCGCCATTCGACCGGTAACCAGGCTCTCGCATGCTATGCTGGTGCGGACCGCTCGGCTCCCGTGAAGCGGATCGTGTTTGAGACGCAAAGCGTAGCCATGAGCGTCTAAAGCGCAAAAACTGCGCGGGAATTGCGCAACAATTAGGCAGCTTCCGCCAGTTACAAGATGTTCGCAATGGGTGAACCGTTCTGGATGGCGCCATGCTTGCTTGATCTCCGGCAATGGCCGACATTCTGGCGGTTGCTGTCCATCGGTCTCCAAGGCGCATCCATGAACATTCTCGTTTTGCAGCATGCGCGCGTCGAGCATCCCGGCGTGTTTCGCGATTTCTTTGCTGGCGACAGGCACACCCTCGAAACCGTGCAACTCGACGAGGGCGAGACGATCCCAGACGACCTGTCGTCGTTCGACATGATGCTGGTGATGGGTGGCCCGCAAGATACGTGGCAAGAGGATCGCCACCCGTGGCTGGTGCCGGAGAAAGCGGCGATCCGGCGGTTTGTCGTCGAGTTGGGGCGGCCGTACCTCGGGCTCTGCCTAGGCCATCAATTGCTCGCCGATGCGCTTGGCGGACGGGTTACCAAAGCAGCCGAGGCCGAGGTCGGCATCATGACGGTGGCGCTCACGGCCGACGGCGCGGCCGATCCGCTGATGGCAGGTTTGCCTGACCCGTTGACCGTGTTGCAATGGCACGGGGCAGAGGTGGCCGAGGTGCCGCCGGGTGCGGCTGTTCTGGCATCTTCGCCGCGGTGCGCGGTTCAAGCCTTTCGCTACGGGCGGCATGCCTACGGTCTGCAATGCCATGTCGAATGCGAGGCGGCGACGGTGGCCGATTGGGCCGCTATTCCGGCTTATGCGCGGGCTTTGGAGACAGCCATGGGCGATGGGGCCGTGGGGCGTTTGTCGGACGAGGTCGCCGGCCGTCTGCCGGAGTTTAACCGCAACGCCAGACGGCTCTACGACAACTTGATGCGCATCGTCGCGTGACCGGCCAGCGGGAAGCCCTGGCGGAGGCGCGCGACTGGCCGGGTCACGACCTATGGGTGTTCGCTTACGGCTCGCTGATGTGGCGGCCGGGCTTCGCTTACGCCGAGCAGCGGCGGGCGACACTGACCGGCTATCGCCGATGCTTCTGTATTTATTCGGTGCACCATCGCGGCAGCCACAAGCGACCCGGTCTGGTCCTCGGTCTCGACCGAGGCGGGAGCTGCCACGGTGTCGTCTATCGGATTGAGGCCGGCGCGGCGCGCGGCGTTCTCGCCTACCTGCAAGCCCGCGAGCAGATCAACGGCGTCTATCGGCAAGCGCAGGTCGTTGTTGATGTCGAACACGGCGATGTCGAACAAGGCGGATTTGAAACAAGTTGCGGATTGGCGAGGGCGGGGTCGGTAGCCGCTTCCCTGCGGATCGACGCCGTGGCTTTTATCGCCGAACCCGCCCACCCAAGCTACGCGGGGCGATTGCCGATCGCTATCCAGGCCCGTCTCATTCGCGCGGCGGCGGGGCTTTCCGGCCCAAACCTCGATTATCTCGCAAGCACGTTGTGCCATCTTGCCGACCTCGGCATTCAGGAACGCGAATTGCTTCGGGTGGCGGCCCTTGCCGGGCCGGCACTGGCACGCGGAAACGGCGCGGACCGTACGGCGCGCGTCACGGGGCTGGCGCGGGCGCTCGCGGCAACGCCGGTGGCGGCGCCGGTCATGCCGCCGGTCCAGCGGCGGCGGTTTGTTTACCGAATTGGGTAAGCGGGAGCATCCGCTCACGCGATGTGGCCCAAGTCGTCATTCGCTCACGCGATGACGAGCGACCCGCGCAGGTCGGCTTCGATGCGGCGGCTGTCGTCCTGGCCCTGAGCGAGCAAATGAACGTGGACCTCATTGGCGCCGAGCTGGCTGGCGCGCTGGCGGATCTCGGCGAGGTTCAGACTTGCGGCGACGTTGGCCGCCCGGCCAATGGCGAGCACTGTGCGCTGGCCGCCTTCGTGACGCTTGACGAGAACGTAGTTGGCGGCCTCGACCGGCGGGCATTCGAACAGGTGATAGACGGAATGCACATACCGTGCGCCCGATACGCCTGTCCAAAATTGAAATGCCGACCCGGTGTCAGCAGCAGTCGCGGCGGTCTGCCGCGTGCCCCACACAGCCGATTGTTGAGGCGAGAAGGCCGGTAAGCCGAGCGGCGCCGCCTGCGCTTGCAAGCGCTGCGAACGTACCTTTACGAAATCGACGATCACCGCACTCATGATACAACCCCGGACACGCAATTATGGAGCGCTATGCTCCAATGCTCAGCCATGATTAGACGCGAGCGTGATCAAGGATCGACGAGTGAAATAGCTAAAATTTGTCGGAACGGGGCCTGCACAATGGCATGGTTGACCAATCCTTTAGGTCCGTCGCGAGGTTGAGCAGGCCGCCGTCGCGGTTGCTGACGTTGATCAGGCGCATAGCGACCGTCCGCAATCGAGGCAGACGCGGCAGGAACCATCTGGCTTTGTGCGCGGGGACTTGCAGATCGGGTAGTCGTCGGACCTTAGATTGTCAAACCCGGTCCCCGCGACCAGTACGGCCCCTGTCACGGGGTTGGGCCGAAATGTCGTGCAGCCTTTAAGGCCGAGATCGTAGGCGCGCATATACAGCGATCCGAACTCCACCGGATCGATATCCACCGGGCAGTTGATCGTCTTCGAAATGGCGCTGTCGACATGGGGCTGGAGAGCGGCCTGCATGGCCAAATGCTGCTCCGGCGTCAATTCGTGCGCCGTGACCCAGGCTGGTCCTGGAGGTGGTGACGCCCCCCCGTGCTTTTGGCGGTAGAGCGCGTGTGCATAGTCTTCCACCGTCTCGCTCCGCGTCGAGCCGTCGGCTGCGCGCAGGTTCCGACGGTAGGTCATCTCAAAAACCGGCTCGATGCCACTCGAGACGTTACCGGCGAGCAGCGAGATCGTACCGGTTGGTGCGATCGACGTCAGGCAGCCGTTGCGAAGGCCGCTTGCAGCGATGGCTCCGCGCACCTCGGCGGGCAATCTTGCGATGTTCGGGCAGGCCAGCATGGCCTCACGGTCGAAGAGTGGGAATGGCCCCTTCTCTTCGGCGAGACCCGCGCTGACAAGGTAGGCGTGGGCTTGGATGGCCGCCATCGTGCCGGCAGCAAACGCGCGGCCATCGTTGGACCCATACGGCAAGCCGAGCATGATCAGGGCATCGGCGAGCCCGGTTATGCCAAGGCCGATCCGGCGTTTGGCCTTGGCCTCGCGCTCCTGGGCCGGAAGGGGATAGCGCGACACGTCGATGATGTTGTCGAGCAACCGGACCGCGTTGACGACGGCATGGATCAAACGCGGTTGATCGATCCGTGCGTGCGGCTCGAAAGGGTCGATGACAAACGCTGCCAGATTGAGCGAGCCGAGGAGGCATGCTCCATAAGGCGGCAAAGGCTGTTCCCCGCACGGATTGGTCGATGCGATCGTTTCGCAATAGGCGAGGTTGTTCATCGCGTTGACGCGATCGATGAAGATAACGCCCGGTTCGGCGAACGCATAGTTCGAGTGCGTGATTTGGGACCACAACGCACGAGCATCGACCGTTCGATAGACCTTTCCTTCAAACACCAGCGGCCACGCCCCACCGGACTTGACGGCGGCAATAAACGGATCGGTGACAAGCACCGACAAGTTGAAATTGCGGAGCCTCGCGGCATCGGCCTTGGCTTCGATGAATTCCTCGATATCGGGGTGGTCGCAGCGCAGCGTCGCCATCATGGCCCCGCGACGCTGCCCAGCCGACATGATGGTGCGGCACATGGCATCCCAGACGTCCATGAAGCTCGTCGGACCAGACGCATCGGCGCCCACCGAGCGAACCGGCGCGTGACGCGGGCGCAAAGTCGAGAAGTCGTGGCCGATCCCGCCGCCAGCCTGCATCGTCAGCGCGGCTTCACGTACGCTATCGAATATGGCCGAGAGGTCGTCGTCGATCCGGCCCAGCACGAAGCAATTGAACAGGGTCACATGACGCCCTGTCTCTGCGCCGGCCAGGATGCGGCCGCCTGGAATGAAACCAAAACCGCCCATAATCTTGCGGAACTCTCGCCCCCACCATGCTTTGGCGGCCGTACCTCCACCTTCAACCGATGCGGCAGCGTCAGCGACACGGCCGAGCGTGTCTGACATGCTCATGTCGATCGGTACACCTTCGCGGACCAGCCGATATTTTCGCTCCCAGATCTCGCGAGAGATTGGTGCAAAGAATTCGGTGGCGGGCGGCTCGGTTTTCTTCGGATCATCCTTCATGGCTACAGCGTTAGCCACACAGCAACTCGTTGTCAACTTTTTGTTCTATAAATGTTCGACTAATGTCTATCGTTATTGCACTGCCGCGCGGGCGGCTGTGCCAGGTACCGCTTCTGCCGGTGCGATGATGGGCGCGACATGGCGGGCGACGGCGTACCGGGCGGCCACTGGCAGGAATTTGGCGTACTCGGTCGCAAGCGCTCGGACCAGCCCCGGTTGCAACCACCATGCGCGCTCGCGAACGGACTTGGGCACAACGGGGTATGGGATCAACTCTATGGCTGGCATCGCAAGTGTCAGTTCAGCGATGCTCCGCGGCATGTGATAGCCCGACGTCACAACGATCAAGCGGCGCGCGCCCAACCCGGAGGCCCAAATCCGCGCCTCTTCGGCATTGCCGATGGTGTCTTGAGCGGCATAGCCAAGATCAACGCAGCATCTGAACAACGATGGTTTGAGACCGGACAATCTGACGATATCGTCGCGCCGAGTTTGGGCGTTAACCCCCGATATCAAAAGGCGCCGACCTGCCTTTGCCCTCAACAAGCGGGCCCCTTCCACGATCCGGTGGTCGCCACCGGTCAGCACGATAATGCCATCTGCTGGCGTATCGCCAGCCGTTGACAGGATCGGGTCCGCGATGCGCATCGCATTGGCGGCAAACAATAAAAACCCGAAAAATACCGCGCCAGCACCAAGAGCTAGAACCACGCTCGCCACGCGCCACAAGCCGGTTCGACGCGAGCGGCGCGCTTTGGGCCTGCCGGTCTTCGACGGGCTCACGTCACGGCCCGGCGGTGGCTGGCTGGCGTTGCTCATGACACCAATTCAAACTCGCTTCGACGGTTCGTGCGCGATATTGCGCCGGTTTGCCAAAATCGTCCGATCGCCAGTCCGCGTATGGATCGCCCTTTGGCCAGCAGAGCTTCGCTTCGACGCCCACCACCAGCTGACGACGCTGCCGCAACGAAATAGTGACACGTTCAAAACCGCAGGGAAAGCGTTTCGCCATAAAATGATGACTGAGATCCACCGGTCAACGCGAGTGGCAAGGGCCGTTGCGACAGGCCCCGACCCGCGCCGAGCGTCGCCATTATACGCGCGTGTTGAGGATGTTGACCACGCCGAGACGCGACGTGATCATGCACAAGGCGGCAATAACAACGACCACGAGGCCGAGCAACCCGTAGCCCATCAGGTCGAGAGAGCCCGTGCCCACGAGGCGCTGGATCTCGGCGGCAGTGACGCTTTGGCCGCCGATCAGATCAACTACGGTTGGGGCGCACAGAAACACCAGCGCGGCAGCGGTAGCGCCAGACAGACCAGCTTTGACGCCGAGTTTCAAAAAGTGCTTGTCGAACTCACGCGCAATGAACCGGTCAGTGGCGCCGACAAAGTGCAGCACCTCGACGATGTCGCTGTTGGAAGCCATCGCGCTGCGGGTAGCGGAGACAATGATGGCGATGGTCGCGAGCGCGACGAGACCCAAAATCATGAAGCCGCCCAGGGCGAGAGATCGCGTTACCGTTCGGATTTGCGATTGCCAGTGACGGTGATCATCCAGTGTGACGCCTTTGAACGACCCGGCGAGCCGCTGTTTCATCGCCTCGAGATCGGGCGGCGAGCCGGAGTCGAGTTCGATTGCGACAAGGCGCGGCACAGGCAATTCCTTCAGAATGTCGGCCTGTCCGAGCCAGGGTTCGAGCAACGCGGAGGATTCCTGCAGACTTAGGGCCCGCACATTGATCACACCCGGCGTGCGATTGAGCAGCGCTGCGACGTCGGTAAGGGTCCGCTCGGTATCGACGCCGTCACGCGGCTCGACTTGCAAAGTCACCTCGGCAGCCATGTCTTTCAGCCAAACATCGGCTGAACGGTTGATCATGTAGACGGTCCCCGCCGTCAGGCAGGCGAGAAAGCACATGATGCCGACCACGACGCCGAGTGAGCGGCCGGTGACCGAGCCCGGCGGGACGATGGCCGCACCCGAACTCCGTTTCCCGCGACGGGCCTCGGCGGCAAGGTCGCCAGCATTGGCGCCGAAACCATGGTTTGGCAGAGCTGCCGCTGGGGCCGCAAGCTCGTCGAAGCTGGGTGCCGCAGCATAGGGCGCGTTCATCCCAACCTGCCGATCGTGAGGCCCTGCCGAGCGGCTCGTCGGGGGCAACTCTGTGGCGGCCTCCTCGTAGAACGGCTCATAGGGCTGTGGATACGGTTCAGGTCTGGAGGCAGGACCGGTGCGGCTCTGACCATAATCGTAGGTTGGCTCGCCGTAGCGCGCTTGATCGCCATAGGGCGATAGCGGCTCAGCGGGCGACGGTGGCCTAGGTGGCGGGCGATCCCGCCTGTCAAACGATCCGGACATGGCCTTCGTGTAACTCCAAACGAGGGGCCTTGTACTGACGCATCAGCTGATAATCGTGGGTAGCGATGACAACCGACGTACCGAGGCGGTTCAATTCCACAAACAAGCGCAACAGGCGGCGGGCCATTTGAGGGTCGACGTTGCCCGTCGGCTCGTCGGCGAGCAACAATTCGGGCTTGCCGATCACGGCGCGGGCGATGGCGGCGCGCTGCTTTTCTCCACCAGACAGGATCGACGGATAGGAGTGCATGCGGTCCCCGAGACCCACCCATTGGAGAAGGT
>Ga0163155_10003485_pt1 | contig 16914 bp, 21 predicted proteins | sample OliLakLV19SP4G1_FD_148611 | JGI IMG/M metagenome (GOLD analysis project Ga0163155, IMG submission 148611) | Freshwater microbial mat bacterial communities from Lake Vanda, McMurdo Dry Valleys, Antarctica - Oligotrophic Lake LV.19.SP4.G1 | ecosystem: Environmental > Aquatic > Freshwater > Lake >... | reverse complement strand
ACCGAGAGCCGACGCCTGAGACATCAACGAGGGGGCGACACGGGCGGCGTTGGCGGCAGCAGAGGGGAGAGCGGGGCCTTGCATCGGGGCGTTGCGAGCGAGTGCCTGCGTGAGCAGATCGTCGGTCGCACCCATGGCAGCACGGGGCAGGTTCGCATTGGTGGCCATGCGCTGCGACTGCATGAACTCGTCAGGGGTCATCTGCCCACCAGCGAAGGCACGAACCTGCGAGTTGGGACGGGTAATCATCCGCTCGTTCAACTCTTGAGCGTCGATGGCACCGGAGTTGAATGCGGCCTGAAGCGCACGGTCAGGGGTGCCACGGGGGCCTGCCTGCTGCAAGAGCATGTCCTGCACCGAAGGGCGGCGAGGGAATGGGGGAGCGATGTCACCGATTGCCATGATGAGTCCTTATCTGAAGGTGATGGGACGACCACCACTGGAGCCACCGCTGCCACCGACACCAGTTGAAGGCGTGGGAGTGGGGGGAGTGGAGGGAGTGGAAGTGGAGCCGAACATGTCTGTCATGGAGGGGGGCTGCATGGGCATGGACATGACTTGAGTCAGGAAGTTGATGGCGTTCTGAGCGAGGATCGCATCACCCGATGCCAGGTCACCATTCAGTCGGTCTACGGCCTGAGTCCAGTCCAGACCGAGTTGAGTCATGCCGAACTTGAGGGCATTGTTGATGTCGGACTTGCGGATGCCGAACTCACTGGCGATCGAGTCGATTACCTTGTCGTCAATGTCAAGGTCCGACATCTTCTTATCGAACGTTAGCTGCGTCGTGTCTTGTGCGATGTCGAACTGACCGAGAATGTCACGCTCATTCTGGCCGTAGCCGAATGATGTGATCGAGCCACGACCAGCAGCTTCGGAGTCATTGGCCCGGTACCGCATGTCACGCTGAAGGTTGTTGCCACGGGAATCAATCTCAAAGCCACGACCGGCGAATCCACGATCGGCGTTGTTGCGCTCACGTTCGAGGCCAACCTCCCGGCCCTCTTGTAGGCCGAGGCGTGCCAGGTCGTTGCCTGCTTGAGCCTGTCGGTACCAGACGTTGTTGTCGTACACGCCCTGACCGAGGCCCATGGCACTGGTGTACTGGTTGGCGAGACTGTCGCTCTGTCCACGGTTGATCGCATTGAAGTCCGCAATCAACTGGTTGAAGTAGTTATCCGGCTCGGAGCGGGGATACGCAGTCCCATTGGAGTAGGGAACTGTCGGGTCGATGCGTGAAGGGGCCGGTCCACCAGGGCCAAGGGTCTGGCCCTTGCCCGGACCCGAAGCACCCTTGTAGCCGCCACCAGGGGTAGACGACGAGTCAGGTGGAGCGACGGGGGGCTGGGCCTGCGGGGGGGCGTAGCGCCGGGGCGAACCAGCACTGGCCGGGTAGGACGTGCCGAGGGACATGCCAGGAGGATACGCCCGTCATTGAGGGGACAATGACGAGGGGACCAGCGACCAACATGGGCGGTCCCCCCGTCTTGATCGCACGGCCACTTCCGGCCTGCACCAAACCATGGTGGCGTGCAATCAAACCTTGAACTGGATCAACCGCTGGTCAACCAGTCGGGCAGGTAGTTCCTGCCGTTCCATGTGAACTCGTCTGGAGCGTTGGCGTAGTCGCCGTTCTCGATCATGGAGGCGATCAGGGATTCGTACTGCCCCTTGGATTCCATGGCGTACTCCAGATCACGGTCCTTGCGACGGGCCATGTACTCGCAGTAGAAGTAGGCGACTTCGGTCCATGCTTCGGGCGAGTCTATGTTCCCACCACCGGACACGACGTTGATGGCTGCGGGGAGGCGTGCCACGTTCAGGAACAATGTTCCGGCGACCGAAGGCACGGGGAATATCTTGATGGTGAGCGTCGGAGCGTACCCTCTGGTGGCCCACATCGCAGGCCATCCCGATTCCATGTCCTGCCTGTTGCCCCAGTATTGATCCATGACTGCCCACTGGCGTGCCTGGAGCGGGTATTTCTGGGTGGTGTCTGCCGTGGCCTGCCAATACACCTGGTTGATGCGAAGAACGTCGGTGGCACATGTGTGGATGCCGTTGTTCGCTGAGGCAGTGATGGCGATCGTGTCGGAGTCCTGGTAATGGAAGGTGCGTCGAGCGATGTCCCTGATGCCCTCATCGAGCCACCGGCGAATCTGCTGGTCGGACCATTGCGAAGCCGCTGCTTCGTTCAGTCGTTCACGGATGGAAGTTACGGCGTCGGCTACAGTGGGCATGGCTTGCTCCTATTCAACGCCGTTGCGGATAACGGACAAGTTGGTTGTTGCGTTCTTGACTTGCACGGACGTGAGGATATCGTCCAGAAGGTACGTCATATAGACCCTATCATTCTCACCCAAGGGCACGTTCACGGCACCATGCAATGGGTTGTAGCCTCGGTCCGTGGAGACAAGCTCGACGTATTCGTAAGGGGCGTAGTCAAGGTAGGTGTACCTGGCGACATACACCCGAACGACAAGTACACCGGCAGCGATCTGGTTCTCGGTCGTGTAAGCGAGGATAACCTGCCCGCTAGTGGCGTGAGCAGTGAACGGGGCAGTGTGCGTTACATTGGTTACGCCAGGTGCCGTATACGACGAGCCTCCACCACCTGATGCATTGGCATCGTTTGTGTTGGAACTAAAGCCTCCACCGCCGCCGTACCATCCGCCGCCACCACCACCACCACTGGGTCCGATAGGTCCGGCCGTTCCGGCATTACCTCCCGAGAATGCTGCACCGGGAGTTGCACGGTCGGATGGTACGGCATCCCTGGTGGGAGCACCCCCCGCCGTCTGAGTGCCACCCCCTGCAACTGTCCAACCAAGTGCGGCGATAACGGAACCTTGTTCCCCCGCCAACCCTGCCGGGAACCCTGCACGCCCACCATGGACGAACCACGAACCATCGGTGTAGCCAGCGCCGCCACCACCACCCGCAACCACAAGTGAAGCGCTGTCGAGGGCACCCTGCACCTTCACGATGGATGCTCCACCACCTGATCCACCGTCGCTGGCATTGTTGCCACCATTACCACCGCCAAAGTAACCACCAGTGAGGTTGGTGTTGCATTGTCCCACACGAATCGACAACGTTTGGCCAGGTGTGGTGGCAATGGTTGCCTGGACACGAGCACCACGACCACCAAGGGAAGTGGACCTGTCTCTTCCTGAACCACCGGAAGCATCAACGGTCATTGTCCTGACGCCAGCGGGTACGACCAGTGTTTGCTCGGCAAGAATCACATTGTACGTCGTTGAGGTCGTGACAATGTTGTAGAACTCAAAGTTCCATGTGATGTTGTAACTGCCTCCACCACCAAGAGGTACCTGGAAATACTCCAGTGGGTCAACGAAGTCAGCCAGGGTGAAGTTTGATGAATCACGTTCGACAATGCCGAACTGGAACACTGTCTCCACTAGTTCAACCAGTACGGCGCTGTACCCACTGACGCCTGCGTACACCTTGAACCCGTAGTAGCCGAACTCAAGGCGATCGGCCCACAGTTGGATGTCCTTGATCATCTCCCGCAACTTGCCATAAGTCACTGGCTCATCATGCGCCCCATTCAAGGCGGGCAGGTCGAGGCGGTTCGCCCGTGAGCGGCCATCACCGGCAGGCATTACTGGACCCTCTGACGTTGCGCTTCACGGACACCGAACCCGATGCGGTGAATCTTCGGTGCGGGACCTGTTGCTGATGTTGCCTCGATCCGTGCTTGAACGTAACGTCCGGTGAACGCTGCCTGGTCAGTGCCGTTGCCAACCAGTTGCTTGTACTGGACCTGCGACCCGTATTCCGGGGTGGTGTTCAGTGTGAACACGGTGGGCAGGCTGGTGATCTGGTCACCTGCTTCGCTGTAGCCGACCAGGGTGACGGTGATCGTGGTGGCAGCAGTCCACGGGTGTGCCGTGGTGACGGTCAGTTCGATGTCCTGGTAGGTGAGTAGGCGACGACGTGACTCCAGAAGGGGCAACGATTTCCATGAGTAGGAGGATCGGAGCACGTCCGGGTCATAGACGAAGATGCCAGGATCGGCACCTGGCAGGTTCAGGTGATTGAAGGCGTACATCTTGCCATTGAGAGCCGACACATCATAGTGTGCGTAGGTGCTGCGAGCGGTCGATGCCGAGTCCTCCAGCTTCCACCATGACTTCGCCTCGATGTCATAGATGTAGTCGTTCGGTACGAGGACATATGGGTGCCAGTACCCGAACCTGGCCTGGTTGCCCGTGTACACAACATCGGTGTCATGCTCCCAGAAATACCTGTCGATCTGCTTGGACAGTTTCTCCGTTGACTGACCACCCGACCACACGAACACACCGTTGCGGGACCCATAGACAAAGCCGATGGGGGTAGGGACGCCGAGATGGACGAGGCCGTAGGTGGACTCGATATACGGCAGAGCAACCGCCTCAAAGTTGTCCAAGTCCCCTCGCATCAGCACGCCACCACGGCCATGCTTGACGATGAGCATTTCGCTGGCAACGATGCTGCCCATGGTGCCGATGGGGGCAGGGTTGTCGTCACCCGCAATGGACGAACGGTAGTCGGTGGGGGACTGGTTGGTTCCCGGGTCCACAACGGCAGTGCCTAGACCAGCGTTGTAGACAGGAGAGTAGGCAATGCGGTCGAGCACCACGTTGAAGCCCGCACCGAACCCTCTGGAGAGCAGTGAAGCGATGACTCCACGTCCCTGATGGACGATGCCAAGGAAGCCAGGAAGGGCGACAAGACCGCCGATGTACCGTGGGTACCAGTCGGTCGTGTTGATCTGCGGGTTCCTGAGAGTGAGCGGGTCGGGGAACACCCCAATGACCCCGCTGTAGGTGGTTGGTGTGGTGTCCACGCCGACCGGGTAGTCGGTTCGTGTGGTGTCCGACACATAGGTCGAGAGGGCTGTTTCAGCGGCAGGGATTGCTCCGGTCGCCCATGCCGTGTTGTCGTCACCACTGCCACCATCCCGTGAGGGGGAGATGACGAAGAACAACGTGTTCGCCGTGGCGTAGATGCCGTAGTCGAGGAACCCGTCAGCCGAGCGCCTTCCATCAACGTGACGGGTGTAACCGATCGACGCTGAAGGGATGGAGAGAGCGGGAGATGTCGTCACGGCTGGTGCATAGCGGTTCCAGTGAATCACCTTCCACATGTTGATGTCGAGGCCAGCAATCACACCCCACACCAGTTGCCTGTACGTTCCGCCACCGGATGGCGCATAGAACGCACCGAAGATCATGAACACGGCATCACGTTCGGTCTGTGCGTCGTGGTCGTCGGTGACAAGGTACGAGATGACTTTCGCATCAAGCAGGTAGTACCCGACTTTGCCAGTGGGGAAGTGAGAGGGTGATGTCTCGCCTGCGGTGGCGAAACCCTGCCACCCTGATTGCGCTACTTGAACGGCGGCTGGCAGAGGGGTGAGCGCACCAGTGAAGTCAGCACGACATCCAAACGTGTCATCAATGACGGCTCCACCATTGAGGCCAGGACCGAACGATGACACGTTCGATGGGTTCGCTGTTGCCGTGGCCCCCGAAAATCCGTGCAGGTCAGCAAAGATGCCAGGACTGAAGTTGTCGATGACAATTTGTTCGGCTGGTTCGCCCATGAGTCAGTCCTTGTGAGTAACGGGGGAGTAGTGCGTGAGCAGACGATCGCAGTGGACCAGTGCCATCTGGAGGCAGTCAATCTCGCCTTGCAGCTTGATGATGTCGATGGTGTACGAGGCCACTGCTTCCGATGCACGCTCACGGGCAGTCGTGATGTTGACCGACTGATCGGCCAGCAGGTTGTGCATCGTGTCGTAACGAACACGAAGCTCGGCCCCTTTGAGGAAGCCAAGCTCCGTGATCTTGCTGTTGAGTTCCTGCACGATCTGGCCCGCTCGGACGACGATCCGATTGCCGTGCAGTTGTGACTCCGTAAGCGAGGGGGTGTCAGGACCTACGCTTGGGTGCAAGGGTTGGCTTTCCACGTCCCGATGGTACGCCTGCATCCTGCGGCACGTCCTCGGGGATGTCGTTGGACGGGTCGATGGCGGTTCCATCCTCTGCCACGGGCGAGGCCGTTGAGATTGCGGCGAAGTCGAACAGTGGCTCGGTCAGCACATCATCAGGGCGCTGGGCGAACGGGTCACCATCCACCCATTCGGTGGCCTTGGCGGGGGCAGGCACGCCGGGGGCGTCGGTGGACACGACCGGAAGCTGGCCAACCAGATCAGGCGGTGTTTGCTGCCTGTTGGAGATGAGTAGACCGATCTGCGTGGTGAGCGCCTGCACCTGCTGCTGAAGCAGAGTGACGGCATCCGTGGATTCGGCAGACGGGGAGACGTACTCTTCCAACCGCTCACCTTCAGCGTCCCAGAGGAGCATGAAGAGTTCCTGCCCAGTCTCCATGTCGTGGACCTGAAGCTTCGGGATGCGGTCCATGAAGTGATCCATGGTTTCCATGCCGAGTTCGTAGTTGAAGTTGCCACGGCACCGACGAATGGCGTCGGTCCGGTCCGGCTTCTTCGGTGCGTCTGTGAGGAACGGATCACCGAACAGGGAGCAGGCCAGGTCCCACGGCATCATCACATCCTTGCCGGGTGGGAGGATCTTGCGGACGTTGCTGGCGTGGTAGATGAACTTGTCCGTGTCACTGTTGGTGACTCTTACGAAGTCGGGCATGATGTTTCCTTTGGTTGGTGCAGTGAGATGAGCAAAGGGGCCAGGACCCTGTTGAGTCCTGGCCCCTTTGATGTTCCCTGTCGGTGGGAAAGTTGGGGTCAGACGACCCGGAGGTAGATCGGTGCCAGGTTCGTGGCAGCGAGCTTGACTCCGAACGCCACTCCGAGAACCGTGCCGACGATGGTGGTTGCCGTGGGGTCGGTCGCCGAGAACGACGCTTCACCCGTGTTGGTGCCAGGCACCAGCGCCACGTCGTTCGCTGCAACGGTCTGTGCGTTGGCGAATACCAAGCAATGACCCTCGGTGCAGATGCGGACCGTTCCGTCTGCCGCCGCTACTTCCAGAGCGATGCCTGCGAAGGCACGGGGGTCCGCCGCAGCGGTCATCGGGGTGACCGAGATGGGAACCGTTGACGTGGGGGAAACCCACATCAATGCCTCTCCGACTGCGATGGCGGCGTTGGCACGATACGAGCGCTCCATGCGTCCGTAGGCAATCTCGATGCCATCAGCATTGGTACCCGACACGAACGTTGTGACGGTCGTGAATGCCGCTCTTGGGTTGACAAGTCCTTGTTCAGCCATGTTCGTTCACCCCTTTCAGGCGTTGTAGTTGAAGACCCCGCCCTGCTGATCGCCGTTCGTGCAGACGAGGTTGCCCGCCCACAGAACAGACGACACCATGGCGTCTTGGTTGTACGGCTCCTGGAATGGCTTGATGTAGAAGTCAGCACGGGGGCTGACGACCCAGTTCAGGAAGTTCTCGTTGAGGAAGTAGACACGGGAGTTGTTGGCGTCAACGACGCCCTGACCAACGTGCGAGTCCACGACCCACGGGATGTTGTTGAAGAGCAGGTTCGTGAACCCGGCCGATGCGAGCAATGCGTCATGACCCTGCGGCTGACGAACGTACTGCACCGATGGGTTCGTGCCTGCTGCGTTCAAGGCCCAGTAGCGGTTGTACTGGTCCTGGTTCGACACGATGATGGTCGGGTGATGACCACCACGTTGGGCCGCACTGAACGATGTCTGGAGGTTGGACAGGCTCATCGTTGCGGTGGACGTGACGCCCTGCACCGAAGAGTTCCACCAGGTGTTCGATGTCCGGGTGATGCCACCGTAGCTGTTGTTGCCGATGGTCGAACCGGTGCCGACCAGACCGGCGAGGCCATCGAGGTTGATGCTGCTGGTGTTGTTCACGCCAGTACCCGCACCGGTACCCGAACCGAACAGGCCGACCGCCAGGTTCTCAGCCATCTCCATGATCGCCTGCTGCGACTGGAGGGTGAGGAAGTTGGCGATTGCCTCGGGCGAGTCCACCCGGATCATCGTGAGTCCGTCAACCGCCCAGGTAACGTACTGCTGCTTCCAGTCGAACGCTGCGTTCTTGATGGTGTCGGACGGGGTGGTGTTGAAGGGCTGGTAGCCGCTGTAGGGACCGCCGGTGTTGAAGCGGGCATACATGAGAGGGACCTCGATCTGAGTACCACCCTGTACGATTCGCTTGTTCCCCTTCATCAGTCGGTACAGAAGTACGTTGGAGGCGTAAATCTGGTCCGTGATCTGAGGAAGGATGTACCGACGGGCGATTGCGGTGACCGTATTGGTACCGATCGGAGTCGCCATTTCAGTGTGCCTTTCCGTTGGATTGCTTGGGGTTGGGAATCACCCACCCAGTGCCTCAGTTGATTGACTCGCCTGACGCAATGAGTTGAGTGATTTCGGCAACCATCGCCGCTTGCCGCTCTTGAGGCGACATTTCGTTGATGGACTTGCCTGTTCCCGAAGCAGATACGGCTGCACTCGGTGTGTGTGCCAGAGAACCGGCGACCGCTTTCTTGGCGTCCGTGGTCGTGTTGCGCTGGCGGTCTTGCTGTAGCCGCTGATTGTAAACGGCTTCGTCCCTGATGGATCGGAACAGAGGATGCGTCGCCATCGTTGCCTCGAATGCTTCCGAGAACACTGCCCGAGGATCGCCCTCTTGGATGACCTGACCCATGGCGTTCTTCACTGCATGACGCATGGAGATGCCAGGTACGATGTTCGACTCAACGACGGCACGCTCAAGATCATTGAGTTGTTCCGCACTGAGGCCGTACTTCTGCCCCAGATCGGTATGCACATCGTTCTTGGCCGACATCATGCGGACCTGCCTCTGTACGGCGGCTGCTTGCTGGGCGGCGAGGTCCATGGCAGACGGCGGGGCTTGGCCCGGAGCGGATGAAGGGGGCTGGAGATGAGGGGGCGTGTCCTGAAACGTCGTCGCTGCCGCCTGCTCCAGCTTGGCGATATAACGAGCCACATCAGGGTCAACGTCATCCATGTCAACAGGGCGTTGCCCAACCGCCTGCTGCATGCCCTCAGTCGCCTTCCAGCGCTGGAAAGATGCGTACTCGGTGGACAGGACAGCGTGATGCGTGCCACTCTCGATACCTCCCCATGCTTGAAGAACCGTCTCGGGCCGGGTCCGCATCCACTCGTAGTTCTGGAGTAGGCCGAACACCTGGTCACGGGAGAGTTCAGCGGTCGTGCCATCAGGCAGTTCCACAGAGATTGACTGAGGTAGTGCATCACCCCCGCCAGCGCCCTCTGGTGCCGAAACAGACGGTTCACTGACGGGGGGAGCACCCTGCGCCACTGGGGCGTCCTGCGTCACCGAGGGGGAAATGACGGGTTCAGGTTCCATGCCACGGGACACGAATGCGTCCTGCATGGCATTGGTGTTCTGATCATCCAACTGTTGACCAACGGCTGCAATGGCCGCTTCGTCAATGTTGGTCATGCTCGGGTCGAGCATCCAGGCTGGTCGTGTGTCAGTTGCGGGTGCGTCAGACATGTGCGTGTCCTTTACGGGGTTGGTGCAGTGAGTAGGGGGTGGAGGATGTCAGAGGCCGGGGGCACCGGCTCCGAGGAACCGGTCGATTTCGCCCATGGGTGGCGCTGATGCACCGGTCATGAATCCGCCGCCCTGCATCGAACCTGCCTGCATGCCCGACATGGACTGCGAGGAAGGGACACCGGGAAGCTGACCTGACTGCACCATCTGCTCGACGGGGGCCTTCATCTTCTGGATGACCATGTTCTCAACCGTAATCAGCCAGGGGATGTCAGCATCAGCGAGGAGCTTCATGTCAGCGATTTCTCGCATGAACTTCTGAAGCGCCTCTTGCATTGTGTTGGTGGAACGACTTGCCATGATGTTGAATCCCCTAGCTGATCGGGTTGGTGGTGCGACTTACTTGAAGGTCTGCTCGGTGGGCTTGGCCCCAACGGTACCCTTGGCCTGAGCCATCGGCTCCGAACCGAAGTTGCCGTCGTAGGTATGCCCGACCTTGACGATGGGGGCATTGCCGGTCTTGCTGATGTCCTGCTTCATGGGGTTCCTTTCGTTCGTGTCTGTACAGACAGGAAGATGGTAGGGCCACCAGTCAGCAGTTGCCGAACGGCGCTGCCGACAGTTCGTTCGTGGCCCCGTTCAAGACCTGACCATTGTCGATGGACGACACGATCATGAAGTCCGGGGATGGGAGGCTGCCTCGCAGGTCCGATGTCTGAGGCGTGAATCCCTCACGGATGTCAGCGAGGGGTCCAGGAGTGGCAGTGGGATGTTCCGTGTCCATGTGTTGGTTTCCTTTGTGTTAGACGGGATTGTTGAGTTGGAAAGCATGGCCGAATCGGTCGGTGAGTCCTACGGCTGTCAGCGTTTGGGAACCAACGGCACCGGCAACGGCGATTTCCTTGTATCCGATCCATGTCTGAATCCATGTGCCATTACCACCATTCTGTTGCGCCCAACGAGTGAGGGTGGATTGGGCTGCATCCCAGTTTCGTGATGGGTCACCGTTGAAGGCCGCCACGAAGTAAACGGCCAACCGGTTGTTCCCCACCGTTGTAAAGGTGGGGCAGACGACTTGGGCGGTGTTGGTGCCGCTGCCGCTGGAAGGGGTGGCCGAACCAAACGAGAACCCACGCAGGACAGCAACCGAAATGGCACCCAGGAAGTTGGGGGTGGCAGTGAACTCCAATGCTGCACCGGCATACACCCCATGCCACACTTCCTGATATCGACTAGCAGTCGGCCCTTGGGCTGCCTTGATCCGGGTCATGGACCCGCCAGTGTTCAACACAGTGACCGCTCCACCACCATCGGCCTGATAGTGGATGCTGACCAGCAGCAAGTCCCCCGACTGAGTGCCAGAGACATCGGCCGGGTTGATGGTGATGGACGACACGAAAGCCCCGGAGAAGTTAACAGAGGTCAAGCCGATGAATGATGCCGCATTGGGAGCAAAGACTAGTCCACCACCTGGCAAACCGCCAGCATATTGAGGCATGCCAACATAAGCGCCGGGGCGTCGGATGGGCATGCCTAGCTCGCAGAGTCACGGGTGGCGAGCACCCGGACGGTTGGCGTGCCCGATGAAGCGATGGCGTAGAGGGCATCGCCCTGGTAGCAGGTGATGGACAAGACATCGGTCGTCGCCAACCTGAACCCGTTGGCCGTTGTGACATCAATGCCGCCGATGAATACGTCGGCCGATGCGTCACGCAGCAGGGTGACCTTGCCTTCAGGAACGCCAGTCTCCAATAGGGTGGCAGTCGTGCCAAGGGTGACGATCTTCGTGATGATAGACATTACTGTGCTCTCGCTTTCTGTCGTTGTGTTCCGTTCGTGCCGAGAGTCCCCGCCACGGCCTGCATGTCGAGCACTCGCTTCGACACCGTTGGCCAGTTCGGCCAGTTGTTGGCCTTGAGCACTTCCATCACATCAATGGCCCCCATGGCGAACAGACGCTCAGCCTGAGCCTGACGTGCCTGACGAGATGTCGGATGATCCGAACCGGCGTCGGCAAGCAGTTGGAACCTGAGCGGAGTTGGCTCCTCGCCATCCTCGGTGGGAAGGGAGTAGAAATGGCGTGACCGCAAGGTCATCTTCAGGTTCGCCCCCTCCTCACGACCGACGATGGCGATCATCCGAGGCTCCGTGTAGAACTCTGCGATGTTGGCGCACTTCTTCATGCACGCATCCCGCAAGCACCGCTCCAGGTTGCGTAGGGTGGCTCGCACACGGACGAACGCACTGTCCTGAAGGGACGAGATGACATCGGTGGAGTTGCGGCCCGTCGTGGAGAACCCACGCATGATGGCCGTGAGGCCAGAGATTGTCTCCATGCGGGACTCGTAGAACTCCACCATCCGAATCATGTCGGGGTGGATCATCGGAGGCTGCATCCAACCCATATCCTGACTGTTGCCGTTGAGCACCTGGCCAGGGCGGTTCGTGATCGTCTGCCTGCCGCCAACGTTCGTCCGGTTGCCGTTCAGCAGAATCGGGTTGCCGATCAACATCAGGTTCATCTCGATCGACTGAAGCAGACGGTTGATGGATTCCTGCGGGGACGTGAGTAGTTCAACAAGGCAGGGGCCGTACCACTCGCCAGTGTCGAACATCGTCATCTTGGAGTACGGGTGCTGAGGATGGCCGTAGATTTCGTCAGCGAACTTGTCGAGGATCACCGTGTTACCAGCGACCACGACACACTTCCAGCGGTCCACCACACGACAGGCACCCTCAGGAATCGTGTCATCCTCATCACGGGTGATCACACGGTAGGTGCGAATCCACGCCTCAAGAACGATCGTCACCGGGTCCTCACGGTACAGCCCATTCATGGCACTGTTGCGGCCCGAAGGCCCCCACGGAGCGAACGGTGCCCCATTGATCGGAGACAGGTTCACTCGGGGCGACATCGAACTGGTCGTCGCATCCAGCTTCGTGGACTGTTGCTCAACCTCATCGGTGATGCCCGCCTGCACCTTGGCACCAGCACCAGGGAAGGCACGATCCAGGTCATCCATGGACATCAGCTTCGCCTCGATGATGTAGGCAGCTTCCTCCATGCTGTTGGCGTATGGGTCCGGGTACACGGTGAACGGATCGACACGCCGGAACTTGGAGTCACCCTTGCCATCAGCCAGGGTGGCAACCCACTCCGTTTTCATGTAGCCCACCGAGTATGTCAGGCAGTCCCACAACATCTTCTCAATCTCGGCATCCTCCATGTTGACACTGAAAGACGAGTTGAGTAGGGAGTTCATCTGCTCGGCTACCCGGTCGTAGTGATCGGCGTATGAACCGAACGAGGGAGCGGCGACAGTGACATCCACACCAGGACGCTGATCCGTCATCCACGCCACCATCGCAGCGACCAGAGGCCACATCTCCGACACTTCAGGGGCAGGCATCCACGTCTCGGCCCGGGCAGTCCACTGACGGTTGTTCAGGACACGGTAGTTCTTCCGCCACTGCTGCACGATCGGACGCTTCGCATCACGGGCACGGTAGAACAACTGACGAACCGTCTGAGCAACCTGGTACTCCTTGCCCTCATCAGAGATGGAAGTCGCCAAAGGGGTGCCCAACGCTGCATCCTCATTGATGTTGTCGCCACGCAACTCGTTCCCCGTACCAGGCATCGGCCCGTTGACAGGCGAAGGGCGAGACATGAACGCAGGGTTGGCCATATCAGGAGGCTACGCCCCCCGACACCCCCGATCATGACGACGACTAACGTCGCCGTGGCCGTAGACGATCAGTAGAGCTTGATGGGTGGACGACCACTGGCAACACGCACACGGTTCGTGGCATCCAACCCCTCTTCAGTCACACCCTGCTTCGCCTGTTCAGGGTCCAGAATCTCAAGGCGCTGCTCCACCCCTGTATAGAGTGAGTTGGCCTCTGACAGCACCTTGAGTTCTTCCCTGAAATGAGCCTCCGAACGGATCGGCATGTTCACCGTCGAGTTCCAGTGCTCAGCCATGGGTCGGTTCACCGCAATACCACTATAGTCACGATGTAACCGAGGATGCACGCACACATGACATACCACATCAAGACGGTCCCCTCTAACCTCAGACGTATACGTCTGCCGACATTGAGGGCACCTATACCCGTAAACAGTCACTTCCATTCCTCCCAATCCATCGAACTTCCCTGCACCCGGTCAGGCAAAGCACTACCCCCCGGCACGGCAGGACGATCCACCAACTCCAACACCTTCCGAGCCAACTCACCAGGGGCCGAATCCGGCGAATACGGCACCAACGCAGGCTCAAACTTATGCGTCGTCAAAGCAATGGCAAAGGCCATCACCGTATCATCGAACTTTGCCCCGCTCCCATTCGCAAAGTTACCCTTGTCATCAATCACATAACTCTTCAACTCCTCAAACGTGTCCTCGTCATGCAGAACGACACCGAACTCGCTGCCACCGAACGACTGAACCTCCTCAGACAGGAAGGCAACAACCGTCGAGATAGCCAGATGCTTCGTGGAGTTGTTCGTGCCCCACCCAAACACATCATGGTTCACCTTGCCAGGCGTCTTGTCCACCTTCTGAGACTCGTAGATGTTCGGGTAGCCGCTGCCAACCAGATAACCGACCGTTGCATACCCCGGCCCCTCTTTCTCCGGTGCGATCTGCGCCCAGTTGTAGAACCGGCCCAACCGTGCCATCTCCTCGCCGAACTTCGTGGGGTCCATCGGCCGTCGGAACACCGCAACCTGCTCCAAAGTACGACGGCTAATCACCTGACCGCACGCATAGTCTCCGACAGTGGTATGCGTCGGGTCGGCACCGATCTGGTACACACCCCAGTTGATATCCTTTGCCGGCATACGGAATATCTTGAGTGGCCCCTTCGCATCACGGATGAACTCGACAGTGTTGTCGGGCTTGTCGATCAGCTTGCCACGAACGCCTGGCATCGGCTTGTAATGCTTCATGATGTCCTGCAAGCGGAACACGTTGCGGCCCGTCTGCAAGAATGCCTCATGCGGAGTTGCCGGATATTCCTGCTTGAACGTGTCCACCGACCCACCACATAGGTTGGCAATGGCATATCTGCGCCATAACAGGCGGGCATCGTTCACACCCATCGAGCGCAACGTCAGTTCGTCCTCGTCAGGGTTGGATACAGCCTTGTACTTGCGCTGCTCTGAGGCAGGCACATAGGACAGGGTGTACTCCGGGTGGAGATGCCACGGGTAGAACTTGGCCTTGTACTCGGAACGTCCCGCCTCAGCTTCCACCCATTGCTCATGGTAGTAGTTGCCGATACCGTTCGCCGTGGACTCCAATGCGATCATGGTGATGCCGAATGAGGGGAACGACTGCCTGAGTCCACTCACCAAAGCCTTCGGGTTGTCCCAGAATGCGACCTCTGATGCGTGGAGTGCGTGGAGGGTCTTGCTGCGGCCAGCGTTGGTGTTCTTCGCCGTGGCCACTGCGATGTTCGACTCCAGATCGGACCATGACAGTTGCTTCCTGGCACTGTACTTCTCATCATGCATGTCCTTGAACAGGTAGGTATCCCAGTACCGCTTCGTCATGTTGAGGATGTGCTCGGCAGAGTCGGACTCATGGGAGATAATCATGGACTGGAAGTTATCGTAGAGCACCGACAGGACGAAGATGACTGCTTCAACGATCGTGGATAGGCCCATCTGTCGAGCCTTGAGGATGATGACACGGATCGACCCGTTGTTCTCGTTGATCTGCGTCTCAATCTCGTTCAGCAGGTCCTCTTGTGCCCAGTTGATGACATCGCCAATGCGTGCGATCCGGCGATCTTTCGTCTGAATCTTCAGTTGGTAGACAAGTGGCTTTAGCTGGATGTTGTGACTGCGTACAAGTGCTAGCCCTGGGTGGTCCTCAAGACCGGCGAAGAGGGGATCGTTGGCGTCGTAGGTGGCGTTGGTCATTCATCACCCCTGCACATCTTCCTGATCTGCTCGTATGCGTCTTTCTGCGCCTGGTCCGCTTCACTCTTCTGCGTCGTCCTCAACGCCTCAAGCATGTGGGGCGTCAGGTTCTTCATCAGGGCCATCTTCTCGGGCATACTGCCATGCTTCATGGTGTATAGCGCCACTTTGATCGACTCCTCGACCAGTCCCTTGAGCGCCCTCTGCATGGCAGGGTCTTGGGAAACCAGTTCTTTCGCCATGGTGGCGAGACTGTCATTGCGTGTCGGAGTCGCCATCTGCTGCCTCTTCCTCTTGTTCGGCCAGTGCCCGCATGAAGCGTTCGATGCTGACCTTGTACATGCGGACGTAGAGCATCCCGTCGTTCGATGCCAGGTGTGCGTCGATCCCTGCATGTGCGTAGGCGGCAGGGAGGGCGCATGACAGCAGGAAGTACCCGTTGGCCCCCAGTTGTGCCTGCGTTATCTTCATGGCAAGGTCAACGACGTGTTCCACTTCATCTTCGACTTCGGTCCAGTCGAGCGACGGGTACTTGGCGAGTGGTTTCGCTGTTCCTGACGATCCGAGGTTCGTCCCGCTGCGTGCTCGGCGGGCTGCCTGGCCTGCTGCCCCTTTGACGGATGACCTGTTGCCCCCTCTGTCGGCGGGAGCGTTGCGTGGTGCGAGTCCCATTGTTACTCTTCCTCGATCGGTGCCAGCACCCTGTCGCCAGCAGGGGTGTTGTAGCCATTGTATTCCTGCCATGTTCCATCTTTGAGCAGTACATAGGTGCGCCACCTGATGTTCTCCCCGTCATTCGTGTGGTCGGCCCGGAGTATCCTGCCGTCTCTCGTCACGGCGAGGCTGCCTATCGCCCCGTAGTAGACCCTATGTATGTTCATGGTCACCATCCTGCTTGGAAGCCGGGTATGCCGGTCGGGTTGGCGGCTAGGTCCAGGTCACCACCGGGGAGCATGGCTGCACCCATGTGTGCGGCCCCGTCTGTTTCCATGAGGAAGTCATCGGTGGGGTCCTTGCCGAAGTCGTGCTCTTGTACGCCCTCTGGGACGGGCAGATTGAAGCCTTGGCTCCCACCTGCGAATCCATACTTGGCCATGATCTTGTCTACGGCAGGGTTGCCGACTGTGGGCGTGGTTTCTGCCGGTTGCGGGTTCCACGCCACTTTGATGGACTGTTGCATCATCTCTGCCTGCTGTTTGATGCCTGCCGTGACGGATTGAGCCATCTCCTGCGCCAGCGAGTTAGCTGCCTGTATCGCTGAACGTTCCCGGTCCGATGAAATGGCTACTTGCTCAACGACCCGTAGCCAAAGTGCATCAACTCGGGACTGAAGATCACGAATCTGTAGCAGCATCAAGACGAATAGGACTACAACGCCGATGACAGCGGCGACCCCAACAAAGACCATAGTGACCACCCTAACAGACTACGGGGCAAGTCTCCCATGGACCCGGTTGGGCACACCCCTCAACCGGGT
>Ga0163155_10003473_pt1 | contig 16947 bp, 15 predicted proteins | sample OliLakLV19SP4G1_FD_148611 | JGI IMG/M metagenome (GOLD analysis project Ga0163155, IMG submission 148611) | Freshwater microbial mat bacterial communities from Lake Vanda, McMurdo Dry Valleys, Antarctica - Oligotrophic Lake LV.19.SP4.G1 | ecosystem: Environmental > Aquatic > Freshwater > Lake >... | reverse complement strand
ATCGCTAGGAAACTCAAAATCACCCTTGGGGCGGATAGCTTCAATGCTTTGAGTTCGCTTATTTATTTAATAGAGACTATTTTATTAACCACGTCTATGACTACCACACTGCCCACACGGGGTCAGCTTGAGCGATCGCTCGCACAGCGGATTCAAGCGCTTTACCGAAGCCAGCTTGGACATCGCCTGAGCGGGGTTGACTGCGAACTTTTAGAGACGAAGATTGCGATCGTTCTAGAGCAATCAGTGACTCAACCAGAACAGCTTTTAGTCGATCAAGGCAAGAGTGAACTGGTAGAGTCACTGCACTCTGAGCTTGAGGAGGTGATTCAGCCGCAGCTTAAAACGTTGATCGAAGAAGTCATTGGCGTTTCCGTGATCGATTTATTGAGCGACGTGACGCTCGAAACAGCGCGAACGGGAATCATCGTCATTCTTTCAGAGGCACCTCAAATCCGTGATGCTGTCAGCAAAGCCACGGCACAAACCTCAGCATCCGCAACGCTAACCTGAGCAACAGAAGCAAGGCGGCAAATGTCGGTTAAACTGTCCTTTTAGTTTATGACCGAAGGCTTGAACCCGCTTGTGCCGCCTCTTGATCCGTCTTCTACGAGCGCCACAGCGAAACAGTTACGTTACCGCAGCGAAATTAACCAGCTTTTTGCCGAAGACCGCGCGGCGCACAACTGGTATCGGTTTGTGCTGTCTTTCCCGCCTCATCTGGTGCGTGATTACCTGCAACGATTTGGGATGGCTCCACAGCATCGGGTTCTCGATCCATTTTGTGGGACGGGCACAACCGTTGTGGAATGCAAAAAGCTCGGTATTGCCAGTGTTGGGGTTGAGGCTAACCCAATGGCGCATTTTGCTGGTCAGGTAAAGGTCGATTGGCACCCCGACTCCGATCGCCTGCGGCATCACGCCAAACAAGTCGCTGAAGCAACCCTTGCCGAATTAGCTTGCGTTGAAAGGGACGGCACGATCGCGCCTGACCATCTGCTGTCACTAGGCGACGAGCAAACGAAGCTGATCCTCAAGAACTCGATTAGTCCTCTACCGCTGCACAAAACGCTGGTGCTGCTAAAACACCTGAAGCAGCAGCTAGATCAGTCGTACGATGACCACGAACGGTTAGCGTTGGCTCAAGCGATTGTTAGCTCGATCAGCAATTTGCACTTTGGTCCTGAAGTGGGCGTGGGACGTGCTAAGCCAGATGCGCCAGTCGTGGCTCTCTGGCTGAAGGCGATCGATATCATGGCGAATGATCTGCGCGAGTTGGGGCAGCGTGTTCCGGTAGAGGCGATCGTGCATCATGCCGATTCACGCCAGTTGCTCAACGTGCTGGAGCCTCAGTCCATCGATGCGGTCATCACGTCGCCACCTTATCCCAACGAGAAAGACTATACCCGCACCACTCGCTTAGAATCCGTGCTGCTGGGCTTTATTAACACCAAAGCGGAGCTACGATCGCTCAAGCAAGGGCTAGTGCGATCGAACACGCGCAATGTTTATGCCATTGATGATGACGATCGTTGGGTGGCTGACCATGCCGAGGTGCAGCGGATTGCCAACGAAATCGAAGCGCGACGCATTGCTCTGGGTAAAACCAGCGGGTTTGAACGGCTCTATGCGCGAGCGACCAGGCTCTACTTTGGCGGCATGGCACGACATTTAGCGGAACTACGACAAATTTTGCGTCCTGGTGCCCAACTTGCTTACGTGGTTGGCGATCAAGCCTCGTATTTACGCGTCATGATTCGCACCGGGCAGCTTTTGGCTGATATCGCGCGATCGCTCGGTTATGAGGTGCTGGCGATCGATTTATTTCGGACGCGCCTCGCCACTGCCACAAACGAACAAATGCGCGAAGAAGTGGTAGTTTTACGTTGGAATGGGTGAAGTCACCCCCCATATAGACCTCTGTTTCTTTAAGAAAGCGGAAGTCTGACGATGATTCTTTAGCAAGCCCTCCTATGACCGACACTCCCACTCAGCCGACTCCTCGTGCTGGTACAAAAACGGAACACACGCTCACGCTTCCTGATGGCGAACTTCGGTACACTGCCTCAGCCGAATGGCAATTGTTGTACGAGCAAGAAAAGCCCGTTGCCGAAATGTTTCATGTGGCGTACATTGCTGAGGTTGATGCAACCTCGCCGCGATCGCTCACCTTTGTCTTCAACGGTGGACCTGGAGCGGCATCGGCTTACTTGCACATGGGCGCGTTAGGTCCAAAGCGGATTGCGTTTGGTGAAAACGGTAGTTTGCCCAAACCGCCCGTCCAGTTAGCAGACAATCTGGAAAGCTGGTTGAGCTTTACCGATTTGGTGTTTGTTGATCCGATCGGTACAGGCTTTAGCCGCAGCTTACCGTCCGACAAGGCAAGCGGTGAGAAAGAGAGTGCGACTGAACCCAAACCGCCGAAAGAAACCGAGTTTTGGGAAGTCGAGCGAGACTTAAAGTCCTTGGGTGAGTTTATGCAGCGCTTCCTCTCACGCCAAAAGCGCTGGCTGTCGCCCATTTTTATTGCTGGAGAAAGCTACGGTGGGTTCCGGGTCGCGCGTTTAGCCCGCAAACTTCAGCAGGATTTTGGCATCGGGCTTTCCGGTGCCATTTTGATTTCGCCAGTGTTAGAGTTCAGCCTGCTGGGTGGCAGCGATTATGATCTCACCTCCTGGGCAACGTTGCTGCCCTCCTTAGCCGCTTCAGCCGCTCACCACGATCGCGCTCAGTGGGCAGGCAACCCAGGCGATTTGCAAGCACACATGGCAGCAGCAGAACGCTTTGCGCTCAAGACGCTCATCCCCTTGCTGGCAGCGGGAGATATGAACACCCCTGATGAACGGCAGGCAGCTTACCAGCAGCTCGCAACGCTGATTGGCTTGCCACTGCCCCTGGTGGAACGGCAAGGAGGACGTATTGATATTGAAGTCTTCGCCCGTGAACTGTTGCGCGATCAGCAGCGCATTGTGGGGCTATATGATGCATCAATGACCGCGATCGATCCCTTTCCCGATCGTGTGCAGTATGAGGGCATTGATCCAACGCTGGATGGCATCGATCGGCTCTTCACAGGCGCAATTAACAGCCATCTGCGCGATACCTTAGCTGTCGAAACCGACCTGCCTTATCACCTGCTCAACTACGAAACCTTCAAAGCCTGGAAGTTTGACCTGAAAGGCGAACTAAAGCAAGGATTCATTGGTGCAGTGGATGACTTACGCATCGGTATGACGCTCAATCCGTATATGCAGGTGTACATCACACACGGTTTTTTTGATCTGGTGACACCCTACTTTGCCTCCAATCATCTGGCAGCGTTGATGAAGCTTAACCCTGAACTGCGTCCTCATCTCACCTTGCAGCACTATCAGGGTGGGCACATGTTCTACACCTGGGAACGATCGCGCCAGCAATGGTTTACAGCCATGCAGACCTTTTATCACAACGCGATCGCATAGCTGTGAAGAAGTCCAATGTTCGAGCCGATCGCTGACTTCACGCGGCGCTTAATTCAACTGAAAGCTGGGTGATACCAATTTGAATTGAAAAGGCGACACATCTTGTAGGGGCAAGGCAATGCCTTGCCCCTACCCAGCGATTGGATCTTTAGCCGTCATGCTTCAAATTGGTATGAGACAGTACTTTGGTCATCCGCAATGTTGGGGAAATTCGACTCATGCGATCGGCAAACCCAACTCCTACGCTATGAGGAATGCGTGACATCACCGTCTTCATCATCCAAGGAGTTGTCATGAAAGCCAAGGTTGATTTAAGCGCCCTCAAGCAGCTCTCAAACATTGAACTGTTTCTACTGCTGCGTGAAACCATGACGGTATTGTCTGCTGCCCCTACAGAATGCCGCTGGAAGTGAATGGCACAGTGAAAACGCTCGATCGCCGTAGGGAATTCGGTATCCAGCTACGAATGCTCTGGTGGAAAGCCGACTGCAATCGCTACACGCCTGATGCTTTGAGTCCAACGCTGGCATCGGATGTCATCAGTTTTCTAGGATTACAATCTGCCGCGTTGATGGTTGTTGATCTCTAACCATCCAGTAAAGCCGATGATGGCGACCAATCCTACGGGTGTTGTGGAGCCTGTGGAATAGAGCGATTTAATCCTGTTTGTAGATATCCAGTCAATAGTGCAGAGCGATGGTTTGCGCTGTTGAAACGCGTCATAGAATCATCAATCGATCGATGCTCCATTGATGGAGGTGTAGAGTAAGATTGAGGAAAATCACTTTGTAGGAATCCTGTCGTGGCTAATTCTCATGTTCCTTATCTGCAAACGTTAGCTAAAGATGAAGCGATTGCTTTTGTGTCGTCGTTGCAGAAAGTGAAAGAACACTTGAGTCACGAACTTCAATGGATGAATGAGCAAGTCCAGCAAAAGACAATGCAACTCCAGGGCATTGATACCTTGTTGGCTGAAGCCGTAGGATTGGGATTGGTGCCGCTTCACGCCGCCTCCACAGCCACTGATGACATAACTCCATCCTCCGTTGGAGCAGTACTATCCAGCGTGAGTCAGCCTACGCCATCACTTTCTGACCCCGCAACCCTTGCCGCTGCGAATGGAAGCAATCTAGCGAGTACAACAGCTTTAGAAGATGCAGCGGTTTCTTCATCAGAGGCATTGCCGTCCACTTCAACGGCACCACCGCAGCGAGGCAAGCAACGGCAACAGAGCAAGCCCCCCCAGTCCAAGCTTGAGGCGAAGCTCCCCGCTGCTGGCAAGACCAACATAGCTAAAGCAAAGCCAGGACGACCACCGCATTCCTCCACTGAAGCAACCTCATCTGGCTTTCAGAAATTTTTGCAAGCTGGCTTTCAAGATCAATCAATGACGGATGCTGTTGGCAAGATCTTAACAGCTACCAAAGAGCCGATGAACACGGATGCGATTATGGCTAAGCTGTATGATGGCTTGTCAAACGAGTCTTACCAGCGAGCCAAGAGTTCTCTCAGCAACATTCTCTCAGTGGGTAAGAGCAAAGGTAAGTGGAAGAGTCCGGGGAGAGGACTGTACGCGGGTTCTTGAGAGCCACTGTTCGTTAAACATCCATCTGTACCCGTCGTTCAAATTCTTCACGGGTATTTTCTAAAAGGGCAAGCACATCCGGGTAGAGGGGATTATGTTCTTGCTTGATCCATCCCAGTAAATGAGTGAGCTGTGCATTACGCAGTTCTAAATCGGTCTGAAAGATTGCAGCCGTTGCCATATGCTTGGCGTATTCTACTGGATGCCCTTGCGTAATGAAGGTGGCGGTTAAGGCGTTCAGGGCATGTTGACGAACGGGGTCGGGAGTCTGTCCAGGCAGCATTAGTGGCAGGGGTTACAGAGTAGAGGGTAACGCAGTCTGAGAAAGGATTCCCCCTGATTCAATCGGATCAAATCAAGGGGAAGCGTTGAGAATAATCAGTTGGGAACACTAAACCGACTGACGTTGTTTTGACAGTAATTGGTAAGCTGCCAGGAAGTCATCCGTAAATATGTGGATACTGGACGGATTGGTGGAACCTGCGGCTCGGTAGCGCCGAATAGCTTCTAGCGCCGCTTGGTTGCTGAGCAGCGCCAAATCTGCCCCGTTCCAGCCTTCGGTTTGGGTTGCCCAATTAGTTAAATCTACGGATGCCAAGGGACGATCGTCGTTATGAACCTTAAGAATTGCCAGTCGCGTCTGTAGATCGGGAAGATCAACTTTGAGTTGCAGGTCTAACCGTCCAGCGCGGAGCAGAGCAGGGTCGATCGCGTCTGGTCGATTCGTCGCACCAATCAGCAGCACGTTGAGACACTCCTGCAAGCCATCCAGCTCAGTCAAGAGTTGCCCGACGACGCGATCGCTTACGCCAGAATCACCGTTAAACTTGCCGCGAATAGGCACCAGCGTATCAATTTCATCAATAAAGATTACGCAGGGAGCTGCCTGCCGTGCTTTGGCGAAGAGTTCGCGGACTTCCTGCTCAGCCGCTCCCACCCATCGGCTCAACAGTTCGGGACCGTTGACCGCAATAAAGTTTGCCCGCGCCTGAGATGCCACTGCTTTTGCCAGCAGGGTCTTACCTGTGCCGGGTGGTCCCCACAGCAGGATGCCCCGTGGTGCTTTGGCTCCGGTACGCTGATAGAGTTCGGGATACAGTAGGGCACCTTCCACGGATTCTTGCAGCGTGCGCTTGATGTCGTCCAAGCCACCAATTTGATCCCACGCCACGTTAGGCGATTCAACCTCGACCGATCGCAGCACCGAGGGCTTCACCTCTTTGAGCGCCTGAAGAAAGTCTGCTTGGCTGAGCGTCATGTCTTCGGGAATGGCACCTTGTAGTGACGGCACCTGACGACGCAGGGCGCTGTAGGCGGCTTGCTGGCAAACGGCTTTGAGGTCTGCGCCAACCATGCCCACGGTCAAATCAGCCACGATCGCTAAATCAACAGATGCCTCCAGTGGCATCGTGCGAGTAAGGATAGTGAGAATTTCCAACCGACCGTTGCGATCGGGCACGCGGAACTGCACTTCGCGATCGAACCGACCGGGACGACGCAAGGCGGGATCAAGATGATCTGGGCGATTGGTCGCTGCCAGAATGATCACGCCTTTGGTTTGGGCAAAGCCATCCATCAACCCCAGCAGTTGGGCAACCAGACGTTTTTCAACTTCGCCTTCTACCTTGCTGCGATCGGGTGCAAGACTGTCAATTTCATCAATAAATACGATGCAGGGAGCCGCTTTTGCTGCTTTTTCAAAAATACCGCGTAGCCGTGCCTCGGCTTCTCCGTAGTATTTGCCCATCACTTCAGGACCGACGATCGCAATATAGTTCACGCCCAGTTCTTGCGCCAAGCCTCTTGCTGTCAAAGTCTTTCCGGTTCCGGGTGGTCCCACCAGCAGTACACCGCGCGGCGGTTCCAGCCCCAGTTTTGCCAGCAAATCGGGACGCTTCAGCGGAATTTCCACCAGTTCTCGCAGTTCTTGCAGCACTTCGGACAACCCACCCACATCACTCAGTGGAGCCGACGTGCCACGATCGTCGGGACGCTTCAGCGGAATTTCCACCAGTTCTCGCAGTTCTTGCAGCACTTCGGACAACCCACCCACATCACTCAGTGGAGCCGACGTGCCACGATCGCTAACAGCACAGTCGCCCGATGGCGGTGGTGTCATCACAACATCTTCACTGGGTGCAGCCGTGGCTCCTCCTGCTTCCCCTGCCTCCGTCCGCATCCGGCTCACCCCAATCCCACTGGGAATATTGCCCTGCCGGGGAATACTGCTCAAACTGCGGGCATTAATTTGAATATTGGTTCTCAGTTCACCTGCTTCTGCCTTTTCTTCCAGGGCTTTCGCCAGTTCTAGCAGTTGCTCAAAGCCTTTGAATATGTCGCTCATCCGATCCTCCCTGACCTGTGCAGGATAGCTGCTATCCCGATATGGGTAGTCTGTGGATAGCGCCATTGACCGCATGTCTTTGACGCTGACCCAGTATTCCCAAAACGATGAACCAGTTTGACTCTCTTCATTTAGCAATGTTTAGCGGCAAGGGTGGCGTAGGCAAAACGACTCTCTCCTGTGGGTTTGCGCGACGGTGGGCGCAGCAGTTTCCCGACGAAACCATTTTGCTGTTGTCTACCGACCCGGCACACTCGCTGGGTGATGTACTGCAAATGGCGGTGAAAGATGAGCCTCAACCGATGGCGGATTTGCCAAACTTGCAGGTACGATCGCTCGACGCAGAAAGCCTCCTGCAAACCTTCAAAGATGAGTACGGCAGGGTGTTAGAACTGCTGGTCGAGCGAGGGAGCTTTGTCGAAAACGAAGACCTTACACCCGTTTGGGATCTAAGCTGGCCCGGACTCGATGAACTCATGGGCATTTTAGAAATCCAGCGGCTCTTGCGCGAGCACGAAGCCGATCGCGTTGTGGTCGATATGGCTCCCAGCGGACACACACTCAACCTCTTCGGCTTGATGGACTTCCTGGATGAGTTTTTCAATGCCCTGGAACTTTTTCAAGAAAAGCATCGTGTCATCAGCCAGTCGTTTACCGGACGCTACACTGCCGATGATGCTGATGCGTTTTTGAAAGACATGAAGTCGGATCTCGCAGGCGGACGGCAATTGCTGCAAGATCGGGATTCGACTGCGTGCTTGGTCGTGGCGATCGCCGAACCCATGAGCCTCCTGGAAACCCAACGCTTTCTCACAGCCTTGGCAACGTTGAAGATTCCGGTGGGTGGGGTGTTTGTGAATCGGTTGTTGGAGTGGGGAGTGGGGAGTAGGGAGTGGGGAATAGGGGAAGCAGAGGAGGCAGGGGGAGCAGAGGAAGCAGAGGAAGCAGAGGAAGCAACTCAAAACTCAAAACTCAAAATATCTCCTACCCTTCGGGAAGCCAAAGCTACGGAGACGCTTCGCGAACAAAACTCTACGCTCGATCGCCTCGCCGAACAACAGCAGCTTCTTACCAAATTCCTCCTGCTGGCTGACCAAATACCTGTCTTTGCGGTGCCGCAGCAGGTAACGGAACCAGCAGGGGCGATCGCGCTGGATCATCTTTTCACTCAACTTCAGCCAGCGAAGATGGAGTCAACCGTCATCACTGCACCTCACGTTCAAATGCCCGACAAGATGCTGCCGGGTTTCGGAGATTTTATCGCAGAGGGACGGCAACTGATTTTGGTGGGTGGCAAGGGTGGAGTGGGCAAAACGACCGTGGCAGCGGCGATCGCGTGGGGGATGGCAGAGCAATACGGCGATCGCAACGTGCGGGTGATCTCCATTGACCCTGCCCATTCGCTCGGTGATGCCTTTGGGCAGCCATTGGGGAATGAGCCTGTGGCGTTGACTCCCAACCTTAGTGGACAGGAAATTGATGCGGAACTGGTACTCGATCGCTTTCGGCAAGAGTATTTGTGGGAATTAGCAGACATGATGAGCGGCGAGACAGGCGATGCCGATACCACGCTCAAGCTTGCCTACGGTCCCGAAGCATGGCGTAAAATTGTGGCGCAGGCGTTGCCAGGTATTGATGAAATGCTGTCGTTGGTCACAGTGATGGAGTTGCTGGAATCTAAGGCACAAGATCTGATTGTGCTGGATACCGCTCCCACCGGGCATCTGCTGCGTTTCCTGGAAATGCCAACTGCTATGGGTGACTGGCTTGCCTGGATCTTCAAGCTGTGGATTAAGTATCAGAACGTGCTGGGACGTACCGAGCTAATGGGACGGCTACGGACGCTGCGACAGCGGGTGATGCAGGCACAGAAAAAGCTGAAAGACCCCAAATACACAGAATTTATTGGCGTAATTCAGGCACAGACTGCCATTACAGCCGAGGCGCACCGTCTGTCTGAAACGCTCCAAACAATGGGGATGGCTCAGCGCTACATCGTGCATAATCGCTTTGAGCCAGGGCAAAAACTGACAGAGGGGCTGTTTTCAGAGCAAACGATCGTCCACCTCCCTGGCTTACCTCGCTCGATCGCGCCGAACGATCGCATCCAGATGGCAGCAAAATTATTGTTCTAACGTCAAAGAGCAGCGGGCACAGATAGAATACTGGTACTGGTTAAGCGTGCCTAACAGCCTGACTACTCTTTGTAAGGAAAGGCGCAATGTTTGAGGTTTTGCCACTCCGGGCAGTGGTCTTTCAGTGTTTGTTTTTGTTGATTGCGATCGCGATCGAGGCGCTGGTTTTTTATCGAACGCTGAGCCTGGATAACAAAACCAGTATGCAATACGCCATCAGCGTTAATTTGCTTTCCACGTTTATCGGTTGGCTGTGTTTCTTCATCAGTCAGCCTGTGCTGCCTGTAACATGGCGCGTTCAACTCATTAGCTTTATCTTTTTTGAGCACTTCTATGCCGATCCATTAATGCTGAATGTCGCCCCAGTCCTGGTTGTTTTTACGCTAGGGATGTTTCTAGGCACCTTTTTGATTAAGTTAAAGGGGCTAGATTTTTTGGAAATGCTTTTAGAAAGAAACCAGAAGCCAGACGGCGCGATCGCAGAAAAGCCTAAGCGTCGCGGTAGACAGGAGCAGCTTGTAGGCTTTCGCAGCAACAGCAGGATCTACGCTGTTCTCGTAGCAAATGCTTCCAGCTTTAGTGCGATTCTGCTTCTCCTTTTTCTTCGTTTGGTCGAGCAGTATTATCTTCCTCAGTAGGCAGCTTCAGGTCGCATGTCAGATTTGTTAAACTTCTTAGGGCAAAGCTTAAAAGTCTTAATTCCTACCAGTCTGGTCTCCTGGCAGACGGTTCTGTGGCTCGCCGTATTCATCTTTATTGTTGGAAATTTAGGGCTAAATCTTGCCGTTAGAAACGTTGTTTTTTCGATTCTCAGTCTTGATGAAATCTTCAAGCAGCTACGCAAAACATTAACGCCACCCAAGCCGGATTCTTGGCAAACGCTGCTTTGGATTAGTATTTTTTCGTGGGCAATGTCACTTTTACCAGAAAGCTTCTTTGTTCAGGGCTTTATTGCTACCTGCGCCTGGTTTTTTCTCATTCCGGGCATCCATTGGTTTATGCACGAAGAGAAGTTTGAGGTGTTTGACCTCACGATTAATATCAAAAAAGGCTTGACTATTAATGGGATCTGGCTGGGTCCGTGGCTTACGGGAGCACTGGTCTGTCTGCTGCTGTTTTCCGGCTTGCCAGAGGCTCGCGTTTCAGTTGCTTTTGTCTGTTGGGCACCGATTTCAGCCATGATTGCCGCGCTACCAAAGTTTATTGCAATGGGTCCAAAGTACAAAACGCCTGACCCTGGTGCGCGTCAAGAACTTGTGATTTTATTGCTCACCAATTTGCTTTTGAGCTGTTGGCTTCAACTTTTTTTCTTAACTCAATCCTGGTTGGTTGATTATCCCAGCCTCCTCACAGAGGACTTAAGTAAAAGTGCGTTTGTTGTGAAGCTTGCCAGTGACCGTCCTACATCTCGTGGTGTTTTGATTTTAGACCAAGCAGAGACGGTGGTTAAAGAGCAGTTGGATGGGCAAACCTGGTCGCAAGTGGAACGGTGGCTCTTTGACCTGAAACCACAAATGCAGCGACTCGAAAACACGGTCATGAGTCAGTTGCCTCCACTGAAAGAGAATGAACTGTGGCATATTGACGGGCGGGTGCTGCCGAGAACAGAGTACCAGCTTCAAATGATGGCCGTCTGGCAAGGACCATCAGCTGATGGAACTGGGTATCATCTGGTGAAGCCATGTCAAATCACTCGCATCCCTGATACCCGTCGATCGATCGCACGGACGGTGGCATCTACCCAAATTGCCAGAGTGACCTGTGATGTTGTAACGCCTCCCAAGGCAGGGCAACCAGATGTGGGAACATGATCATGGGTTTCCTCAATCACTAAACGCCAAACTTTGATGTCTTGAATAACGTATGAACGCTGCTAGAACGCTGGTGATGACCACAAACGTGTTTCGCGAGGTGATGCGCGATCGCGTGCTGTATTTGATTGGCTTATTTGCGCTGTTTCTGATTGCGTGCGTGCGTCTGCTGCCCGAAATTGCCGCCGCTACTGAGCATAAGATTTTGCTTGATGTGGGTCTGGCAGCGATGAGCTTGCTTGGTCTGGTGATTGCCGTGTTTGTAGGCACAGGGCTGATCAACAAGGAAATTGAGAAGCGTACCGTGCTGGTGCTCATCGCCAAGCCCATTAGCCGCACAGAGTTTATTGTGGGCAAGCATTTAGGGTTATCGGCAGTCTTGGCGGTGCTGGTTGCTGCGATGACCGCGATTTATCTAGCAGTCCTAGTGTTCGATCGCGTGTCGTTCTCCGTGGGCAGCATCCTGGTCTCGTCACTGTACCTATTTCTTCAGCTTTCGCTGATTACCGCTGTGGCGATCGTGTTTGGTGTGTTTACCAGTTCACTGCTGGCAACCTTGCTCACGTTTGCCGTCTACTTCATGGGCAACTTTAGCCGCGATTTGGTAACGCTAGGCGCGTTGAGCAAAAATCCAGCGGTGGAAAACCTGACGCGCAGTATTTATCTCGTGCTGCCCGATCTGGCGCGACTGGATCTGAAAAATCAAGCAGTGTATGGTCAATTACCTAGTTTCAACTTGCTGCTGGAAAACGCGATCTACGCCATTCTTTACATTGTTGTGCTGCTAGCGATCGCCACCTTCGTCTTCTCACGCCGCGAGTTTTGATCCTATGTGCTGGCTTAACTAGCCAACTTGCTCCATGCAACGTAAGGCAAGCGGGATGCCGTTGCTTTAACCTGTTCTGCCTGAGCAACCAGTTGCCCACACGCATCCCAGGTGCCGCTGAGCATCATTTGGCGTGCCCCCTCGCTGAGCGCGACAGATATGGAAACGGTGTCGTATCTTACCTGCAAGGATTCTAAATCGACGGTGAGGGGAACGTCAGGATGCGCTGCGATCGCCGTCTGCAACTGCTTCACTACTTCGGGAGCCGCCGTCACGCAAGGAATACCCATCGCCACACAGTTTCCAAAGAAAATTTCGGCAAAGCTTTCGCCCACGATCGCCTGAATGCCCCATTTGGCGAGCGCCTGGGGTGCATGTTCTCGTGACGAGCCGCAGCCAAAGTTGTTATTCACAACAAGAATCTTCGCGCCCTGATACTGGGGTTGGTCGAAGGTATGTTGTCCATGCATCTGCTTGCGATCGTCGGCAAACACTTCGGCACCCAGCCCATCAAACGTCACGCAGCGTAAGAACCGTGCGGGGATAATGCGATCGGTGTCAATATCATTACCAACCACCGGAATGCCGCGCCCCGAAACCGCTTTGACTTCACTCACCATAAATCGTGCTGCTAATTAGGAACATTTAGTATAGAACGGATTCATGACGCGACGTGAGTGTCATACAAGCTTGTATGACTGGTGAAATCGGTACAATCCTTCATAATGAGGTAGCGACCCAAAGTAGCAGATCTTGCTTGGACAAGCACATCTAAAGGGTTAGAGGATTATGATCCCAGTCAATGAAGCACAACAGCAGTTACAGACTTTGATTGATTCGGTGAGCCAGTCACATCAGCCAATTGTGATTGAAGGGCGAGGCAGTAATGCCGTGCTGTTATCTGAGGCAGATTGGGTTTCTGTGCAAGAAACACTTTATCTCCTCTCAGTGCCGGGGATGCGGGAAACCATTCGAGAAGGACTTGCTACACCGATCGAAGCGTGTGGACACGCTATGAGTGACGTTTCCAACCTGAAGTAGCTGTAGAAGATTGATCACCCAAAGCTGTGAAATCATCTTCCAAGTGCTTAAGATCACTCTGCTGTTTCAGGAGACGAGATGTTATCCACAGCGGCGAGGCTGAGATCGTAGTCGATCGCCCCAGACGCATCCGAGACAATGACAATCTCATAGAAGCCAGCTTCTGCCAGCTTGCCCGACCAGCTTGTTTTGGCTGAGTCTTCTAGGAGGGCAGCAGCTTTACTGGTGGGCGGATAAATTGAGAGCCGTGTCGCTTGATTTGCCTGCAATGTGATCTGAATGACTTGATCTTTCGTCAACTGAGCGATGTATGACTTACCTTCACCGGGTTTGAGCGTCCCGCTAACCTGCTGGCTGAAGCGCCCTTCGGGAAATTTAATGGTTTCTAGCGCCCTGCCAGCTTTCACTGCGTTGAGTTGCTCAGCGGCGATCGCCTGCCACACTTGCCCGATCGGCTGGTTCAATAGCTTTTGGTTGCGCGGCTGCTTGGGAAAGAGGTCAAAGAATTTCACATCAGTCAAATCATTGAGCGCCCGACTACTCAAGTTGAGTTGATTTACCGCTGCTTGTCGTGCCTGCACATCAGCATCGGTATAGCTGCCCAGGCGCGATCGGGCATCAGCGCTCAGCGGTTTAAGTTGGTCTAGCCACTGATTAGCGAGCTGATCCCACTCGGTACGTAAGGCGGTGTCTGCTGCATCAGCGGTAAGCTGTCGTCCAACGCGATCGGGATATTTGGCATAGAACGCTGCATTCACCAAACTGGATAAAAAACCAGCCTCAACGCCCAATGCTTCGCGGCGCTTGTTGAGCGACTGCTTGCGGTCTTGTTCTGCCTGCGAAAACTGTGGCAAAGAGGCACTACTACCGTTTCCCGTGCTGGTTGGTTTAGGCGGTTGAGGTTTGTTTGGCTGCTTGTTCGGCTGCCAGTCGTGAGCGATCCACCAGGTAAACCAGGCAGTGCCCACAGCGAGAACCAGAAGCGCGATCGCCCCAAGTCCAGAGGCGCGTCTAGGTCGGCGCACAGGTGGATAAGCGGTAGCTGTTTGAGTGAAAGCCCCCGCTTGTGCAGGCGAAACCGCCAGAGTCGCTGGGTACAACTCCGACGACGATAGTTGCTTATGAAGCGGCTGACTGTTGAGCGGTTGCCCCTGATCCGCACTGCCACCCAACGCCTGCATAACTTCCTGCGCCGACTGATAGCGTTTGGCTGGATAGGGGTCAAGCATTCGATTCAGGATATTGATCAGTGGCTGACTGAGCTTTACCTGCCGTTGCCACTGGCGGCGATTGCCAACTAATAAATCCTGCGGTTCTTTGCCCGTCAGCAACACTAAAACGGTGGCAGCAAGGGCGTACAAATCACTGTGGGGGAAGACCTCGCCGCGATCCATCTGCTCAACTGGAGCATAGCCAACTTTGCCCAGTCGAGTGACATTTACAGGGGTGGCGATCGCCTGTCGCAATTTGGAATTCACCTCTGCCGCCGCCTGCTTCACGCCACCAAAATCAATCAAGACAGTTAGCCCATCGGCATTTCGCAGCATCAAATTATCGGGCGAAATATCGCGATGAATCACCCCGCAACGATGGATATAATCCAGCACTGGAAGGAGTTGCACTAACAGTTGAGTGACATCTGCTTCAGTGAAACTGTAGCCCTGGTTTTGGCGCGATCGTAGCAACGCCTGATAGGTCTCGCCCTCCACATAATCCTGCACTAAAAACAACCGTCCTTTACCTTGCCAGTCTGCCTGAAACAGTTCCCGAAAGCGCGGAATCTGCGGATGTTGCAGCTTGTAGAGAATGCCTGCTTCCCGCTCAAACAATTCCTCAGCCTTCTGAAGCGCTTCTGTACCCTGAACCTGCGGGGCAAATTCCTTCAGCACACAGAACTCGTGAAACCGATTCGTATCCTCTGCCAGGTAGGTGCGCCCAAAGCCACCATGCCCTAACTCGCGCACCACCCGATAGCGCAACCCCAGCGTCTGATTTGCCATGCCACCCGCAGGCGATCGCGGTATGGTAGGGAGCATCTCACCGCACAGACGGCAAAAGCGATTGCCTTCAGGATTGTCGTGCCCCTGGCTGCAAAAGAGTGATTTCATCAGGTTCTCAGGAAGGGTTTCAGGTATGGAGGTACAGAGGGACGGAGGGGGCGATCGCGGGACTGGCTCTACGCAGTCTCCATCATACCCACCGCAAAAGTAGTCATCAGCAATTTAGTGCTGTGGTGAGGAGTTAGAGGATGTTTGAAAGGTTCTCGCTCATTGCGTCACCCGCCCGTTTGAACATCACGGTCTCCTTGGGAACGTCCACTCAAGGAACTCGAAGCCTGATCGGGCAAGCATTGAACCCGTTACCCTTCGGGAAGGCAAAGCCTACAACGGGCTTCGCACCATTAGCCCGGTTCAATCACGGGCGGGATGGCAACATCGTGACGGGACTTTCTATGCTTTTCAAGCATCCTCTAACATCGGCTCTTCGACTTCTAAGGAACAAGAATTTAATCACCTCGGCGTTTTCCGTAGGGGCGCACGGCTGTGCGCCCCTACCTACGAACAATTTGTCGGTTTTATTTAATCCACGATCCTAAGCTCGACCCTTCAAGCTCCAAGCTCCACCTTCCAACCTCCAAACCCCATTTTCCGAGTGCCAAGCTCGATACTCCGACCTCCAAGCCTCACTTTCCGAGTTCAAACCTCGGCGCTCCGAGTTCAGACCTCAACCTTTTGAGTGCCAAGCTCCACGTTTCGAGTTCCAAGCTCGACACTCCGAGTTCAAACCCCGACCTTTTGAGTTCCAAGCTCCACGTTTCGAGTTCTAACCTCGACACTCCGACCTCCAAGCTCGACACTCCGAGTTCAGACCTCGACCTTTTGAGTGCCACGCCTGAACTTTCAAACTCAAAACTCAAAACTCAAAACTCAAAACTTCCCTTCTCCCCCCACCTCCTCATGAATTTCCATCTCGGCTGTGCAATTTGGGCGTACAAAGGCTGGTTGGGAGAGTTGTTTCCATCCGATAGCCGTGCCGCCGATTTTTTGCATCTCTACAGTCGTCGCTTCACTACTGTTGAGGGGAATACGACGTTCTACTCGATCCCGGATGCCGACACGGTGCAGCGTTGGGCTGCGGAAACACCCGACGGCTTTAAGTTTTGCCTCAAGTTGCCGAAAAGCCTGACACACAACGGGTTATTGCAGCCATCGCTTCCCGGCACATTGGCGTTTCTAGAAAGAATGGGCGGCTTGGGCGATCGCCTCGGTCCGCTTTTTGCCCAACTGCCACCCAGCTACAGCCCAGCACGATTCGCGGATTTAGAAGCCTTTCTCACTGCGCTTCCCCGCCACGAAACAGAGTTTGCGCTGGAAGTGCGCCATCTCGACTGGTTCAAAGCTCCCTATGCTGAGCAACTTACCGATCTGTTAGAACGGCTCGGCGTGGGGCGCGTGCTGCTGGATACCCGTCCCATTTACGACGCACCGGATGATCCACAGTTGCACTCTGAGCGCAAAAAGCCCAAATTGCCACTCCAGCCCAGCGTTACGGCTCCCTTCAGCCTGATTCGCTTCATCAGCCATCCTGATTTAGCCATGAACCAACCTTATCTAGAGGAATGGTTAGCGCTGGTGGCTCAATGGCTTCAGCAGGGAACACGCATTTATTTCTTTGTGCATTGCCCTGTGGAGGAGCGATCGCCCGCCAATGCCCGTCATTTTCAATCGCTGCTGGAACAGCGCG
>Ga0163155_10003466_pt1 | contig 16960 bp, 9 predicted proteins | sample OliLakLV19SP4G1_FD_148611 | JGI IMG/M metagenome (GOLD analysis project Ga0163155, IMG submission 148611) | Freshwater microbial mat bacterial communities from Lake Vanda, McMurdo Dry Valleys, Antarctica - Oligotrophic Lake LV.19.SP4.G1 | ecosystem: Environmental > Aquatic > Freshwater > Lake >... | reverse complement strand
ATGCATGAGCGTCGCGGGGAGCGAACGGTGAGCCGGTGCTGTCGTCGGTGACGCTCCCGCGTCGCTCATGCATGGGGTTCACGTCAGCTCCTGCCGACCGAGGGTGATGCCTGTCTCAATGGTTCCCTGTCGCACAATAGCGATTCCTGGGGATGGTGCAATCGGTCCGAGTTGGCGAGATTCCCGTCGCAACTGCACCCCGGAGGGTTGGCAGAATGGCTATTGCACCGGTCTTGAAAACCGGCGTCCGCAAGGACATCAGGGTTCGAATCCCTGGCCCTCCGTTCCTCTCCAGACCGCAGACGCGCCGACGATTCCCGTGATCGTCGGCGCGTCTGCGCGTCGTACCCGCCAAAGGTCCGGCCAGTGCCGGCACCACGCGACCGCAAGCTCAGATCGGCACACGAGGGGTCCAGCTGCCGCCAGACCGTCGCGTCGAGCGGCTACTTCACAGGTACTCGCAGAAACGCGTAATCATCACTGCCATCGAGCAACACCCGGCTCACCTTCCCTTCCGCGTCGAGCTGAAACATCAGGGACGATTTCCCGCTGCGTCCATCACCGAGCGCCGTCCGGAACGTGTCAAAGTGCCAGTGCTCGAGCGTCCCGCGCAGGCTGGGGCTCGTCCCCATCTGAATCCGTAGACTATCGCCGTCCAGGGTCACCACCGCCGAGCCCCATGCCGGGTGACTGTAGGTGCCGACGTACGCCGCGAGCGGTGCGGACGGCTTGGTACCGCTGACGCGTTTGGCTTCCGCCGCCGCGACTGCCTTCGCGCCATCGGCTCGCAGGACAGTGTAGAGCGCCAGAAACTCCGCGCTCCAGTCGCGCGGTGGACCGCCGTTCGTTCCGGCAAAGATGTCCATCACCTGCAGCATCAACGCGTGCCGGAACTCAGCGTGGTCCAGATTGCCCGCAATGAACACACCGGTGCGCGCGTCAGGCAGCAGCCCGACCATCGCCGTGCGGCCATCCAGGCTCCCGGTATGGAAGGCCAGGAAGCGGCCGCGGTAGTCCTGCTCGAACCAGCCCAGCCCGTACGTCATCCAGTGTGGCTTGGTGATGCGCGCAGTCGGATAGAACGCCGCCGCACCGACCATCGCCTGTGGCCTGAGCAGTTCGTGGAACCCGTCCTCGCTGATCAGGCGCTTGCCGTTCACGCGCCCGCTGTCGAGCAGAAAACGGACCCACTTCCCCATGTCGATCGCATTCGACCAGATCGATCCCGCGGCCGGCAACACATCGACCGTTTCGTCATCGATCACACGGATCGTATCACGAACCCGGAAGTGCGGCTCCGATTGATTGGCGGCCGAAGCGGCGTACATGGACTGGTACGTGCTGTGCGACTGCGTCATGCCGAGCGGTGCAAAGATGCGGGTGCGGATGAAATCATCCCACGACATCCCCGATACGCGCGCAATCAGTTCACCGGCGGTGCCGTACATCACATTCTGATAGATGAAGCCCGATCGCAGCGAGTAGGCTACAGGAAGAAATCGTACACGCCGCAGGATCTCGGCGCGCGTCAGGTCACCGCGCGCCCACATCAGGTCTGCGTTGCCAAGTCCGATGTTGTGCGTGAGCAGATCCTTCACCGTCGCTTCACGCGTCAGGAACGGATCGCGGAACTGGAACTCCGGCAGGTGTTTCGCGATCGGATCATCCCAGGCGACCTTCCCCTCATCCACCAGCATCGCCATCGCGAGTGCGGTGAATGCCTTGGTGGTGCTCATGATGCCGAACTGCGTCTGCGCATCCACGTTGCCCGGCGTCCCGAGTTTGCGGACGCCGTACCCCTTCGCGAAGAGCACCGAATCGTTCCGGACCACGGCCACCGTCAGGCCCGGAATCTCCCAGTCCCGGACGCCCTTCGTGATGTAGGCGTCGAGTTCTCGCACTTGTGCGGCACGCGTCTGCGCAGCGGCAGGCGAGAGGGCCACCAGCAGCGCGGTGGCGGAGCACAGCAGTCGGATGGAACGCAGCAGCATCGGGAGCGGGGCGAGGTTGTGGACCGGGAGCAGAAATGAGTTGGATCGCGCGAAATGCGATTCGCTGTCGGTCAACGAACCTGGTGCTCATCGAGTGATCGGGGCCAGTCCTGTTTCGGCCGTCGCGACATCGCCCGGTCTGCCAGCAGACGACCACCGATCCGACAGCGCGCAGAGTACTTCGTTTCAGTCCCGGGATAGCGTATCCGCTGGACCGGCCAATTGCACACTGCACAGGCCAGCCGGCGCAGCCACATACCCGGCCAGTCGGGTCCGGCGCCCTCCGGCGGAGGCGCGGGAGCCAATGGACCGGGACCAGTCGATAGCACCTTTCGGGGCAGCCGCGTATGCTCTGTCGTGGCGTCCGAGAGCGATCGGTCCGCCGCGCGCGCGCGGGCACCCGTTGTCCGCCGTGCCAGCTGATTCCGAGCGTCCCCGGAGCACTCCGCATGTCCGTCTCCCGTCGTGACTTCCTTGCCTCGTCCGCCACGATCGGCGGCGCGCTGACGCTCGGCCTTCCGTCCCTGGTCCATGCGCTCGAACCCGGGGCGCGGGTGCAGGCGCCGCGCGCCGGCGCACCACTCCGGATCCTGATCCTTGGCGGCACCGGCTTCATCGGCCCGAATCAGGTCCAGTACGCACTGGATCGCGGCCACTCGGTCACGCTGTTCAATCGCGGTGTCACCAACTCGACGCTCTTCCCGAACGTGCCGCGCCTCGTCGGTGATCGGAATCTTGCCGATGGCCACAAGGCGCTCGAGTCGGGAGAGTGGGACGTGGTCATCGACAACCCGACCGCCAATCCGAAGTGGGTGCGTGATGCCGGACGCGCACTGCGGGGTCGCACCAAGCACTACATCTTCGTGTCGACCATCTCCGTCTTCTCCGACAACTCGGCACCGATCGACGAGAATGGCCCGCTCAACGCACCGAGCGACATCGACGCCGCATTCGACGCGAAGATGTATGGGCAGAACAAGGTGCGCAGCGAGATCGAGGCGCGAACACAGTTCGGCGACAATGTCACCATCGTCCGGCCCGGCCTGATCGTCGGGCCTGGTGATCTGTCCGATCGATTCTCATACTGGCCGGTGCGGATCGATCGCGGCGGCGACGTCCTCGCGCCGGGCACACCGAACGATCCCGTCCAGTACATCGATGCGCGTGATCTCAGCCAATGGATCATCCGACTGGCCGAAACGAAGACGCTCGGCGTGTTCAACGCCACCGGCCCGAAGCTGCCCACGACGATGGCCGAGATGCTCTACGGCATCAAGGCCGTCACCACCAGCGGCGCACAATTCACCTGGGTGCCGGCCGACTTTCTCGGGGCCAACCAGGTGCGCGCGTGGAGTGACATGCCGGTGTGGGTGCCGCCGGTGGGGCGCACGGCGGGATTTGCGCGCGTGATCTGCCAGAAGGCGTATGCGTCTGGACTCGCCTTTCGCCCGCTCGCCGAGACGGCGTCGGCCACGCTTGCGTGGTATCAGGCGCGGCCGGCAGCGGAACAGGAGAAGGCGCGAGCCGGACTGTCCGCCGATCGCGAGCTGGCCGTGCTCGCGGCCTGGCGCGCCACCCGAAAGTGAGAGAAAACCGTCGACACCAGCGCTGCGCCGTCGGGCATCGACAGCGCGTACTGCTGCTGATCGCAGCCACCGTCGTCAGCACGTTCTGCGCCCCGCTCACCACCGCGAGCGCGCAGGGGCGGACGCAGGTGATCATCCTTGGCACTGGGACGCCCATCCCCGACCCCGAGCGCGCCGGGCCCTCGGTCGCCGTGATCGTCGACAGCGTGGCGTATCTGTTCGATGCGGGAACCGGCGTGGTGCGCCGGGCCGCCGCCGCCGCGCGCACTGGCATTCCTGCACTGCAGGCGGCGCGACTTGGCATGCTGTTTCTCACCCATCTGCATTCCGATCACACGATGGGCCTGAGCGATGTGCTGTTCACTCCCTGGATTCAGGGACGCACGACTCGGCTCGAGCTCTTCGGTCCACCGGGAACGGAACGGCTGCTGAACGGCATCATCGACGGGAATGCGGAGGACATTGCCGAGCGTCTGGCGAGCGCCGGTGCTCCGGCGGCAGATGCGTTCCGCGCCAACCTGCATGTGGTGCGCGAGGGCACCGTGCATGTCGACGAACGCGTGACGATCCGCGCCTTCGCCGTTCCGCACAGTGCCTGGAAGCACGCGTTCGGGTATCGCATTCAGACTCCGGACAAGGTGATCGTGATCAGCGGCGATGCGCGGGCCGGTCCGGCCATTGCCCGGGAATGCAATGGCTGCGACATCCTGGTGCACGAGGTCTATTCCGACGCAGGGTTCGCGACGATTCCGGCGGCGCGTCAGCCGTATCACGCGCAGGCGCACACGTCGGCCACACAGCTCGGGGATATTGCGGCGGCGGCGCGTCCTGGCATGCTCGTGCTCTACCACCAGCTGTACTTCGGCGCGGCCGACAGCACTTTGGTTGCCGAAGTGCGCTCGCGCTTTCGCGGACGCATCGTCTCGGCGAAGGATTTGGATCGGTTCTAATCCGCTACCATGGCGGTCATCGGACGAGCACAGCGGCACTGCAGCGCCGCTGAGCGCAACGAGCGCCGTGTTGTGTCGCCAGCTACAGCGCTGTGCATCACCGCGCGTGTTCGTCCCCTACGCCGGTGGTGATCCTCCGCTTGACACTCCAACTCCTTCGTGATACCTATTCCCATTATTATTTCTTGTGCTACTAACACTTACCATGAGGCGCTTGACAATGAGCGACGACCTAAACAGTAAAGTGCAGGCTTGCCCAAACCCAAGAGCTCCTCATCGTTGGAACCCTTTTATGTATCCACGGCCACGGTTCGGCTCCGTCCGCCTCAGTATGCTGCTGCTTGCTTTTGGTACCGTGCCTTCAGCGTGTGCTGATACGGCAGTGCTGCCTTCGCAGCGCGACGATCAGGGCGAAGTGGTCATTCGCTCACCCAGTGGCACTTCGTCACGCAAATTGGTGAGCGCCGCACTCGTGCAGCTGGGGGGGGGCTGTCGCGGTCGATCTGAACGATGCTGCGCTCGGGCCTAATACAATTCGCGTCCTGATTGAGACGCCCTTGACGTCGTCAGGTCTTGCCACAGCGGCCGACCTAGGCACGCGTGCAATGAATGACACTCTCGGGGGTACGGTACGGATCAAATCGATGGTAGCAGGCGTCCCACGCGAGATGGCTGTCCTCCAAGCGAGCACACTCGACACACTCGCTGTAATCTCCACGAACGGATCGTTCGACGGGTCAATGTATCGCGCCAGCACGTTCTCGGTCCGCCTTGTTGACGGCAGTTCAACCACGATCAACGTCACTCGACAACTGGCAGTCCTTGATCGAAAGCACCGCGCAGCTGAGCACTTCGTGCTGGGCAGGAGACGAGGCGCAGCGGTTGCCTTCGCCACAACGTGCGCTACGCGAATATTCAATCTACTTGCCCCTCCGATGGCAGGTGCGCAGATAACGACTGCCTGCGCCGATGCCACGACGGACTACAATTTGTCGCGAGAGGTAAGAGATAATGTGGTGTTTGTCGGTGGCCTTACCGCCATCGGCGCCGCCGCCGTACTCATTCCTGCCACAATCTTCGTGGTCACTTCGGGCGGCACAGGTATTGCTGCGACGGGAAATGCCATGTGGGGCGCCGGCGTGGCTTTGGTGGGCGCTGTGTCGGGGATCTATCTGGCGAACAAGGCTGTGACCAACCAGGCGGCTCGTGTCTCGCGCGATTGTCTTGGGGGTGGAGGACGGCCAAGGCTGACCTGCGCAATTCCAACCGCATCGGCAACAAAATAGCAGTATCGTGTAGTAGCATGCGCGGAGCGTGCTTCGGACGTGAGCGTACAGATGCTCAGTGCGCCGATGCAGTATTCGTGGCCTCCGTCACGTTCACGCAGTCAGTCGATTTGATTACTGCTCAGCGTTCTGACTTCATAGTTACCTGATTTCTCCTTGGAGGAGCCTTGCCCCCCCCGAATGAAGACATCATTGATACGAAGCTGATGCGCGGCTTAATGGCCGTGATGCCTGTTGCGTTCGCCGCCTTCTTGCTCTTGGCTGTTCTTCTTGGACTCGGAGACGATCCTTCCCCTCCATCGACTATTTTTCTGTTTCTCGGTACCGCCGGAGCACTGGGCACCACGTACACCTGCCTCTCGATCGCGCGAATCATCATGCACCGACGGCGCAATCGCGAGTCCGGTCCGCATGTACCCTCGGCAAACGACGCCTCCTGAGGCTGCCGCAGTGTCAATATTTGACTGGCGCGCGGCATTCGGCGGTGCATGCAATGCGCCGTGCACGAGAACGCTCGGCGAAAAGATTCCTTCCAACCACCTTGGACCCAACACGATCCGGCACGTGACCATCGACCCAGTACCGTGCCAGCTCTGGTTCGGCACCGATCAGGCCGCAACTCATCGCGTGAGCGTGCCTCAAATTACGCTCTGGCGATAAGTATCAGCGTGCGTGCGTGGCGCCTCACTTCCGCTCGAACACCGTCCGCCCCCCGACGACGGTGCGCATCACCTTGACATCGCGAATCTGCTCAGCTGGAATCGCCGTGATGTCGCGCTCGAGGATCGCAAAATCCGCCAGCATGCCAATCGCCAGCGTCCCACGGTTCCCCTCGTCGAAGGCCGCGTACGCGCCACCGTACGTGTACGCGCGCAGCGCCTCCTCGACCGTGATCTTCTGCGCCGGCACCCAACCGTTCGGGTTCTTGTCATCGAGCGTCCGCCGCGTCACGGCCGCGTAGATTCCTTCCAGTGGTCGCGGCGGAGCGACGAACCAGTCAGAGCCAAACGCCACCGCCGCCTTCGCATCCAGCAACGAACGGAACGCATAGGTACGTGAGGCGCGCACCGGGCCGATGAGATTGTCCGCAAAGCGTCCGTCGTCGATGGCGTGATATGGCTGCATCGATGGTATCACACCGAGTTTCGCGAATCGCCCCACGTCGTTCGGTCCGATGTGCTGCGCGTGTTCAATGCGAAAACGACGATCACGCGGCCCGTTCTCCCTCGCCACCCGCGCGAAGATGTCGAGCTGCGTGGCAATCGCACGATCACCGATCGCATGCACCATCACCTGCAGTCCCGCCTTGTCGGCACCGAGGGTGCGGGCGTACAGGCTCTCTGGCGGCGTGACGAAGAATCCCTTGTCCGCTGGCTTGTCGGTGAACCCCTCGAACATTGCCGCCGTGTGCGATCCAAGCGATCCATCCGCGAATCCCTTCAATCCGCCGATCCGCAGCCAGTCGTCGCCCCGTCCATGCACCGCCACCGTGTCACGCAGGCGCATCCACTCGGCCAGTGGCGTCGCGGCGTAGATCCGCGTCTTCTGTCGTGGCGTGGCGTGGGCCCGCCCGAAGATCGCCAGGTCGTTCCACGACCCGACGTTGTGCACGCTGGTCACACCATATGACGACACATACGCCATCGCTGCATCCAGGGCGCGATCCTCGACCGCCGCCGGCGGCGTGGGCAGCTTCAGCGTCACCAGGTCCTGCGCATTGTCCTTCAGCACACCAGTCAGTTCGCCCGACGCATCGCGAACGACTTCGCCCCCGGGCACGTCCTTCACGCTGCGCGTCACTCCGGCGGCAGTCAGCGCCAGCGTGTTGGCGAGATTCATGTGACCATCGAGGCGGTTGATCCAGACGGGATTGTCCGGCGTCACGGAGTCGATCCAGTCGCGGCGCGGCAACTCACCGCCCCAGTTCATGTGATCCCAGTCGCCGTTGGTGATCCAGGCACCCTTCGGGAGCGTGCGTGCGTAGTCGCGAATGCGGATGATGAACTCGCCCTTGGTGCGTGCATCCCGCAGCTGCACCGACGCCAGCCCGAAGCCACCATCGACGAAGTGCACGTGCGAGTCGATGAAGCCCGGCACCACCATCTGCCCCCGGGCATCGATCACCGTGATCGCGCCGATGCCGGCGATCTGTGCGGTCGTGCCAAGCGCCGAGATCCTTCCCGCGCTGTCGACCGCCAGCGCCTCGGCCCACGGCTTGCCGCTGACGCCGGTCCAGATGCGGGCGTTGATGACCGCCGTGGTGGGCCGAGGGCCGGTATAGCCGACCGTCACACAACCGGCCAGGGCGATGGCGGCAACGAGCACGTTCATGACGAGCAGTCTGCGACGGTGCATGAATCGAGTGAGCTGAGTGAGAGTGAGTGGCCGAGGAGTCCGTGTCGTGCTGTCAGCGACGCGCGACCGCCGCCGCGATGGCCGGCACCACCAGCGCGGCCATGATGCGATACCCTGCGTCATTCGGATGGACGCCATCGTCGCCAAGGCCGGCGCGCAAGCCGTCGCGATCATCCTTCATCGCAGTGTGGTAATCCACGTAAGTGGCGCCGACGCGCGCCGCGTAGGCCTTCATCCACGCATTGATTGCCACGATGCGAGGCGCCGGCGCGAGCCCGGGCCGCCACGGATAATCGTACACCGGAAGAATCGACGACAACACCACGCGAATCCGGTTCGCCTGCGCGATGTTCGTCATCGCGGCGATGTTGTCCTGGATCATCGCATTGGTGGACGGTCCCGTATTCCCGGCGATGTCATTCGTGCCGGCCAGAATCACCACCACCGCCGGTTTCAGTGACACGACGTCGGCATGGAAGCGCACCACCATCTGGGGCGTCGTTTGTCCACCGATTCCACGACCGATGTACGGCCTGCCCGGAAACATCGAGGGGAAATACTGCACCCACCCCTCGGTAATCGAGTTTCCCACGAAGACCACCCTGCGCTCGCCGGCAGCCGGCGCGCCGAGTGCACGATTGGCATCCCGGTAGCGGGCGAAATTCGCAAAATCGTTTCGAAACACTGAATCGGATGCTCGCTGGCGCGCGATGGCGGAATCGCGGCTGATCGTCGCCGCGGCCGCCGGCGGCGCCGCGGGCCGCTCGCACCCGGGTACGGCGAGGAGCAGCACGGCGAGGCTCGAAATGACCGCAGGACAGCGCATCGGGATGCACGAGAGGAGTGAGGAAGAACGTGTTGATTGGAAGATGGCGCCGGAGCCCGTCGGGCGCCAAGTTCACTCGGACGCATCGCGCGGCAGCACCGCGCACAACACCATCGTGGAGGTGCCCGTGCCGGAAACCTGGGATGCAATCGTCGTCGGCTCCGGCATCGCCGGTGGCTGGGCCGCCAAGGAGCTGACGGAGAAGGGTCTCCGCGTGCTCCTCCTCGAGCGCGGCCGCAACGTGGAGCATGTCAAGGACTATCCGAATGCCACCAAGGGGCCCTGGGAGTATCCGCATCGCGGAGGCAGTACGCGAGCGATGCGCGCCGCCCGGCCCGTGCTCGAACGCAGTCGGTTTGCGCTCAACGAGAAAAACCCTGACTTCTGGGTCGACGAACAGGAGTCGCCCTACACCGAAGTGAAGCGATTCGACTGGTATCGTGGCTATCAGGTTGGTGGCCGCTCGCTAGTGTGGGGCCGTTGCAGCTTCCGCTTCAGCGACATCGACTACGAGGCCAACGCGAAGGACGGCATCGCCATCGACTGGCCGATTCGCTACGCGGACATCGCCCCGTGGTACAGCTACGTCGAACAGTTCGCGGGAATCGCCGGTTCGATCGAACGCCTGCCGCAACTTCCTGATGGTGAGTTCCAGCCGGTGATGCCGCTCAATTGCGTCGAGGAGATGTTCGCCGGCAAGCTCGCAGGTCTCTATGACGGCAAGCGTCGCATGATCTCGAGCCGCACCGCGAATCTCACCCGCGCGATGCCAGGTCGCGGCGCCTGCCAGTCGCGCGACGCCTGCTGGCTCGGCTGTCCATACGGCGCCTACTTCAGCACGCAGTCATCGACGCTGCCGGCCGCGATGAAGACGGGACGGCTCACGCTCAAGCCACATTCCATCGTAAGCGAAGTCGTCTACGACAGGAACACCAGGCGCGCATCCGGTGTCCGGGTCATCGACGCCGTCACCAACGCTGCGACGGAATACGACGCGCGCGTGATCTTCCTCTGCGCGTCGACGCTCAACTCCACCTGGTTGCTCCTCCGGTCGGCCACCGACATCTGGCCCGGGGGGCTTGGCAGCAGTTCGGGCGAACTCGGGCACAACCTCATGGACCATCATTTCCGCCTGGGCGCCGAGGGGAGAGTGGATGGCCTCGAGGACGAGAATCAGTTCGGCCAGCGCCCCAATCCCTCGTACATCCCGCGATATCGCAACCTCATGGGCGACAAGCGCAACTATCTTCGCGGCTTCGGCTACGAGGGTGGCGCCAGCCGTCAGAACTGGTCGCGCGCGGTGGCGGAACTGGGCATCGGCGGGGACTTCAAGGACACGATGGCGACGCCCGGTCAGTGGACCATCGGCGGCACCGCGTTTGGTGAGATGCTTCCCAACCACGCCAATCACGTCGCACTCGATGAGACGCAAAAGGACAAGTGGGGCCTGCCGGTGCTGAAGATCGATTGCGAGATCGGCGAGAACGAGCGGCTGATGCGTGTCGACATGATGAACGACATGGCCGAGATGTTGTCGGCGGCCGGCGTCAAGGACGTGAAAACATTTGACTATGGCTACGCTCCCGGCCAGGGCATCCACGAGATGGGGACGGCCCGCATGGGGCGTGATCCCAGGTCCTCCGTCTTGAACAAGCACAATCAGGTCTGGGATGCGCCCAACGTCTTCGTCACCGACGGTGCCTGCATGGTCTCGACGGCCTGCCAGAATCCGTCGCTTTCGTACATGGCACTGACGGCGCGCGCGGCGCATTATGCCGTAGGCGAACTCACCCGCCGTAACCTCTGACGGCCTGCCCGAACGGCGACCAGCGGGCCGGCGCCGGGTGCGGACGCCCAGTCGCGTGAGCGGCAGAATCACGCTTCAATTGTAAAGGCCAATCGCCAGGGTGCGGCCGACCTGAACAGTAGAGCCGCTGCGGTGATACGGGCAGCCAGTTTGTGCGTCTATCTGACGTGAAGGTCGCCCTCGCTCTGAGGGTGACCCGCTGTTGCGTCTTGCCCGAAACCGTCCGATGGTTCAGCCGTCCTGACACCGCCGGGCGTCTCAGCGCCACCTCACCAAAGTTCACCAGTTCGCTCCAGGAGCCGTCGTGAGTTCGTCAGTCAGCGTTGGATACCCGCTTACACCAGTGCAGCAGGGCATGCTGTTCCATCATGTCCAGTCGCCGCACAGCGGAGTCGACATCCAGCAACTCGTCGTAACAGCGACCGAGCCAATTGATTTCGCGGCGTTCCGCGCAGCGTGGGAGGATGTCGCCGCGGCGCACCCGATCCTCCGCACGCAGTTTCGCTGGGATGGCGAGGCCGAACCGCGGCAGGTCATCCTGCCTGGCGTGGCGGTCGACATCGTCGAGACCAGCCTGCTCGGTGTGCCTGAATTCGAGCAGCAGGCGAAAATCGACGGGTACCTGCGCGACGATCGGTTCCGCGGCTTTGATCTGGCCCAAAGCCCACTGTTTCGTGTGGCGATCTTCCGGCTCGGCGATGCGCACCATCGGTGGGTGTGGACCTTCCCGCACATTCTGCTGGACGGCGGCTCGTTTGCCAGGATCGTGCAGGATCTGTATGCCGCGTATGACGCCCGACGCGCCGGCCGTGTCGCCAGTCTTGCTCCGAGACCGGCATATGCGGACTTCATCACCTGGCTGACACCCGAACTCGAGAAGCGACGGGAAAGCGCGAAGGCATTCTTCGCCGACCGCCTGCGCGGTTTCGAGTCGCGAAACCTCATTCTCAACCGGTCGACTGTCGAACCCGCGCACGAACCGGCCGACCGGCAGCTGGTCGACGTGCCAACCGCGCTCACGGCGGCAACGACGGCGGCATTGCGGGCGATGGCCTCCGATGTCGGCGTGACCATGAACACACTGGTCCAGGCCGCCTGGAGCCTGATCGTATCCGATTTTTCCGGCGGTGACAGTGATGTGGTCATCGGGGTGGTGCGCCGCGGTCGCAGTGCGACGATTCCCAATGCCGACGAGGTGCTCGGCATGTTCATCAACACGCTCCCGCTGCGTGTCCACATCGATCCGGCGCAGCCGCTCACCGGGCTGCTGCAGGGCATCCGTGCCGATCAGGTTGCACTGCGAGCCTTTGAGCAGACCGCACTGCTCGATGTGCAATCCGTGGCGGATATCCCGAGGGGCGAGTCGCTGTTCGACTCCATCATCGTCTTCAACGACGTGGAGTTCAGCGCGCGCCTTCCGCAGGATGGCGCCTGGAGTCAGCGTCGATATGAGTGGATCGAACAGACGAACTATGCGCTGACGCTCTACGCGTACGATGGACCGGCCCTCGAGCTGAAGCTGAGCACCTACCCGGCCCTCATCGATCACAACATCGCCACCGCGATGATCGAGCGGCTCGCGTCGACGCTCGAGGCATTCGCCACGCAGCGTGACGCGACGGTGGGTGGTCTGGACCGCATTCCTGCCGCCGAACACGCGCAGCTGATTGGCTGGAACGCCACCCACACACCAGTGCCGGCAACGCTCGTCCATCAGTTCTTCGAGGAACAGGTGCGCCAACGGCCGGACGCGATTGCGCTGGTCCACCGCAGCGACGAGATCACCTACGCCGCGCTGAACGCCCGGGCGAACTTCGTTGCCGAACAGCTGCAGCAGCGAGGCGTCGGGCCTGATGTGCTGGTCGGGATCTACATGGAGCGCGGCATCGACCTGCTGGTCGCTCTGCTCGGCACCCTCAAGGCCGGCGGTGCGTACGTTCCACTCGACCCGGGCTATCCGGAAGCGCGCATCACCATGATGCTCGAGGACTGCATTCCGCGTGTGATCCTGACGCAGGAATCGCTGGCCGAGCGCCTCCCGCATCCCAGGCCGGAGACGCTCGCACTGGATGGTCCCGAGCTGCGAACCGGCGCCAGTGAGACAGCCGTTGTGTGCTCCGCCACGCCGTCGAGCCTCGCGTACATGATCTTCACCTCCGGCTCCACCGGCAGGCCGAAGGGTGTCATGATCGAGCACCGGAACGTCGCGAATTTCTTCGTCGGCATGGACGAACGCCTCGGCACCGCGCCCGGGGTCTGGCTCGCCGTGACCAGTATCTCGTTCGACATCTCCGTGCTCGAGTTGTTCTGGACGCTTGGCCGCGGCTTCAAGGTCGTGGTTCAGGATGAGTCGAGCAAGGCGTCGGTGAATCGACGCACGGCCTCACGCAACACGCAGCCACTCGAGTTCAGTCTCTTCTACTTTGCCGCCGATGCCGGCAAGTCCGGCACCGGGCGCTATCGACTCCTGCTCGACGGCGCGCGCTACGCCGACACCCACGGGTTCAAGGCCATCTGGACACCGGAGCGGCATTTTCACGCCTTCGGTGGATTGTATCCCAATCCGTCCGTCACCAGCGCTGCCATCGCTGCGATCACCACGAATGTGCAGATCCGCGCCGGCAGCGTGGTCCTGCCATTGCACGACCCGATTCGCGTGGCAGAAGAGTGGTCGGTTGTCGACAACCTCTCGAATGGCCGTGTCGGACTTTCCTTCGCATCCGGCTGGCATGCAAACGACTTCGCGCTCGCTCCACAGAATTACGAGACGCGGAAGGAGTTCATGTACAAGGGCATGGAAACGATCAAGCGGCTCTGGCGTGGCGAGTCTGTCTTGGTGAAGAATGGCAACGGCCAGGAGATTCAGGTGAGCATCCTGCCCCGCCCGGTACAGGCGGAGCCGCAGTTCTGGGTCTCGGCGGCGGGCAGCACGGCGACGTTTGAATCAGCCGGTGCAATGGGGGCCAACATGCTCACCAACATGCTCGGCCAAAGCGTGGCGGATCTGAAAGAGCGGATCGCCGCATACCGTGCGGCCCGCCAGAAGGCTGGACATGCGGGCAACGGTCACGTCACGCTGATGATGCACACCTTTGTCGGTGACGATCTCGACACGGTGAAGAGCGTCGTGCGCGGCCCGTTCATGAGCTACCTCCGTACCTCGACCGATCTCGTGAAGCAGGCGCGGTGGGAGTTCCCTGCCTTCGCGCGGAAGGGTGTCGAGGCACCACGCGCCGACCAGTCAGGCATGGACGACCTGTCGGCGGAAGACGAGAACGCACTGATGGCGATGGCGTTCGAACGGTACTTCAAGACGCACGGACTCTTCGGAACGCCGGAGAGCTGCGCCGAGATGATCGACACGCTGAAGGACATCGGCGTGGATGAGGTGGCCTGTCTGGTCGACTTCGGCGTTGACGAAGACACCGTGCTCGCGAGTCTGGAGGGCCTCAATCGACTGCGCGAACTCAGCAATGCGCCCGCTGCGGCTTCCACCGCCGACGACTTCCCGATCAGCGTGCAGCTGCAGAAGCACTCGGTGACCCATCTGCAGTGCACACCATCGCTGGCGCAGGTCCTGCTGCTCGATGCCGAGAACAGCGCCGCATTCGCTGGCTTGCACTGCCTGATGCTCGGCGGTGAGGCGTTGCCCGAGGTCCTCGCGGAACGATTCCTCGCGATGATGCCCGCGGGACGCCTGCTCAACATGTATGGCCCTACGGAAACGACGGTCTGGTCGACCACCTCGCAGATCCGCCGCGGTATACCGGTCAGCATCGGCAGCCCGATCGCCAACACGCAGGTCGTCCTGCTCGACCGTCTTGACCGACTCAGTCCTCCAGGAGCACTCGGCGAATTGTGCATCGGTGGCGCGGGAGTCGTGCGCGGCTACCACGAGCGCCCCGACCTCACCGCCGAGCGCTTCGTCACCCGCACGATCGATCGCACTGGAAATCCGACGCGGCTCTATCGCACCGGTGATCTGGCGCGCTGGCAGTCGAACGGCACGCTCACCTTCGCCGGACGACTCGATCATCAGCTGAAGATACGTGGGTATCGCATCGAACTTGGCGAAATCGAAAACGCACTGTTGATGCATCCTGACGTCGATCAGGCGGTCGTTGTGCCGCGAGAAGACACGACGGGTGACAAGCGCCTGATCGGCTACGTCTCGACCCGTCGTGACAGCCCGCGCGGCAACGCCGCCGAGCGCACCGAGTACTGGCGCGATATCTGGGGGCAGGCCTACACCGAAGGAAGCGCGGACGTCGAAGACGTCGCGTTCAACGTGGCCGGCTGGTCGTCGAGCGTCACCGGCGACAAGCTGCCAGACGCGGAGATGAAGGAATGGGTCGACCATACCGTCGGGCGCATTCGTGAACTGAAGCCGAAACGAATTCTGTCGATCGGTTGCGGCACCGGATTGCTGCTCTTCCGGCTTGCCCCCGATTGTGAGGCGTACACTGGCGTAGACTACGCGGCACCCGCACTTGCCAACATCCGTCGTGGACTCGAAGAGAAGTCGCTCACGAATGTCTCGCTCGTCGAGAGTCCGGCGCACGACCTCAGCGCGATTCCCGACGGCGGTTTTGATGTTGTCGTGATCAACTCCGTCATCCAGTACTTCCCCACCGCCGAGTATCTGCGGCAGTTGCTGCGACAGGCAATCTCGAAACTCGCACCTGGCGGGGCCCTCTTCATCGGTGACGTACGCAGCCTGGCCCTGCTGAATGCGTTCCATACCGCCGTCGTGCTCGCCCGCACCGAGTCTTCAGTCTCGCTCGAGGCCGTGGCGTCGGCCGTCGACAAGCGGCTGGCGCGAGAGAGCGAGATGGTGATCGATCCGCAGTTCTTCGAGGATTTCGCATCCGGAGAGCCCTCGGTGGATGGGATCAGCGTGGAGCTGAAGCACACCAAGGCCACCAACGAGATGTCGAGCTTCCGCTATGACGTCGTGCTGCGGAAGGCATCGCCAGCGCACATGGGAGTGCGGCCAACACCCCTCGGCCTGCGGGTGATCGATGCGTCTGGCCTGACGACGCTGTCCGCGGTGCGCGACGCAGTGCAGGCGGCGCCGTCGGGCATCCGCTTGACTGGACTGAAGAACGCCCGCGTCGTTCGCGAAGTACGCGCCGCCGAGCTGCTGCAGAAGCCATCGGGTGCCGCACACCGCACCTTCGCTGATATCCAGGCTACGCTTGCATCCGAATCCGGGCTCGATCCAGCCGATGTATACGCGCTCGGCGCACGCTTCGAGGTGAAGCTCAAGCCGACGGCGGGCTCGCCTGAACGCTTCGACGCGGTCTTTGCTCCTCGGGGCGATGGCTGGGACCAGCGACCAGTCATCAATCGCGAGCTTGTGGTGACACCTGTGTCGGATCGCGCCGTGATTCGCGAGCCGCGCTCGCAGAGTGCCGCGACGGAGCTGGCCGGTCAACTGACCGCCCGCCTCGCTGCGGCACTGCCGGATTACATGGTGCCCGCTGAAATCGTGGTGCTCGACACGATGCCATTGACACCGAACGGCAAGATCGATCGCAAGGCATTGCCGGCACCGGTCCTGTCGCACGGTACGGCAGTGCCCCGCATTGCCTTTGCCCCGCCGAGCAACGACCTCGAGCGAAAGATCTCGACCGTCTGGCAGGAGCTGCTTGGCCACGCGCAACTTGGCACCAGCGACAACTTCTTCGACCTCGGCGCGAACTCGCTGCTGATGATGCAGGCGAACAGCAGACTGCGCGCGGCACTCGGCGTGCCGCTTTCACTCGTGCAGATGTTCGAACACCCGACCATCGCCTCGTTGGCGAAGTATCTCGAGTCGGCGGCGCACGGTGACGAAGGCGGCGCGGCGACGGCCGCCGGTCAGGATCGGGCACAGGCACGGCGCGACGCACTCGCACAACGGCGTGCACCGCGGGCGTCCACGACCCGCTGAAGCAGCAACTATGACAACGGGGGCCTGACACTATCAATGTCAGGCCCCCGTCGTGCATCGCCGTCTCAGTCGCCGGCGACCGTCTCGAGGGCAGCGAGCGGTGCGCCGACTGTCGTGGCCGCAGCATCGGCGGCATCGAGCGCTGCCCGCAACCGTGACGCCAGGACACGCACGTTCGGCTCATCACACATGGTCGTGTGATTACCGGGGCAGACCTGCACCAC
>Ga0163155_10003464_pt1 | contig 16963 bp, 11 predicted proteins | sample OliLakLV19SP4G1_FD_148611 | JGI IMG/M metagenome (GOLD analysis project Ga0163155, IMG submission 148611) | Freshwater microbial mat bacterial communities from Lake Vanda, McMurdo Dry Valleys, Antarctica - Oligotrophic Lake LV.19.SP4.G1 | ecosystem: Environmental > Aquatic > Freshwater > Lake >... | reverse complement strand
GGGCCAATAATCTGGGTAATGCGCCCAACGTTTTTATTGTCTGTGGTGGCTACCATGCTTACGCCTATCTTTCAGATACGGGAAACGGGTTTTAACATTTAGCAATGCCATTTTTCAGATTACCACCGAACGCGATCGATCTACGGGTTATGGCGATCGCACTTCCATCTTTCCCCAAATGCGATCGGCTTGCGGAAGGCAGGTATATCGCACCTCCATCTGACCCAGAATGCGCTACTGTTGCCACCGGGCTACGCCAACGAGTTTATCTTATGCTATCTTATAAGTACATACATTTTGTATATACTACTATGACTATCTCGCCCAAACAACTTCAAGAATTAGAAAACATCCCAGAAAACGCCATTGATACGGCTGATATTCCCGAATTAGATGCAAGTTTCTGGGCAAAAGCCGAACTGGTAAAACCTATTACCAAAAAAGCCATTTCTTTAAGAGTTGATAGCGATATATTAGATTGGTTTAAAAGTCAAGGTAAAGGTTATCAATCTATGATGAATGCTGTGCTACGTTCGTATGTTGAACATCAGATCAAAACCAATCAATAATATGCGATATGACTACCAACTTACAACCAATATCGTCTAGCAATTATCTTTACGATCGCGATTACTGCTTGTGGCTAGAGGAAACAGCTAAGTTACTGCGCGATCGCAAACTAGAATCTCTTGATTTTGAGCATCTGATTGAAGAAATTGAGGACATGGGGAAAGAGAAACGGCGCGAACTGAAAAACAGACTGATAGTTTTACTTATGCACCTACTTAAGTACCAATATCAACCCGAAAAACGTTTTGCTAGTTGGGTGAATACTATTTGGGAACAATATTATCAAATAGAATCTTTATTGGAGGATAGCCCTAGCCTCAAACCTTACTATTTAGAAATATTTTCCGATTGCTATTCAAAAGCTGTTCGCGCCGCCAGCACTGAAACCAAATTATCTGCTAATGCTTTTCCAACTGATGCTCCTTTTCTGCCTGAAGATGTGATTAATCCTGATTTTATTGTAGTGTTGGTTAGTCAGGAGGAAGTTTAGTTGCCTGTGATAATGCACAGAAATTGGGTTTCGTGCCTCAAACCAACCTACTAGGGAGCGATCGCACTTAGCATCATGGGAGAATCTTTTTTACATAAGAATAGGCAAGTATTTTTTCATCTACACTCACCAAAGGAATATCATATATTCTTGCTGTTGAAACGATAATTCTATCGGCTGGATCTTTATGAAAATCTCCTGGTAGTGAGTAGCAATCAATGGCAATTTGAGGAGTGATTGACAGAAGAATTACTCCCTCTTGAGCTAAGGCAATATTAAACCATTCTTGAACCGGACAGGGAAGAATTAACTTATTTTGAGTAACAAGTCTGCTAATCTCTAGTAAACTTATTGAGCAAATACCTAAACCATGAGGTCTTTCCCTATTTATTGCCTCATGGTGGGGAAAAGTTAACTTTGAATCATTGTGATTCCACCAAACCCAAATATGAGTATCAAGAATAATCACAAATCATTTACCTCAACATCTTGATTCATTTCCCAATCATCGGTGGAAATAGCGGGTTCATTAGGATCTGCTAAATAAGAATATGGTTGCATTTCCCTAAGAGGATTAAGGGCAAATTTGCTTTGGCTTTCTGAAGTATAGGTTATTTCACCCAACTTTTCTGGGAGACTTTCTCTCAAAATGGCAGAAGCTAGTTCTTCAAAAGACATTTTTTTTAAAGCAGCTGCTTTAATTAGAGATTCTTGAATTTCTTGGCTGATGTAAATATTAGTACCAATCATTGTTAGATTTTTTTACTTTCTTTGGGTGGCGATCGGACTAGAGAATATTCTGCGAAATATCCTTAATTATAATCGGAGTTGGGAAAAGTGCGATATGCCTACGGCACGCTGCGCGATCGCATTTTATCCATTTCACCAAAAAGCGATCGCACTTCCATCCCCTGACCCATATCTTGCACCTTTCTCAGTCAGGCTTGAGAAACCGGGTTTCTTGAACACCCATCATAAAAGCGCGATCGCACCTAACATTTTTTACTGAGATCCCACAGAAACCGGGTTTCTAGCGCCATTGCATCATCCCCCCAAAAAAATAGCCGTGTTTTCCTCTGGGAAAAACACGGATTATGCTTTAATTGGTTTGACAGGTTTGTTGCAACTGTTAGCCTAACCCTTCTGTTATTGAATCAGTTCAGGTTATTAAGTTATGCTTTTACTGTCGCTTTTTGTTGCTGTTTGCGCTTGAGCATGGAACCTGCACCTAGAGTACCTAGCGCCAGTAAGCCAAAAGTGGAAGTAGGTTCCGGTACAGAGGTAGCAGGGGGTTGAGCATTTGGTGGGGTAGCGAAAATTACTTGCGTCAAACGAACAGTCTGACCTGCACCAATTTCACGAGTAAAGTAACTCAAACCAGCACTATCCCAAGTAACATTTCTGGTTGGGTCTACTGTGTAATCATAGCTAGTGCCAACCGATATTGGCCAGCTAACATAATCATATCGATCGGGACGAGTTGTTGGTAAGCCCGGTACGAACCCAGGATCGAAACCAAGACCCAGTAAAGGTTGATAGGTTGCGGCTCCAGGATCGACACTGACCCTAGCAAAGTCTTCAGCAGTTGGTGTATAAGAAAACTCATTGGTAGTTGCTGGTACAACAACAGCACCATGAGCTATCTCGATTTGGTTGTTTGGTCCGTCATCAAAACTTGGATCGTTTACTGTCCAGTCGTAAAGATTTCGCCATCCAATATTGATGTTGGAGTTGCCGTTATTGGTTAAATTAACAACGTGATAAATCGCGCTGGCGTTGTAATCTGCACCACCAACAACAAATAAGTCCTGGGTAATACCCAAGTTTTCAGGGGTTAAATTCCAAGCAGTCTGGAATCCATTAGGTGCGTAAGCGCTACTACCCTCAGAGCTAAGGTAATTATCGAGATTGGTCCCACTACCTGCGCCCCCGAAAGTGTAGGTTCTGTCGCCACCTGGATCAAATATTCGTAAAGAGGAAAAGTTTGTGCGGGTATTCGTACCCTCATACAAAAGATTGTTTCCCGCACCAGTCGGGTGACTAGGGCCTGTAACTGCATTCCAACTTCCGTATTGAGGGCCTCCTGATGGCGAACCAAATGCTGGAGTGCTTTGTACGTGGACTTCATAGATAGGGCTTGAAAACGAGGCAGCTTGTGCAGCAGTCCCAACCATACTTAGAGCGGCACTTGCAGCAATAGTCGCTGTGATAGTTTTGGTGATAAATTTCATTTTGATTTCTCCAAACAAATTAAAGTTGCCCGTATAAATACTTAGAAGTGCGATTCGTGAAACTTTCGTATCCATGAAACTACTTATCAATATCTGTAGGATTTATTTAGTTAAGTAATTCCCCCTCACCTGAAAACAATATGGCAGATCCATATAAGCACTGTCAGTACTTTGAGCCAATCTTCATCAAAAAAATATATCTAAAGATAGGTAAAAATATCGCTAACAGGACTTAAAACTCAGCAAAAACACTGATGTTCAGGGGCTTTCATCCGTCATAATACGTAAAAAGTTGTGCTAAGACTCGATGAACTTTGGCAAATAGGTATTGACAAATGCAAATTATGTGCATCCACACTTACGTGAATGTCACCTACAGGCGAATTTCCGGCAAGATACCGATCTACAAGCCGATGTTCTTTCGTCAGTGTCCGGAGGGATACGTAGGCTCTAGCATCTCGGTGGTACATAGAAGCTTAGCTTAGCAGCGATGTTTCATTCACCGAAGTAGGTGCAAAAGAAACCGGGTTTCTGGGCCAACGCGAAAGAAACCGGGTTTTTGGGCCAACAAAATCAGCGCAGAACGCACAAGCGCTGCGCTTCCAGCTTTGAAACGGAGGAAATACAGATAATAATCAAGAAAATATGGTGTAATTTCCAGCTATGATCGGCCTTGCCCAAACAATGAGGAAAAAGTTAGACCAGCCATCTAAAGGCAACATTCTTGTCGTTGACGATCGGCCCAATAACCTGCGGGTTTTATCCTCGATGCTCACAAAGCATGGGTATCAGGTTCGCAAAGCATTAAACGGGCAAATAGCTCTGACTGCGTGTCAAACAGTCTTGCCAGATTTAATTTTACTCGACATTATGATGCCCAATATGGATGGTTATGAAGTTTGTCAACGGCTGAAAGCAAATGAGAAAACACGAGAAGTGCCGGTAATTTTTATCAGCGCTCTCGATGATGCGTTGGACAAAGTAAAAGCTTTTAGCATTGGTGGCGTAGACTATATAACCAAGCCATTTCAAATTGAAGAAGTTTTGGCTCGCGTTACTAATCAACTAACTATCCAACAGCAGCATCGCCAACTCACCGAGCAAAATGCAAAGTTGCAAAAATTGAACGAAGAACTAGCCCGTTCCAATGCCGAATTAGAACAATTCGCCTACATCGCCTCCCACGATTTACAATCACCCCTACAGGCGATCGTAGGCTACGCTCGTATTTTAGGCTGGAAATACGAAAACAATCTCGATGACGAGGCTAAGCGATACATCGATCGAATTATAAATGCCGGATGGCGAATGACGCAACTAATCGAGGAATTGCTAGCCTATTCGAGGGTAGGAACGCGCACTGAAGAGTTTAATCCAACTGACTGCAAAACTGTGTTAGAAGAAGCGCAGGGTAATTTGCGCGAGGAGATTTCCTCAAGTGGTGCAAGCATTACCCATTCGGATCTGCCAACAATCAGGGCCGATCGCACTCAACTGATGCGCCTATTCCAAAACTTGATTAGCAATGCCATTAAGTTTCGCCGTCCCGAAATTCCGCCCTCGATCGAAATTACGGCACAACCAAAGAACGACGATGAATGGCTTATAGCAGTTCGCGACAATGGCATAGGAATAGAACCCGAAAACTTTGAGCGCATTTTTGAAATTTTTCAACGTCTGCACTCCTATAATGACTACCCCGGTACTGGTATCGGTATGAGCATCTGCAAGAAGATTGTTGAACGCCACGGAGGTCGCATCTGGGTAGAATCTCAGATCGGAGTGGGAACAATTTTTTACTTCACAATTCCGAATCTTTGATGCTAGTATTTTTTAGTTATGTTATAAAAAAGTAAAGTCAAACGGCACTCAAATAGAGCCGAATTTAAAAATGGAAATACTTTTAGAACTGGATCTTTTCTTTATGCAACAGGGCAAAGTTTACCAAACACTACGAAAACTAGCACAAGCGCTTGAATCGGCTGGAATTGATTACTGTATTATTGGTGGAATGGCTTTAGTTATACACGGTTACGTTCGCGCAACTCAAGATGTAGATATACTGCTCAGCTCGTCAGGACTCGAAGCATTTTGTCGTTTTCTAGTAGGCAGAGGATTTGTTCCTTCTTTTCCAGGTGCAAGTCGGAGTTTTCGAGATACAGTCACCAACGTAACTGTAGAAATTTTAATAACAGGCGAATTTCCAGGAGATGGCAAACCAAAGTCTGTTTCTTTTCCCAATCCGGCTACAGTCACTGTAGATAGGGAGGGCATAAAAGTAATTGCCCTAAATAAATTGATTGAACTCAAATTAGCATCTGGAATGTCTGCCCCTGACAGATTAAAAGACTTGGCAGATGTCCTTGAATTGATTCGAGAATTGCAACTGCCTGCTAATCTTACAGAAGAACTTGACGAATCAGTTCAAGCAAAATACAACGAACTCTGGACAGCAGTAGAACAAGCCAAAGGGTATAGCTAGGGTAGGGTTTACCGATATTAATACTGGGGATCTGCTGCGAGCAAGTCTACTACCAATTTGTTATCCAATGGTTTTGAGAACAAGTATCCCTGACCGAAGCCACAGTTTAGCGTTCTGAGTTTGGCTAGCTGTTGGGGGGTTTCGACGCCTTCTGCGATCGCACTCATACCCAGCGTATGAGCAATGCTGATAATAGCCGGAACAAGCCCTAAACTTTCAGGATTATTATCTATAGGGTTAATGAAAGAGCGGTCAATTTTTAGAGTATCAACAGGCAGACGATTTAAATAACTCAGAGAGGAATAACCCGTTCCGAAATCATCAATACTCAACTGAATTTGACGGTTTCTAAGTTGCTGGAGAATCGCCGTAACAGAGCCATCTTTATCCATTATTGCACTTTCAGTGATTTCCAGTTTTAAACTTTGGGGACTTAGTTGAGTTTCGTGGAGAATTTGGTCGATATGAGCGATCAAGTTGGGTTGTGAGAATTCCGGTACAGAAAGATTGACGCTCATAGTTAGATGGTCTTGAGCGAGTTTTTGTTCTTGCCAAATGCGTAGCTGCTGGCAAGCTGACCGCATTACCCAAGTGCCAATATAAGTAATCAAACCCGTTTCTTCCGCCACAGGAATGAAGTCCCCTGGAGAAACAAAACCGCGAGTAGGATGCTGCCAGCGCACTAGGGCTTCAAACCCAGTAATTTTGCCCGTGGCAAGTGCTACGATCGGCTGATAATACACGACAAACTCTTGCCGTTCGATCGCCCTGCGAAGGTCAGTTTCTAGCTGGAGAAGCTGAAGAGCTTCCTGGTGCATGGTGGGGTCAAAAACGTGATACCGGGCTTTCCCCGATGCCTTAGCGCGATACATTGCCGTATCGGCGTCCCGCAGTAAATGTTCTGGCTGGTTATAGCTAATATTTCCCAGCACAATGCCAATACTAGCAGTCATAAATACCTCGCGTTGATCCAAGTAGAAAGGGCGAGATAGTTCCCCAAGCATTCGTTCTGCGATCGCGGTAACGCTGCTGGGATCTTTGAGATCTTCTACAAGAAGAGTGAACTCATCGCCACCTAACCTCGCGAAGGTATCAACTGGTTTGAGGGATGCTTGCAATCGAGTAGCGATCGCAGTCAGCAATTCGTCTCCTACTAAATGACCCAGAGAATCATTGACGATTTTAAAGCGATCGCAATCTAGAAACAGAACGGCAAACTGATAAATCGACTGTTCCTTAGCACGCTTAATAGCCTGTTTCAAACGCTCCATAAACAAAGCCCGGTTGGGCAAACCAGTCAGAGAGTCGTGGAGCGCCATATGCAAAAGTTGCTTTTCGAGCAGCTTGCGTTCGGCAATTTCCCGCTGAAGTTCTTGATTTGCTAATTCTAGTTCAAAAGAGCGATCTTTTAACTGATTGGTGCGCTCTTTAACCTTAAATTCAAGTTCGGCATTCAGTTGGCGAATTTTTCCTTCTGCTGTCTTTAGAGCCAGTTGATTTTTAACGCGGATTAAAACTTCTTCAAACTGAAACGGCTTGGTGATGTAGTCTACACCCCCAACACTAAAAGCTTTTACCTTGTCTAACACCTCATCTAGAGCGCTCAAGAAAATCACCGGAATTTCGTTAGTTTGCGGATCGGCTTTAAGTATTTGGCAAACCTCGTAGCCATTCATCTGCGGCATCATGATGTCGAGCAAAACCAAGTCCGGTGCTTTTGCCCTCGCTGCCTTCAATGCCGTCTGCCCGTTCGTTACGCAGCGAACTTTATAGCCGTGAGCGGTCAACAGTTCGGATAAGAGGTGTAGATTCTCCGGGGTGTCGTCAACAAGTAGAATATTGCCTTTTGGTGTAGATGTTCGATCGTTAATCATTTTCTAATATACCTTTTCCTTGATAAAGTCATCATATGGGTAGCTATTTATTTGATGATTTGTTCGGTTAGATCGGTAATTTTTTCAAATTTAAACCTATTAACCAAATCCATCAAAACCTTAGAAAGTATAGCATTTGAATTTGTAATTTGCTCGGCTAGGCTGAAAATCAACTCGCCATCTGCCTCGATCGCGGCTTGATGTAAAGCTGCGACCCACTCAGCAGACATATCTTGGAAGGATGAAACATCGAGGATATAGGACGAACTTCCTGAAGGGTAGGATGGATCTACTTTTGAATCTTCTGCTTTCTGTTTTTTGCCTGACAATAACTCTTCATATATATACTTTAGCCCTAGATATTGAGCTATCTTTTCAAAAATGATCTCCTCTCGGAAAGGCTTGCGGATAAAGTCATCGCAACCAGCTGATAAAACAAAGCTTCGTTGCTCTTCAAAGGCACCAGTAGTTAGGGCGACAATCGGTGTCGCCTGACCGTTCAATTGCTCTTTGATATATTTTGTGGCTTCATATCCGTCCATACTCGGCATCAGCATATCCATAAAAATCAAGTGAGGTTGCCAGCTTGACCACAGGGCAATTGCTTCATGACCGTTGGCGGCTTCGCGCACGAAGAAGCCAACCGACGCCAGCAGTTTGACCAACAGGATGCGGCTGACTTTGACATCTTCAACCACCAATATACGATATTCAGGTTGGTTGGGCGCTAAACCAATTACCTTGCGGGTTTCCTGAATCGCCTCAACTTCGTGGGATTGAGCTAAACGGCTCTGGATATTAAATGCAAATTTTGTTCCTATACCCACTGTACTGCTAACGGTGATATCTCCTCCCATGAGTTGCACGAATTTTTTGCTGATGGCTAAACCTAATCCGGTTCCTTGCTGAGATTTTCGACCAGTTTCTGTTTGTCCGAAGACTTGAAATAACTGGTTTATCTCGTCTGGCGCAATGCCTTGGCCAGTATCTTCTATTTCAAACTCGATTGTGACTTGTTCGTTGTCAGATATTTGTTGTTTAGAGCTATTTACCGCTGCCGAGGCGCGAAGTGTTACACTACCTGCTTCGGTAAATTTGATCGCATTTCCCAACAGGTTAATTAAAACTTGGCGCAATTTACTTTCGTCGGTTCGCACATATTGAGGAAGATTTGGGGCATATTCAATGCGGATTTTTAAGTCTTTTTCTGAAGCTTTTAATTGCAACATTTCCGACAGGCTGCTGAGCAGGCGAATTAAGTCAAAGCTTTTTTCATTTAAGGTTGTCCTGCCAGCTTCTATTTTGGACATTTCTAAAATGTCGTTAATTAATGAGAGCAAATGCTCGCCACTGCGATTGATAATTCTCAGATGTTCCTGCTGCTCTGGGTTGAGGGATGAATCGCGGTTCATTATTTGCGTAAAGCCTAGAATAGCATTCAGTGGCGTCCGCAATTCGTGGCTCATATTGGCGAGGAATTCGGTCTTGGCGCGATTCGCTGCATCGGCTGCTTCTTTGGCTTTTTGCAGTGTCTCTTCTGCCTGCTTGCGCTCTGTGATGTTTAGTCCTGCTCCACGGAAACCGACAACATTACCGTTACAGTCCAACAATGGAATGCCACTTATTTCTTCCCAAATAATTTTGCCTCTGGGGGTGATATGACGGTGTTCGACTTTAAAGGTGCTTTTGGTTGTAGCAGCGTCGCGCAATATCTGTTCAACTTTTTCGAGATCCTCTTGAGGCATGAATTCCAGGGGCGCACGTCCGATTAATTGTTGGGCTGTATATCTTTTAATCGATTTAACTCGATCGGTAACGAAGGTGTAGATGGCGTTGATATCCATTTCCCATAGATATTCTCCCACTGCTTCGGACACATCGCGAAAACGCTGTTCGCTTTGCCGCAGTTTTTCTTCTGCCTGTTTGCGATCGGCAATTTCAGTTTTGGCTTGTTCAAAGAGGGTGCATTGCTGGATGGCGATCGCTAGTTGCACGCATAACTGTTTGAGAGATTCTACCTCTGATGAGTGCCACTCCCTTTCACCTCGACAGTTGTGGGCAATTAGCAGTCCCCATAACCGATTGTGGTTAAAGGATTTGGAGTTTTTGATTGTTTCTTCTGCTTGCAAGATCGGTACTACTAGGTTAGCTTTCACCTCAAATGTACGGAGCAGATCTAAGTGGCACGGATCGAGCTCGGTGTTGTGAATATCTGCGATCGCTCCGATGCGACCTTGCTGATATAGGGGGACATAGGTGTTGATAAAGCAAATGTCTTTAATCTCAGTTGCCAAAGTAGATGTCCACCCCTCGCCTACCGACTCGACAACTACAACTCCACTCCAGTCAGGATTAAAGCGATAAATAATTGTCCGGTCAGTTGACAAAAACTCTCGCACTTCCCGCACAGCCGTTGTTAAGACTTCCTCCAGATTGAGAGAGGAACGAATGCGTTCCAGAATTGCCCCTACTAGCTGCGATCGCTTTAATTGCTGCCGCAAGGCCATTTCTGCCTCCCGACGCACCCGAATTTCTTGTTGCAGCAGTGCATTTTGCTCTGCAAGCTGTTTTTGCAGCTTCTGCAAGCGGAATTGATTTTCGACGCGAGCCAAAACCTCTTCAACTTGAAACGGTTTTGTGATATAGTCTACTCCGCCAATGGCAAAAGCTTTCACTTTATCTAGCGCTTCATGCAAAGCACTAATAAAAATAAGGGGTATATCGCGAGTTCGTTCATCTGCTTTTAGCCGCTTGCAGACTTCATAGCCATCCATTTCAGGCATCATAATATCTAGCAAAATCAGGTCTGGCGGACACAATCGGATTGTGGACAGAGCCATCGTCCCTTTGGGTACGCATCGCACTCTATACCCTCGATCGGTTAGTATATTTGATAGCAGACGCAAATTATGCAGGGTATCATCAACAATTAGAATATTGTAATTCTTTGACTCGTCTGTCAGGCTGTTCATCTTAACCAAGTGATAATTTACACTGAACTTTTCAGAAATTATATTTTCAATTTAATTATAGCAGTCAACCATTCGGCTATGTCCATCAAATCTCTCAATCGCTTAGTTGCCAAAATTTCGGGAAAAGTCCCCCTCCGCACCGTCCTGATTGTCCCTTTTATAACGATTTCCCGCAAACCCACTCCCTTTAGGGGTGGGATACAGCGCGGCCAGCACCTTAAGGTACTATCAAGATTTTAAGCTGAAAACCCTGGCATTTTTATGGAATTAGTGTTACCATAAATCTATGATTTACAGGTTGAAAAATCATGTTCGTTTACGAGTTTAAATGCCTTGGGACTCCCAAACAATACCAAGCGGTAGATGAAGCTATCCGCACCTCTCAATTCATCCGAAATAAGTGCTTAAGGTACTGGATGGATAATCGTATGGTTAATGGGTATGACTTAAATAAATACACTGCTAGGTTAGCCAAAGAGTTTCCTTTTGCAGCACTACGCCTTAAAGTTTGGCAAAGTAGCTTTCGCTGTTTCACCTCATTACACATCCCAAGAATGTTCAAATTGTGGTGCAATAGTTAAAAAAACCCTGTCAATTCGCACCCATATCTGTAAGTGTGGATGTGTTTTAGACCGGGATGAAAATGCGGCAATTAACATTTTGATGAAAGGCTTAAGGTTGATGGGATATATTTTAAATACGGTAGGGCATACCGAAATTAACGCTTGTGGAGAGAAGACCCTCTACTTAGATTTGGAAACATTTCTTAAGCAAGGTCACTCGTTGAAGCAAGAATCCCACCTCTGACGGGGTGGGAGTGTCAAGCTAGCTTAGCCATGCCTTGTCTTTTACTGGGCGACTCCGAATTTATCCATGCAGTGGAAGATGTTAAAACTGCACAATTAGATCCTCAATACATAAAAATCCTGGCAGATTTTCACGTCACAGATCTTTTGACTTTGCCTATCTTTCAAATTGGGGATTGGAAAATGGAAGAGAACGAGCAAGAAAAGTCAAAAGTCAAAGAGCAAATACCGCTGTCAATAATTCTGTGCGATATCGACTTTTTCAAACTTTATAACGACAGCTACGGTCATCCCGCTGGCGATAGTTGCTTACAACAAATTGCCCAAGTTATAGTATCTGCTGGCAAGCGACCAGCAGATTTAATCGCTCGTTACGGCGGCGAAGAATTTGCTATTATTCTACCCAATACAGATCCTGCCGGTGCCCTGATTGTAGCTCAAGAAATCCGTGCCAAAGTAGAAATGCTCAAGTTCCCCCATATGAAATCTCCCGTCAGTCAATACGTCACCATCAGCGTCGGTGTTGCTAGTATCCAGTTTTCCGGCACAACCTGGGAACGTTACTCGCCAAAATCACCCTATACCTTAATTCAGGAGGCCGATCGAGCGCTCTATCACGCCAAAGCAAAAGGAAGAAATCGCATTTGCCAGAGCTTCTACGACCCCCAGTCGTCGCCGATCGCCTGTTCGTAAAAGTGCCCCAGCATAAATATCAGTAGGTGACTTTAAGAAATCTTTATAATTTCCTCGAAAAAAAGTTTAAGTTAAGTGTTTTTTAATTATCTGACATAAGAAAACTTGATTAAATTACCTGTTTAGCATAAAATATCTGACTATAGTTATATTATTTTCCGAGAATGAGGAAGCTAAAATGGGAGCAAAATAACAGAAGAGAAGTATCGAGTCTGTGTCTAAATTGGCAGAGAGCCTGTCCGAAAAGTTTTGTCATGGAGGAGAAACGGGGTTTCTTTGGTTGCTGCTTACAACGATCGCGAGCGACGACTTCTTGTGGGATGGGGGTCTCGCCCGTCCTACCTAAGTGCCTTCTTACTTACGCATAAAAACATTATTTATAATAGCAAAATGAACTCAGTTATTCAACCCCCTCTGACAAGTAGCGGCTTTAGAATTCTCCTAGTTGAAGATAATGCTGACGAGGCAGAACTAATTGAAGAATTGCTGTCAGCAACTAGGGAAAACAGAAGTATTTCATTAAGCTGTGTGGATCGCCTGAGCGATGCGCGAGAGCTTTTGAAGTCTGAAAAATTTGATGTCATTTTGCTAGATTTGTCTCTTCCCGACAGCCAAGGATTTGAGACGTTTGCCAAGATAAAACAGTTAGGTCAAAACATTCCCATTGTCGTGCTAACAGCCCACGCGGATGAAGAATTAGCCCTTCAGACAATCGCGGCTGGCGCACAGGATTACCTAGTAAAAAGAACAATCGATAGCGAACTTTTGATTCGTTCCCTGCGTTATGCGATCGAACGCCAGCACAATCAAGAAGCTTTGCAGCAAAGCGAAGACAAATATCGCTCCGTAGTAAATAACGTCAAAGAAGTTATTTTTCAAACCGATGCAGAAGGCAATTGGACATTTCTCAATTCGGCTTGGTATGAAATCACGGGATTTCCTTGTTCAGAAAGTTTAGGAACTCCCTTTTTAAATTACATTCATCCCGCCGATCGCCAACATCATCAAAACCAGTTTCGCTGCCTGCTTAAAAGTCAAAAACACGACTGCCGTTATGAAATTCGCCTGTGTACTAAATCGGGAGGATTTCGCTGGATTGAAGTACACCCACATTTAACCAAAACCCCTGACGGCAGGATTTCTGCTACGGCGGGAATGCTCAATGATATCACAGAACAAAAGCTAGCAATTATTACTGTGCGTCAAAGCGAAGCCCGCTTGCGCGAGTACTTCGAGAATTCCCTAGTTGGTATAGCCATTTATGCACCTCCTTTTTCTCAGGGTACGCCGGAGAACGAAGGCTGGATTGAAGTTAACGATGCTTTGTGCAACTTGCTGGGATATTCCAGAGCAGAAATCTGTCAAAAGAATTGGATTGAATGGACTCATCCCCATGACAGAGATGCTGATTTAAACCACTTAGCCCAAATCTTAGGCGGGGCGTGCGATCGCTACGTGATAGACAAACGCTTGCTACGCAAAGACGGTGTAGTCGTTTACACCAGACTCTCTACAAGCTGCATCCGCCGAGAGGATGGTACGATCGACCACCTCATAGCAGTATTTTTAGACATTAGCGATCGCTACCGCTACGAGGTGCAGCTGAAAGCCTCCGAAGAGTTTTTAAACCACACTCTGAATGCGATCGCAGATCCAATTTTTGTCAAAGACTCTCACCGTCATTTTATCATCTTAAACGATGCCTGCTGTCAGTTTATCGGCCAATCCCGCGAAGAGCTACTTGGCAAAACAGACTATGACTTTTTCCCTAAAGAAGAAGCCGATGTTTTTAGAGAAAAAGACGAACAGGTATTTACTTCAGGTCAAGAAAACGAAAATGAAGAAACCCTGACTGACAGTGCTGGCAAAATTAACATCATCTCCACCAAAAAAACCGTATTTGAGAATGCAGATGGCAGTAAAATCTTAGTTGGCACAATCAGAGATGTCACAAACTACAAGCGCCTCCTCATAGAGCTACAAGAACTCTCTTCCCTCCATCAAGCGATTTTCAACAGCGCTAATTACGCCATTATTTGCACAGAAATAGATGGCACTATCCATACATTCAATGCAGCAGCAGAGCGAATGTTGGGATACACGGCGTCTGAGGTAGTCGGCAAAACAACCCCCGCCATCATCCACGATCCAGAAGAAGTCGCGCAACGCGCCAAAGAATTATCCCAAGAACTCGGAATTTCCATAGAGCCCTCTTTTGAAGTATTTGTTGCCAAAGCACGGCGGGGAGGGGCAGATGAACGGGAATGGACTTATATCCGCAAAGATGGTTCCCGCTTTCCCGTCTTGCTGTCGGTGACCGCATTGCGGGACGGCTCTGGAAATATCACTGGCTTTGTGGGAATTGCTAGCGACATCACCCAACGCAAACAGGCAGAAATTGCCCTCAAAATCAGCGAACAAAGGTTCCAAAGGTTGGCAGCCAACGTGCCGGGAATGATTTATCAATTCCGACTCTCAACCGATAAAAAAATTACTTTCCCTTATGTCTCTTCCGGTTGCCGCGAACTTTTTGAATTGGAACCAGAAGCGATCGTCCAAAATTTTGCGGCCCCTTTTGCTGGGGTTCATCAAGATGACCGCGATGGCTTATATGAATCCATTGCGGTTTCAGCAGCAACCCTACAACCGTGGCGATATGAATGGCGGAGCATAACGCCATCCGGTCAGATGAAGTGGTTGAAAGGGGCATCAAGACCGGAAAAACAAGCTAACGGCGATATTATTTGGGACGGGCTGGTTTTGGATATCACCGAATTAAAACAGACAGAAGAACAACTGCGTCAAAGCGAAGCCACACAAAAAGCGCTGTTGAACGCCATCCCCGACATGATGTTTCGCTGCAAGTCTGATGGCACTTTTGTAGACTTCAAACCTGCCAAAGACATCAAAACATTAGTGCCGCCCAGCGAATTTATAGGGGAAAAAGTGCAGTCGGTTTTGCCGCCCGAACTAGCTGAAAATGTACTGCACGCCTACGATCGGTCTATCAAAACAGGCCAGACCCAAATCATAGAATATCAACTACCTATCGATGAGCAACTGCACTATTACGAAACTCGGATCGTTAGCGGCGGGTCAGATGAAATTATCGCGATCGTGCGCGACATCACCCAGAGAAAGCGAGCAGCGCAGGAATTAGCCGAACGAGCTAGGCAGTCCGCTTTGAGGTCTGATATTGGCTTCGCTCTCACTCAGGAGGGAGACTTACCCGTCATGCTGCAACGCTGTTGCAGGGCGTTAGTAGAACACTTAGATGTCACCTTTGCCAGGATTTGGACGCTCAACCCGGATGAAAATATGCTTTATTTGCAGGCTTCTGCCGGGATGTACACCCACATCAACGGCCCTCACGCTCGCGTCCCAGTGGGCAGCTTCAAGATCGGTTGGATTGCCGATAAACGCCAACCGCACCTGACGAACGACTTGCAAAACGACCAGAGCATCAGCAACCCGGAGTGGGCGCGGCGAGAAGGAATAGTGGCTTTTGCTGGCTATCCCCTGATTGTAGAAGACCAACTGGTAGGCGTAATGGCAATATTCGCCCGTTATCCCCTCAGCCAAAATATACTGGATGCTCTGGGGTCGGTTGCCGATCAGGTGGCGTTGGGGATAGAGCGCAAAAAAGCATCAGAATCTTTGCTAGTGAGCGAAGAACGCTTGCAACTGGCCCTAGAAGGCAGCGCTTTGGGACTGTGGGATTGGCATATCAGCACTGGAGTTACCTATTTCAACCCGCAGTGGAAAAGAATGCTGGGGTATGAGATAGAAGAAATAGAAAATAATTACCAATCCTTCGAGCGATTGCTACATCCCGAAGACCTGTCCAAGATGCTGGACATCAACAGCGACTATCTTCGAGGTGCGATTCCCGTCTACAAAGTGGAATTTCGGATGCTCTCGAAAGATGGCTCCTGGAAGTGGATTCTCTCCCACGGCAAAGTGACCCAACGGGATGAAAACGGCAACCCTCTGCGGATGACAGGAACAACAAGCGATATTAGCGATCGCAAACAGGCCGAAGCCGCCCTAATCCGGGTCAAGGCAGCTGTGGAAAGCACCAGCGATGCCATTGGAATGGCAGAGTTGGACGGTAGTGCGATCTATCACAATCAGGCGTTTATTCAGCGCTATGGCTACACTCCCGACGAACTGAACGCCCTGGGGGGGCCACCGGCTATGTACGTCTCGGCTGAAATAGCCAAAGAACTGTTTCAAGCCATTCAAAGCGGGCTTTCTTGGACTGGCGAGGTCGAACTAAAAACCAAGAGTAACCAAATTGTCACGACTTGGCTGCGTGCTGACTGCATCCTAGACAATGCTGGCAACCGAATTGGGCTGATTGCGTTCATCACCGACATTACAGAACGCAAGCAAGCCGAATGTTCTTTGCGAGAATCCGAACAGCGGATTGCGGAACTATTTATGCGGGAACGACTGGTTTCCACGATCGCCCAGCGAGTTCGTTCCTCTCTTAGCCTGACTGTGACACTCAGCACCGCTACAGAAGAAGTGCGGCAATTGCTGTTTACCGATCGCGTAGTTATTTACCGCTTTGCACCGGATGGTACCGGAAATGTAGTTGTTGAATCGGTTGGCGAACCTTGGATGTCGCTTTTGGGAATGGATATTCAAGATCCATGCTTTACAGAGCGTTATATTTCTCTATATCAGCAAGGTCGAATCCGCGCAATTGGAGATATTTATAATGGTGATTTGGAGCCCTGTCACGTTAATTTACTCGCACAGTTTCAGATTAGAGCTAACTTAGTAGTTCCCATTATCATAGAAGACGGGGGAATCAAGAGCGGGGGAGCGGGGGAACGG
>Ga0163155_10003461_pt1 | contig 16966 bp, 11 predicted proteins | sample OliLakLV19SP4G1_FD_148611 | JGI IMG/M metagenome (GOLD analysis project Ga0163155, IMG submission 148611) | Freshwater microbial mat bacterial communities from Lake Vanda, McMurdo Dry Valleys, Antarctica - Oligotrophic Lake LV.19.SP4.G1 | ecosystem: Environmental > Aquatic > Freshwater > Lake >... | reverse complement strand
CCATCACCCGCTCGCTCCACCGTGTCTGAATCCATCGAGGAGCGGCGGCGTTCCGCCGACTCGGGCCGCCCCACTTTTCTCGGCGGGTGCACCGATCTCTGGAAGATGTAGACATCGATCACATCGCTGCGGATTCGAGGACCACCCGCGGGTGTGAGGCGATGACCGGCGGAGTTGGTGTCGGGTGTGGTCATGGGTGAACGGGTGCAAACTTCGTGGCGGCGGGTCGATCGCCCGAATGTGCGTTGGTCGATGGTGTTCGGGATTCGAGGTTCAGAATGATCTCGGACTTGGTGAGTGTCTCATCCCACTCATCGGATGGATCCGAATCGGCAACGATCCCTGCGCCGGCAGAATAGGTCCACCGACCCTGCTTGATGGTGTCGATCCGATCGTGATTTTCGGAGGGACGACCAGCGACCAGCACGGTCCGGATGGCCACATTGAAGCAGGCGTGCCCACCGTCGGACACATAGCCGATGCTTCCGGTGTAGGGGCCGCGAGGGTGAGCGGGCGATTCGAGTTGATCGATGATCTGCATGGCCCGGACCTTCGGCGCGCCGGTGATGGACCCTGCGGGGAATGTGGCGCGAAGCAAATCGGCAACTTCGAGCGAATCGCGCAATCGACCTTCGATGGTTGCGACTCCGTGCAGCACACCACCACTTCCCGGGCCGATCGAGGCGCGGGCATGACGCTCGAACGCGCGTGCCTGAACGACACGGATGGATCCAAACTCGCAGACGCGACCGAGATCGTTGCGCATCAGGTCCACAATCATGGCCAGTTCGGCCGCGTCCTTCTCGCTTGCGCCCAGGGCGTGGTCGGGAAGATCGGCACTGCGCGTGCCCTTGATCGGGCGCGTGACAACCCGCCGCGTGTGGGCATCATGGTCGATGAAGAGTTCCGGGCTCATGGAAACAAGCGCGGCACGCGCCTCGGGCCGCGGCACATCTTCAACATAGGCCCCGTACCACGGACGCGCCTGCGCCATCAAGTCCGCAAAGAGTTCGCGAGATGAGCCGCGGAAGTGGCCGCGAAGGGTGTGCGAGAGGTTGACCTGAAAGACATCGCCCGCATGAACAAACTCGACGGCCCGCACAACGGCCTGCACGAATCGGCGACGATCATCGGCCGAAAGCCCATCGGGAGAGTTGAGAGTAAATCCCGGTGAGGCCCTGTCGGGTTGATCAACAATCGGCGGAAGCGGCGCGGCCTTTGAACCGACCCGCCACCACTGCCCGGTCTGACCGTCGTGAACATACGCGCTCGGGCACCGCCACCAGAGCATCGAGGGCCAATCACTCTGTGCGTGATGAGAGTTCGCAAAGTCGTGGGCTGTCGGTTCAACGATCCGACCCAACTCATAGGAGAGCGAACCGATCCACCCACCGAGAAAGGGAGGGACATCGGTTGCGGGAGGTGGAGACGCCATCGTGGTCGAGCGGCAAGCCGCGGCAATTGTTGTGAAGGGGTCGCCGGCCGGATCGACGGTGGGGCGGAAGTCTTCAGATCCGCACCAGGACGGTTGAGCGTTGCCAGACTGGTGACGAAGCGCGCCTGTTGGTTGCGCAATAATGGTCCATCGCGACCACGAAGGGTCGGCAAGACCATCCGGACGCCCTGACCAAAGAACCGCCAAGAGTCGATCAGCGGGCCATCCGCGCACGATCGCGGCGGGTTCGGCCCGTAGTTGCAGAGGCTCGGCAAGAGCCTCGTGCGGGTGGTCAATTGGTCGGATTGGCACGCAGAATGGTACCAGTGGGCCGCTCACGACTGTAAACTAAGCACGAAAGCCGTAGCAAGTTCATGGCGAACGGGTCGTTTTTGGGTATCGAGTGATCTATCATGCCCGTCCTTTGTGGTCCGCGGAATACCCCGAAAGCGGGTGGATCATCAGAGGCGGCAACGAACAGCCTTTCCAAACGCAAACCTGACAATCGGCCGCGAGTTGACGGCCATCAGCGTGAGTGTCTGGGCAAGTTGAGGTACCACAGATGGCCAGCGGAGTGAAGTCGGCTCGTTCAAGCAACACCACCAGCGGAAGCAAGAAAGCCGCGTCGGCAAACGGGTCCGCGCACCGTACCGCCAACAGCACGAACGGCACGGTCAACGGATATGCCGATGCGATCAAGCCCAAGGGTGGGAAGATGGTGTATTACTTCGGCAAATCGCGCACCGAGGGCGGGCCGAAGCTGAAGCTCTTGCTGGGCGGCAAGGGTGCGAACCTTGCCGACATGACCAGCATCGGCCTTCCGGTGCCACCCGGCTTCACCATCACCACCGACACGTGCGCCGCCTATTACAAGGCGGGCAAGCGCCTGCCGCACGGCCTGATGAACGAGGCTCAGAAGAACATTGCTCAGCTTGAGAAGGACACGGGCAAGAAGTTCGGGGATGCGGCCAACCCGCTGCTGGTGAGCGTGCGTTCGGGCGCGGCCGTTTCGATGCCCGGCATGATGGATACGATCCTGAACCTCGGCCTGACCGATGCCGCGGCCGAGGGGCTGGCGGTGGCGACGGGTTCACGCCGGTTTGCCTTTGATGCTTACCGCCGCCTGATCAATATGTTCGGCGATGTGGTGATGGGCGTGGATCACGAGCATTTCGAGACGGAGTTTGACAAGGTCAAGCTCAAGCACGGTGCGAAGCTCGATACCGATGTTCCGACGGAGGGCATTGTTGAGCTTTGTGAGGCGTACAAGTCGGTCTACCGGCGCTACGTCGGCGAGGACTTCCCCCAGAACCCATTCAAGCAGCTGGAACTGGCGATCGAGGCCGTGTTCAAGAGCTGGCACAGCGAGCGGGCGATCGTGTACCGCCGCATCAACGCCATCAGCGGGCTGAATGGCACCGCCGTGACCGTGCAGAGCATGGTCTTTGGCAACATGGGCGACGACTCGGGCACGGGTGTGGCCTTTACACGCAACCCCAGCACCGGCGACAACATCTTCTACGGTGAGTTCCTGATCAACGCTCAGGGCGAGGATGTGGTTGCGGGAATCCGCACACCCAAGCCAGTGACCGAGATGAGCAAGTGGAACAAGAAGGTCTACGACCAACTCATCCGCATCAAGGGCACGCTCGAGAAGCACTACAAGGAAATGCAGGACATCGAGTTCACGATCGAGCGCGGCACGCTCTACATGCTCCAGACGCGCACCGGCAAGCGCACGGGCTTCGCGGCCGTCAAGATTGCCTGCGACCTGGTTGCGGAGAAGGTGATCGACGAGAAGAAAGCGCTGCTGCGGATTCCTGCGGGCGATCTGACGCAGCTTTTGCTGCCGAGCTTCGACCTGACCAAGAAGAAGCACGCGACGATCCTGGCCAAGGGACTGCCAGCCTCACCGGGCGCGGCGGTCGGCAAGCCCGCCTTTACCGCCGAAGAGGTTGTAACGCGGGCCCGCGCGGGCGAGAAGGTGATTCTTGTTCGCAAGGAGACCAGCCCGGAAGATGTCGAGGGCATGCACCTCGCGGCGGGCATTCTCACCAGCACCGGCGGAATGACCAGCCACGCGGCGGTTGTTGCACGCGGGTGGGGCAAGTGCTGCGTTGCGGGCGCGGGCGAGATCCACATTGACGCCGCCAAGGGCACGTTCACGGCCAAGGGCAAGAGCTACGGGCGCAACGATGTCATATCGCTTGATGGCTCGACCGGCGAGGTGATCGAGGGCGCACTGCCCACGGTCGAGGCCAAGCTGTCGGGTGACTTCTCGAAGGTCATGCGCTGGGCCGACAAGTATCGCACGATGGGTGTGCGGACCAACGCCGATACGCCCGCGGATGCGCAGCGCGGGCGCGACTTCGGCGCGGCGGGCATCGGCCTCTGCCGCACCGAGCACATGTTCTTTGAGGGCAACCGCATCAAGAGCATGCGGAAGATGATCCTTGCCGAGACGCGCGAGGCCCGAGAAAAGGCACTCGCAGAGCTTCTGCCCTATCAGCGCGAAGACTTCGTCGGCATCTTCACCGCGATGAAGGGCCTGCCGGTCACGATTCGGCTCATCGACCCGCCGCTGCACGAGTTTCTGCCGCACGAAGAGAAGGCGCAGGCCGAGATGGCCAAGGCCCTCGGACTTAGCCTTGAGAAGGTGAAGCAGCGCGTCAGCCAGTTGCACGAGATGAACCCGATGCTCGGTCACCGCGGGTGCCGCCTGTGCGTGACGTATCCCGAGATCCTGAAGATGCAGGTCACGGCGATCACCGAGGCGACGATCGAGTGTCTGCACAGCAAGATCAAGGTCTCGCCCGAGATCATGATCCCGCTCGTGGGCACGAAGAAGGAGCTCTCGGTCCTGCGCGAGGAAGTGGAGCGGACGATTCAGGAAGTGAAGGCCGAGCAGGACTACAAGCCGCGGCTGGATATCAAGATCGGCACAATGATCGAGATTCCGCGTGCCGCGCTCGTTGCGGACGAGATCGCCCAGGATGCCGACTTCTTCAGCTTCGGCACCAACGATCTGACGCAGATGACCTTCGGCTTCTCACGCGATGACATCAACAGCTTCCTGCCTGAGTATCTGAACCGCGAGCTGCTCCCGGTCGATCCTTTCCAATCGCTGGATCAGGACGGTGTGGGGCAACTGGTTCGTATGGGCACGGAGAAGGGCCGCAAAACCCGCCCGGACCTCAAGGTCGGAATCTGCGGCGAGCACGGCGGCGATCCGTCGAGCGTTCACTTCTGCCACAAGGTCGGGCTGGACTACGTGAGCTGCTCCCCGTTCCGGGTGCCGATTGCTCGGCTGGCCGCGGCGCAGGCCGCGATTATGGCGGAGTGATTGTGGTGTGAAGGGAAGTTCCAGCGCCGCGAGCGATCGCGGCGTTTTTTATGCGCGTTTGGGCTGACCGAACATGCTCTCATGGATCTTGGATTGTGCCGAACCACTCTTGCACAGCGGACGCATCAATCCCATGAGAACCACGCCACCAACCTACGGGGTTATTCATATTTTTCCAATGGTCCGTCCAGAGTCTCACTGTGCTTGTGTGCAAGAAAGATGCAGAGTCCAGTCGGGATCAAACAGGATTTTCGATGCTCAGTAGCGGTTCAGGGCGAGTGTGACCCCGATAGATTCTGGACCAGTCAAAAAGCAATAACTGGCTGGTAAGGGGAAGGGAAACTCCCACAAGACCGTTCCATTGGTGGCGAATCGTTGAAAGGACTGCCGATAGACTGGATATGACCACAACGCCTGTGGCTGCTGTTCATGCGCCCGCACTAGCCCCCGCTGTCTCTGCCGCGACTCGCTCGGTCAGCCGTGCCGACATCATGCAGCTCGGGCAGGCGGGCTCGCCGTGGGCTTTCTTGCCTGTCGCTCTTCGCGCGTTGCGGGCGCGGTCGGATGACCATGAACTCACGTTTCTTGTTGCGGCCGCGTTTGCCAAGCTGATGCTCGTGACCCCTGCGGCGGCACACCTGGCCGAGTTGCCCGAGAGCTTGCGGAACAATGAGCAGGTGCGCTCGCTCCGCGCGATCATAGCGACGCTGCCGACCGATCAGATTCTGCACGCGGAGGTTGTCAGGACGTGCCGCGCGAATGTGCGTGCGCTTGCGGAGCGCGACACGACGCCGATCGACCTGGCCGCGCATGTGGCCGAGTGGGAGCGCGAGGCGAGCGCGTGGCAATGGCTGAAAGCGCGCGATGGGAACATTGTGCGCCGAATGGTGGTTGGCGCTGAAGAACGATGGCGCGGGTTGCAGGACGTGAAGGGGCCGATCGATCGGCTGACACTGCCGCACGCGGCGGAAAAGAGGTCCGGTCCGCTACCGCCGTACATCCTGGAGGGGATCGACCCGCCGTGGCTGGTCTTGCGGGTCTTGCGCGAAACACATGTGGGCGCGGATGGGTATCACGCACGTGTGACAATCGTGCAGGAGGATCCGTCAGAACTGCTGGATGGACTGGCGCAGGTCGAACTTGCGGAGTTGCTGGTCGAGCCTCGTGTTCGCGTGATTGTTGGTCCGGGCGCGGGTGAAGTTCTGCGCACGCGTCTGCACGAGGCGTTTGACACCCAGTTGGCCGGACCGGGGCTTTCGATGTCCACCGTGCGCACACCGATCTCGCCGAGTGTTGAGGCTTGTCTGCAAGAAGCCCAGCGCTCGCAGTCGGACGAACGCAACCGTCTGATGTCGCGGGTTGAGGATCTCTATGGAGCGCGCGATGCGCATTGGTGGCGGTCGCGGTTTGAGGGAGCGCGGGCTTCGAGACCGGAGACTACGAAAGACATAAGCCCTCCCCCCGACCCTCTGCCTCTGGGAGGGGGGGGGAGATTGCGGGTGCTCATTCCGACGTGCCGCTATTCGACGTTTATCAAGCACAGTTCGGCAGATCTGGCCGCGGCGTTTGAGCGGATCGGTTGTGAGGCGAAGGTGCTGATCGAGCCGGACGATCACGCCATGCTGGCGGAGAACGCCTATCTGCGGACCGTTGCGGAGTTTGAGCCTGACCTGGTGGTGCTCATCAACTTTGCGCGGGTCAACATCAACGGGCACGAGGGCGCGGCGAGATCGACACTTCATCGCAACATTCCGTACGTGATGTGGATTCAGGACGCCATGCCGCACCAGCTCGATGTTCGCGTAGGCGCATCCATGGGTGGGTTGGACTTTCTGACGGGCAATCTGCGCGAAGAGTACTTTCAGACCTTCGGCTATCCGCGTACACGCGCGTTTGATGCCGCGATTGTGGCGAGCGGGCGCAAGTTTCATGATGGCGAAGTTACGCCGGCGCAGCGCGAGCGGTTTGCGTGCGAGATTGCGTACGTCAGCCACCACTCCGAGACACCCGCGGCCATGCACGCACGCAAGCGCAAGGAGTCGAGCGCGAATCCATCGTTTGCAGCACTGATGGAACGGATGCTGCCCGCCATCGGCCCGGCTGTTGCAAGCTGCGTGCAGGAGCCGGTCTCAACACGCCTCGCGGCCATTGCGGCGCACATGCTTCGCGAGGCTGGTGAAGATCCGACCAACGAATCGTTGATCTCGCGAATGATGAACATGTACGCCATGCCCATGGCCGATCGGGTCATGCGGCATCAGACGCTGGAATGGGCCGCGCGGCTCTGCGAACGTCGTGGGTGGAGGCTTCACTTGTATGGACGCGGATGGGAGAAGCACCCAACACTTGCACATCATGCACACGGCGAGCTGGGACACGATGATGACCTGCGTGCCTGTTACCGTTGCGCAACAACACACCTCCAAGTCTCTGCGCACACGGTCATTCATCAACGTGTGGTGGAGTGCGCGCTCTCGGGTGGATTGCCCCTCGCGCGCGTGCAGGCAGACGACCTCTCGGGGCTCGATCACTGGGGCGCGATGGCCGCGGCCAGGAACAAGCTGACCAACGACCCGAGCTGCGATGCGACCGACCCATGGACGATCATCCGCGGGAGGTATCGACGCCTGGCGTATGCGGTTGCCGATTGTCCGGAAACAATGGCCGTGACCGCGCTCCGACAGCGGCTCGGCGCGCCTGCGGGCGAGTTTGTGTGGCTGAACTCGGCGCACATCGAGCTGATGAAGGCGGCGAGTGCGGATGCACGCGCGCTCGAGCCGCATCGTTCGCTCTTCCGCCTCTTTGGCGATCCGAGCGAATACATGTTTGGCGATGAGGCCGCGATGGAGCGTCTTGTGGCGCGGGCCGTGACAGACCCGGATTACCGCGGGCAGCGCTGCACATCACTTCGTTCGCGAGCCGTGGCGGGCATGACCGACGAATCATTTGCTGATAACCTTTTGCAGTTTATTACGAATCGACTTTGAGAGACTGTTCTCACCCGAACCATGTGCGGCCTTCTCGCCATCGCCCGATCACGACCGCTTGAAGGCAATGCCCTTCCGGCGCGTGCGCTCGAACGCGCAATGGCACGGTTGGCGCGGCGTGGGCCTGATGGTCATGGCACATACCAGACCGCCGACCGACGCGTGCTGCTGGCGCACACGCGCCTGGCTATTCAGGATCTGACCGATGCGGGGCGGCAACCGATGTCTGATCGCGAGCCGGACCCCACCATCAGCGTGACGTTCAATGGAGAGATCTATAACGCGCCTGCACTGCGGCGTGAGCTTGAGCGCGTGGGATATACGTTCCGCTCGCACGCTGACACCGAGGTGCTTGTGCATGGGTACGCGCACTGGGGGATTGATGGCGTGCTCGAGAGGCTGTGCGGGATGTTCGCCTTTGTCCTGCTCGACCAGCGCGCGCCCAACGCGCCGATCATTCACGGGGCGGTCGATCCGGCAAGCATGAAGCCGCTCACGTGGGCATTCATCAACGATGCCGCGCCGCGACTCGCGATCGCTTCGGATTGCGACACGATCCTTGCGGCCTGGACTGGCGAATCTGGCTTCTTGCGTCGGCTCGATGCCGAGGGACTTTGCCATGTGCTTTCAGTCGGCTATTGCCCTGCGCCCGGCACGGTGTGGCGCGGTATCAATAAACTGCGACCCGGCGAGAAGCTGACTTGGCGGGTTGGCAATGACGCGACACCCACCATTTCACGCTACTGGCACGCACCTGAAGACCTGCACACCACAACCGCACGCGATGAGCAGGATCAGTTCGAGCAGCTCTGGCGAACCATCGTTGATGAGCACATGCTTGCGGATGTTCCCGTCGGCCTGTTCCTCTCCGCCGGTCTCGATTCGTCCTCCGTCGCGCTCGCGCTTGCGCAATCCGGCAGGTGCAACCAGGTCACCGCATACACACTCACGGCCAGCGGCATTGATTCCGCACTGAACGAATGCCCGCTCGCGGGCGCGTTTGCGAGTGCGATGATGATGCGCCATAAACCCATCGAGTTTGCCGCGACCGATCTGCTGGGCACACTCCGCGATGCCGGGAGCGCCTTTGATGAACCGCAGGGCTTCACCGCCCTGCTGACGGCCATGACCATCGCGCGGCGCACGCGCGAGCACGGGCCGACGGTGGTGATCGGTGGCGATGGTGGCGACGAGGTGCTCGCCGGATATCCGTGGCATACCGGTGCGAACCATCCACTCTCGCTCGATCCTGCCTTTCTCCATGCGCCGCAGAAACCGTTGAGCACGATGCGACTCGCGATGGCGGATTGCCCACCCGCCGAGCGTGCCGCTGCGATGGTGCAACTTGCACGTTCGACATACACCCATCGTTACCTCTGCCGCGTTTATCCGGGCTTTCACCCGGTCGAGTCGCGGGCGTTGCTGGTCGCGCTCGAACCCACGTATGACGAAGAACGTTTCGCGGCGTGGCTCGCGGTTGAAGATCGTCCGAACCTGCCGCACCCGCGTCGCTCGCAGCGACTTGACATCATGGGCTTTTGTGCAGGGTCCATACTTCCGAAGATTGATCGCTCAGCCATGCACGTCGGGCTCGAAATCCGATCACCCTTTCTCGACCGACGCATGCTCGATTGGGCCCTGGGCCGCGCCATCGCCGACGATGAGACCCATGCCGAAACAAGCAAACCCGTGCTCCGCCGCTTCCTTGGACGCGGCGTGGAAGCGGGTCTTGTTCCGCGGCAGGTTCTCACACGCCCGAAGCAGGGCTTCAGCCTCAGGCTCGCCGATGCGCGTCCGTTTCACTCGATAAGTGCGCAGATGCTGCCAGAGTCACGCCTGATGCGTGATGGGGTCTTGAGACAGGACTTCACATCGTTTCTGCCGAGCGAAGCCGCCACGCGCGAAGTTCGGCTGTTCTCGCTGTGCATGATGGCCGCGTGGTACGAATCGCGCGCGGGCTGAGCATTGATGCCCACCGTGCCTTACCTCCGATGGGCGATGAGCAACAGCATGTGCGGGCAAGTACGCCGGACCAGACGCGGCGGCTGCTCGATCAGGCGCGACCACCACGCGCCTCTTCGCTCGATCCAAGCAAGAGCGTTTCGGCCGGGAAGCACATCCGTCCAACCTTTGCGACAGTCGTACCCGTCAATCGTGGCGATGCGAAAGCCCGCGCGCTCGATCTGACGGGCGATCTCGCGCCGTTTAAAGTAGTACTGATAGAACTCGAGCCGCGATTCGTGTGCTTGAAGCTCTGCGTTGGAACGAACGATCGTGGATTCATCGGCGAAGCGGCCAAACCGCGCGCAGATCCGGCGAACGGGACTGAAGTATGGAACCGTGATGATCGCGACACCATCGGGGCGCAATGAGCGCGCCGCTTCAGCAAGAATAGCGGCGCGTTCGGCTTCGTCAAAGTGTTCCATCACACCCATCGAGATATACGCCGCAAGTTCGCCATCGCGAAATGGCAAGCCGCGAACATCACCAGCGCGGTAGTCTCCTTCCGGGTGAATGCGTTGACTCTCTGCGATGACCTTCTCGGCAAAGTCGATCCCGACGACACTTGCACCGCCTCCAGCAGCACGCGCGAAGTTACCCCAACGTTCAGGGTCGTCGTTCACCAGCATCCGCACAAGATTTCCGTTACCGCACCCGGCTTCAAGTATCAGGCCCTCACGCGGCAGCCAATGTCTGAACACCGATCGGTACCACGCGGGAAGCTTGTAACCTTTCATGCGATAAGGTGGGCTGACCAGCCAGGCTTTCTCCCAGAACTCCGGCGTTGAAGCACCGGTCTTGTACATGACCAATCGCGCGTCGGACGTGCCCGGATTGCTGCGCCTCAGGACTGTTCTGCTCGGTAGCGATGCGAGCCAGCGCTCCGCATCAGCGCGCCGTTGCTCGCGCTCGGCGCGTTCATCGTATCCGATACTCGCACTTCGCGGTGGGGTCTCCAGACCGGCAACAGCATTCATGCCATGGTCCTCTGTGCAAGCGCCTCGCGGATCCACTTCGGGGTTCGTGTGTCGATATCCAGCCTGTGCGCTTCGATGACACAGTCGGCATAGCCCGTGCTCGACCGAGGATCGAAGTGTTCCTTCTCAGTCAGCCCATGATCGCGCACGCGCCGATCATACTCGGGCCACTCAGCAAACCAGTTGTATGACTCGTGACGTTCAGATGTGGGCCGCGAAGCATCGGCAACACCATCCTCAATACCCCAGAGCGCGACCAGATGATCTTTATCACCCAGCACGGCCCGCTCGCGGCAGTACGCAGCGAGCGCGTTTGGATCGCCCGCGCCGATTTTCCCGCCACCATCCCGCATCGCTTCGGCCTCACGCCGGCCGCGCATGCGGAGCTTGAGGTAGATGTGCCGGAATGATTGTTCATAGTCGTGGGCCGCGAGGACCACCGGGTGCCCTTCATACCCGAAGCCAACGGCCTCCATCGCATGAACGACCGCCGACTCGGGTTTCAAACATGGATCCGGCCCGCCGGGTGTGCGTTTGCCGATGAGTGTCGCCGCACGCTCCAGCAGTTCGGTGCGATAGCAATGCACGCCGCGAAAGACAAATCCGCCGTAGAACTTGCAAAGCATAAGGCCCGTGACGGTGAATGATCCGGGCTTGGCCGCGCGGCACATGCCGAGCAACCGCTCGACACCCTGATTCACCAACAGCACATCGGCATCGATACCGATCGTCCAGGGGCGCGCGCGCTCAGCGCCGAGTTCAAGGGTTCTGCGCACGGCGTGCGAGAAAGGTCGCTCGTTGACAAGTTCAATCTGGCTTGTTGATCCACCCTCGTGCTGCACAATCTGCTGTTCGATGAGACGCAGCGCGCCCCGAGCCGTTCGCTCGCCCGCAGAACGAACAACAAATGTAATATCTGATATTTTTACATTATCGAACACGGCAGGTCGATCGGCCTGTATTGTTGATCGTTCTGTGGTCGGCACGCGCCATCTCCTGTACAGCTTCCGAAGAGATCACCCGGCCATCGCCCGCCGAACGTTCAGTTGCTCATTGATGCGCAGCAGGTTGGCCGCGCCGATACGGTCGCGATGATCTGCCCAACGCTCAATCCGCTTTGGAGCAACGACGGCCAGCAATCGCTCCGCGCCGACAGAGGCCGGGCCTTCCGTCGGCCCGACCAGCCATGTTGCGCCCGCACATTCCGCAGCGCACAGACTTGCGAGTTCGGCGGCATCGCGCACGATGCGCACATGCCCTCCACCACCCCACTCCGAGCGCTCTTCGTTACTCAGCAGATCAACCTCGTGCTGGGTCGAGCAATCATCGAACGCCACGATGAGTCGCGAACCGGCTCCACCTGTTGTTCGCGCGGCGGCACGGCGCACGATTCGCCGACCATTTCTCTCAAGCCCAAGTACTACCAGAGGCGAGTCGGCCCGGCCGGACTCCGCTGCATCGAGCATCGAGCCGACGATCGTGTCGGGATGAACAACTTTGCGCCCGAACTCGGCGAAGGCCGGTTCGATATCGGCGAAGTCCATCCATCCTTCATCCGCGCAGCGAACCCACCACTGACGCAGGGGTGCAAGCCATCGCCGCTCGGACCACCCATCGATATCCGGAGCCGTACACGCGCCAAAGAGCAACGCGACCGATGCCGTGTTCGCCGCCCACGCGGGCGAGATGCGCTCGGGTCGCGCGGCGTTGTCGAACATCCTCGCCGCACGCCCCTTGTTGGGTGAAGGATCGAGCAGCGCATCCATCGTTGCGTAGGTCAGGGCCATGTGTCCCACCACACGTCGGAAGCGGCGCGGACTCAGATCCACACCGCGTTCGTGCCAACCAAGCTCTTCGCACTCGGCAAACGCCCTGCGCACCACCGACTCATAGGTCGAGTACATCGCGCCGAACTTCTTGCTCATGCTGTTGGGGTGAAGCCGATACCCGCACACAATGCGCTCGACACCCTTCCAGCACTTTCCGTGTGCCGCAAGCCGCAGCCACATGTCATGGTCCTCGACCATTTTCAGCCGCTCATCAAACCGGCAATCACCAATCACCGCGCGCCCAAACAGGTGCGCGTGCGTCGCCGCTCGATTCCACTCAAGCTGCTCATTCAGCCCGACAACCGGCATACTCACCGGCGACTGACGACCGAGCGAGCGGCCCGTCGCATCGCAGAGCTCATACCCACCATAACTTCCCCCGGTCTCCGCCGCGGCGGCGATCAGCCACTCAAAGGCACGCGGCGACATCCAATCATCCGCATCCAGAAAGTGAATGAACTCTGTCCGACATTCTTCGATGCCCCGGTTCCGCGCTCCGGCCAAGCCGCGATTGGCCTGCGTCACCATGCGCACGCGCGGCTCTCGGGCCATGATCTCTTCAATAACTTCCGGGCCGTCATCCGTCGAGCCATCATTAATGACGATGCATTCCCAATCCTCGAATGTCTGCCGACGCAGCGATTCGATCGTCTCCTCGACCGTCGCGGCCGAGTTGTACATGGGAACTATGCTGGTCAAGCGGGCGGGCATGAACTCTCCATCGTGCGATCGCGTAGCGGCAGGAGTTTTGCGGGCAGATCCCGCCTTGAACATTCTTATCGGCCACTTTGTTGGGTGGCACAAGCCGGTCTGGTGCGATTTGGTCCCACCATCATCACGAGACCCAAACAGGTATCTATCGACAACCCCCGCGCCCTCGAATGAGAATTGCCGCATGGGCAAATCTGTCCCCGCGAAGGGTGCTCAACCGAAGTCACAGTCTGCATGACATCCATCCCACCATCCACGTCTTTCCATGCCGCGAACGAGCCCATCGCCGACGCGCTGGTCATCACCATCTGCGCCTACACCCCTGCAACGACGGCCAAGCAGTACGGCCTGCTTGATCGTGAGCAGCACCTTTACCGACGGCTCTGTCCCTCGTTCAAGAAGGTGGCGTTTGTGACCTATGGCCATGGTGCCGACCACGCCGTGTGCGCCGATCTGTTGCCCGAGATGGCCGGACGCGTCATGTGCATCTGCAACGATCAAGAGCTCGAACCCGGGATCTTTCTCGGCACAGTTCCCGGTCGAGTCCGGTCATTTCTTGACGGTTGCCGCACGGCGGTCGTCCTGAGCGAGCAACACTGGGGTGGCGATGTCGCCATGCAGACTACCCGCGAGCTGCGCGAGGCCGGTCTGCGCGTGGGCCTGTGTGCGCGCTGCGGATACCACTGGTCATGGACCATGGCCCGCGAACATGGCACCGGCTCAGCCGAGTTTGCTCAGGCACGCTTTATAGAAGGCGAACTCTGCCGCGCGGCCGACGTAATTGTCGGAACCACGCCGAAGATCATCAGCGACCTTGCGTTTCAGCACGCCCTTCCGCGCGAGCGCGTGCGGCTTGTTCCCAACTTTCTGATCACCGAACAACCCGCACCTCCATTCGCCACGCGCACACCGGGCCTGATCGTGACCGCCGGAAGGCTGGCCCGCGAGAAGCGCATCGATCTGCTGCTTCGCGCCCTGGCTGAACTTCCTGATAGGCACCGCTCATCCGCCCAACTCATCATCGTCGGTTCTGGTCCCGAAGAAGCATCGCTCCGCGCCCTCGCTGACCAGCTCCGCCTCAACACTCAGTTCGGCAATCGCCTGCCACACCATGAGCTTCTCACCCTCATGGGCCAGGCCAACATCTACGCCCAGCTCTCTGAATATGAGGGCCACCCCAAGACCGTGCTCGAAGCCATGGCGATGGGTGCCCCCACGCTCGTGTGCGATGCTCCAGGCATGACCGACCACGTTGCCGATCGCCAGACCGGACGCGTTGTGCCCGCCTCGGTCGAATCGGTCGCACGCGGTCTTTCTGAACTGCTCGACAACCCCGAATCCGCGGCATCCATGGGCGCACTGGGCGCGAGGCACGTACGCGATGCGCTCGCACTCGACACCATCTTCCCGCGCTTCCGACAAGCCTGCATCGATGCACTCATCACCGCCGGGACCGATCGGCTCATGCCCGCATCGGTCGTGCGGTGGGACCAATCGATGCTCCAACTCAGCCCCGATTCCGCCGCGGCCAACTGGGCCAGCAGTATGGAGGCCTTCGCCAAACGCCTTACGCCCGCCGCGGGCGAAGTTTTCACGAAGGGCATCGCCGCGCGTCTTGAAGGGCTCATTCCCTCCGAGACCCTCTGGGCAACCAACGATCAGGCGTGAGACTTCAGGATGCGGCTGGAGAGGCGGCCAGTGAACAACCCCCATTACGATCCGGATACCTTTATTTTTACCGAGTATGCGCGTCGTATACTCGTGAAATCAGGGATGAATCAACTTCCCCAAGGATTATGCTCTCCCCCTAAACAGGTCCACCTCCTCAGGTGTATGTATGAAGATTGTGATTATTACGTTGGGTCACGCATCCTTGTCCGCGAGTGCTCGTATCAGTCTCCGGCAACCACCCGCGTGAGTTCCCGGTATGCTCCGATGGCCGCGTGCGCGGCCTCGGAGGTACACACGCGATGATCGGCCGCGCAGAACCCACACCATGCTTACGACGATCCTTCAACACCTCATTAAACACAGGTTTTTCGGCCATTCAGGCGGCCCATCATCCGCTCCACCCTCGCCGCAGGGCAGCACGCGGCGCGCGGCCACGCTCATCCCCGCCACTTTCTCGATCGTTGTTGGGGGGGAGGTTAGGTAGTTTAAGCCCAGCCTCCGCCCAAAGTTCCGGCCAGACCGCTGTTTATTACGGTAAGATCGATGAGACCCTGCGAACCGACCTCGTGCAGTGGTCAGCGCACTACTGGGATCGCGTGGATACCGGAAACACGGTGAAGGTTGGCGACTTCAAGTTTACCGATCCGGCATTGAACACGCCGCTCTTCAACCCGGCACGCGCGGTTCGACCCACGCTCGAACAGTTGAAGCTGGTCTCGACGCTCGACTGCGATGGCGTGACCGTGCTCACACCGGGCTTTGGCAACGCGGCGATCGCGAACAGCTTTCGGCAGGCGATGAGCGAGTGGAAGCTGGTCACCGACAGTTCGACCAATGCATCGGGCACCGCGATTCACATGAACCTGATCACCTCCGCGCCCGCAGGTTCGGGCACGACGTGGGAAGTGATTGGCAACGAGGTCATTTCAACCAAGCTGCCATGGGCGGGGGTCGCGGGGGTCAACACCAACCCGACGATCGCACCGTCGATTTCCACATCGACACAAGCGGCCATCGACAAACTCATCACCGTGGGCTCAATCATCGCGGCCGCGAGCGAGGGCATAAGCGAAGCGCAGAGCCTCATTACTGGTCAGGAGAGCCACGCCACAAAGTTCGAGCGCGGCGTTCAGCAACTGTTGATTGAGGGAGGATGGAACGGCACAACGTGGCGCGTCGATGCGGCGTTCGGCGTCTTCGGATCACTGCCGCTGGTGGGTGTGACGTTTGATGATGCGTTTGTGCTGGTTGATACGGTGAATGGAAATGTGGATGGGCCGTTTACGCTGACAAGTACGCTCGACTCGAGACCATTGCTTGAGGTCCATGTATCCGCGTACACACTTGGAACAACGATCCGCCATCTGAGTACTTTGGGCTGCATCACGACGGCCCGAGCGAGGTGGCGCACTCCTTTCCCACCCGGTGGACCATTCGTACAGAGGCCAGGAAGTCCAAACACACCGACACCTCCGTACATCATCCCTGGCTACGGACCCGGTGGTCCACAATTGCACCCCGAGAATCCGGGTTGGTTTACGGATTGGCAATGCTTCACGAAGATTGACGGCTTCAACCACTCTTGCGAGTGTTACGCCTATGGAAAGTACGATAACACAAGCACAGGCAGTTCATACTGGGTCAGAATCAAGTGCGTTCTGAACGGCGGGTATACGTTGTTGCCAGGTGGACTTCCTGAATTGACTACACCATTCGTACCGATAACGAATCCATCGGTACCTCAAGGACCTCCATTTCCACAGCCCGATCCGAGCATCTCGCCCGCGACTTGGAATTGTAATGTTCCCGCCGGGCCGTATCCGGGCACAGAATGGTACTACTGATCCAGCAACTATATAGGTTGGCTCACTAGCCATTCATGCATGGCTAGCGAGCCATATCTTATGTACACCGTGATACTGCGTCGTCTCGTCATGTATTTTATCGCGTGCAGCATCGCTGTGCTTGCGATTGATCTACTTGTATACGATACTTATGTATCCTTTTACAAT
>Ga0163155_10003458_pt1 | contig 16975 bp, 23 predicted proteins | sample OliLakLV19SP4G1_FD_148611 | JGI IMG/M metagenome (GOLD analysis project Ga0163155, IMG submission 148611) | Freshwater microbial mat bacterial communities from Lake Vanda, McMurdo Dry Valleys, Antarctica - Oligotrophic Lake LV.19.SP4.G1 | ecosystem: Environmental > Aquatic > Freshwater > Lake >... | reverse complement strand
CAATACCTTATCTGGTGTGGAATTATAGATTTCACCATATTTCTTCAAAGACATAACCAAAAGCTCACCTAATTTGTCTTGAAAGACCACCAAAACAGGAAGGTTTGAATCAGCATATGGTTTTTCCACTCTCCTGCTGAGAAACTGCCATTCGTCATAATATTTGTCAAAGGATGTGTTTTTGGAAGTTTGAATTTCGACATAACCTATTTGTTTGCCAACTAAATCAAAGATATCGCCATCCTGATTATATTTTTCTTTCCTTTTTTTTCCATGTGCTTTGAAAAGAATTGTAGGATTTAGCCTCTGCAAAGTTTCCAATGCTTTAGCCTCTGTTTTTGTGCAATATGTTCCCAAATACAATGTGTCCATTTTTGACCGCCTGACTTTCTTTGGTTCTTTTTCTATGAGTTTAGGTTTGGGTTTCTCAAATTCCAGCTCTAGCTGAATCATTTTTTTATCTCCCACTTTGTTGTTGTTTTAGCCATTTGATATCTTGCTCGTTCAACATCCGTTTCTTATATTTATTCAAATTTCTGCTATTAACAAATTTTGGTTTAGCTTTGATTTTTTCATTTATCTTAAGTTTGAGCATCAGAGACCTCCTTTTCTAGTGGGTTTTTTTCTTTTCCATTGAACATTATTTTGCTAATTCTATCCATCGCTATGTTGCGCAATCCAGACACATCATTTATTTCACAAGCTGTGTTTAGCATCCAACCACCATCTTTTCTTTGACACAAGACTCCACACAGCACTTTTGCTTCCCCTTTCAAGCTATCCACAGTGAGATGGATATAGGGAGCTTTGTGGAGTTTTTTTAGTTTGCGAAATCCTCTGTCTACTGAATCTGATTCAAAATAGACCTTAATCATTATACACATCCTGACCTGTCTTGGCACCCTTTTTATATTTGAGCACCATTCCATAGTTGTTTATGCCGGAAGGCAGTGAGCCTGCTTTTCTTAGCCAGTCATTGTTTTTAAACGACCTATAATTGACCACATGCTGAAATCTGCCAAATCTTTCCCCAACTCTTGCTACATCTGGATGCTGGTCAGCTATGCTTTGAGCCATCTTCAGTCTGCCATCATCAACATACAATTCATCCGTGTTGCCACCTTTCATAGTCATAGTGACTGCCTTGGCCTGCAAAAAGGCATTGAACAAGCAAGTGCCAAGTCCAGCCTTTAGCACTCTCAAGCTCAAATCAGTATCCTCGTTATAACGTCCCCTCCATCTTTCTTCTAATTTGCTATCAAGCAGATTGTTGTTCACCAAAATGCACGAATATATTCTAGTATTACTCACATAGGGTTTCAAAGTTGATTTGGCAATTGCAAAAAAACCATATTGTGGCCCACTCAAAGCCATATTTTCATATCTATCTGAAAAATCTTCCATTGCCAAAAAAATAGAACCATCTGTTACAACACATCCGAGATTTCTATTCAGTCTGGTGAAATATGAAATGTTATCGTCTAGACACCAATGTTTATTAAATCCTTTATCAACAGCCTTTTGCCAGATGAAATTTCTAACTGGAATAGAACCCTGACCAAGATTGCTAAAGGGTGTGACCAATATTTTGCTTGGGTCTTTTAGTGTTTTGGCATATTGAGCCTCTTCTTGTGGTTCTACAACAATTCTGTAGTCAACATTCATTTTGTCTAAAGCCTTAGCTGTTAGGTTGGAGTCATATCTGCCCTTGCTGATTATGAATACTGGATATCTTGTTTTCATTATTTTTCCACCTGCTGAACATAATGCTTGTCAGAATATTTTCTAACTATTCTCTCTGGAAATCCAATGCTGGGTTGCTTGCCTAGTTTTTGTTTCACTAGTTTCTCAAATGCATCTACCCCAGCTTGGTCATGAAAATGCACAACAAGTTTTCTGAAGGGTTTGATAAGCTCTGCCTTAAATTCTGGCATATTAACCCAATTGGTCTTTGAATCATTAACATCAATTTCTTTGGTTTTGGTTTTCATTTTTTTCTTTCTCCTTTGAGATAGGTGAGGTCAGATTTTTCAATGGCTAGTGAGCTACCCCATGCTAAAGCTGTGGGTTTTCTCAGAAGGAATTATAATTTTTGTGATTTGTTTGATTTGTTTTGAATTGGAATATGTTTAGTTTCATGCAATCGTGACAAGGAAACCCACTGATTTATCTGTGGGAGGAATTGTCACCCTCCAAGTGTTATAGGATAAGAAGTTAATATCTTGTTTCTTTGCATTCTGACATATTCTTTTGTTACTGTTTTTATTGTGTAGACTTATGAAGCCCTTTGATGCACCACCAATCAAACATAGTCCATGCTTGATGTGTTTTACTAAACTTCCTCTTTTAAAACCTTCACTCATAGAACCGCCAAAACTTTTTCTAACTCCACCTTTAGAAAAATTCTGAACATGCAATTGTCTGTTATGAAATTGCAATGGAATTATTTCTAGAACTTTTGTATTATCTGGTTTTGTATGTCCACCCACTATTTGATTTGCAAGAACCCAACTGTCTACACAATGAGCATCAAATCCACTGCTTAGTTTCTTTCTTGTCTTATTTAAACCTAGGGCATTTCTATCAATATAAGTTGAAAATCCAGGTGTCTCTTTTAGAGTTCCTAGTTTTCTAAGTTCAGAATAAAACCACTGCTTACCAACTTCAATAGGGCTAAAAGACACATTCCACTTTCTTTGTCCTTCTTTACTCACTGCTTTAATATCTTCACAATTGAAATGTGTAATTGGGAATAATTTCAATAACCATTTGCAAATTCTTAACTTCAATTGCCATCTTGATTTTGTGCTTGGAACTAAACCACCTATTGCTCTATTCCATCTACATTTTCTATAGGGCGTATTTCTTGAACGTCTTGTCCTTCTCAGTATCTTTCTTGTTTCCATTGCTCTCTTTACCCAACCAATTGCATGGGTTTGTATATTAGCAAAAGTATGAGATTCTGATTTTACAGTGAAACCCTCTCTCTTTGAACCTGGGTCTATTCCTACTGCAATTTCTTGAAACTTTCTATCTGAGGGTTCAACATTTAGTCTTACACAATAGATTCCACGTTTCCAAAAACCAGTTGCTTTTTTGAATTTAATCCATCTAGCCGCCCTTGAACACGTGGTTGGCATCAATGGTTTATTTAAAGAATCTACTACTGGAACAAACATTTACTTCTCCTTGAATTTTTATTGCTATAAGCAGAGAATTCTAACTCTTTTTCTACATCACTTCGACATTGGATTTCAGAGGGAAAGAAGACTAGTGAAGCATCCTCAATATCTTTTGAACTACCACGTTCAGAAACCTAATTATTAATGTCTAGTCAATAGTTTTTAATCTTGTGTTTGATAGTTGGCTACCTTTCACAAGCCCACGATATTTATTCGTGGGTTATTGACTTGTTCATCCTTTGATGCTTTATTCTGAATTACACGTGTTTTCCATGTGCTTTGGCAAAAATTTGTCTATTTCTCCACCTGCCAAGGCTCTTTTCAGTTTTATTTGTAGAATTAGCATCCGGATAGTATCCATATTTAATTCTGAATTCAGCGCATAATATTGTCTGCTTATTTGAACGCAGTTCAGCCAATGTTATTTTTTTCATTTGTGTTTCTCCTTTGAAATTCCCTGCTCGAAATGAGTCAGGGTGTGTCTCATCTATAATAGTATTATACCATATAGAATTTGTTTTGTCAAGGGAAATTGAGAATACATCTTCTGCCCTCAATCCTACTCAAGTAGATTCATGTGAGCTACCCCACGCTAAAGCTGTGGGGCTTCCTTCTTCAACAAACAATATTTACTTCAATGTTTGGAATAGTTTTAAAGTATTTCAACATCGAAGAAGTGATATCATTCTCCAAAGGCTTAAATTCCTTGCGCTCCGCAAGTATGTAGATATTATACCTCTTTTGCCTTTAGAAACAAGTGTTATTTCAACTCCTGATTCATCCCTGTGCTAAAGCATCAGGGTTTTTGTGTCTCACTTACAATATTATTATACCATATAGAATTTGTTTTGTCAAGGGAAATTGAGAATACATCTTGTAGATTCATATAAGATATTGCGCCTTTTAACAATAATTGAAAAATTTCATTGCAAACAAAGGCTTTTCAGACATGAGTTTTTCAATTTATTACAATTTGTTTAATTGTTTAAGCACCCACATGAAACAAATTGTAATAAATTTGATAAATTAGGTAATAATGTGGGGGAACAAATCAACAAAAACATGTAAAACCTTATATTGAATTATTACTGTAGACCAAAAAGAGGAGAACACCATGACAGCAAAGCCAAACAATATTAATGATATTTTGATGAAGATGAAAACAATGACCCCACAAGATGATGAGTATGCTTTCTATTGGGAATTGGTCATTGAAAGTTATCACGGGCTTATTCGAAACCTATGTAAAAACAGAGCTCATGCTGAGGATTTCTATCATGAATGTATATTAAAAATTCCAGATTTGGTTGAGAGCTGGGACATAGAAAAGGGGGCATTCTCCACTCACCTAGTTTGGACGTTTAGAGGGTTCATTCAAGGACTTGAACATCGCAACACTACTGTTAATTTCAATCAAACTATGGAAAAATATTATGCAAAGAAACATAACAGAATAGAAAGAACTGTTAGTTACATTAATTTGGATAAGCCAAATGATTTAACAGGTGATTCAAGCAAAAGAGAATTTTTCTTACCATTGATACTATCCACTATTGAAGCTGATATTCATTTCGAAGAGTTGATGACAATTGCTTCAGAGGTGGAGGATTTTAATATATGGAAGTCTTATCACATGGATGATGCTAAAATCAAAGACCTTGCTATCCAAATGAATCTCCCAAATCATGCTGTGCGTAAGAGAATTAAAAAAGCAAATGATAAAATTGCAATAAAACTAAAAGGGAAAACATGAATAAATTGAAAACCACACTTGAGGAACTAAAAGCTACACAGAATTTAATTCAAGAAAAACAAATTGCTAGAGATAAAAGTAATGCCTATATTAAATCAAAACTGGCTGAGTCCAGACAATTACTTGAGGAGATGCTAGATGAAAAGAACCAAGAAATTTGATATACCAGATTATCCCATGAAGTGTAAACTAGTGACACCATACAAGATTAAAAACCTCTGGGCTTGTTATGATGGGGACGATAAGATAGAAGTCTTTTTTGATATTGAAGAATCACACTGGCAAGCAACTGTGGATTTGAACACCAAGATAGTCTGTTATTATTATACCAAATTTTCAGTTTGTCCAAAAGTGAGCGCTTATAAATTGCTCATTCCAGAAATAAAAATGGAATTCAAACAATTCACCACACAAAAGGTGGATTGGGAAAGGATTTGAACAGGATTTGAGGTTAAATCAGAAACTTACTTAATATAATAAATCTATACAAATCTAATATAGAAACACACCTGAGGAGGAACAAATGACAGCACCAGATTATAAAATGATGATAATGAGCTACGGGGATGGCATACCCTCAGAAAATTTAGACACATTCATAGAGGCTATCAGATTATTTGACAAGCAGTCTAAGAATTTATATGAAGGGAAGAAAATAAAATATTACTTCTTGCCGGAAGAAATGGTGGAAATGCTTGATGCTGCCCAAAAGGAGACAGAATAATGACTCCTTTAGATAATATGTTGCTAAAATATTCAATTGACAACAATCCGATTCGTTTAACAGTCATACTAGAGAGCTTTGGCAAACAAGCCACTAAACCAAATCTAGCTGCTTTAAAGCTGCTCATTGGGGAAAATGACAAGGAAGTCATTGCCATGTTTCTGGGTGATAAATCTTCTGAGAAGTCCAAGGAAGAACAAATCCAAGACGCTACAGCAAAACAGCTTGAAATAGAAAAAGCAAGAAAGCCCCACCAAGATGATTTGGAGATTATGGTAAAAAGAATTTATGGAGAACCCAGTGATAGCAAAGCGTTAGGGAATAGAGTTTTAACTGGTGAAACTTTGCATTTTCATGTCAAGACTAATATTTATCCTTCCACGCTGCTAGACAGATTTGCTTTAATGGCCCACAAGCAATCAGTAGCATTAGACTTCTACCCTAATTTTGGAACCAAACCACCCACATATGAATGTGCAATTGCTGGAACACATAAAATCAATAGAGTCAAAACAACACGAGTGGATTAATGACAACCTTTGCAGATTTGAAAACAGACTATAAATTAATTTCTGCAATTGCTTTCTGGGATTATTACAAGCAAAAGAAATATATATTGAAAATGAGTTATTCGAAAAATGGACATGAGGCATACTACATTAAAGTTAAAAAATCCCCACAAATCCCACAAAAAGAGGAGTAACAAATGGAGCAGAGGAAAATGGTTAGTATTACTAGTGCTGATATGGATGTTCAAATAATTCTCGAAGTGCCAAAAGACATCCTAGAATACAGACTACTGGAAAAACAAGACTTAATTGATAAAATTCTTGAGGCCAGACAAGAGCTCGCCATACTAAAGAAAAATCCAATTGATGAAGCCAAGGTCCAAAGAACTGCAAAAGATAAGAATATCTATGCATTAGCCCAAGAGCTGTTCATTTTAAGGACTACCCTTAAAGAGGTTTTAAAAACTACACTTAAAGAGATTTTATCAGAGGAAAACAAAAAAAGAGATTCTGATGGTAACAAGATTGAAGAGATTAACAAGATTGAAGAGGCTAAGGAAATTAAAGAGGTTAACAAGATTGAAGAGGTTAAGGAAATTAAAGAGGTTAAGGAAATTAAAGAGGTTAACAAGATTGAAGAGGCTAAGGAGGAAAAAAATGTCCAAACAACCCAAATCAATAAAAATACAACAAGAGAACCTACGGAAGCGGGGAAGAAGCGCCCTTACGGTGGGACAAGGTAATATTTTGTTGGCAATGCTCATTGACTTGATGGCTGATGATAAGGGTAGACGAGAATGCTTTGCTCTGATAAGGGAATTTTATAAAACCACTCTAAATCAGGACTTGGCGACCTCAAGCTATTATGAAATATATGAACGAGCTAAGTCAAAATGGCTAACAAATCTATCTTTACCAAATATTGAGAACTATAAAAAGGCTCAACTAGCTAAATCAGAAATGTTGGAAGAGGAAATTAGACTAAATTCGTCTAAAGATATTGTTGACCAAGCTAAAGTTTTTACAGATATTTGGAAATACAACGATAATATTGTTGGAATAAATCAACAATCCTCAAGTGACAGTGTAATAATTAGCATTAATATGGATGCAAAGAAATCTATAAATGCCTTGGATTTTGATGATGAATAAATCATCAGTTGAATTAATATTAAATACCAAGCAGGAATTAGCTTTAAGCCTTCCTACTAGAAGACTGCTACTTACAGGTGGTGTTCGCTCAGGCAAATCTCTTGCGGCAGCAATTAAAATCAGAGAAATTGCTTTAAGGATTCCAGGTAGCCAGATATTAATAATGAGGGCAACATTAAAAGAAATTCGAGATGACGTCTTTAAGACCCTCTATAATCCAATTGACGGTCTGTTAGCGAATGAGAATGTATATGGCAGATTAAACAAGAGCAACTATGAGCACAATTTGCCAAATGGTTCTAAAATTCTATATAGACAGGCAGATGATGAAAAGAAGCTACTTGGACTAGATTTGAGTTGTGTGTATTTTGAACAAGCAGAAAACATCAAGAAGGCGGTTTTCGATTATGCCTTGACAAGACTGACTTTCTGGGGAGATAGTAAAAATCCTCAATCAAGAGGCTATCGGTATATTGAGAAATATAAAGGGGGGGAGTATTCCAACACTATCGCAAAAAAGCCTAATCATTTCTTTATTCTCAGTTGCAATCCAGACACGGGAAGCTGGATATATGATGATGTTATTTCAACCTGCAATGACTACACTCCTTTTACACCTCATGTTAAGCATCAGGACCTTGGCTGGGATATAGTCAATTTTCAGACAACAGATAACGTCCAATTACCAGATGTCGCCAATTATATAGAAGAGATTAAGCTAACTTCCTCAGACACCCACTATAGAAGGATGATTTTGGGAGAATGGATTGGTGGGGAAGGACAAATCTTTTCTCATTTCATTACTGGATTGCATATTGTCTCTGATTTTGTTTATAATGAGGATATTCATGAACTGGTTGTTGGCATTGACCCAGGCTCAGTTCACTACACTGCTGTTATTTTTTGCGCATTTAACAAGAAAACCCAAAAATATATAGTGTTCGATGAGATAAAGATAAAGAACACGATTATCCCAGAGATTGCTCAATTAATTAAGGACAAACTATTCGGGTATAAGATAAATATGAACAAGGTTGATTTCCTTATTGACCATGCTGGAAACCAGAATGAATCAAATGGTGTATCTAAGGCTGACCAATATAAACAATCTAAAATTTATGTTAGAAATGCCAACAAAATTACAGAAGGTGCATGGGAACGTATCAATGGGCTTTTTAAGCAGAACAAGATTCATATAGTTGGTTCGAACATTGGCTTGTTGAATGATATTAAATCAGCAAGATGGACAAAGGATGGAAAGCTTGACAAGGGCACAGGAGAGCGTGCTTATGACTCTCTGGACGCATTTAAATACGTGTTGAATCAATTTGCCTATGGAATTAACTATTCAGAGCCTGCACCAATTATAAAAGATGGCAAGGCGCTGGCTCAATTGAGATTAAACCAAATTTTCAACAATGCGGGAAAGGATGAACAAATTGTTGAAGATGGAAAATGGGGACTGTAGAAACAAGTATTATTTCAATGTTAAGGTGATGGATAACTGGATAGTTAAATCATTCCTTAGCCAACATGAAACCAAAGGAGAAATAAATGACAGAAATGAATCCGCAAGAAGATAAAATTAACCCAGCAGAGAACCTAATCAATACAGAGCCATCACCAATTGAATTGCCTACTGGCGTGACTGAAATGCAGCTCACTCAAAAGGCTATCGCTTGGAATGCTCAATGGCAAATTCTCTTTGATAAGAAGAAGTCAAACTGGGAACAGAACTATGCCTTATTTAAACACTTTGACAAAGGGCTTGTAGAAAACATCTCTCAGAAGACTTATGATGTATGGGCAGCTATTCAATCTGAAATTCCTCATTTGATTAATAGCATATTTACAAAATCAGAAATTGTCAAGGGAATTCCAAAGTTTGAAGATATTAACGGAAATAGCTATAAGGTGAATTCTTATATCAATAAGATGATGCTTGTAGGTAATCAGGGCAGAAAGATTGCTTCAGACGCCATTCAAGATTTTTTGGTGTTTGGCAGCTGTATTTCCAAGACATTTTATGACAGTGTGGAAGCCTCAAAATTTAATCTAGAAACCCAGCAATGGGAAGAGGCATATGAAGGTAAGCCTAGCGTATACAATGTTGATATCTTTAACTTTGCCATTGACCCATCCTTTAATGGGCATGATGTAAATGATGCTGAATTCTGTAGAGAAAGATTGTTTTTCACAAAGGAAGATTTAATCAAACTTGCTGAGTCAGGTGAAATCATACACATTGATGAGAATGAGTTGTCTCCAAGTAAGCCTGCAGACTCAGGCAGAGATATTAGAAACAGAATTGATGGCTTGGCTCCTCAGAAGAATGATAAGGTATATGTTGATGAATTTTGGTGTAAGCTTGCTTATAAGGATGAAACTGGTGCACAAAGAACTGGCAAATATTATTTCTGGCTATTAAATAATCAACATCTGATTAAATTCAAGCCAAACATATTTAACAAATCACCATTCAAAGTGGCAAGATGTTATAGATTGTCTCATGAGTTCTTTGGTATTGGGGATGTAGATGTCATGACGAGCTTGTCAGAGCATATCAATGTAACACATACTCAAGGTGCATTACTGGCGAAGAAAACTGGACAAAAGCTCACAATTTTAGGCCCTGCTGTTGGAATTGACCCACAGCAATTGAAGTCCAAGGAAAATGGTATAATTATGGTCAAGGAAATGAGTCAGATTAAAACAGAAGATACAACTGCTGGCTCAGACCTTGCAACCCTGATTAATTATAAAGCCTCATTAAAGTCAGATTTGAATAATGCGGTTGGTATCAATGATATTATGAGAGGTGAGGCTCCTGGAGATATCACAGCAACAGAAGCAAGCATCCTTAATAGCAATTCAAGTGCACGATTGGCTATGAAGCTGGCTAATTTCCAAGATGAATGGGTGTCTCCTATTGCTGCGAGCTTCTATGATTTGAGCAAGCAATTTATTGATACATATAGTTTCTTTGTTGAGAATGAATTAATTCAGCTCACACAGGCTGATTTCGAAGGCTCCTATGATTGGGTAGCTCAGGGCTCAACTGCCTTGGCTAACAGAAATCTACGAATTAGACAGATGACAGAAATTGGGCAACAGCTGGCTCAGGCTAGCATAATGGCTTCTCAAAGCAATGGGATGGTCATTTTCCCCAGTTTTGATTTAGGTAAATTCACGCAGAATGAAATCATGAGTTTGCTAGAGATTCAGAACCCAGCTCAATACTTCAATGAGCCACAGATGCCCCAGATGCCCCAGATGAATGATATTGGTGGTAATCCTAATGGTGCGCTCCCAAATCAGATGCCTATTTCTGATAGTTCTATGAATATTGGCGCTTCTGAGGGAATAGATTCTGGTGCAGCTAATTCAGTTGTAAACTAATTCATCCTACCTAGTTGAATATTTCTATAAAAATTTAATATAATGAGGAATATAATGGATGAAGCATCACTTAATATTCTAAAATATAGACAGTTTCTTATCTCTGATTCTTACCCATTATTTATTTATATACTTCAATCTGAGTCTGAAGCCCTAGTCAGCAGAATGATTAATGAGCCAGATAAAGAAAAATTATATGTTTTGCAGAAGCAATTGCAAATTTTGCAGCAGTTACCAAATTTAATTAAAAGTAGAACTTTTGAGCAAGAGGAGAATCATCCTTCTTGATAATTTAAACCCCAATCATGGGATAATTAAACCAAGGGAGAACAAATGGAAAATCTTGAAAATACACAGACAGATACTGAAACAACTCAGGTAGAACAAGTCACTGACAATCTACCCACAGAAACTCAAGACACTGTTGCAGAGGATGACTTATCCCAACCTGTCAACAACCTTGATGATGCCAAGAGAGTCTTAGATTCGCAGTCTAAGAAAGCATCATTAAAAAAATCCTCTGAGAAACCCAATACTCAAACAACCATTGATTATGAGAAACAGTATAAGGAGCTACAGAAGCTCACTGGTTCGCATAGCAAAGAACTTGGGGAGTTGCGAAAGTTCTACAAGGAAAATCAGCAGGTTATTGACTCTTATAAACAGTTCATTGCGCAGCAAGAAGAGACAGATATGTTGGCTAAATACCAAGAGAATCCAACTCAAGTGCTCAAAGAACTGGCTAGAAGAGAAGCTCAAGCCCAGATTGCTCCTTACCAAGAACAAATTTCTCAGGCACAAGCTAGTAACATTAACTCTTCGATTCAACAAAACTTGGGCGCAGATTATGAAACCTATGCACCCGTTATGGCAGAGATGTTAGATGGCTTTTTGGAGATGGATGCTGCTCAAGGGACCAATTACGCCACAGAGCTTGCAAACAATCCCCAAGTTTTGGTTCAGTTAGCTGCTGGTAAACTTGCCCTAGAAGGCAAACAACAGCAAGCCCAACAGAATCAAACAGCACAACAGACTAAAGCTAACAATCTTAGAATTGCTCAGGGTGTCGGTAAGGGTTCTAAAACAACCTCTTCTGCCCCAAGTGACTTTAAGAGTCTTTCAATTGATGAGATGAGAGCGCAAATGAAAGCAGCAGGCATAATTCAATAATCCTCTCAAATTAAATAAATTATCTTAAGGAGATAATCATGGCAAATAAAACACAAGGTTATGTAAATTATGGTTCACAGTTTGGTGTTTCAGTTAATGCCAGTGGCAGCGCAGTAGTTGTCAATGGTCTAAACATTGGTAGCCCTTCAGCTTCTGGTGTAACTGCCGCTTTCACAATCCCAGAAAGTTTCAATGCTCAGGCTAGACTCTTTGTGGTTGCTGCAAATGGCAACGCAAATGGAACTGTCACTGTATCTGGTGTTTCCAATACAATCAATGGTTCAGCAGCTGCTTTGACTGTCAGCAACTTGGCAAGCAAGCAGTTTTACAATGTTTCTGGAACTAACTGGGTTAGCTTCTAATCTAGTTTACATCTAATTTACATTTAACAAAAAAATCTATGCCCTAGAAATAATGGGCTATTATCTTAAGGAGATAATATCATGGCACAAAATACTACAATTAATACCTCAGCAGTAATTATGAGCTGGTTCGAAAAGAAGGCCCTTACTCGCTTGGTTCAGGATACTCATCTACACTCACTAAGCTGGAAGCGCACTTTGGAAACTGGACGTGGTAAGACTGTTACTTGGGTGCGCTTTGGTGTGCAGGCAGGCAACACTGTTCCTTTGGTTGAAGGAACTTTGGTGGCCGCTACCAGTGTAACTGCTGCAAACGTAACTGCTACTTTAAACCAGTATGGTGAAGTGTTTAGTTCTTCGGATTTGTTAAACGACACTTCAGTTACCCCAATGGAAGAAGCACTACAGGACCAAGCCACCCAGGCTTTGGCATATACGGTTGATGCAGTAATCCGAGCAGAAATTGATAGCACTTGTGTCACTTTCAATTCGAATTTGTTTGCTGCTAATGGTGCTGCTTCTATTGCAGCTATTGTTGCAGGTGATACTCTCAAGGCTCAGGACTTGCGCAAGCAGGTTGCAAGACTTGCCCAGACCAATGTTCCTAAGTTTGATGGAGAATCCTATGTAGCAGTCCTTGGCGTGTCAGACGCTTATTCCATTCGCTCAGAAACAGCTGCTGGTGCATTCTTGACCTTGGCTCAACAGAGTGACAGCGGTATCAAGATTATCAGTGAAGACAGCAAGACCATCAATAAAAAGAAGGGTCTAGTTGGCAATATGTTTGGTCTTCAGATTTATGAATCCAGCTTACAGCCAGTTATCAACAATGGCACAGTGGATGTTTCCTACTCATACTTCTTTGGTGATGAGTCGATTGCATCAGTTTCGCTGAGCTCGCAGAACATGCAGTTGTTCAGAAACAAGGGTGTTTCCTCAATCTATGACACACTACAGCAGATTGGCAGCACAGTGGGCTACAAGGCTTACTACGCAGCTAAGAACCTTAGTGAAGTGGGTTCTGATAGAATCCTCGTCATGGGTGGTGCAGTAGCACTATAAAGTATTAACAAATAATAAACACAAGGGTGGCAGGTGGTTTCAAAACTGCCTGTCACTCAACTTTTGAAGAGCTTCCTGTGACCATGTGGTCATGGGATTTGGGATAGAAGGCTGGTTAAGCCCTCCTCTCTTAACCAGTCTCTCCCTACCAATATAATTAAATAGGAGCAAAAAATGATTCCCAATATGCCCAATGATGGTGAAACAGAAATGTCAGCAGTAGAATGTGTTCAAGAGATGTACGACATGCTCAAAGAGAAGAATTTTTCTGAAGAAATTCTTAATAACGCCCATCAGCTAGTCAAGAAGGTCCAGAATGAAAGCAAGGAACTTTCTAATGTGGATGATATGGAAAAAGATATGCCCAACTATGCAAAGATGTCCAAGGAAGAAATGGGACAGGATTTGAAGAAGAAGGGTATTATCAGTATTTCAATTGGCATGGAACCAAAGAAAGCCTGAGGAGGCAAAGTGATTAAGTTAAAACCAAAAAGAGTTAGAGTCTCAGAAGTAATTGGTATTAAATTTAGTAATTCTGAGCTAGCCAATCAAAAGAAGTTTGGCATATGGACTCCTGAGAATACTGAAATGATTGTTTCAAATGAAAGAGCACTTAGTGTGGCAGCATTCGAGAGAAAATTAAAAAAATTAGACAGTAGATTGTTTATTCATTTTAATACAGCCATACCTTCTAAAGCAGAACCATTTGGGCATATAATCAGATTTCACAGACCAGACATAGATGAGAAATATGATTTCATTGTTGGTGTCGGTATTGGTGGAAATAAACTATTACCTGCCCAATCACAATACAAGCATTTTTATAATGAGGAAAAAAAAGTATATGAAACCAGAATGATTGCTTTAGGATGGGTCGCTTCCCAAGAGGCTGTTATTCATTATCTATTAGCAAGAAAATCAGGAGCATAAAAATGAGTTTAAAAAATCTTGGTGAAATCAGAGCAGAAGTTCAGGATTATTTGGGAATGTTATCCCTTGACGCTAGCACTACCCCATCCTTAAGCAGATTGAATATATTTATTAATGATAGCGTTAGGGAGTCAATGTCTAAATTCAATTTTAGACAGTTAGAGACCTCTTGCAGAATTCCTTTCTTTCATACTATTAATTCTGTTCAGGGAGCTTATTTCTCTGGCATAAGCACTTTACCTTTGGCTGGCTCTGGCATATCAGCAACAATTTTGCCATATCCAGCTGATAATTTATTAGTTAATTGCCAAGTTGTCGACCCTAGCTTTAGTTATTCTGGGGTGACATTTGTAGGAACTGATAGTTTGGGTGCTGTTTATACTGGTGTCTCAACTCAGGGCTCAGGAGTGACTGGTTCTGTAATAACCCTGGGTTATTCCTATGAATTGCCAGAACAAATTGACCAAATCTACTCGATTGTCATTCCTCAGAATGCTATTAAGCTGACTTATATTCCTCAGTATGATTTAGAAAGAATTTTGCCAAACAACATTCTAACTGCTTCTGGAACACCAGCTTATTACACAGAGTTTCAAGGAATGTCAGACAACAATACAAAGAGCATTCAATTCTTCCCACAGCCAAGCAACACATTTAGTGGACAGAGTTTTGTTGTCCATTATAAGAAGATGCAAATTGATTTGGTGTTAGATAGTGATGTTCAGCAAGCGCTTCCCCAAAACTACCAAGACATTATAATTGACGCTACTCTGGAAAAGACATATGCATTCCTGTCTGATGAGAAAGCAATGTATCATAAAAACAGAAAAGAAGAGCGCATGACGGATTTAACAATCTGGGCCGCTAATCATCTTGACTACACTGAGGTGGAGCGAGACGCAAACTTCCTTGGCTCAACTAACGCATCGTATATCACATCAGTTCTATTCAGAATATAAAGCCATAACTAGGCTCAAATAATATAGGAGAAACACATGGCAATCTTTAAGAAGAGAAAAACCTCCCCAATCATCAATCTATCTGCCTCTATGGATATGCGCAGTAATAATGAAGTGCTCAACATTGAAGACGAAGCTCAAAGACTGATAGCATTTAATTTAGAAAATGCAGACTTATTCCATAGTGCTAGTCTTGAGACCAGAAACGGGACAGAGGATTTGTCTAATGGAATGGCTGGATACCCCTCTTGTGAAACCACATTTGTAGACTTGCCTGCTTCCTATGGGTCAGGTCTATCATTTTATACAACGTCAACTCAACCCCTGATAGATTTTCCTGGGTTGATGTTGATTGCCTCTGGAAATACTGTTTTTAAATCTGCCACATTGGAGTTAAAGAGCTCTGTAGACAAATCAACATTTGAAGCCAATCCAAGCTTTTATAATTCAAATTTAGCAATTCAAGCCACTCTCTATAAGATGAATTATATCCATGTGCCATCTTCCGGTCTTGGTGTGATGTCAGGAATTGGTGCCTCCCCATTTAACAATGTCCATGACATCTCGCTAAATGGTAATTTCAATTCGCCACAATATCCACAGTTTTTTCAATACGGCAATGCCTTATCAGATGTTCAGTGGATTGCAAAGACTGATAATGATGTGTCATTTGACTATACCTATGATTCTAGTCTTGGACAATATGTAGGCTCTGGAACATATACATATAAGTTCTCTGGTCCAGTGCCTTTGGTTTCTGGACAAGGATATTGGATTAGATATGCTATCAGAAATGCAGATGGAACCACAACCCCAAGGGGTATTTCTATTGAATATTTGGACAACCCAAACACAGATGCTTATCCAAACATAAGATTTGGTGAGGAATTCTTTTACATTGGTGTTCCTACCAATAGTCGTAATTCCATTAGAAAATTTGGTCTAGAAAAATCAAGTCCTGTAACTAATATGAAAGAATATTGTTCTCCGGGATATTTAATTGCCGATTATCCTGCCCTTGCTGGATTCTATCCCATCCCAGTTGCCAGTGGTATGGATTTAAATTTCAATAAATCAGTAGCTAAAATCTCAGCAACTGCACCTGTTCCTTATACGAAGCCCTTTGAATTAGATTCAACATGGCTTGGTCAATATGTTTCTTTGTCATTTTCTGGAACAAGAATAATCTATGGTGGTTACCATTACGCTCAGTTAAGAAGAGATACCCATCAGTATGCGTTTACCAGCGCATTTGTTTATAACAATGCCTATCAGGAGACTTCAGGAACGACTCCTAAGACTGTTATTTATGAAGCTGGATTGTTTAAAATTGATTCTGAAGTAGGAACTTTGGTGGGACAAGATTTAAATGTATCCACAAGTAAAATCGCCAGTTTTTCTGGAACAATTAATTTTAATGATGATAATAAAAACATATCTGATGCAGTAATCAACCCATACAGTAAGTGGGCGAATTATCATGGTCAAAAAATTTATTCAATCTTTGATAATCCAATAACTATTGCTTCTGGCAATTATATTTATGCTGTCAAGTATTTTGATGACCAAGGCAGAGTCTATCAGGACTTCTCCACAAGAACAACTCCTACTAATTCCTATGAATATATGTTGGATATCAGTGCTGGCGTGACATTAAATGGCTCTGGTATAGTAACTAACTGGAATGGTGATGACCAAACATTTATCAGTCCTTCTGGTTTTTATGTGGCTGACATGTCATGCGGACTAATTTCTATTGCCCCTAATTCAGCC
>Ga0163155_10003456_pt1 | contig 16987 bp, 16 predicted proteins | sample OliLakLV19SP4G1_FD_148611 | JGI IMG/M metagenome (GOLD analysis project Ga0163155, IMG submission 148611) | Freshwater microbial mat bacterial communities from Lake Vanda, McMurdo Dry Valleys, Antarctica - Oligotrophic Lake LV.19.SP4.G1 | ecosystem: Environmental > Aquatic > Freshwater > Lake >... | reverse complement strand
GTCCAGGATTCGGCGCCGCACAGGGTCGCGAGGATGGCGATGGTGACGATATCAAGGAGGAGATGCCGGCCTGCCGCGATCGGCGCGAGGATCCGTCAGACGCGAAAAGATAATCGTGATTGGCTCCGCCATGGCTCGATGACCTGCTTGCTACGAGCGTCCCTGCTCGTAGACGGATCATCGACCTTCCTCCAGCCTCTTACCCAATAGACTCCGAATCACTTTGCGGAAGCCCTGGAGGAGACCCATCACGCGTGCTTGCTCAACCGACTCCCTTCCGGCCGCTCTTCCGTGGTCTTACCGTCGAAATGTTCCTCGTCGGCTTCCGCGACAGCTCGAGTAGGGTGAACTACGCCATCGCGATGATTCGGTGGCGCGTAGAGCGCGTAGAGCTTCAATGGGGTGCGGCCGGTGTTGATGATGTTGTGGTTAGCGCCCGCGGGGACGAGAATTGCGAAGCCCGCTCGGACCGGCGTTCGAACGCCGTCGAGAATCACCTCTCCGGCGCCCTCCTCAACGCGCAAGAACTGATCGAGCGAGTGCACCTCTGCTCCGATATCTTCCTTTGGCATGAGCGACATCACCACGAGCTGGCAGTTCCCGGCGGTGTACAAGACCCGGCGAAAATCCTCGTTCTTGATGGCGGTTGCCTCGATGTCGACCACAAAGCCCTTCATCTGGTGACTCCTTTGCTGTTGGATTGTGGCAGAGCGCCGCCTGGAGGTCTCGAAGTAGGCGGCAGCCATCGCCGCTTTCCCGAGTACCCTCAGGTCACGCTTGCCGAGAGGATTCGACGTCAGAAGCCGCGAGGAATGTAGTTCAGCAGCAGGAGAATAAGAAGAACCAGCAAGATCAGTCCGAGTGTTCCGGTTGGGGCATAGCCCCACTTACGGCTGTACGGCCACGCGGGGAGAGCGCCGACCAACAGGAGGACGATGATGATGAGAAGAATCAGACCCATGGTGTGCTCCTTGATATCTTCCGGTTTCCAAGATTGGAGACCGTGCGATCACGACTAGTTCAGCGCAAACACTGCCTCACCAGGGAAGTTTCCGCAATTCGCTGGCAATCGTATCAGACGTTACTCTCGATGCTGGAATCGCCGGCATCCATGGGGCTGCGAGGCCATGTGGACGCGCGCGGTGTGGAATCGGGGGGACCCCACATCGGTACAAGCTGCAGTCCCAGGAATGGAACAATGATTTCAATAAAGCTGCCGAAAAGGGCCGGGACGGTGGGGCGCTTGAGCGGTTCGCCAGTAAGTTCCGGCGCTCCGTCGCCTGGGTCGATTGTGATGGTCGAGGTCACAGTGAGATCCTCCAAGGTTCGCATGCGGCGTGAATAGCAACATGAAATTGATCCTGTGGGCGCGCCGGGTCGCAACAAGGAAGTTTCCTCGATCACTATGAACCGAAGTCCCCGATTCTGCGCACGCGGATTCAGCGGTCGCGTCCTCCATACTGCCAGTGATGGACGCCGCGTCCGTGCTGAGGAGGAGTTACGCCCGCGGCCCGCTGGCACGGAACCGCGCAAGTTGGCTGACGGCGGGGAGTAATTCGTGATCCGCCCGCTCCGTGATTTCTACCCGCAACGAGGGATGCCTGCCCGTCGGCACCATCTCGATGCCGGAAGACAAGCGCCCCCCGCATCTCCAGCGACCTGCACGACGAGTCCGGGCAACTGCTCACCGCGCGGCGATAGCGGAAGTTTCCCCATAGATGAACTACCCGATCGCTGCAATGCTCTCCTTGCTTAGTCGACGCGAGTGTTCACGGCCTGAGACAACTGGCTCCGCAGGTTGAGAGGAAACAACGATGTCGATCACTACCCCCAAGTCAGACGCCCAGTTCGACTCCGATGTACTCGATGAGCTCATGTCGGATCCCATTGTCGATGAGAAGGCGGTGGGCGTTCAGGCGCACGATGCCATCGTGACGCTCAGCGGGTCCATCACTGCGCACCCGAAGAAGGTCGCGGCCCGCGCCGTGCCGACAACGATGTTGCTCGCCGCTGGCCTGATCGGCGTGGTAAGCGTGCCGGCGAGGGCGCAGAGCTTCGACGGGCTTGGATTCCTTGCGCCCGCCGCCGATCAGATCTCGTACGCCGGGGATCCGTCCGCCGACGTCGATGGCTCCGGATCTCTCGACTCGGCCGATTTTTTCGCGTTTCTCGATGCGTTCCTGGTGGGGTGCGTCTGAGTCGGGTCCGACTAGGGCACTGGGGTCTGCACGGCCGAGCCGATCGCTTGGCGCGCACGAGTGCTTCGGTCCGCGGAATTCCGCTCGTCACTCAAGTCTTATTGAAAGGAAATGGTTATGTCACTTGGAACTCGCCAGAGGAAGCACTTTGGTAAGTGGTGCAGGAGCGCCGCATGGCGCTGCGCCGGAGTCGCCGGGGTACTCGTGATGGCGGTTAAACCGTGCAGCGCCCGCCAATGTGATCCCGTCTGGGAATCTCTGGCTGGCCAGCCCAGCGGACCGTCAAATGTGGTCTTTGACACGGCGCGGCAAGTCCTCGTGTGGCACGAGCGTGGCACTTGGGAATCGGCCACCGGTGATACGTGGACGCTGCGCACGTCCGCTGGTCCTGGCCCAGGCTACGACGGGATGGTCTTCGATGAAGCCCGTCAGGTAACCATACTGTTCCATGGCTACTCATACGGCACGCAGGCCCCGGAAACGTGGCAATGGGACGGGCAATCATGGACGCTGCTGACCAACGAAGGGCCGTCCACCCGTGACAACGCCAGCCTGACCTATGACAGCGCACGCGGGCGCGTCATTATGTTCGGAGGCACTTACAAATCCGTGGATTACAACGATACTTGGGCGTGGGATGGAGCGGCGTGGACGCAGTTGGATTCAGGCCAGACGATGGCCCCCACAGGGCGCGAGCTCGCGGGTCTCGCTTATGACTCCGCGCGCGATCGCGTTGTGCTGTTTGGGGGAGACTCGGGGAGTCCGCCGTATCGCCCGGGTGACACATGGGAGTTTGACGGCACTGGCTGGACCCTTGCCGCGACAACCGGACCCGGTGGACGGGCGTCGATGGGAATGGCCTATGACCCAGCGCGTCAACTGACCGTGATGTACGGGGGATACCTGGGCGTTATGGGTCCGGTGGGCGACACATGGGAATGGGATGGCGCCCAGTGGATCAGCCTCGCGCCTGCGTCCGCTCCAGGCACTCGCCTGGAGCACGGAATGACCTTTCATCCAGGATTGGGACGCGTCGTGTCCGTCGGAGGGACGAACTCCAACACCGCGAGGCCGGAGGTGCGAACGTGGCAGTGGACGGGCACGACCTGGGACGTCGTAGGGACTCCGCCACAACTTCCCGACGGAAGATGGATGAGCGCCATGACATACGACTCGCAGAGAGAACGCATCGTGATGTACGGGGGCAACGGGCCTTCCGGCACGCTCGCGGATACCTGGGAGTTCGACGGCGCGACGTGGCTCTGGCGGAGCGCCAGCGGTCCGGGTCCACGTGCCGGCCATTGCATGGCGTACGACAGCCTTCGCGACGTCACGGTGCTCTTTGGCGGAGCCTCAAACTCGGAGACATGGGAATGGAACGGCGCCCAATGGGCGCTCGCGGCTGCAACCGGCCCGGCGGCTCGCTCTTTCGCGTCAATGGACTTTGATTCAGACCGCGGCGTCTGCGTCATGTTTGGCGGCGCCGGTGACGCCTCTACCTGGGAGTGGGATGGCTCTAACTGGACGTCCATCACCGCACCGGGGCCTTCGCCGAGAAGCCTCGCCGCAATGGCATACGACTCTCTGCGCCATCGATCATTTCTTTTCGGCGGGACGGGCGGCTCACTCACTGAAGTAGGAGACTTCTGGGCTTGGAGCGGGACCGACTGGACGCAGTATCCAGCCGGTCCGCCAGCGCGCCGGTGGCACGTGCTCGCGTTCGATTCGGATCGAGGGAAACTGGTGTTGTTCGGCGGCCGCCGCGGACGCGACGTGTTCCCCTCTATTCTCGGAGACACATGGGAGCACGACGGATCATTGTGGACGCAGGTCAATCTCGTGGGGCCCGGCGCACGCAGCGGCTCGTGCATGGCGTACGACGCGGCGCGTCGCCAGATGGTGCTCTTCGGCGGCGAGTCCAACCTCTACGACGACACCTGGCTCTACCGGATGCCCGTGAGCGACCCTGTCCTTCTAATTCAGCCGGTGGATCGTGCAACAGCGCTGCGCGGGGCGGTGAGCTTCGCGGTCGTCGCCGGGGGTGGGGGTTCGCTCACGTACCAGTGGCGCCGGGACAACGTCGACCTTAGCGACAACTCCCGCATCTATGGATCGCGGAGTGCGGTCCTCTCTATTAATCCAGCCGAAACTGCCGACGCCGGAGTCTACGAGGTCGTCGTCTCCAATGGATGCGTGTCGGTCACGAGTGCTGAAGCTGTGCTTTCTGTTTCCCGTTGTTCAGCTGACTTTAATGCCGACGACATCGCGAACAGCCAGGACTTCTTCGACTATCTCCTGGCATTCTTCGGCGGCTCCATGTCCGCCGACTTTGACGGTTCCGGACTCGTTGATTCGGCGGATTTCTTCGCATTCCTAGGCGTGTTTCTTACCGGTTGCACCTGAAGAAGGGGCCGAAGGGCCACGTAGCCGCGACGGGTCGTGGCAGCCGATCCATCGCAACAAAGCACACCAAAAAAGACACATCATGAGTTTAAGTCATTTTAGCAAGCGTCCGTCGATCCCGCTGTCCTCGTTCAACCGCGATCTCGGCCGTTTCCGCGAAGAAATGGACCGCACGTTCGATCGCTTTTTCGCGGACACGTTCGCGCTAGGCACAGTCGAGCCCAAGGCGCTTCGCTCTCAAGGCTGGCACCCGGCGATCGACGTGAGCGAGACCGATACGGAGGTCACGGTCCGCGCGGAAGTCCCCGGCATCGCCGCAAAAGATCTGGACATCTCCGTCTCAGGCCGCATCCTCTCGATCGCGGGTGAGAAAGAAGAGAAGAGCGAGACCAGGGAGGAGGGATATTGCTGCTGCGAGCGCCGATTCGGCTCGTTCTGTCGTTCCGTCGACCTCCCCGACTGGGTGGATGCCGACAAGATCAATGCCGAGTCCGACAACGGTGTCGTCACGATCCACCTCCCCAAGAAGCCCGGCGCCAAACCCAAGCAGATCGAGGTCAAGACCGCCGCGAAGAAGGTTCCAGGGGGTTGAACTCGCCGACAATGATTCGCGCGGTTGGTTCCGGGGGGGGCGTCAGTCAATCGTCTGGGCTGACACGCGCGGGCTTCTCTACAGAGAGCTCCGCGCATTCAAACAGGAGAAAGGCTTTATGCTGCATGAAGTATCCGGCGACATCCTCAAGTCCAAAGCCGCCGTCATCGCCCATGGCGTCGCGCCCAATGATCCGTTCCACTCCGGCCTTGCGATGCAGTTGCGGGAGCGCTTTCCGGCGATGTACCGCGATTTCCGCCACTACTGCCAAAGCACGCACGTCAAGCCCGGCGAGATCTGGGCCTGGGCAGGCGCGGGTCCCGATGGGCCGGTGCGCATCGTCTCGCTGCTGACGCAGGAAGGCGGCTATGAGCACGGCGCCAAGCCCGGCGCGGCGACGCTCGCGAATGTCAACCACGCGCTGCGGAACCTCGAGAGTTGGATCCAAACCGAGCGTCCCGCGAGCCTGGCTCTGCCAAAGCTCGCGACCGGCGTCGGCGCTCTCGACTGGAATGAGGTGTCTCCTCTGATCAGTCAGCACTTATCCCACGCCGGACTCCCCGTATACATCTATTCGACGTATCACAAGGGTGTTGAAGCGAAGGAGGGATAATCGTTCCCCGTTGCTCGTGACAGCTGATATGCACCGCGTACAAGTCCGCCGTGTTGATCATGCCGGGAGATGATCGCGATGTCCACCCCCTCGGCCCTGAGCTGAGCCGCCATCGTGTGCCTCAATCCGTGGGCATGAGCCGTCTGACGTACGCGGTCGTCAGCGACTCGCCCGGGAGTTGCCATCGAGTTGAAGATCACGCCCGGTCTGCCGGAGGTGAGTATCGCGTCCCACCAGTTGACCCAGGTTGTGTTCAACCTGGTCGGCAACGCCGTCCATGCGATCACGGATGCGCCGCCGCAGGCAGGTCGCGGCGTGGTGCGGGTCTCGGCCGGCCCCAGGCCCGGCGAGAACGGCGTCCGCCTCCAAGTCGCCGACAACGGCGGCGGAATGCCGCCCGAGGTGCTCTCCCGCGCGTTCGAACCACTCTTTACGACCAGGGCTGGACGCGGCGGCACGGGGTTGGGGCTTGCGCTGGTCAAGCGGTTGGTCACAGAGGCAGGCGGGGAGGTGTCGATCGAGTCGAAGCCGGGAACCGGCACAACGGTGACAGTCGATTTGCGTGCAGCCCCGGTGGTTGCGGCGGTGTCCGAGACAGCGGCCGACCGCCCGAGTGCCGTGGTTTCAATCTCCGATGCCCACGCGGCCGCGCTCGTCCGGCGGGTGCTGGAGAGTTTGGGCACGGCGGCTTGCCGCGATCATGATTCTAAGGGCGCGCGTCTCTGCGTTGTGGACCCGGCGACTTCGGATGTGATGAAGGCGGAGATTTGGCTGGCCGAGCGCCCGCAGATCCGACGGCTGGTCTTGTTCGGCAGCCCTCCTCCGGCCGCCGCGCCCGCTTGGATAGCGCTGCAGCCCCTGATAATTGAGAACCCGGACGACTTCGAAGGTCTCCGTGCGACGCTCGCGCGTGCGGTGGCTGCCGGGTGAAGAGGGCGAATGAGGGCGTTCCGAACCTGTTCCCCGGGTCCAATGCTACCCAACGTGATGAGGGGCGGGGATCATCCATTGCTCGCTGGTCTGAATCAAGCGAATGGCAGCTTCAGTCGAGCTATCTGAAGCGGTCAACGGGCATAGACACGGGATCCGCGCGGTTGCCCAAATTGCAAGGCCGGAGGGTCGCCATTGCACGAACCTCCGGCCAGATGGACTGCTATTCACAGACCTTTACGAACATCCAGCAAAGAACATGCTCAGGAAGTCGAAGTAATCCTGCGAGTTGATGTACCCATCCAGGTTCAGGTCCGCGCGGGGGACGTTGTTGAAGAAGGCGGTGAGATACTGGAAGAAGTCTTCGGAATCAAGCACACCGTCGCAGTCGAAATCGGCGTCGCAGATGGTGAGCATGGCGGAGTTCGAGATCATGGAGCCGCACTCGGTGGTGATGACACAGTCGTAGGCGCCTACCACGGGGCTCCCGACATTTACGACACGGAGACGGGGCATGTTGCCATCGTGAAGCACCGGGTCGCCGTTGCGTCGCCACTGATATGTGTAGGTGCCCGGAAGGGTGACTACCTCAAGCTCGGCCGTGCCGCCGGTGCAGGTGAATGTATCCACAGGCTGATGATCGATCACGGTGCGGATCGTGGAGAGAAATCCGGTCTCGTCGCCGTGGTCGGTGCTGTCGCGCGGGTCGATCGCGAAGTCCACGATGGTGCCGGGGACGGCGCAGAACTGGACATCGTATTCAATGCCTTGCCCATTGCCGGGTTCAACAATGCTCTGCCAGATCGGTGAGCCATCAACCATGATGTACACGATGACCCCGTTGTCGCCTCTATCCGGGACAGGCGGGTTCGCGTCCCAAGCGCGGCCGAAAACACTGAGAACGTACTGTCCGTCGGAGACCCAGCGACGGACGGACCAGTTGTCCTCCGCGACGCGCTCGCCGCTGGTCGTGAGGCCATTTGGGTGCCCGCCGTCGGGAGCAACGGTCGTCCAGTATCCGCCTGGCCCGACGGATCGATGCCAGTACGTGTCAAAAAAGGGGAGTTCTTCGAAGTCGCCGAGTGACCAAGGGGTCGCGGAGTCGCCATCGAAGAACCCGTAGTACCAACCGTTTTGCCCTTGAACTGCTGAGAACTCCTCATGCGAACTTGCGACGATCTGGGCGCCGGCAGGGGCGGAAAGCCCGGCGATCACGGCGAGCGCCACTGCACCACATACCCGGCCCCGGCGATTATCGACGTTGGCTGAACGCGTTGTCATTGACTTGCTGTTCATGTTCATCTCCTGAATGCATGTGAACGAAATCGGGGGGAGAACTTCCGCACGCCGCGGAGTAGTTCGACCCCGATGAACTGTCTGGGTCACGACGTAATGCTGGCTGTCGCTCGGTTCACTTGCTATGAGGAAACTTCCCTGAAAGGTCGCAGGGACGCGCTCCGGGCACGTCAGGCCCGCGGGATGGAGAGCACAGCGTCGTGCGTGCGCGTTCGACGCGGCGATGCGGTCCTTGCCATGTAAGCCGTCGCATTGCACCCGGGAAGGACGTGGCGCAAGCAGTGGATTGTTGAATGTCATCCCCGCGGCACAGCTGCGAACCGGCATGGTCAGTTGCGGGCTGAGAATGCATCATTGCGAGATGCCATATATGTCCAGGGACGTTGACCCGTGCGCCACAACAGGGAATGTTCCCTCGTTTTTGCGGGCGGAAGGGTGCGGCGGTGTACTCTTTCCAGTCATGCTGATGACTTCCGGGGGAACCCTGCCCCGCGCAGGTCATTCACGTCGGAGGCCCGTCATGTCCAGGCGAAACTTCGTTTATGCGATTGGGTTGACGACGAGCTCGTATCACGCATCGTCTCTGGCTCTCGTTGGCGTGACAATCAGCCTTTGCTTCGGAGCGATTGCTCAGGAGTGGAGCCTTCGTTCAAGCGACGGTCCTGAGGATCGTCACTCGCACGCCGTCACTTATGACAGCACCCGCGGGCGGGTTGTTCTCGTCGGGGGATCCGCAACCGAATGCCCAGCGTGCACCTGGGAATGGGATGGAAGCGCGGCGATCTGGAAGGCCAGCGGGAACGAGGTATCTCCTTCTCCTCGAAACTCACACGGGATGGCATACAACGCCCTGCTTGACAGGGTTGTCCTCTTTGGCGGGAATGCCTCTGCGAACGACACATGGGAATGGGACGGCGCAACGTGGATGCAACTTGCCACCGGCAGCCAGCCCCCAGGCCGCGATTCGCATGCGATGGCCTATGACAGCGTCCGGAGCCGCGTGGTGCTCTTTGGCGGGCGCGGACCGAGCCTTTTGGACGATACTTGGGAGTGGACCGGAGGCGGTTGGATCTTCAGGCCGGTTGCCGGACCCTCCCCGCGTTATGCGACCGCGATGGCGTACGACAGCGACAGAGGCGTCGCCGTGCTTTTCGGCGGGTTCGGGGACGGACAGTACTTGGACGATACCTGGGAATGGAACGGAAACCAGTGGTCGTTCTGCGAGGCGCCAGGACCCGGTGGGCGGTATTTTCATTCCATGGCCCACGACAGCTCGAGCGGACGCGTCGTGTTGTACGACGGGTCCGGCGCGCAGGGTTATCTGCGGGATACGTGGACGTGGGATGGTCACGCGTGGTCTCCGGTTTCAACGACGGGGCCGGCGGCCCGCGATCGCAGTTCATTGGCGTTCGATAGCGCTCGCGATCGAGTCGTGCTCTTCGGCGGGCGCAACGCTACAGGAGCGTTCGGGGATACATGGGAGTTGTCGCTGGCCCTGCCGGTGGATATTTCGATCCCCCCCGTAGTCTGTCAGTGCAAATCGGCGAGCCCGCAACGCTTACGGTTTCCGCGTCGGGCGGGCAGTTGTTATATCAGTGGCGTCGCGACGGGGTGAACCTGCAGGATGACGGGCGCATCGTTGGGTCGCGCGCCGCGATTCTCTCGATTAACTACGCCGCGCCATCGGATGCCGGGAACTATGACGTGCAGGTGTCGAACGGGTGCCAGACGCGGGTCAGTGAAGCCGCGGAACTGCTGATCGAGCCGGCCTGCAGCGCGGATTTTAATCATGACGGCTCGGTGAACTCGCAGGATTTCTTTGATTTCGTGGCGGCGTTCTTTGCCGGGTGTCCCTAGGCAATCTTAGGTGAGCGACTCCGGCAAATAACATCTCCCCGCACAGAACAAACCACCCCGCGACGAGAGGAATCTCTCGGCGCGGGGTGGCGCTGCCCGGAAGTGTGAGATGGAATCAACAGCCCGAGGGTCTGGCGAAGAAGCAGCTCAGGAAGTCAAAGAAGTCCTGCGAGTTGACGAAGCTGTCAGCATTGACGTCGGCGGAGGAACCGACTGGACAGGGAGCGCCGAAGAAACAACTGAGGAAGTCGAAGAAGTCCTGCGAGTTGAGGAAGTGGTCGCCGTTAAAGTCGCAGGGGCAGGGGTTGCAGGTGACAGTCACGACGCCGCTGCCGGTCGCGCCCTGATAGCCGCCGAGACGGATGAGGTAGGCGGAGCCGGTGCGAGCGAAAAAGGTGATGCTGGATTGAAGGCCGGACACGCCGCAGCCGGCATCGTCGTTGCACTCAAGGACGTTGGCGTCGGTCAGATCAGAGCACTGGGTGGTGTTGTACGCCGTGAGGACGGTGTCAAAGCTCGCGCCGGTGCAGGTGCTGACGGTGACGCGACCTTCGCACGTGGCGACGTATCGATACCAGACATCATTGAGAGGCGTGCGACACGCGGGGTTGACGGGCCCGTCGGTGGTAGCGCCGGAAGTGCAGAATGGGGTGTCGCCGGCGCCGAGGACGCGCGGCGTGGCGCATGTGTCGTTTGAGAGGGTCGTACTGGAACTCACGTTGAGCAGGAAGGGCCCGGTAAGCGTGGCGCCGAAGTGGGAGACACGGATGAGGATGGTCTGCCCCGCCGCAACTGGCGTGAAAACCACTGAATCACGAGGCGTTCCCGCGTCGGAGCCTGTGCAGTAGTCCGCGTACCAGTCGTCGTTGCACGCCAGCAACGTCCCGCCGCAGGCCTCGTGAAGCGACAGAACGGAGTCGATGCCGGAGTCGGTTCCGTTCATGTCATGCGAGCCGCAGGTTGTGACGGTGAGTGTTCCACACGCCGGGGCGGTGTAGGTGTACCAGACGTCGGCGTTGGTTGCCGAGCTGCCGCAGGAAGCGGATCCGTCGTTAGTCGCGTTGACGAGCGTTCCTGCGAATGTGCCGGCTGCGGAGACGTCGACGGCATCAGCGCAGTCGTCGTTGACCAGCGTGGTGGTCAGGGTGGCGCGGTAGGCATTGCTTCCCGAGTCGCATGCAAGCCCGCTGTAGAAGTTGGAAGCAACGAAGACGATGTACGTTCCAGCAGGAACGGCGGTGCTTGCAACGACGTCAGAGCAAGCTGTCCCCGTGACGTTCGCGAGGATTGTGATAGAGGGGCAACTCACGGCCGAGATGATGATCTGGACATCGAACTCTGCGCGAACGGTCCATGTGAGGGTTGCGGGCGTGCTTATCGTGAACTGATACCAGTCGGTGTCGCGGGTGTCGGTGCCATTGACGTTAATTGTTCCGACGGTGCCGCAGACGGTCTGGCCGGGGCTGATGGGGGAAAAATGCACAGGAATGTAGTTACATCCGCCGTTGATCGTGTCTGTCGGAACGCCGCAGTCGGGTTCATTCTCCGGGGTTCCTGAGGTGCAGGGGCACGACCCGCGCGGGGCGTGCGGGGGCGGCTTTGTGGCGAGCGGAGCGGTGGCGCTGGTGAGCGGCTGCAGGACCCCCGCCTGCCTCCCGTCGGCCAGGCCTGGCAGCCCGAGGGAACCCGCGGCGGCTAACAGCATGAAGAGAAGGCTTGGAGTTTTCATATTGCGTCTCAATGAACGCGCTGTCGGCGTAACGTCGGCCGAGACGCGTTCGTCGTGTGATTGACAACTGGGAGCGAGCATTTGCCGGTGAAACAGAAGCATCACATGATGGGCCGGGGCGCCCCCTCGCCGCCACGAGCAAACTTCCCTGATAGGGCCTTCCCCCGATCAGTATTGCCGCCCAGTTGTGAGCGCCCTCCAATCCCCAGATGCCATGAAATTCCTTGGCGATCAACCGGTCGCCGCCGCGGTACTGAACTTCCGCGTGAAACATGGAAACACGGCCGACCTAGCGAGGACGCTGATCGGTCTAGGGATACCTGTGCTGTTCGTCTTGGGCGATGCCGGCTCCGCTGAGGTGCCGTCTGACCTGCGGGACTGCGAATGGATGAGCAATCCCATTGTTCGCGTGGATCTCGTCAAAGCGCTTCAGCGCTTGACAGCGCGGATCCGCGGATCGCAAACGCGATCGCCGGATCCCTTGGCTATAAGCGAGCGGACCGAATAGTGCTACAGCCGGTGCTGCCACCGCGGCGACCGCATCTGCGCTGGGCTACGCCTCGGACAATCCCTCGCGGATGGCCAGCCGCATGAGATCGGAACGAGTCTCAATGCTGAGTTTCCGCATGATGCGCTTCTGATGCCCGTCGATCGTTTTGACCTCGCGGGACAGTTGCGCAGCGATTTGATTCCTCGATAGCCCTTTGCCGATCAGTCGAAGCACTTCCACTTCGCGCACCGAGAGCGTGCTCAGCGGCGTGACGGGCCTGCCATCGAGCCGGTTCGCGGCGCTCTCGCGCGTCGCCAACGAGGGGCGAACACCGGGGCCCGCCGGGGCGACCGGCTTGCATCGTTCCTTCACCTTTGGACCCAGCACGAAGGTCCCTGCTCGACCTCGCACGACCTCGCGGATGCCTGAGACGATGGCGGCCAGGTCATCGGACTTGGCGAAGTATCCCCACGCCCCGCACTTGAACGCCGCGTCGATGTACCCGTCGCGGATGTGAGCACTGAGGATGATCACCCTCGTCTGCGGGTGCATGTGGCGCAGGCGATCGGCGGTCTCGAACGCGTCGGGACCGGGCATTTCGATATCCAGCAGCACGACATCGGGTTTGAGTCGTCCCGTTTCCTTGATCAACTGCTCGGCGGACGGTAGGGCCTCTATGCAGCGGATTGAGGGATCCAGCGAGAACTGGGCCTTGAGCCCCTCGATCAACACCGCGTGGTCGTCCACGCACATCACGCGGAGGGTACGACCAGGCGATCGTGACGCTGACGGACTCGGCGACCGGCAAACGCCGCGATTACTGGCTCGGCACGCACGGCACCCCTGAGAGCCGCGAGGTGTACCACCGCCTGCTTGCCGACTGGGAGACCAACGCGCGTCGGCTGCCTGATCGCCCCGGCGAGGCAGCAGCGCCGACGGGCAAGCGTGCGGGCACGACCGTGGCGGCGCTGATCGCGGAGTACTGGAAATGGGCGAAGGCCGATGGACGTTCCGCATCGAAGTTGTTGACGTTGGTCAGGGCTGGCCCGTATTGGTGGGAGCGAGCGCATGAACATCAGGCCGCGCATCCGGGCGTTGGAGCGGCATGTGCCGCGATCCGCATGCTGCACCGAGTGCGCTCGCGACACCAATGCGGCGATTGGGCGTATCCGATCGTCGCCAACCTTGAGGAGGGTCTTTGGATCGCGTACGCCGCGCTTTCGAGCCTCTTTGGAATCCACAGGAAGGTGGAACATTGTGACAGTTCATATCCATCTGTGTTAATGGATCGTTCCCGGTGCATAAGGATGCGATGGGAGTCGGAGCGCCTTCCCGGCCTGCACGACGGGAAGTACAACGCCCCCGATTCGGCGGTCCAAATCGGGGGCGCTCATGTGACTGTCCTTCTCAGGAGTTCGGCTTGGATGCTCACATCTTCAGCTCGAAGCTGCCGACACTCGTGACGCCCTTGTCATCCTCGATCTCGACCCACAGCTTGCTGCCGGTCGGAATCGGGTTCGGGATCTCGGCATGGGTGTGCCAACGATTCGGCTCGGCGGGATTCTCAATGTCGGCCTTGGCCTTGGCCGAGCCCTTGCCATCTTCGCCGCCGATCCAGAAACGGACCGCCGTCGCCTTGGCGGCGGAGCCACCTGCCGGCGTGACGGTTACGTCGATGGGAGCATCCTTGCCGGCGACGATCTGGCCTTCGTCACGAGTGGCCTTCACGTCGAACGAGCCGATCTTGGCGGTTCCCAGTTGGATGACCGCGCCCCCGTGACCGGCTCCCATGTCCTTGTGATCTCCGCTTGCCGGTGTGTTTGTACCGGAGTTCGTCCCCGACGGCGGCGTCGAAGAAGCGGGCTTCTTCTTCTCGCACGCGGGGGCCACGGCGAGAGATGCGGCGAGAATAGTGCCAATGACGAATGCAAACATGAACTTCACGATCAGTCTCCTTATTGGAATGGGGCAGGGTCTCAAGTTAATCGTTCGGCGCCGTGCCCGTCGCCTTGGTGCCGACGATCCGAGTCAAGCCGAGCATTCGGGCGACACGCCCGAAGATGGTATCGGAATCAGAAGTGTCCGTGCGGGAGTTCACGCCTTGGACGAGCGAATAGCCCGCGGGGACAACGAAGAGGTTCAGGAACGTAGATGTGAGCAGGCCGCCCAGCACGACGACCGCGAGAGGCGCGAGCAGCTCGCTTCCGGGCTGGCCCGACGCGAGCGCGAGCGGAAGCAACCCAAGGGCAGCGGACAATGCGGTCATGAGGATCGGCACGAGCCGTTCCATTGAGCCTTGGATGATCGCTTCGCCAACGGGCTTCCCGTCGATCTCGATAAGGTGACGGTAGTGGTTCACCAGCAATATGCCATTGCGCACCGCGATGCCGAACAGCGTGATGAATCCCACGAGACTCGCGATCGATAACACGGGCGCGAGATACACCGACGATCCAAGCCCGAAAATCGCTATTGTGTTCGTGATCAGACCCATCCCCCCACCCGCGTGCAGGAGCGAGTCGGTGATGAACACCGCCGCAATCCCGCCGATTGTCGCGAGCGGCAAGTTGATCATCACAAGAGCGGCCACCCTGAGCGAGCCCGTCGAGAGCTGGAGCAGCAGCAGCATCACGACCGTGATGCCCGCGCCGGCAACGAGCAAGGTCCGGCTGGCCGACTGCTGGGCCTCGAACTGCCCGCCGAACTCAACGAGATACCCCTCGCGTTGCACGATCGGTTCCACTCGCGCCTTGACCTCCGCGACCAGGTCGCCAAGGTTGTAGCCGTCCGCGACGTTGCATGAAATCACGGCCTTCCGCTGCGCGTTTTCGCGGGCGATGATGTTGGGCGTCTTCTCCGGGCCGATGTCGGCGACGTCCCGCAGGCGGACGGTTGGTCCCGGCTTAGAGTCTTCAGCCGTGCCGCGAAGCATCAGGTCTTGCACCTGGTCGATGCGCTCGCGTTCGGACTCATCCAGCCTGACCACCATTGAGTACCGCCGCACGCCTTGATTCACCTCGGCGACCTCCTCGCCGTAAAGCGCCATCTGAACCTGCTCGGCGGCATCGGCGGGCGTCAGCCCTGCCGCCGCGAGTTCCTGATGTCGGTAACGGAATGGAACGCTGGTGATGAGCACTTCGCGGTTCGCGGTCACGTCGCGTGCGCCGGGCAACCCCTTGAGTTCGCTTTCGATCTGCTTGGCGAGTAGGCGGAGCTTGGAAAGATCTTCGCCATAGACGTTGATTGCAATCGCTGCGGGCGTGCCCGACAGAATATGCGAGAGGCGGTGCTCGATGGGCTGGCCAATCTGCACCGTGACACCCGGCACGGCCGAGGCAATCGCGGCGATCTCCTTGCGGATGAGGGTCTTGTCGGCGTCCCCCTCCACGAGAATGTCGAGTTCGCTGTTGGAGACCGGCTCGGCATGCTCGTCGCGCTCGGCCCGGCCGGTACGGCGGGTCACGCTCTTGACGCCCTCGATCTTGATGAGGCGGGCCTCGATCGCTTCGGCAGCCCGATTGCTCTCGCCCAGCGACGTGCCGGGCGGAGACGACACGAAGACCGTGAAGGATCCCTCGTTGAACTCCGGGAGGAACGAGGTGCCGAAGGTGCGGGCGAGCAACAGAGACACGCACGTCGTTACCAGCGCCGCTCCAACGACGAGCTTGCGATGGCTCAGCGACCAGTGCAGGGAGGGTTCGTAGCGACGCTTGAGCCAGCGGACAAGGAAACCGTCGCTCTCCGAATGCCCGTGCTTGTGGGCGGCCGCACCCGTTCCGCTCGCCGACTTCTTCTTGGTCTTGAGGAGCAGCTTGCACATCGCGGGCGTCACCGTCAACGCGACCACGAGCGACGCCATGATCGAGACGATGTAGGTCGCGGCCAGCGGTTTGAAGAATCGCCCTTCGAGTCCGTCGAGGAACATCAGGGGAAGAAAGACGATGCAGATCAGGACCGTCGCGTACACAACCGATGAGCGGATCTCATTGCTCGCGTCGTAGATCACCTGTACGAAGCCCTTGCGCTCCCCCTCGGGCAAGAGGGAGTTCTCTTCGAGCCGTCGGTGGACGTTCTCCACGTCGATGATCGCATCATCCACGAGTTCGCCGATGGCGACGGCCAGCCCCCCAAGGGTCATGACGTTGAGCGTCATCCCCAGCGTGTCGAGTGTGAGAAGGGCCGCAGCGAGCGAGAGGGGGAGCGCGGTGAGCGTGATGATGGTCGTCCGCACGTTGAGCAGGAACAGGATCAGGATCACGCCGACGATCACCGTGGCCTCCACCAGCACCTTGAAGACGTTGTCCACCGATCGCTGGATGAAGTGGCTCTGGCGAAAGACTTCCTTGTTGACGACTATTCCCTTGGGGACACTTTTCTCCAGTTGCACGAGCGCTGCATCGATCTGCTTGGTCAGGGCCAGCGTGTTCGTGCCGGGCGACTTCTGGATCGTCAGCACCACGGCGGGCACGCCTTGATTGGCCGCCGTGCCGCGCTTGGGTGCGCCGCCGAGAGTCACGTCGGCGACTTCGCCGATGGTGATGGGCAGGCCGTTCTTCATCGTGATCTTGGTCGATGCGATGTCGCTCACGCCCGTCACGCGTGCCGCTTGTCGCATCGGAAGCTCCGAGCGGTCCACGTCCTTCAAGTACCCCGCGCTTGCCGTGCTGTGCGCCTTGCGCGCGGCTTCGACCACATCCTGCACCGTGAAGCCATAAAGCGCGAGGCGATCCTGCTTCACGTTGATCTGGTACTCGGGCAGCTCGCCGCCGATAGCCGACACCTGCGAGACGCCGGGGATCGCCAGCAGCTTGTTCCGCAGGTCAAACTCCGCATAGGCCCGCAGGTCGAGGTCAGAGACGCTCTTGTCGGGGCTGGATAC
>Ga0163155_10003450_pt1 | contig 17003 bp, 13 predicted proteins | sample OliLakLV19SP4G1_FD_148611 | JGI IMG/M metagenome (GOLD analysis project Ga0163155, IMG submission 148611) | Freshwater microbial mat bacterial communities from Lake Vanda, McMurdo Dry Valleys, Antarctica - Oligotrophic Lake LV.19.SP4.G1 | ecosystem: Environmental > Aquatic > Freshwater > Lake >... | reverse complement strand
CCGTCATATGGCGGCTCCGTTGGCGGCATCGAACTCGCGCACGGCGGCAGCGTCGCGCGCGGACAGATCGGGAAACTCCCGGTCCGCGCCGACATCGGTGGTGTAGCGCCATGAGCGCGCGCACTTTTGTCCTTCAGCGCGTGCGGCAACCACGCCGACGCCGGGCACATCCGACAGCGTGAATGCGCCATCGGGTGGAGCTCGCTTCAACAGCTTGACACCCGACGTGATGGCGATTTCGGCCAGATCGACGCCGTCGATGGCGTGCTGCAATGTCGCGTTCGACACGTAGACCTCGGGCGCTGCCTCGAGGCTGGAGCCGATGCGCTTCTCCGCCCGTTCCAGTTCCAGCGCGCCGGTGATGACGCGGCGGACATCGCGCACGCCAGCCCATTTCGCCGCGAGTTTGTCGTTGCGATAGGCGGCCAGCCCCTCGGCGAAGCCAGCAAGATGGACCGACGGTGCAATTCCCGTCGATCCGGCAGCGTTCGCCACCGAACCTGGAAGTGCTGACTTTCGAGCAGCCCTTGCAAGCCACGCCTCTTCGGCAGTGAATGCCGTGATCGGTGCCAGCCAGCGCAATACGGCGTCGCAGATCCGGTCGATAACGGTCAGCGCCGCGCGGCGCTTGGCGCTCGACAACGGCTCGCAGTAGAGCGCGTCTTTGCGGATGTCGAAATAGAACGCCGACAAATCGGTGTTCATGAACTGAGTCAGCACCGAGATGACCTTGCGGAAATCGAACGCGCCGTAGGCATTACGGATCTCGCCATCGAGTTCGGCGAGGCGGTGCAGCATCAGCCGTTCGAGGTCGGGCATGTCGGCAAGCGCGACCGGTGCTGCCGCATCGTGATGGGCGAGCGAGCCGAGCATCCAGCGGATGGTGTTGCGCAGTTTCTTGTAGGCCTCGCCGGCGTTCTCGACGATCTTGGGCCCAAAGCGGATATCGCCGGTCGTATCAGCCGAGGCGACCCACAGGCGCAGGATGTCGGCGCCATTGGTTTTCATGACGTCCTGGGGCGACAATACGTTGCCCTTGGACTTCGACATTTTCTCCTCGCCCTTCTCGTCGAGGATGAAGCCATGCGTCAGCACCACATCGTAAGGCGCGCGGCCACGCGTGCCGCAAGATTCGAGCAGCGAAGACTGGAACCAGCCGCGATGCTGGTCGGAGCCTTCGAGGTACATCACCCGGTCGCTACCGCCGTCATGGGACCGGCGGATGCCCGAGAGGCTCGGGAAGGCCTTGGGGTCTTCGAGTGTAAACGCGTGCGTCGAACCGGAGTCGAACCACACGTCGAGAACGTCGTTGACCTTCTCCCACTTGGCCGGATCGTAGCCGAAGTGCGACAGGAACCGTTCAGCGGCGTCTGGCGCAAACCATGCGTCGGCGCCCTCGGCCGCGAACGCCGCGACGATCGCCTCATCGACGCGAGGATCGTGCAGGATGTCGCCCTCGGCATGCGATCCCGCCGCCGATGTGTGATCGGCCTTGGCGACGAACACCGTGATCGGCACGCCCCACGCGCGTTGGCGCGACACGACCCAATCCGGTCGCCCCTCGACCATGGCGCGGATGCGGTTCTCCCCGGTCTCGGGCACCCAATCGGTCTCGGCAATCGCCGCCAGCGCCGTCTCGCGCAGCGTCTGTCCCCTCTCCCCGTCCTTCACGGGGAGAGGGTCAGGGTCAGGGGCGGAAACTGGGTGAGACGCAGATAGGGGCAGCGACGTCGCTTGTGGCCGCCCCTCACCCTGACCCTCTCCCCGTAAAGAACGGGGAGAGGGGACTCGATCCATCGCAATGAACCATTGCGGCGTATTGCGGAAAATAACCGGCTTCTTTGACCGCCACGAGTGCGGATACTGATGCTTCAGGCGACCGCGCGCGATGATGTTGTGGGCGTCCGACAGCGCCTTGATCACGGCGTCGTTGGCGTCGCCCTTGGAGCCGTCCTCCTTAAGGACGCGCTTGCCCTCGAAGCCCGGCGCGTCCTTGGTCAACACGCCATCGGGGCCAACCGTCCACGGGATGTCGGTGTTGATGTCGAGATCACGGAGCGACTTCTGGTTTGCGGTCCAGACGATGTAGTCGTCCGCACCATGACCCGGCGCGGTGTGGACGAAGCCAGTGCCGGTGTCATCCGTGACGTGATCGCCATCGAGGAGGGGGACAAAAAAGGTGTAGCCGAGACTGGCTAGTGGATGGGCGCAGGTAACGTTGACCAACTCGTGCCCGGACACATCAAAACGCCGCTCAAACGTCTCGACCTTGGCCTGTTTCATGACGTCGGCGGCCAACTTATCGGCGAGGACGTAGCGATCTCCAACCTTGGCCCAGTTGTTCTCCGGCGCTGCGGTCACCTCATAGAGGCCGTAGGAAATCTTGCTCGAGAACGCGATGGCGCGGTTGCCGGGCAGAGTCCACGGCGTCGTTGTCCAGATGACGATCGAAGCTTTGTCGATCTCGGAAGCCTTAAACATACGATCGGTTCGGTCAGCGCTTGTTCCTGAAGATACGGCGAACTTAACAGGAAACTTCACCCAGACCATATCGCTCTGGTAGTCCTGGTACTCGATCTCGGCTTCGGCCAGCGCGGTGCGCTCGACGACCGACCACATGACGGGCTTTGACCCGCGATACAGCAGGCCGTTGTTTTTGAACTTCAAAATCTCGCGCGCAATCGCCGCTTCGGCGGCAAAGCTCATCGTCGCGTAGGGCCGCGCCCAATCGCCGGTCACGCCAAGCCGCTGGAACTCCTCGCGCTGCACCTCGAGCCATTTTTGCGCGAACGCCCGGCATTCCTGACGGAACTCGATCACCGGCACATCGTCTTTGTTCTTGCCCCGGGCTCGGTAGGCTTCCTCGATCTTCCACTCGATCGGCAGGCCATGGCAGTCCCAGCCCGGCACGTAGTTGGCATCAAAGCCCGCCATCGTCTGGCTCTTGACCACCAGATCCTTGAGGATCTTGTTGAGCGCGTGCCCGATATGAATGTTGCCGTTGGCGTACGGCGGGCCATCGTGCAGCACGAATTTCGGCTTGCCCCGGCCCTCGGCGCGCAACTGCTCGTAAAGCCCGATCTCGCCCCACCGCTTTAGCAGGCGCGGTTCGAGCTCAGGCAAGCCCGCACGCATCGGGAAATCGGTCTTGGGCAGGAGCAGCGTCTCGCTCCAGTCGCGGGACTGCGGGTGGTCTGTATCTTTAGCCATCGGTGGTCGTCGTCTCCGGTGAAGCCGCCTTGTAGCGCGGAGGCCGTGGCGAGGGGAAGCGGGCGTTGTGCCTCCCAGTTTTCCACGGATGCCACCCGACCCTGAGTGATGTCGCCCATTGGCCAGCGCTCCATTGGCCAGAGCCCCGTTGGCCAGAGCCCCGTTGGCCAGAGCCCCGTTGGCCAGAGCCCCGTTGGCCAGAGCCCCATGAGCCCGACGATGCCGCACTGGTTCGCAAGTGCCGAACTATTGCGTCGGTGGTCGACTTTGCCCATATACCAGTGATGCAAAGACCGTTTGTACATCCAGCCATCGAGGATATTCGGCTCGAAAGCGTGCTCTACGCGCTGGCCGATCCCGTGCGCCTTGCGATCATCAAGACGCTGGCAACCCGTGGCTGTCCGACCAATTGCCAGACGGCAGCGCCGAATAATTTGCCGAAGTCGACTCAGTCGCATCATTATCAGGTGCTGCGCGAAGCTGGGCTGATCCGCTCGGAACGGCGCGGCACCGAGGTCGTCAACACGCTGCGCTGCGAAGAAATCGACGGCAAATACCCTGGCCTCGTCGCCTCGATCATGCGTGCAGCCGGCCAATGCGACAGCCCACCCGCGCCGACGGCCGAGTAGCGCAGCCGACAGCTTGACGGTGTTACGTCCCGACCGTCGTATAGCGGTATATGTCGGCAAGCTTGAGCGTTGCGCTGATCGCGTCCAGCTCTAGGGTGGCGTCGAGGCCTGACACCTTGCGCTCTTTCCAGCCCGTCGCCCGGTCGAACGCCGCCACGCGCGGCGTCTTCAAAGCAACCGTGACGTAGTGGCTGCAGTTCGGGACACTCGCATAAACCCGCTTACGCCAAGCCTGATCACCCATCCGGTTCGACCGCGACAGCACCTCGAAGATCACGATGGCATCGGTTGTCTCGTGGCCGAAGTGCGGTTCGCCCGCGTGCACGTAGACGTCAGGAACAGGGAGGCTTCGAGGTGAAACCGGGACGCGTGTGCCGATGCCAAGAGACGGCATCCACGCGGCACCGGACGCGTCTTTTTGATCAAGCAGCAATCGAATGAGATTGCCGCAAATGATTTGATGCACGCTGACCGGAGACGCGTTCAAGATCGGTACCCCTTCGATCAGTTCCCAGCGTTCCTCGTCTGGACGCGAGCGCACGAACGCTCGGAACTCAGCGAGTGTCATTTCGCCGACGGGGTCGAATGCGGGCTCGATTTTCGGGTGGACGGTCATAAGTGCCTCCTCGTCTGCAACCTACCGCGACACGATATCCTGGACAACGGCAGCGTTGGCATCAATCGTTGCCCCTGCCATCAGCCCACTGTACGACGCCGTGAGCAGTTTACCGGCGTCTGAGCGCGCCCCAAATTGCCCAACGTCCGCCTAACGCCCGCCACAGCCCTGGCCGATATGGCCGAGTAGGAGACTATCCCCGATGTTCAGCGTCGAAGTTCGCGACCGCATCATGATCGCCCACAGCTTGCCCGACCCGTTCTTCGGCCCCGCCCAGCACATGCACGGAGCAACGTTCGTGGTCGACGTGGCGTTCTTCCGCGACACGCTGACCAAACAGAATGTCGTCGTCGATATCGGCGCGGCACTCGATGTGTTGAACAAGACGTTGAAGCCGCTGGCCTACCAGAACCTCGATGCGTTGCCCCAGTTCATGGGCATGCTGACGACGACCGAGTTCCTGGCCAAGCATATTTTTGATGCCGTCGCCACAGCCGCCCGAGATGGGTCACTGGGCGAAGACGGTCGCGGGTTGTCGAAATTGCGCGTGACGTTGCACGAAACCGACCTCGCCCGCGCCGTCTACGAGGGACCGATTGCGTGAAAATCGGACCGCGCAGGCTGTCGTTCGCCATCCCTGGCGACCTCGATCTTCCGACCGGGGGATACGCCTATGACCGGCGCATCATTGCGATGTTGCCCGACTACGGCGTGGAGGCGAGCGTCGTCGCGTTGCCGGGCTCGTTCCCCGATCCGACGCCAGCCGACATCGACGAAGCCATTCGCCTGCTCGCCGAAGCACCCGCCGGGTGCGCCCTGCTGGTCGACGGTCTCGCGCTCGGTGCGATCCCAGCACACCGGCTTGACGCGATTCGGGCGCCGCTGATCGCGCTCGTCCACCATCCCCTGTGCTTCGAGGCCGGGATTGCGCCGGAACGCGCAGCGCAACTCAAGGCGATGGAGACCGAAGCGCTGGCGCGCGTAGCCCGCGTCATCGTCACCAGCCGATCGATTAAACGGATGCTGGTCGCCGATTTCGCGGTGCCGCTCGCAAAGATTACCGTGGCCGAGCCCGGTACCGACCCCTCGGCAAGGGCGACCGGAACTGGCACGCCGCTGCAAATCCTATCCGTTGGCGCCGTCTCGCCGCGCAAAGGCTACGACATCCTCATCGAGGCACTCCTACCCCTGGCCGACGAACCGTGGCGGCTGACAATTTGCGGCGCAATCGACCGCGATCCCAAAACCGTCGCTAAGCTCGAAGAACAGATCCTAGCTGCAAATTTCGGCGAGCGAGTCCGCCTGCCGGGCACCGTGGTACCAGCGACGTTGCAGCGGTTCTATGACACGGCCGACCTGTTCGTCCTGCCGTCGTTGTTCGAAGGCTACGGGATGGTCCTGGCCGAAGCCATGGCGCGCGGGTTGCCGATCGTGACAACGACGGGTGGAGCTGCCGCCGAAACCGTACCCGATGCCGCCGCCATCAAGGTCCCGCCAGGGGATGCTGCCGCGCTGTCGTCGGCTCTCGATAAAGCTATTCGCGACAAGCGCCTGCGAACCCGCCTTGCGGACGCCTCGTGGGATGCTGGCCGCACACTACCGCCGTGGACCGAAACAACCCGGCGCATCGCCGCCGTCGTCATGGGGCTGAACGTATGAGCGGATTTTTGCCAGACTGGCTGGCCCTGCGTGAGCCCGCCGACCATCGTTCGCGCAACCCAGCCCTTGCCGATGCGCTGCGCTCGTTCTTCCTGCAACGCCAAACCATCCGCGTCGTCGACCTTGGCTGCGGAACGGGCTCGAACCTGCGCGCAACGGCAGCCCTGTTGCCCGACACCCAAGCCTGGACGCTTGTCGACTACGATCCGGCACTTCTGGCAGCGGCGAGAACCGCGCTGACGGACTGGGCCGACGCGGCTCGAGAGACCAGCGATGGCGGTCTTGAACTTGTCAACGGCGTCCGGACGATCACCGTGACGTTCAGGCAAGCCGACCTCGTGACCGAACTGGAAGCCGTGCTGCCGACCGATGCGGCGACGCGGCCGGACCTCGTGACGGCGTCGGCGTTTTTCGATCTCGCGTCGGAAGACTTCATCCGTCGGTTCGGCCGGGCCCTGACCGCGACGCGCGCCGCTTTCTATACCGTTTTGACCTACAATGGCATGCAATTGTGGGTCCCGCGCGGACCGCTCGACCAGCAGTTACGGGCAGCCTTCGTTGGTCATCAAATGACGGATAAGGGTTTTGGCAAGTCCGCTGGGCCATTGGCGCCCGAGCATCTATCCGGCACGTTCCGCGCGTATGGCTACGCCGTCAGCGAGGGCGACAGCCCGTGGGTTTTGACAGCCCCGCGCGATGCGAGCTTGATCAATGAACTGGCAAGAGGCTTTGCCGCCGCCGTCCGCGAAACGAAAGACGTCGCGGGGTCTGACGTCGACAAGTGGGTGGTTCGCACCTTCACCGGCGCCGAGGTCGGTCACACCGACACGCTTGCGTTGCCGACGCCCGGCGTCACATCGAACCTCGAATAAGCAGCGTCCGATCGGACACGTATCTAGCCGGCACGCTCCCGCCGGAGCAGCCAGCATGGGCCGAGCAGCGGGTCTTGGACGACGCGGACCCAATTAAAGTTGGCCTTTTCGTGGGCCCGGACCGCAGCTTCGTTGCGGATCGAGACCACGGCAACGGCCGCGATCGCGAGTGTCGTCTGGAACACTTCGGTCGTGACCAGCCGCAATGCCGTTCCACCGATGCCGCGTCCACGATAGCTGGCCTCGCCAACGAAGGCGTCGATCCGGTAACAGCCCGTGATATCGCGTTTGGCTGGGAACCCGCCGTGCGCATCGGCCTCCAGCGCGTGGGCATAGCCGACGGCGGTATCGTCCACCTCGACGATCGAACACAGGCTCATGGGTGCGTCGAGAGCGGCGATCACGGCGGCCTGAGCGGCCGAGCGGCTGCCCCACCATCGCGCGATCTCGAGCTGGGTCAACCATCGGTCGATGCGCGGCCAGTCGCGCTGCGATGCTGGCCGCAAGATGGTGCGCGCCGCCAGATCTGAAGGTGACTGTTCCAAGAGGGCCTGAAAACGGTCATCACTGGCGGGTTGATCAGTCATGGGTAAGTCGCCCCCGGAGGCACCGGCACCCACACCGGCACCGGCACCCACACCGGCACCCGCACCGGCACGGGCGCTTGGCAATCTGGCGTCTGGCGATCTGGCGCCACTCGCAGACGTCGGCATGGCGTCCCTCAATGGCGGAAATGCCTGACATTGGTGAACACCATCGCAAGGCCACGGGCGTCGGCAGCGGCGATTACCTCGTCGTCTTTGACCGATCCACCGGGCTGGATGACGGCCGAGGCGCCAGCTTCGGCAGCTGCAATCAACCCATCGGCGAACGGAAAGAACGCGTCGGATGCGACGACCGAACCTTGTACCAGCGGCAACGTGCTGCCAGCGAGCTTTGCCGCTTCCTCAGCCTTCCACGCAGCGATTCGCACGCTGTCGACACGGCTCATCTGGCCCGCGCCAATGCCAACTGTCGCACCGTCCTTGGCGTAGACGATCGCATTGGACTTGACGTGTTTGGCAACGCGGAAGGCGAACTTGAGGTCGGCCAGTTCGCGAGCGCTCGGTGCCCGGCGCGTAACGACTTTCAACTCCAAATCGTCGACGATGGCGTTGTCGCGCGACTGCACCAACAGCCCACCCGCAATAGACCGCACCTGCACGCCCGTCCCCCGGACGTCCGGTAACGCGCCCGTGGTCAGCAGGCGCAGGTTCTTCTTGCGCGCAAAGATCGCCATGGCTTCGGCCGTCGCCGAGGGCGCGATAACGACCTCGGTGAAGATCCGCGTGATTTCCTCGGCAGCCTCCGCGTCGATGGCACGATTGAGCGCGATGATACCGCCGAACGCGCTTTGCGGATCGCACGCCAGCGCGCGCATGTAGGCCTGCTTCAGCGTCGTTCCGGTTGCGACACCGCACGGGTTGGCGTGCTTGACGATCGCTACGGCTGGTGAATCGGCAGCCGGGAACTCGGCGACGAGTTCGAACGCGGCATCCGTGTCGTTGAGATTGTTGAACGACAACTCCTTGCCCTGATGCTGCTCGGCGGTCGCCACGCCAGGGCGGACATCGGGCAACAGATAAACAGCTGCAGTTTGATGGGGATTTTCCCCATATCGCAGCCGCATGCCGAGCTTGCCGCCGAACGCCCGCCAGGTCGGCGCGGGGTCATCCAGCGTGCGGGCAAACCAGCTTGAAATACTGGCGTCGTATGCGGCCGTCCGCGCGAACGCCTTGGCCGCGAGATGCGTCCTGAGGGGAAGCGACGTACAGCCGCCGCACGCCGCTATCTCGTCGAGAACCCGATCATAGTCGTCTGGATCGACGACCACCGTCACGGCCACATGGTTCTTGGCTGCGGCGCGGATCATCGCCGGTCCGCCAATATCGATGTTTTCGATCAACGTGTCGTAGTTGGCGCCACGAGCCAGCGTCTCTTCGAACGGATAAAGGTTCACGACGAGCAGATCGATCGGTTCAATCCGGTGCCGCTGGGCCTGGGCCTCATGCTCGCCGTTGCCGCGGATCGACAGAAGGCCGCCATGGATTTTCGGGTGCAGCGTCTTGACCCGCCCATCCATCATCTCAGGCAGGCCGGTAACGTCGGCGACATCGACGACAGCCAGCCCGGCTTCCGACAATGCCAAAGCCGTGCCGCCAGTTGAAACCAGCGTGACGCCTGCCGCCGCGAGGCGCTTGGCAAAGGCGACAAGGCCGGTTTTGTCGGAGACCGACAGAAGCGCGCGTCGGATACGTGTCGTTGTAAAGCTCATGGCGTCGTGTCCTTGGATAGTGGCGTGTCCTTGGATAGTGGCGTGTCCTCGCGTGCCGTGTGCAGTCAGCTGTCCAGTCCGACTGACCATTCGACGGTGGTCGCCCCCGTGGCAATGCCCCGGGCGACGATCCTCAACGACGGTTGCGGGCCGGAGCTGCTCGCCAAAAATGTGCTTTCCTCTATCGACGCCGCAGCCCCGATGATCTCGAAGCGCCAGCTCGATCCATCTTGGAGACGTAGCACGAGGTTGGCCGAGCGGCCCGTCATGACTTGGGATGAGGGTTCGATGGTGGTCGACGGATGCAGGTGAAAGTGAATCGAGAACGGCACTTCGTCGGCTCCCGAACCGCGATGACGTGGCTCGAAATGATCAGCACCCGCAATTGAGCCGTTGGCGTCGACGCCGATCAAACGGCGGTGAATGAGACCGTTTCGGCCGAAATAGCCCTCATGCGACATTTCAATGGCGACGCCGTCGTCGACCACTTGCACCGAGGCTTGGACCCGCCCGGCGAGCGTAAGCGGGATCGCCTGAGAGGCCGCCTCGAGCCGCGCGTCGCGAACCAGCTGCGCCGATGACACCTCGCTCAGGCAGGCGGCCGTATGGCTCGCAGTGGCCCGCGACATCGCGCGCCAATCGCCGTCGGCTGGGCTGGGTGCTCCCATGTTGACGAACAGCAGGTTGGTACCGGCGCTCGCCTCGAACGACAGGCAGCCAGCACAGGCTTCGCCCGAGACTTCGAGTGGCGGTGGCACGCCAGCATCGGCAATCACGATCGTGCCACTACGTTCGAGCCGCGCATACCGTGACCATGCCGCCAGCACGAGGTCCGGCACGGGTTTCGCATCATAGGCCAAAAGTGTCGCGATGGTGCTGCGGTCGGCGACGCCCATGCCATTGAAGCGGGCGATACCGCCGTCGCCAAGCCTTAAAAATCGCACCATCCCGACCGCGCGCTCGATCGCGGCGCGCAACGGTTGCGGAACCTCCAACCCACGGGCATCGAAGCACGACTTGAGCGGCAACCAATCGAGCAGGACATCGATCAGCGCCGCTGGATTACGGCTGATGTGCCCCCCGTCCGGCAGCACTTGGCGCTCGATTTCGGCGATCAGCATCGCCAACACCGTTTCGAGATGTTCGTCCTCGTCCTCGAATACGACCCGTGCAAATACGAGTGCGGTCAGGGCCGTGAGCCGGGCTTTGCCATCGCTGGCCAGTCGCCACTGTGCCGACAAGGTTGTGACGTCGGCAGCGATGCCCTTCATGATCTCGTCGAATGCAGCGGGCTCGTCGGCGTCGAGCAGGACGGTCGCCGACGACAGCCAAGATATGATCCGCCGCGCACGCACCTCGGGCAATCGGGCGACAGCGGCATGGGGCCGCGACGGCGACAGCCAATCGAGCACGATTTTGCGCGCCCAGGCCCCAGCCGCAGGCTCCTGGACGGGATCGATGTGGCGCAACCACGAAAATCCATGCAGTTCACGGACCCAAGCCGCGCTCGGCGGCTGGCAATCGAACGGGCTGCCGCTTCCTATCCGCGCGACGCTCCCCGCGAGCCCGAAGAAGCCACTCTCGATTTCTGTATAGAACAGTCGATCGCGCGTACGGATGTCCTGGGGCGAGATGGCGAGCGAACGTTTCGCGAGTTGGCCGTAGCGCCAGCGCAAGAGAGGGGACCCGAGGACACTGGCCGCAGTGACCCTCCGGACGCGGCGCGCACGCGCTGCAGCGACCCGGAACCGTTCGCTCATTCCGATCCGTGTCATGGGAAAGCTTGCACGCTGGAGGCATCTCCGATTGCAGCGCCAAGTGAAGAGCCAAGTGTAGAACCAAGTGAAAAGCGAAGTGTAGATTTAAGTGTAGAGCGTGTTCGGATCGGTTGGAAGCGGCGGGTGGACGCCGCAGCTCCACCTCTGCCGGTCAAAAGGCTCTAGACGATTCCTACGGCCACGGGCACGTAGCCCGACGGCTTATCCCGCGCCTTGCCAAGGATGACAGCGTCGAAAGATCTGGGTTGCCGCGTAAAAGACGCTCTGAGCGGCGCAAGTTCCCACACGTGACGTCGTCATCGGCTGCCGTCTGCCCACGAGAGTGGACCGTCGAACGGACTGGGAACAAGAATTTTGGAGCGGGCGAGGCGATTCGAACGCCCGACCCTCACCTTGGCAAGGTGATGCTCTACCCCTGAGCTACGCCCGCATCCATGGGTATGCTGATGTCGATCAGCAGAGCGGGTCGTATGACGCAACTGCCAGCCGCTGGCAAGGGCATTTTGGAATCGTGTCGGTATCGGGCAATTTGGTATCGGGCATCTCTTGCACCCGAGCTTCCGGTTTTGGCTCTCGACGCGGACGATGCGTTCAACCACCGCGCGCTTTGCGCAAGGCAGCCGCGAGCGCGCTTTCGGCCTCTGGTTCAGGCTTGGGCGTAAACGGACGGCCGCCACCGCCACCACCTGCGGCACCGCCGCCCGGCCGTCGGTTGCCTCCGCGATCGGCGCCCGCGCCAGAAGCCGTGCCGCTCGCCGACGTTGTATCGCCCGTTTCGATCGGCCCCGAACGCATGGTCAGCGCGATGCGCTTGCGGGCGGCGTCGACCTCCCGTACGCGAACCTTGACCACGTCGCCAGCCTTGACCACCTCGCGCGGATCCTTGACGAACCGGTCGGCCAATTCGGAAATATGCACGAGGCCGTCCTGGTGCACGCCAACGTCGACGAATGCGCCGAAGTTGGTAACGTTGGTCACCACGCCTTCGAGTTGCATACCAACCTTGAGGTCGGAGATTTTCTCGACGCCATCGGCAAAGGTCGCGGTTTTAAATTCTGGCCGTGGATCGCGGCCGGGTTTCTCAAGCTCGGATAGAATATCGGTTACGGTCGGGATACCGAAGCGCGCATCGGCGAATTTGCGCGGATCGAGCGTCTTCAAGAACCCGCGATCGCCAATCATCGCCTTGACCGGCCGCTTGGTCTCGGCAGAAATCCGCGCCACGATGTCGTACGCCTCGGGGTGGACGGCGGAGGCATCGAGCGGGTCGTCGCCATCCATGATGCGCAAGAAACCCGCCGCCTGCTCGAAAGCCTTCGGGCCGAGGCGCGGTACCTTGGCGAGTTCGCGACGGCGCTTGAATGGCCCGTTGTCGTTGCGGAAGGCGACGATGTTGGACGCCAGCGTCGTGTTCAGCCCGGCAATATGGGCGAGCAGCGCGGGCGAGGCGGTATTCACGTCGACGCCAACCGAGTTGACGCAATCCTCGACCACGCCGTCGAGCGAGCGCGCGAGACCAGATTGGTCGACGTCGTGCTGATATTGGCCGACGCCAATCGACTTCGGGTCGATTTTGACGAGCTCGGCCAGCGGGTCCTGTAGGCGGCGGGCGATCGACACCGCGCCACGCAGAGACACGTCGAGATCGGGCAATTCGGCCGATGCGATTTCAGACGCCGAATAGACGGACGCGCCCGCCTCGCTGACCATAATTTTGGTCAGCGGCAACTGCTGAAGGCCCTTGATCAACTCGGCCGCGAGCTTGTCGGTCTCGCGCGAAGCCGTGCCGTTGCCGATCGCGATCAGTTCGACGTTGTGCTTCAGGCACAGCGCGCCAAGCGTGGCGAGCGACCCGTTCCAGTCGCGCTTGGGCTCGTGAGGGTAGACGGTGGACGTCGCCACGACCTTGGCCGTGCGGTCGACGACGGCAACTTTGACGCCGGTGCGAATGCCGGGGTCGAGCCCCATAACCACGCGCGGCCCGGCAGGGGCGGCAAGCAGCAGATCGCGCATGTTTTTGGCGAAAACGGAAATCGCCTCGGTATCGGCGCGTTCCTTGGCGCGGGCAAACAGGTCCGACGTCAGCGACGGCGCGAGCTTGGCTTTCCACGCCAGCCGCGCGGTATCGGCGAGCCACTTGTCGCCAGCCCGCCCACGATCGGCGATGCCCATGGCCGCCATGATCTTGCCGTCGGCGGGATGGGCGCGGCCGGGTTCGGTCGGCATATCGAGGTCGATGTCGAGGACCCCCTCGGTGCGCCCGCGCAGAAGGGCCAACACGCGGTGGGACGGCATAGCGGCGATGTCGCCTGAAAAATCGAAATAGTCCGAGAACTTGGCGCCTTCGGTTTCCTTACCCTTGGCCACCTTGGAGCCGACCTTGCCGCCCTTCCACAACCACTCGCGAAGCGCGCCGACCAGCTCGGCCTTTTCCGAGATCGCCTCGATCAGGATGTGGCGGGCGCCGTCAAGCGCCGCTTTGACGTCGGCCACGCCGCTCTCACTCGACACGTAGGCAGCAGCCGCGACCTCCGGGACGAGGGCAGGATTGGCCAGCAGCGCATCAGCCAGCGGCGCGAGACCGGCTTCCCGCGCGATCATCGCTTTGGTCCGGCGCTTCGGCTTATAGGGCGCGTAGAGGTCTTCGAGATCGACTTTGGTGTCGGCCGACCTGATCTTGCGTTCGAGATCGGGCTCTAGCTTGCCCTGGTCGGTGATCGATTTGAGGATCGTCCCGCGGCGGTCTTCCAGTTCGGTGAGGTAGGCGAGCCGCTCATCCAGCTTTCGCAGTTGAACATCGTCGAGGCCGCCGGTCGCCTCCTTGCGATAGCGCGCGATGAACGGGATCGTCGCACCTTCGCCGATCAGCCCGACGGTGGCATCGACTTGCGCCACCGCGACGCCGAGTTCGGTGGCGATGCGCTGGTTGATCGTGGATTTGGTCATGGCGGGCTCCCGTGCGGCAATCGTCGGCGGCGAAGCTCGCAGTCATAGCGCGACTCGCAGGCGGCGGCACGGGGAGTTAACCGGCGAGATGCAGCAGTTGTCTCCTGTCGCGGCCATTCCACGTCACTTGGAGAACGTTGCAAGAACTTGCAACATGACGTAACTTGCGCTCGCCGATGCAAGGAGGCGTGCAGTGCCAATGGTTAATATGGTCGACGCGGAAGCGAACCTGTCGAAACTCGTCGATGCTTTGGAACGAGGCGTGGAGACGGAAATCGTCATTGCACGCGACGGGAAACCAGCCGCACGAATTGTTCCGATCGCGCAGCCACTACGTCCAATCAAGCAGAAGCGGCTGGGTCTAGCGGAGCACAAGTTCGCACCGTTCGACCTAGATCCGAAACTTGACGCGGAAATTGCCGAAATGTTTCACGGTTCGCTGAAACAGTGAGGCTTTTGCTAGATACTCACATCGCGGTGTGGGCGGTCGTCAATGATGATCGGTTGACCCAAAAGGCTCGGTCGTTGATCGAGACCGAAGACGACATCTGTGTCTCGATCGCAAGTGTCTGGGAGATTGCAATCAAGTATTCGATCGGGCCCCGGACAGCTGGTACGTTACCAATTTCAGGGGCTGAGGCTCATACCTGCTTCGTCGACGCCGGTTTCGTCCTTGTGCCGATCGAACAAAAGCATATCGCGAAGCTGGAACAACTACCTTGGTTCCACCGCGATCCGTTCGATCGGCTTCTCGTCGCGACGGCCATGACGTCAAAGCGATGGCTCCTCACGCAAGATGCGGCACTGTTTGCATATTCTGACAGCGTACTTTCAGCGTAGGGAATTGCTGATCACTTCGGTTCGTCGATCTTGATGTCGGCAGAGTAGGTGTAATCGGCCTTGAATATTGGCCGTTCGAGCTTGTTGGCCAGAGCGAAAATGCTACGCACCGGTAGCCCAGCGGTGGGATCGACGTAGAACATCCGCAGCGGCCGGGCCTCGTCGGCAAGCGCTTTTTGAGCTTTCTCTTTCGCGTCCGGGCTCATATCGCGCGGACCGGCCTGGGCGTCGTTCTCGATGCGGTAGGCGATCAATTCGCGGCCGTCGATCGAAGTCGAGCCGAGGCACGCGACAGTGCCGATCGTGCCAGCATCATCGCCCATGATCTCGTCGCGTTGGGCGATCATGTCCTTCGTGATATCGGTTGCGAGTGGGACCCACGCGTCGCCGTCCTTCGACCACGCCTTGCCGCCGATCAGCACCGTCTCCGATTTTTTGTCGGGCGAAATCGCCAGCGCCGTGACTTGGCGCATCCGGTCGGGCTGGCTGAATTCGACCGTCATTTTGAGCGGCCCCTGCTCGCTCAACATCGAGCTGACCATGCGGAACGCGTCGGCCTTGCGCTGCTTGGCGAGGGCGGCAAGCACCTCCTCCTTGCAGTCGGCCGCAGCGGGGGCGGCGAGTGCCAGAGCGGCGAATGTGGAGATCAGGCCGACCGAGATGCGCGAGAAGAACGACATGAGATCAGTGCCTTCAAGGAATGACGATGATGCGCTTTTGGCTCTTGCGACTACCGGCGGCTGGCCGGTACGGCGTCGGGCGCCTCGATCTTGGGGTTGGCCGGGTAGCTGTAGGTCGACGCCATCAAGGGTGCAGTTGACGAAGAGCCAGCCGACGCTGGCTCGCCGACCAGATTGAACGCAGGCAATCCGGTAACAGCATCGACGAGAACCGTGCGGGCCAGCATGGGGTTATCGGGACCAGCGGGCTTGGATGGATCGGCAAGGCTTGCCGTTGTCATGTAGGCAACGAATTCAGCGCCATCGCGCGTGACCTTGCCAGCACACGTGAACGACTGCCCTACTTTGGCCGGTTGGCCGAGCGTGGCGGCCACGTCCGACGTCACCGATTGGGCGAACTGGGGGTAAAGTTCCTGAAACCCGCCACCCTGGTTGGCCCACGCCCAACGCCCGATCGCGATCGTCTCGAGCGGAGCGGGCTGGCCTGGAACCACGACGGTGTTGTGCATTTTGTCAGGGGCAACGAACAGGAACGTGTTGACGATCTCGCCCTGCGGACCGGGTTGCCTCGTTACAACTTGATAGCCGACGCCGGTGCGCTGCTTTTCAAACGCCGCCGCCACATCCTTGGCGCAGTCCTGGTTGGCGATGGCGGGAATTGACGTTGCAATTATTCCGGCCGCAACGGCCGTAGCGAGGCGTGCAGCGGTAGCGGCCGCTGTCGTGAATTGGGTCCGGCTCATGCGTCTGGTCTCACAGGAAATAGTGCAAAGCGGCGTGTGAATCTTCCGAAAAGCGAGATCCGACATAGGCACAAAGCTGCACATGCGCCGCTTAAACTTGGGAAAGGTTGCGTAACGATCGGCACGGAACGCGCCAATCGACCTAATTCGCGGCAGCGGTTCGGCTGTCGAGTTTACCTGTGGCCGCCGCGGTCAGCGCCGCAGGGCCAGCTGTTGCTGCCAAGGCCTCGGGGACGATCCACCCCGTCCACGTCGCCGCCCGAACTGGAAGGCTGCAAACCAACCGGCCGCTCGTCATGTTGCATGTGCGATCGATCAGCCCGCTGGCGATTTCGCGACGGTCGTGGCGAAGGAGCCGAAGATCGACCGGCTGCAAAGCGGCGGGCGCGGAGCCGATCTCGACGTCGCGGTAGACACAGACCAGCGAACGGGCACACGAGCCAGCGCGGCTGCCGAGCGTGTTGCCCGGCCCGAGCGCAACGCCGCGTGGCATCGGCGAGGCCGGACGGTCGGCGCCGCGGCCAACGTAACACGTGCCGCCGATGCACAACACCGGGTCAGCCGTGGTCGTGCCGGGCCGATCGATGCCGCGGCCACCGTTGGCTAAGGCGAGGATAACGGTTGCCCGCGTCGGTTGAGCTGCCGCTACGGCCGGCGCGGCCGCTGGCTCCGTCACAGCAGCGGTGCGGGCATCGAGTTTGGCCTGGAGCCGGTCG
>Ga0163155_10003443_pt1 | contig 17025 bp, 16 predicted proteins | sample OliLakLV19SP4G1_FD_148611 | JGI IMG/M metagenome (GOLD analysis project Ga0163155, IMG submission 148611) | Freshwater microbial mat bacterial communities from Lake Vanda, McMurdo Dry Valleys, Antarctica - Oligotrophic Lake LV.19.SP4.G1 | ecosystem: Environmental > Aquatic > Freshwater > Lake >... | reverse complement strand
TTCTTACCATACTTTCCTTCAAGGGTTCTGGCAAGTCTTGTTTTAACGGACTCTTTGTTCTCTCATCTTAGTCTCTTTTCTTAAAAAGTCAAGTCTCTTTTCTTAAAAAGTCAAGAAAATTTAAAGGACTTTTGTATCATTTAATAGGATTTTCTGCAACAGCTAAAACCACCGGAGAAAATGGACAAAATTCTTTCGCTGACTACGAACTGTTGGGCGATATCTATAACAAAACACTTGATTGGGGGATGGGCGACTTTCAACCTTTGCTATCCAGGGAAGAAGAAGATAAAACGCTAAGTGAAGCTGAAAGAGAACTCCTGATTAAAATAGAGCAAATTATTGTGGAAAATGAACCTTTGAAAGAAAAATACGTAAATTCGCCTATCCCATCTTTCCGAAATCCAATTATCGCTGACGCGGATGCAATCTTTTTGAATGCCGTGGCGCACAAAGTGTCACAACTAACTAAAAAGCAGGTTCCTGGGGTCAACTACATTTGTAGTGGGGCCCAAGTGATCAACAACCTTCGATATTTACCTAAGGACAAGATTGATCAATTGCGTGAGCTGCTGCGAGAAGAGTTGGAACCGTCCTCTCCTCTCGATAGGTCTGTCAGGGCGGGAAAAACCTCAGCGACGACCCCGCCACGAACTCTAGGTTTCCTGGCGGATAGTTAAGTTCGCTTACTAAGTGCCCGCGGATCTCGCAAGTGGTCGGTTAGACGCTTGTTGATCTGGTTCTTGCTTAAAGGTGTCCCATTAGCAATTTTGGCCAAGCGCATTTCTTCTAGCTTGGAGACAATCATGCTGGGAGCCTTCACGTCTCCGAACCAATAATTTGTATTTCCTAGGAATCCGGGTCGTCTCATATTACGATTATAGCATTTATTCTGGAGCATCTCTTAAAAATAACCTGTCAATTACTGAATCTGCCAATATTGAAAGTTATTTAATATACCGTAAAATACGCCATAGGGCAAAAGGACTCAAAAATGAACCAGCTTCCCTCAGAGGATCTCCCCGTTCCGCCGGTAAAAGAACTTTACACCTTGTCTTATGATGCCGGTGTCCTATTACATCCTCCCACGCAAACTCGCTGGTATCAAACAGACGATGGTCTGATCCGAGACCTCACAGGCGAGCGCGATTGGGATACGATGGGTAAATACGTAGGCAGAGATTACCAGCAAATGTTTTTGGACGCTTATCTTCGATCAGATCCGTGCCGGGAGAAATATTGACATTCTCAAATAATATGAGAGAACCTATATATGACAATAGGTATCGGGGTTGTCGATATCCAATCGGATAAAATATACATCGCAGCTGACACGTTAATAACTTATGGCTCCGAACTTAAGCGACACGCCGGCTCCAAATTTCTAGAAACAAATAGCAAGTGTCTAGTCGTTGGAGCCGGGAGTATTCGACTCTCACAACTCTTCAATCTCCTAATAAGAGATCAGCCAGAACTACTCAATTTTAAGTCGGAGTTAGATGTAGTAGTTTTGGCTGATGCCTTCTATGAAAAAGTAGCCACCGCCGGGGTAGGGGAGGCAGAAAACAATGACACCCCCAATCACGAATTTGAAATATTGATTGCTAACAATTTAGCTAAAAAGCTTTACATTATTGAAGGTGACTACTCAGTCGAGCAGTTCGACAAACACGCATGTATTGGCTCTGGATTTATTCAAGGACAATCCGCTCTCCATACACTGTCCAACTTGGGTATTCATGGCAAAGAAGCACTAGTTCATGCCATGAAAACTGTAATGGCGCTCCACCCGCATTGTGGTGGGGAGGTTGAGATCCGCGAAATCAGTTTCGGAGCCCGGGAGAGTTGATGATAATAACTAGAAAAGAGTTAGAGCAGGAAGTTCAAAATTTGAAGCGGCGTCTCGACATGCTGGAGAGTTTGTCGGGGTACCTCACCGAAGGGAATATCCAAGCTCCTTGTAGGAATGCCTACAAGGACAGCCGTGATGGCTTAGATGCTAACTGCCCTTGTTGGCGGTGTTCGCCCTACGAGAAAATATAGTATAGTATAGGAACTATGGATTATAATATCACTGGGCGCGCTGATTTTCAAAATCATGCAAGTGTTTCTACTAAACACTTGCATCACCCAGGAAAAAGTCACTTCCGCTTTAATTTCGAAGCGGGTTGGGCTAGAAATCCCTAACAATTCAGAAAAGAATTGTTAATCTCGTCTTCATGTTTAAAGTATATCCTCGTGCCACGCCCACCCCTAAACAAAGAATTTCCGGGGCTATTAATCATAATGTGAATGGCTGTATGAAAAACACCTTCAATAGTGACATATCCGATATCCTGTATCTTAGCCGTATCCTCTGCCATTAGTTTTAGATGGTGAATAGTTTGAAGCAATGTCGGGTTTGGGCTGGAGATTTCCTCTAGAACCGTAGAAACATATTTGTGATTCGCTTTAACAGTATCTCCGACCTTAAAATTAAGTGTCATAAATTACTCCTATCAAAAGTATAGCAATTTATTTGGTCTACTTATAGATCTGTCCGCAGTCTGTGGCATCATCTGTGTATGAAGCGGCTCCACTTAATCCATAGCAAGACGATTAATGACATAGATTTGAAATCTAAGGGCAAGCTGATCCTTCTCTTGGAGAAGGAAACCCTGGATTGGGCCAAACAGCACAAATCTGACGCATATATGTTGACAGTTCCCGTTCAGGCTGAGTATCAAAAAAATCCCAATGGAGGGGAGCCGGGAGCCAAGTATTTCAAATATTTGAGAAGGCTGCTGGAGCTAAAGCTACTAGCTTCTGAGACGGAAGCTCCGCAAGAGTTAGCCCTCATGCTGAAAATTGAATCGATGCGCGTGCCAGAATATATATCATGCACCCAGCTCAATCTTTACAATTTTTGCGAGCGTAAGTGGTTTTATGCTTACGCACTCCGCTTGCCCACACCAGTAACGGCGGCCCTACACTTTGGTAAAAGCGTCGATGATTCCTTTAACTTTTATTATGACGAAAAAATAAAAGGGCGAAACCCACCCAGGTCCGCTGTTTACGCTTCTTTCTACGAATCTTTCGAGAAAGGCAAAGACAAAGTGGAGTGGGGGGGGGACGACCCCAAGCATCTGATAAAGATCGGACCTGAAGTTATCGACTCATATCTGGATAACTTCGATGACCTAACGCAAGCTATCGATGTACAAACTGAGTGTAATATACACTTAGATAATGGCGGAAGAATCCTTGGATTCATAGATATTTTGGAGAAGGATGCTGTGGTGGACACGAAGACCGCCGCCAAGTTTTGGAATGATAGCGGACGTTATGCAAAGCACTTGCAAGAACTTCAGCCGTTAGCCTATTCTCTCTGGTTCCTAGAGGAATACGAGCGCATGCCTAAGGAGTTTCGCTACCAAATTGTTACTAAACCAAAAGCTGATGAGAAGCCTCAAACCCAGTTAATTCGCTTTAGCCTGAAGCGCTTTGAGATGGAGGCTTTCAGAAGGCGCGCCCAGAAAGTCTGGGACGAGATAATGGCTAAATTACCCGAGGGCATGAGTGCATTTAAAGCACAGGCTGAGCAAACGCGTCCAGGGGTGCTTTGCACCCAAGAATGGTGCGCGTTTTCCAAGAATTGCATGGAAAAAGGACTAAAGATTCCCGTTAAGTGGGTATCTAAAACAGCTACCGTTCCTGGACACCACGTTTACGAGTAATACCATGAGCCAAGTTAAACTTCGCATTCCCAAAAAAGTCATAGAGTCCTTGGAAATTCTCGCCAAACGCAGAAAATGCACCCTAGAAAAGGTGTTGTCCGACGCTGTTAGCACGGAAGCTTACCTAGATGCTAAGTTGAGTGAGGGATTCCATATCCTGGCCCAAGATCCGACCAATAACGATCTTTGGAGAGTCCATTTCACACACTTAACAAACCCGGAGTAGATGCATCAGGAACCTCTTGCAATAAATAACCATTGATTTATAATCCTAATTAAATCAAGGGATTAGAGAATTGTCACTGCTCCGAACATAATTCTGTTTGTCAAGAAGACGGACAAACAGGATGTTTGGTAGCATCTACAAACACAGAAAAAGGAAACAAGAATGTTAAAAGCACAAGCACCCAAAAAGGCTGCTAAAAATCCGGCAAAGCATACCTATGAACAAACATTAGAAGCGTCAACCTCTTATTTTAAGGAAAAATTGCCCGCAACGGTATTCACTGACAAATATGCGATGCGTGATTCCGACAATAATTTGTTGGAGTTAACGCCCGATGATATGCACGACCGCCTGGCCGGCGAATTCGCTCGTATAGACCATGAGAAGTATGGTCTAGATCATGATACGCAATATTCCCTATACCGGGACGCACTTCATCAATTTGCGCGGGTAGTCCCCCAGGGGTCTCCGATGTGTGCTATCGGTAACACACATCAAATTATGTCGGCCTCTAACTGCGTAGTTGTTGAGTCACCGCATGATTCTATTGCGGGCATTATGAAGACAGGTACTGAATTAGCACAGCTTTACAAGCGTCGTTGTGGTGTCGGTTTAGACCTTTCTACACTACGCCCGGATGGGTTCAAGGTGAATAACGCCGCGAAAAGTACGTCTGGAGCGTGGAGCTTCGCAGATTACTACAGCTATATAACCAGAATGATCGGGCAATGTTTGCATAAAGATACGCAAATACTAACACAAAATGGTTTTAAAACAATACAGCACATAACTATCGATGACAGTGTCTGGACCGCCAAAGGCTGGGTGAGAGTTCAAGGAGTTATTGAAAATAAAAAACCATGTGTAAAAGTAACCACTTACTATGGGCACGAAATTATCTGCAGCGAAGATCACGTCTTCCACACCATACACGGAGAAAAAGCTATCAAAGATTTGGTTGTTAACAGCCCTATAACTCAAATCATTTCCGAGAAAGGGTGGGTGGGCCAGGATGTTGAACTAGCCATAACCCCATACTCAAGAAATCCCTACAATAAATCAAATAGATTAAAGGAAATTAATCTTCCCAGTAGATTGACTCCGAAATTTTCGTATATTCTCGGCCAAATGTATGGGGATGGTTATGTAACCGAATGCACGCAAGAAATTAAAGAGTTGGGTGTTGAAGTGGCGCTCTCCGATGATTGGCCCGATATAAAAATAAAGCTGCAGACTTATGTCAAAGAAGTTTTTAATATCGAGATGACCTTCTCAACAGGAGACGGCGCTTGCGAAGTTGGTGGCATTAACTCAAAAGTTTTAACTCAATTTTTAAAAGAAAACGGACTCTTAAAGCAGAAAGCTCATCAATTAGTTTTTCCTGAACAACTGTTAAAAGCAGATCCCATAAATGCCTGCGCATTCATTTCTGGATTTTTAGATGCTGATGGTGACATCCAGGTATCCAAAAAAGGATATCGAATTCGTTCGACCTGCAAAAATATACTTCTCCACTTTCAAAATATCTTAAATGCTTTGGGTGTTCCCTGCCGAATTCATCGAGAAAAAAGAAATGATAAGCTTGGCCAAGAAAAGTGGAAAGACCTTTACTACCTAACCATTAATGGGATGAAAGCCCAGCATAAATTCTATGAATTGATGGGAGAATCAGTCAAAATCAGAAGTAATCCACCCTTTAATAAAAAAATGGATTTCCTGCGCACTTGCTATAAAACATCAGATTTTAATACACGAGCTTCAAAACACTCTTATATCATCGATGATAGGCAATGGATTACTTTTTCTACTAGTGACAGGTTGAAAACCGACACTAAAACCGCATTAGACGTTCGGTTACTGCAGGATTATATCCTAGATATACAACCGTATGAAAAAGGAGGGGAGCAAGCAGTATATGATCTAGTTCTTCCCGATGAGCATCTCTTCTTTGCTAATGGTTTATACGCCCATAACTCTGGACGACGCGGAGCCCTGATGCTCACTCTGGATGTGGCACATCCCGACATCTTGAAGTTTGTTACCATGAAGACTGACTTAACCAAAGTTACAGGTGCGAATGTCTCAGTGAGATTATCTGATATTTTCTTGAAAGCTGTGGATGAAGACGGTGAGTATGAGCAATACTGGCCCATGGAAGGACCTAAGCAATACTCCAAGATGGTCAAAGCACGTGAGGTTTGGAAAACCATTATTGATACAGCCACGCGCACAGCTGAACCTGGGCTAATTTATTGGGATAGAATGACCAAGTTTCTCCCCGCCCACTCCTATAAACAATTCCGGTCAGTTAGCACGAATCCCTGCTGTTTCTCCCAAGACAGTCAAGTCATGGTGCTAACACGTAAGGGTCTCAAAGAGATTAAACAAATTACATCTACAGATGAGGTGTGGATAGACTCCGCTAATGAGTGGGCAAATACTTCAGGGTATTTCAAAGCAGGATATGCTCCTGTATACAAAGTTTCGTTCGATAATGGTGAGCACTTCGTAATAACAGATAACCATAAACTATCATCTTGTGGTCAACTTATAGAACTCAGAGATCTAAAAGTAGGAGCCCCGATCGATTGCCAAGTAGATCCCGTTACCTTTTCTAAAAAGTCCACGTCAATTGTTTCAATTGTAAAGGTTGGAAATAAGCCAGTAGGCTGCATCGAAGTAGAAAAGTACCACAAATTCACAGCAAATGGAATCATCTCTGGAAACAGCGAAATCTGTCTCAGCCCCTACGACAGTTGCCGCCTTGTCTCCCTCAATCTTACCGGGTATGTCCGCAACGCCTTCACAAATCCTACATTTGACTGGCAGATGTTCACATCAGACGTCAAACTTGCTACTCAGATGTGTGATAACTTAGTCGATCTGGAGTTAGAACTGATTGACAAAATCAAGGTAGCTTGTGATGGAGAAGATGAGAAAATTCTATGGAGCAAATTGTGGCAAGCAGGCCACGACGGTCGGCGCACCGGATTGGGTACGCATGGTGTGGCTGACGCCTTAGCTCAGTTGAACATCAAGTATGACAGTGAAGAAGCACTGGAGATGGTCGATAAAATTTACGGTGCCCTTTGTCACACGACTTACGAGACCAGCACTGAATTGGCAGAGATCCGTGGTTCCTTCCCTGCTTGGGAATGGGCCGTAGATAAGGACAACGATTTTATTAAGAGCTTGCCAGCTGCATTGCAAGAGAAGATACAGCAACGTGGACGGCGCAATATTGCAATGTTAACCCAAGCACCCACTGGCTCGGTCAGTATCATCAGCAAATGCGGTGAGTTCGACCGCTGGAATGTCTCTTCTGGTGTAGAACCGGTATTCCGTAATTTTTACATCCGCAAGAAAAAGATAAATCCAAATGACAAAGCTCGTGTCGATGTAAAAGACGCGCTTGGTGACACCTGGCAGGAATATCCAGTCTTTCACCCAAATGTTAAAAACTACCTGGAGAAGGTCAAAGGTTACAAGCTAGGCGCTAGCGATGATTCTCTAGATGAAGCGGCAATTTCAAAGTTGAAGTCTGAAAAATTGCCAGAGTTCTTCGTAACTTCTGATCAGATTGATTGGAAGTACCGCGTGAAATTACAAGGAAATGAACAGCGGTATATCGATCATAGTATTTCCGCAACGATCAATTTGCCTAAGGGTACACCTTCAGACGTAGTCGGAGGTATCTATCTCGAAGGGTGGCGGCAGGGTCTCAAAGGCATTACCGTGTATGTTGATGGCTCACGCAGCGGTGTGTTGGTCACCGAGTCGGAGAAAATGGTTAAGGTCGATCCAGCGGTTAGACCAGAAAAGATAGTTACAATGTCCGCACCCAAGCGGCCAAAGACGCTGCCCTGTGACATACACCAAGTAACTGTCGATGGTAAGAAGTGGGCTGTTATGATCGGTCTGCTACATAACCACCCATACGAGGTGTTTCTTGGGTACTCAGAACAACTTCAATTACCTGCAAGATACAAGGCAGGAAGCATTACTAAAACTGGAAAAGGAAAATATCAACTTCATGTGGGAGAGGGGGATGACGAATTAATAATTAAGGATATCATTAGCGTGTTTGATAACCCGCAATCAGCGTGGGCAACCAGACTACTATCCACCAGTCTTAGACACGGTGTGTCACCTGAATATTTGGCCCAAACATTGAGCAAAGATGGTCGAATGAATGACATCAATCGTGTCATAGCTCGGGTGCTGAAGAAATACATCCCAGAGGGGGGTAAAGTAACTATTTCTACTTCATGCCCTCTTTGCAAGAGCACCAACCTCCGGTATCAAGAGGGGTGTGTTTTTTGTGTCGAATGTGGTATATCCCCGAAAGGATGCTCCTAATGCCTCTGCGAATAGCTTTTGACATCGGCGGTGTGCTATCCAAATACCCCGATCAGTTTCGTGTGCTTGTCAACAAATTACAGGCACCCGGCAGAACCGGGGTGGTTTTAGCTGTTGCAGAAAATCCTATTAAATGATACAAAAGTCCTTGAAATTTTCTTGACTTGACTTTTTAAGAAAAGAGACTTAGATGAATGCTAGATATTTACAAGTGACTGAGCTTACCAAAGATTATGTGATTCTCAGTGGGGCCACTGCTCTAATTTTTGATTCAATTTAGCAAGAATTTGCGCTTCTGGTCCCACAAAATAAAGATCCAGATTTTTAGTGCTATGCATAAAAATCTCTTTTCCGGATGCCATAAGCCCTAGTGCTAAGCCGTCTTCGAATGCGTCATATGAGTGTCGATCCGAGTACCGCTGGGCATCGTAAAGCCCTCTTTCGTGAACAAAATCCCAAAAACCCTCATGGTGCTCGTGATCCTCAAAAAACTTTTGGATGGCCTGGCTAGTCTGTAACACGTCTCACTTCCCAGAAAATACCGCCAATTTTATGTTTTGCAAGATATTCCCCCCTTGATTTATAAGCTTTTGAGAGTATACATGAAGTATGGTTAAAATCTACGTGAACACTATACTTCCCGCAGAAGAGTTGACACCCGACAACTTCACGGAAGCCTTTGATATCTATGCGGATAAGCTTAGTAAATTAGTCAAAGTGTTTAAGAACTTTTCAAAATTTGTTAAGAAGCACAGTATTAAAGTAAGTAATGTGGATGGATTTTCCAGCAGCGGCACTTTTGAAGTGGACGAAATCGACGCGGCCCGTCTCAAGAAAGCCGGGTATGTTGTAGACTACGAAGAAATAGACGCAGAGCCAGAGATCCCAGCTTTCTATATCGATAAGGATTTGGATGCGGTGCTAGCGGAAACTGCCGAATCTATGGAAGCTCTAGCTAACTTTCAAGGGCCAGCCAAAGTGACCTTGGAGTTCCCGACTCTTCCCGAAGGTGAGTTAGAGGAGACTTTAGTTTTCAACTTGGTGGATGTGTTAAACCCCGATATCGAACTAGAAGGAGATTTGATGCCCGGGCATATGACTCTCCAGGTTTTCCCGCAAGAAGATGACAGTCATAAATTTAACTTAATAATGTTAGATTTTTATTCCGATCCCGCTGAGTTTAAGCTAGATCGTGAGCGCATGGTCTTTTGTTACAAGGAGAAGGACGATGACGAGTGGCGAGAGAAACCGATTAAAGAAGTTTTTCATAGCTTAAAAACTGCCAATGCATTACTTAGCAACATTGTAATCATGGTGCGAGATAACCCCTACTTATTTGAAACCCTTGGCTCTCTCGATCAAGACCTTCGTTTCTTACAGCAATGGTTGGCGTTCGACTATGCACTCGACGAGGATGACGACGAGCAAGGCAAGCCAGTGGACTTAGATCCAGACTTCGAAGGTTAAAGCATGGAACCCTTTATGAAATGCGCTAACATAGAGGAATGTTATTTAATACTGAACCAGCCCCCGCCAACCTAGACGAAATACTCGAAGCTCTGCTCAAAGCGGATCTTATCGCGTGCGATATTGAAACCACAGATTTAGAGATCCGAGAATGTAGGGTTACGTCTATTCAGTTCGCGGTAGAGACTAATGGCGAAATAGTTGGTTGGGTCATTAATCTAAATGACGGGGTTACCCTCGACTTTTTAGCTAAAAAGTTCGCTCCATTCTTGCAGGATAAGAAGAAGACCGTTATCTTCCACAATGCGTCTTATGACGTGCAAGTATTAGCTCTTCGAAAATTTCACTTCAGAACACGACTAGCTGATACCATGATTATGGCGTGGCTAAATGATGAAGATCTTAAGCGTCACGGTAGCTATGGTTTGAAGCAATGCGTGCTTAAGTATTTGAACTATCAAATGTCCTCCTACGAAGAGGCCCGGAGCTTATTTGGCAGCATGGATGATTACGCGGCTGATGACGCCAAACAAACCCTTCGACTATATCACTTCTTTCGTCAAAAGCTGAGTGAGGTTAATCTTGTAGATTGGTTTGAAAGAGTTGAGATGCCCGTCACCCGTATTCTTATCGAAGCAGAGATGCGAGGAGTTGCCTTGGATGGGAACCAACTGAAAATTGTTAAAAAGGAGTGCTACCTAAAATTAGCAGAGATCCAGGATGAAGTATATAAAGTAGTTGGGTACAACTTCGATATCGCTTCACCCAAACAACTCTCCCGTGTTCTATTTGACGAGTTGAAGATAGGAATAGGCAGCAACGGTGTAAACCAATTTTCTGAAAGAGGGAAGAGCGGAGATTGGAGCACAAGTAACGAAGTGCTCGAAGCGATGAAGCGCGCGGGCCACAAGCTTCCAGATCTTTTGCTTGACTACCGCGAGTATAATACTCGACTCAATACCTTTATTACTCCTTTACTGGAGCGCCTCCATTATTCGCCGGTAATCTTCCCCCGTTTCGTGCAGACAGCGACCGTCTCTGGTCGGCTCTCTAGCCGAGATCCTAATTATCAAAACTTACCCCGTAAAGGAGGTATTAGAAAGGCTTTCATTGCCAGGCCCGGCTATGTGATTCTTCGGTGTGACTATTCACAAGCAGAACTGCGACTCATGGCTCACATGAGTAATGACCCAGTCATGATAGAAATATATCGCAACAATGGAGACATACACCAAAAGACAGCAGAGTCTTGCGGTATATCAAGACAAGCAGCTAAGGCTTGCGTCGCCGGTGGCTCGATGGTGATAACCGAAAACGGTTTATTACGCATAGACGAAATCGTCACTGAAATTGGTCAGCAAGACAAAGCCATTGGCATTTTATGTGACGATGGGGTAATTAGAAAAACTGAATCGACATATTGTCCAGGGACACAACCGGTTGTAGCCGTGCACACTGAATACGGGCTCAAGACAGTGGCTACACCTGATCACGAATTCATGATAATGCGAGAAGGAAGAATCGTTAGAGTTCGCGCAGATAAATTGAAACCCGGTGATGCAACAGTCATAATGATCGGCCGCAATTGTCATGGCTCCAAAGTAGATCTACCGGAGGTGGCCGTAGAAGCTTCCTATAAAGATATCGACCTACCAAAAACTTTAACAAAAGAGTTCGCTAGGTTTTTAGGCTACTTTGTCGCAGAGGGTCGCCAACAACCAAATGAGGGGCCAAAATACCATATAGGTGTTGGTCTCGGCGCGGATTCGGGCAGTATGCTCATCGATTTTGAACAGTGCCTTGAGAAGTTCGTTGGCAAAAGATACAGTAAGTATTTTTGTGAAGAAACTAATTCCTATCATTATGCGGTTAGCAGCAAGAAAGTCAGTGCATTTATGACGGCGATTGCTGGGGGAAAGGTATCTGGGGATAAATGCATTCCTCGGTGTGTTAGAGAAGCACCCTGGGAACTCAAACGAGAGTTCTTACGCGCATATTTTGAAGGAGACGGGACTAATAAAAAACCGAGCCCAGCTGGGGATGGCTCCTATACCGTCTCTGTTACCAGTAAATCGGAGAACCTCATTAGGCAGCTACAAGCTGAGATGGCCAACATCGATATTCTTGGTTTTTTTCACTCCGAGTGGAGGGACACGGACAAGGGTAAGATGGAGTATTGGGTTTGGGATATTAGAAGGCAAAAAGATTTACAAAAGTTCAAAGACCTTGTTGGCTTTATCTCTCCAGAGAAAGTAGCTTCACTAGATCTAGCCTTAGAGAAAAAAGTAAAAGACAAGGCGAATAGGTATCTGGATAACGTTGAGCCGTTGTTACAGCCAATATTCGGAAAAGTTAAAAGGTTATTAAAAGATAAATTACGGGAAATTATTGGCAGAGGTGAGTCTAATCAAGCTACTCCAGTTAGGTTTGGAGATACAAGGCTAGAACTTTTCAATGACTACCTGCCCGATGAGCTAAGACATTTCAGAGACTCTGGGATCTGGACAGCCAAAGTCAAAAAAGTTATTCCAGCCGGCAATGAGATGGTTTATGATCTCTACGAGCCAGTCAATACCGCTATGGTTGTCGGATGCAATGTAGTTGCTGATTGCAACTTTGGGCTTATCTATAGAATGAGTGCCAAGCGACTCCAGGCTCAACTAGCCCTACAAGGTGTAATGATTGGTATAGAAGATGCACAATCTTATGTTAAGAGATACTTCGCTACTTACAGCAACGTCAGAAGATACCATAATAGTGTGGAAAAGAAGGTTAAAGAGCGTCTAGCTGAGAATGGAGAGTATGGGTGGGTCAGAACGCTCGGAGGCCGTCTCCGAAGACTAGAAAAATCCTTCCTAGAGAACCCAGAACTCTACTACACAGCTATCACACAAGCAATCAACACCACAATTCAAGGTGGCGTCAGCGACCTCATCAAGGTGGCTATGGTAGCGATAGAGAGAATCTTTGTTGAAAAAGGTTGGATGGATCCCGAAAACGATGTGTGGGACGCGTATATTCAAGGGCAAGTCCATGACGAATTAATGGTTGAGTGCAAACGTGAGATAGCAGAAGAAGTAAAAGTAATTGTAATTCGAGAAATGGAAGCTGTTGGAGTAGTTTACAAAATTAAAGTCCCGATGACAGCAGATGCCGCGATTGTGGAGCACCTGGAAAAGTGATAATTCCAGTTAGCTAACTTTTATACAATAGGAGAGGAGCACTATTTTGACCGAATATTTTTATCACGGGACCTCTTCCTATTTTCTTCCGCAAATTAACCAAACTGGACTGCCCGCTAGTTTGTCTGGGTTCGGACAAACCGATTTGTCAGGAGTCGGGCTGACCAAGCCCTTGGCTACTGCGACAAGTTATGCAAAGGCCACAGCGGCCAGCACTCATATATTGCTCCCTACATAGTATACCAATTAATTAATGCTTCTCTCCAGCCCAAATTGCAAAGCCGCTGTTTAGCCGCTTTTACCTCCCGGACGCTCACTTTATGGTTGCTTTGGCGTGTTCCTTGCCATTGAAGGAAAGGATAATGTCTGCCACTTTATTTCCTTCGTCGTCGGTCTCAATGGTCTGTAGGTGGATCGGGCGTGTCCAGATCTTGAAGAGGTTTCGGAGGGTGTCCTGAGCCTTGCCCATGTCTAACTCGCGCTCCGCATATTCATGCCGCAAGTAGATTTCTCCACGATTTTCGTAGTTGGCATTTTCAATTTGAATCACGGGGCTTCCACCGTTAGCGAGCATCACCAGCAGCCTATTCTTGATCTTCCTGAAATCGTTAGAAATTGTGTCCTGGTTCGTGTCAGGGGACCGCTGGTATGCGAAAAGGCCCTCTTGCACGCAGAATTCCGGGGTTAGGAAGTCATCAATAAAAGTCAGGTCGTTGTGTGTTTTTCTAACTTGGAAAATCTTTTCCTTGCCAAGACCTAACTTCTTATCCCAATGCTTCTTTTCAACCATATCCTGGCACTGCTCCCACTCAGTACCGAATTGCCCACGATTCCATCGCTCTTCAATATCGCGGTAAAGTCCCAGGCCCAAGCGATAGGGGTTCAGACTCTGACCTGCAGCGATAGCTCGTGATTGGCTGTCACAATAATCAATGATGTCGCAATCTTCGGCTAGACGTTGTGTCATGAATTTGCTGTGAATATAGGTAGCCCATCCTTCGTTCATTATCTTGGTCATACGCTGGGGCGCGAAATAATACTCCTCTTCTCTGACCATGGAGAGGATATCTTTTTGCCATTGTTCCATCGGCGCGTGCTCGACCAGGAAGCCCAGGACATCTCGGTCGGGCTGCTCCGGGAACTTCTTACGCGCAAGCTTTTCTGCTTCTAACTTCTTTTTCTGCTGCTCTAAGAATTCTTTGGTGTTGATGTATGAGTCCATGTAATCATTGGCTTTTAGACGGGAAATCGCGTGGCTTGGCTCGTCCTCATTCTCCGATTTCGGGTAATAGCGTTTAATATGGTCTTGGTAAGGATCAATCAGGTTGCCGATGGACAGGCAAATGTCGATGAAATCCTCAACTTTTTGCTCGCCCCACTTCTGTGCCAAACGCTTGACGCGGCTCGCATTGTTAGCCATTTGGTCAATCATTTGACGGTTGGTGTGACTAAACCACTGGTTGTGCTTGAAGAAGTCAGCGTGGCCGCAAACGTGGACCATGACCAGCTTCTGATCGACCAAAGCGTTGGTATTGAGCAAATAAGCGATCACGGGATTGGTATTGATGACAAGCTCGTAGATCTTACTCACGCCATATTGGTACCTCTTGTGGAGGTCTTCGTATTCCATACCGAAGGTCCAGTGCGGCATCCTCGCCGGAAAACCTGTGTATGCTGCGATACCATTCAGTTCCTTGGGAGCTACCAGCACGAACTTGATGGGGTAATAGTCGAGCCCATACTCCTTAGTCATAGCGAAAATTTCGTCGGACAGCTTGCGAAGCTCCGGCGGAATGTTGTGACGCTGAAAGATATCTTCCATGGTGTCTCCTAGGCTGCCCATTGTCGCATTGACGCGAGGAGTTTCAAGCGTAAATGGGAAAAAGTATTCTAGTCCTTACGGTGTGTAGTTGTAAATAACTAGGTGTGAACAATCCGGATTGTTTCGTCCTTTAAAACTTACTGCATATCTTTTATCGAAACTGGCTATGTTAATGGATGGGTTGTTTTCGTAAAGCCCGAGTATAAAAGGGGTAGATTTGATAACAAGCATCCAATTGGCTTGACAAAGGTTGATTAACCAATTTGCTAAGCGCTCCTGATCTTGCTTATCAAAGCTATTTTTAGCGTAGGTACTGAATTCTGTGTCGTATGGCGGATCTAAGAACACAAAGTCGTCTTTTTTGGGGGGGTAAGTTGTGAGGAATGCCTCAAAATCTGAGCTTCCCAGCGTCGTTTTGGATAAGTGGTTTATTACGTCGGGGCTCTTCCAAAGGTCCATTTTTGCATCTGGTCTTCGAGAGTTATAAGAGATTCCCCCGTAAGGAACGTTAAATTCACCCTTATCGTTGTATCTAAACATAGCAGAGTAGCAGTAATCACGTAAAAATATAAATAAGGCTATATGAAGTTCCTTACTGCACTTCGCGGAGTTAAACAAGCTGCGAACGTGTGTATAGAGACCCCCCTTTAACCCGCACTCGATGTTGAGAAGAATGTCTTCGTCCGACAAAGTCCCTTTCGATGTCTCTAAAGTTCGCATACGTTTGATTTTAGAATTCAGGGAGGCAATTACTTGCAGAACGTACCCTGGTAAGAATGATGGGAAAGCTTTTAGTGCAGGTTTCAGGGACGGTGATTTTTCTACGATAGAAGAAATTTCTTTGTCATTCTTAGTTTTGTATGCGCTGGTTAACTCAGCGGCTGAAGTTTTGATTAGTTCTTCTAGTTGTACCCAGCAAGTCGTTAAACTTTGTATCGCTGCAAAAAATTTTTTGTTTTGCTCGGCTATAATTTCGTAAAAAGCTATCAGTTCTGGGCACTTGTCATTGATGAAAGCGTTTTCGAAGTCTACTGCAAAATAACAGGCAGCACCCCCCACAAACGGTTCGTAATAGGTTTTAATCTGTGAGGGAAATAAGGCTTGTAGTTCCGGCTTTTCAAGTTCGGAACCTTTACCCCCCGGCCACTTGAGTAAAGGTGTAATTTTTTTCTCCCTAAGAAACGATGTTTTCACCATCCAGTGTCAAATTCTCCCAAATAGAGTTTACTTGAGAATTACAGGTATAGCAATACCCGCCGTTTTCCTCAAAATCCTCCATAGCCTTGAGGAGCTTTAATCGTTGGAATCTACTATAAAGTATTTTGTAAAAAGCATCAGCCGAAAACCAAGGGGGAAGCACTGCTTTCAAGAAATCACCTTCTTTTAGCAGGATGTCTTCCCTAAGGATATTGCTGGATGGGGTCTTTTTGTCCTCTCTGTTACAAGACACCAAACCTAGGAAAGATGACGATGGTTTGTCTACACAAAGCAACGGACGAAGGACTCGTTTCGCTACAGTCATAATGTCCTTATCTGTGTCCACGTCTCCGCTGGAACGTATTTCGTAAAAAGACGTGACACCATCACGTTCGATAAACATGTCTGAGGAGAAACATGATCTGGTTTCTGTAGGATTAAGAGCCCCCGCCGCCTCAAAACGGGACCGTATCTCGGCAATTACTTCTTTTGTCAGACTCCTCTTTTCGGCTTTAAGCTTTTCAATTTCTGTGACCGACGATCCGGATAGCTTTTTCAGGTCAACGCGGGTCAGCACATATGTTTTGTGGCTCTTAAGTAAAGATTGGTACTTTTCTTGCGCTTTTCTCTGTTGCGCGGGCTTTTTTATCCCCTTCGACGGGGCAAAAGTCAAGTCGTTTTGATTAAAAGTAATTATGCCTAAACTTAAAAATTCTTCAGTATAAATAGCTTCCTCGGCAGAAACGCCACGACCCGCTATGAACAACCTTTTGGGTTGATCGATGCACGAAATTTCCCTAATAATTTTTTCGACACAGATTCCAATCTTGATAGATTCTGTGTGGGGCGAGCGCGAAAGTACTAGCTTTTTCCTTCCGTTTAGGCCATCTATCCCATTGAAAATCATATTGTTGTGGGGGCCGACGGGCGGTGGTTTTAGCTGTTGCAGAAAATCCTATTAAATGATACAAAAGTCCTTGAAATTTTCTTGACTTGACTTTTTAAGAAAAGAGACTAAGATGAATGCTAGAGATTTGCAAGTGACTGAGCTTACCA
>Ga0163155_10003439_pt1 | contig 17032 bp, 13 predicted proteins | sample OliLakLV19SP4G1_FD_148611 | JGI IMG/M metagenome (GOLD analysis project Ga0163155, IMG submission 148611) | Freshwater microbial mat bacterial communities from Lake Vanda, McMurdo Dry Valleys, Antarctica - Oligotrophic Lake LV.19.SP4.G1 | ecosystem: Environmental > Aquatic > Freshwater > Lake >... | reverse complement strand
TATTTTCTTTTGCTACTTCTACACCGCACTAGTTTTCGATCCCTCGCAGATTGCAGAGAACCTTAAAAAAAATGGCGGCTTTATACCAACCGTTCGCCCAGGCAGGGATACGGCGGACTTTTTGACGCGGATCCTTTCGCGTCTCACTCTTTGGGGCGCAATTTATATTTGTGCTATTTGTATTTTTCCTACTCTTTTTTATACCCACATGGGGGCGGGCCAGTTCATCGCATTTTTCGGCGGAACAGCGGTGTTGATTGTGGTGGGCGTGACGCTTGATACGATGGGTCAAATTGAGTCCCATATTGTTCAGCGAAACTACGAAGGCTTTATGAATAAGAGTGCGGGTAAGGTGCGAGGCGGCGCTGGACGTGGCATGGCCTCTCGGGGTCGACTGATACAGCGATAGTTTGGCGTAACTCTTAGAGGGAGGATGCTTCTATGATTACGTTAGTACTTTTGGGGCCACCAGGCGCAGGCAAGGGCACGCAGGCTAAGAGACTAGGAGAGCATTTTAAGATTGCTCACATTAGTACTGGCGACATGTTAAGGGCGGCAGTGCAGGCTGAAACCGGACTGGGTAAGCAAGTTCAGGCAATTATGGATGGGGGGCAGCTAGTCCCAGATCAATTAATTGTCGATGTTATCAGTGATAGAATTAGCCAGGCGGATTGCAGCAATGGCTATGTTTTAGATGGCTTTCCGCGGACAGTGCCGCAGGCGGAAGCGCTAAAAAAAATGATGGCTGAGCGAGACGGGCGAATAACTTCTGTGATATTGTTCGACGTTTCCGATGAGGATATCCGGGCTCGCTTGCAGGGACGTCGCGGGGCTGAGGCCCGAGTAGATGACGCTGCGGAGGTTCAGGAGAAGCGGTTACGGGTATATCGGGAACAAACTGCCCCACTCATTGAATATTATGAGAATGTAGGTATGCTCTGCCGCGTTAGTGGGACTGGTTCGGTCCAAGAGGTAGAGGATAGGCTCGTAGAGACTGTTGCTAAGCTAGGCACGAACGAGTCGCTCGGAAAGATTTAGATGTCGATTCAGCTGAAGTCTAAGGCCGAGATCGAGATTATGCGTCATGCAAACCTTATTGTGTATGAGGTGTTGCAGACCTTGAAAGAGATGGTAGTGCCGGGAGTTACGACTCTCGACCTTGATCGAAAAGCTGCAGAGCTAACGCGAGCAAGGGGAGCCAAACCAGCCTTTTTGAATTATCCCGCAGCATCGGTTGATGTTGCGCCATTTCCCGGAGTGATCTGCTCTTCGGTGAATGAGGTGATAGTTCACGGTATTCCTATCGGTGTGCCGCTAAATGAGGGCGACATCGTTAGTATTGACTACGGTTGCTGCTACGAAGGTTTTTTTGGAGATTCCGCGGTGACAGTTGCAGTGGGGACCGTTAGCGAAACCGCGCAGAAACTTCTTCAGGTGACGGCACAGTCTCTTGAGGATGCTATTGCGCAGTGTCAAAGCGGAAATCGTATCGGCGATGTTTCAGCTGCAGTGCAGGAAAGAGTCGAGCAGAACGGTTTTGGAATTGTGCGCGAGTTCGTGGGACACGGAATCGGGCGGGCCATGCATGAGCCACCACATGTGCCAAATTACGGCAGTGTTGGTCAGGGGCGTTTGCTGCGGCCAGGTTTGGTGATCGCGATTGAGCCGATGGTCACAGTTGGAAGTTATGAAACTCGTGTGCTAGCGGACGGCTGGACGGCAGTCACAAGAGATGGGAGTTTAGCGGCCCATTTTGAACATTCGGTGGCGATCACTGAGGATGGGCCCTACGTTTTAAGTAGGCCATAAGCTCAGGTGAGAGATTTTACATTGGGAGTGATGGAGAGCGCGAAATGAAAGTCAGGGCTTCAGTTAAAAAAATGTGTGACTACTGCAAAGTAATCAAACGAAAGGGGAAGGTTTATGTAATCTGTTCCCGATCTGCGAAACATAAGCAGCGTCAAGGTTAGTATTTTTAGTAAAGAAAGTTTTTAAAAGAAATTTAGGAGAGCGAGATAATGGCGCGTATTGCCGGTATCGATTTACCGAAGAATAAACGGATGGAGATAGCGCTGACGTATATCGTTGGCATTGGCAAAACTACCTCCCGTAGAATCCTGGGTCAGGCAGGAATCGATCTCAACTCCCGGACTGATGCTCTGACCGAGGATCAGGTTCAGACCATTAGAAAGTTGATTGACGCTGGTGTTTCAGTGGAAGGAGACATTCGCCGCGAGGTTTCTGGAAGCATCAAGCGTTTGATGGACCTCGGCGCTTTCCGCGGATTGCGCCATCGCAAAGGTCTGCCAGTTCGTGGGCAGCGCACCCGTACCAATTCCAGAACTCGTAAAGGTCCGCGTCGCGGAACGGTGCCTGGAAAGAAGAAGGCGACTAAGTAAATCTAGGCAGAATATTGAAACACCGTTATTCAACGGCGCTTAAGTTATATAGAGAGAGCGGGACGATAGTTATAGATTATGGCAGCACCAGCAACCGATAAGAAAGCTGCGACAGCGGCGACCAAGAAGCGCAAAGCCAAGAAGAAGAACGTGCCAGTTGGCATTGTTCACATTCATGCGACTTTCAATAATACTGTCGTGACAATTACCGACCTAACAGGCGCTGTCGTCAGTTGGTCAAGTTCTGGCATGCACGGCTTTAAGGGGTCCCGTAAATCGACTCCTTTTGCGGCGCAGGTGGCGGCGGGTGCCGCGGCGAAGACTGCGGTTGAGAACGGAATGCGCTCAGCATCTGTTTTTCTGAAGGGCCCTGGATCTGGACGCGAATCGGCGCTCCGCGCTTTGCAGGCCGCGGGTTTGAGTGTGACAGCCATTCGCGACGTGACGCCAGTCCCGCACAATGGGTGTCGTGCGCCTAAGCGTCGACGAGTTTGAGAGTTAGAGTTTTTAAATTTTTTATTTAGTGCAGGAGAATTAGAGAATGGCTTGTTACACTGGACCAGTGTGTCGGCTCTGTCGGCGAGAAGGAGAAAAGCTCTTCCTCAAGGGCGACCGTTGCTACTCAAACAAGTGCGCGATCGAGCGTCGAGAGGGAACTCCCGGGCAGCATTCGCGCTTCCGCGGACGCTTTTCGGAGTTCAAAGTCCAGCTGCGCGAAAAGCAGAAGGTAAAACGAATTTACGGACTACTTGAAAGGCAGTTCCGTAACCTGTTTGCCAAAGCGGATCGGATGAAGGGCGTCACTGGGTCAAACTTGTTGATCTCACTAGAGCGCCGCTTAGATAACACCGTCTATCGTGCTGGATTCGTAGGGTCGCGCCGTGAAGGCCGGCATTACGTGGGTCACGGACATTTCATGGTTAATGGAAAGAAGGTCGATGTGCCCTCTTTTATGGTTAAGCCAGGAGATACCGTCTCGGTTCGCGAGAAGAGCAGAGCTAACCTTCGAATTAACCAGTCGTTGGCGGGTGTCGGTAGCCGTCCCGTCCCGTCATGGTTAGAGCTCAATAAGGATGAGTTTCGTGCAGCGGTGCGTGAGTTTCCGAACCGCGAACAGATTACTCAGAACATGAACGAACAGCTAATCGTCGAGTTGTATTCCAAGTAAGGGACAGTTGATCATGCAGCGATTTATCATCAAGGATATTATTAAGCCTCGGCGTTTAGAGTTCGAGGATAAGTTGGAGCGCTACGGCAAGTTTGTCGTTGAGCCTTTGGAAAGAGGATACGGTACGACGATTGGTAACAGCCTTCGTCGCATTATGCTTTCTTCTCTTCCTGGGGCCGCCATCACTTCCGTTTATTTAGAGGGCGTAAAGCACGAGTTCTCTACTATTCCAGGCTGTGTCGAGGACATGACTGAGATTATTCTGAATCTCAAGAATGTCGTCTTGGACCTTGGAGACAAAGAAGGCGCGAACCTCAGAATCGAAGTTAAGGGTCCGCTAGATGTCACTGCAGCGCACATCGCTGGCGATATCAATGTCAGAGTTGTTAATCCAGACCTTCATCTCTTCTCCCTGAATGAAGAGGGTTCGCTAGTGATGCAGATCACAGCTAAGACAGGTCGTGGTTATATCGTCGCCGAGTCCAATAAGGATGAGATGGCACCGGTCGGAACTATTCCGCTGGATTCCATGTTCTCGCCCGTGCGTAAGGTCAACTATGTTGTCACCAATGCGCGAGTAGGGCAGCGCACGGACTATGACAAGCTTTCGTTAGAGGTCTGGACCAACGGCAGCATCGATCCAGAAGCTGCGGTCAAGGGAGCGGCCTACATTCTGCGCGATCAATTGGGTGTTTTTGTTGGAGTTGAAGAGCTTCCAGTGGAAGTTCCAGTTGCGGTTGAGGAGGATCGTCCGCGCTTGAACGAGAACCTTTTCCGACGAATTGACGAGCTGGAGTTGAGCGTTCGATCAGCGAACTGCTTGGAGAACTCCAATATCAAATACATCGGCGAATTGGTCAGTCGGTCAGAGCCAGAGATGCTACGAACCAAGAATTTTGGCCGTAAGTCACTCAATGAGATTAAAGAGATACTTACCGAAATGGGCCTCGGCCTCGGTTTGCGTCTAGAAAATTTCCCTTCCCGTGAGGAGCTCGACCGTATGTCGGAAGCTCAGGGGGCGGGAGCTTCCTCCTAACGGTGAAACATGAATCATAGAAAAGCATTTAGAAAGTTAAGCCGAACGTCAGCCCACCGGAAGGCACTCTTCCGCAATATGTTGACTTCGCTCATCTTGCACAACCGCATTGAAACTACTTTGCCGAAGGCCAAGGAGTTGAAACGCATTGCTGACAAAATGATTACCCTCGGTAAGAAGAACACTCTGCATGCGAGACGCCAGGCCTTGGGATACTTGATGCCTGTCAGTGCTAAGACTGAATCTGGTTCGAAGGATACTTCGGCGATGAAGCAGAAGGACACGGCAGTACACAAATTGTTTACTGAGCTCGCGCCATCCTTCGCCGAACGAAATGGTGGTTACACTCGAGTGCTTCGAGGTCGTCTACAGCCAGTGGGTAAACGTCTTGATGGTCGTCGACCAGGTGATAACGCCGAAATGGCGATTATCGAGTTTGTGACCGGTGCTGTGGAGAAGAAGGTCAAGAAGACTCGTCGAGTGACTAAGAAGATTGCGGGTGAAGCACCAGCAACTGAAAGTGCTGCGACCGAGGCCGCTGCCGAGTAGTTTGGGCCGATGCTTAAGTTTTTCTTTATCGCTCTGGTGTTTTCAGGCTTATTTTTTTGTTAGCTAGGTGAGAGAAGCTGATGTCGCGTTTGCTCGAAGGAAAGCGAGGGCTAATCTTTGGCGTTGCAAATAGCCGGAGCATAGCTTGGGGTATCGCCGAAGCTTGCCACCGGGAGGGAGCAGCGCTTGGTTTCACCTATCTTAACGATGCGCTAGCAAAACGGGTCATCCCGCTTGCTGAGTCAGTTGGTGCAGAGCTTGTTCTCGAATGCGACGTTCAGAATGATCAGCATATCGACCAAGTCTTCGCCGAAGTTGAACGAGCTTGGGGCAAAATTGACTTCTTGGTGCACTCTTTGGCTTATGCCCAAGCCGAGGATCTAAAAGGACCCTTTCATCAGACATCACGAGAGGGCTTCAAACTGGCGCTCGACGTCAGTGCCTACTCCCTGGTCTCCCTCACACGTAAAGCGCTTCCCCTGATGGCTGACGGGGGATCAATTTTGGCCCTGACCTATCTCGGAGCGCAGCAAGTTGTGCCCAATTACCGCTTGATGGGTGTTGCTAAGGCGGCCTTAGAGGCTTGCGTCCGGGAGTTAGCAGTAGATGTTGGGCAGCAGCAGGTGCGGGTTAATGCACTCTCAGCGGGACCGATTCGTACCTTAGCCGCATCAGGGATTGCGGATTTTTGAGCAGCGCGCCCCACTTAAGCGGAATGTGACCATCGAGGACTGCGGCAATACGGCGCTCTGGCTATTGAGCGATCTCTCGTCGGCAGTCACCGGCGAAATTATCTTTGTCGATGGCGGATTTCACGTTACTGCAGCCTAGTCAGACAGCACCATTTTTCGGTATGCTCTCCGTAGTCTGACTCATATACATCCATGTCAAAAAAGCTCGCTATTCTCGTCGGCGGGGGTCCTGCGCCCGGTATTAATGGGGTGATAAACTCCGTTGTCAGAGAGTGCGCAAGGCGTGGGTTTTCCGCGGTGGGCATTCAGGATGGTTTTCGCGGACTACAAAAATTGCGCGAGGAAGCTTTCGTACACTTACCCGAAGAGCATGTCGCCAGGTTTGCTGACCGGGGCGGCTCAATACTCGGAACATCAAAGACGGATCCAACCAAGCATCCTCAGTCTCGAGATGATGTTCACCGTTTATTGGAATCTCAGGGCATCTCGATGTTAGTTACGATTGGCGGCGAGGGGACAATCTCGATCGCTGATCAGCTATTTCCTCCGACTAGTCCGCTGGCTGTGGTGCATGTGCCAAAGACGATTGATAACGACCTTCCGCTGCCAGGTTTGACTAGCACTTTCGGATTTCAGACCGCACGGGAAGTCGGCAGCAATGTTGTCCGCTCGCTACTGGAAGACGCGCGAACAACTAAGCGCTGGTATGTAGCTGTGACTCAAGGTCGACATGCTGGTCACCTAGCCTTGGGAATCGGCATCTCGTCTGGTGCAACACTGACCCTGATTCCGGAAGAATTTATTGAGGAAGGGAATACCGAGAGGCCTGCCGGCATTCAGCCAGGTTTAAGTGTTGTTGTGGATACCATTGTCGGTTCCGTGATTAAGCGCTTAGCTAGAGGAAAGTCGTATGGTGTTGCGGTCGTGGCCGAAGGGTTGAGTGAAATATTAATGCAAGATCCTAATTTCGATGCGCGCAGTTTGCGTCGAGATCAAAACGGAAATGTTCGATACTCCGAGATTGATTTATCTGGAATCATGAGCCAGCGAACGAGAGATCGATTGCTGGCACTGGGGGTAGAGATGGAGCTAGTGCATCACGATATTGGCTACGAGCTGCGCTCGGTTGCCCCGAACGCGTTTGATCGGGAGTACACGCTGCAACTGGGTTATGGGGCTGTCGAATTTCTCGTCCGCGGAGGATCTCGAGCAATGATCACCCGTCGAGGGGATCAGTTTGAGGCCATGTCTTTTGACTCGTTAAGAGATGCTACAACTTTAATGATCCCCGCTCGGCGCGTTTCGTTGCAGTCGGAGACTTACCAAATTGCCAGAGACTATATGGAGCGAATCTCGGAGGTGGATCTACGAGAGCCGCCAAGACTTGCTACTTTGAGCGCTCTTACTAACTTAAGCGCTGCAGAGTTTCGGCGAGAGTTTCTGGCAACAACTGGCGCCAGATAGTGCGCAAATAATTCGTTTGTTGAGAAGGCTGTCAAATGGAGAAGAGTGTAGAAGAATTAATACTGCTAAGTGCAGGTATTCTTGCGCTGACGCGCGCTGGGCAGTCTGAGCCGGGCGATGCAAATGTCGCCGGAGATGATTTGCTACAGTTGGCAGCTGACTATCTCGCTAAGTTCGAGACTTGGGTGACCGCCATCGATGGTGCAAATCCCTTGGACCCCGGCTCTGTGTATTCCGAGGAAGCGAAGCAAGAGCTTCGTGGGCGCATCGAGGTGCTGCAGACTAATCACGCGCAGTTAGTTTCGGAGCTCAACTTGCTGAAAGGCGAGGTGGTGGAACATTTGGGGGAGATTCATCGACGAGGTAAGGCGCTTAGAACATATATTGATCGGTTTCCTTCGCGGGTAAGTATTGCTGGGAAGAGGAAGGGATGAAAACGAGAGCAGGTTGCTTGCTGCTAGGATGTTTGCTGCCGGGTTTGCTGCAGGCTACCCCAGTAGATAAGGCGATTGACGCAGAAGCGGTTGCTGCGCGACGTGGAAAAATTATTGGTGGAACTGGGAAGGAATTGCCAGTCGTTACTTTGACCGAACCCTCTGGAGGTTGGACTTCAGCGCTGCAGTTAAATGTCGCCGGAAGCTGCTCAGACAATACGGCAGATCCGGTGATGGTTAACATAAATGGCGTGCGTTACTATATTCGCTCGGCCGAGGGCGCTTTTGCTCGTAAGTTCCCCGCGGCTCCGGGAAAGAACTCAATCATTGTGGAGTGTCAGAATAGCGCAGGTACCGGGCGTGCCTCAGCTACAGTGGATGCTGTTATCAACCCCATTCCATTTAAGATCGTTCTGACTAGTGATACCGATGGAGTTTATACCGACTTGCATGTCTACGAGCCCGATGGGGCGCATGTTTACTGGGCTGAGACCAATTCCCCGTCAGGAGGAATCTTCTTTCTAAATCAGCAGGGTAATTCCTATGATCAACCAGGCTATGGGCCCTATCTCTACGTGCACCCCGCCCCGCGGGTGGGTGTGTATAGAATTGATGCTAACTACTGGCCAGGTGGAGCTGTGCAACATACCTTGGCGAATCTGGATGTCGTTGTAGACGAGGGCTTGCCGTCGGAGAGTCGTAAGCGGGTAAGAAAGCCGCTGGCACGTCCGGGCGAGACGCAAACACTGGCCTACGTGGTAATTCAGGGCAATCGACGGCCCCCGAAGATCTGGATTCCCGTTCAAGATCCGGACTCCCGCATGCCAGACGAGGTCAGGCTGTATCGTCAGGAAATCGAGCCAAAACTTAAAAAAGATAACGATAGTTACGTGTTTCTCTCGCCGCAGGATGAAGCTGTGCTGCGGAGCTCCGTGATTAACGTTGCACTTGCGCAGGGGAATCGCTTAAGTCCGCGCTGGGAGCCGCAGCAGCGCGATTGTGCGGGGTTAGTGCGATTTGCCTTTAGGGAGGCACTTGCCCCTCGAACTGAGAAACAGTATCAGCGGAATGCCTTTCCCCAGCAGTTGGCGCTATTGCCAGTTTCGGACTTTTCTAGACGTTACTTCACGCATTACCCGAAGATTTGGAACACTGGGTATGACCGAGTAGGAGCGCGTCGTTACTCGGAGTTTGCCGATGCAGAAACGCTCGTCGGCTATAATTTTCGACTTAAAACTAGGGAATCAAGGCAAGCGCGGCAGGGGGATTTACTGGTGTTTCGTAAGTCGCTTGAGGCGGAAGAACCCTACCACTTAATGTTAGTCGCCAATGATCACCAGCGCCCCGGCTTAGTTGTTTATCATAATGGGGCCGAGGGTCAGGCTGGTGCTGTGAGGATCGTAAAGCTTTCAGAGTTAGATGATTCCGCAGACTCGACATGGATACCTCGTGCAGATAATCCCGCGTTTCTCGGAGTATACGAGTGGAAATATTTCAGATCAGATCAGCGAGCCGTCTCGGCGCTTTAGCGCTCGTGGTGTTTTGGCTGGGCGCTTGTCGCGGCGGGACTTCCACGCCGATGGCATCATTTATCCCCGAGGGTACGCCGACTCTTCGATTAACTATCGAGCGCGTCACGACCGATAATCAGCCTTGGAGTGATCCGACAGGTGTGGCGCGTGTGTCTGCTAGCGCACAGGCGGCGACGTCAAGTTCCTTGGCCTCGGCTGAGGAATTGGCGGTCCAGCAGAACGCTGCAGTGTCTACTGGTGTCGTGTGTCCTGCTGTGCAAGGAGGTGATTTTAGCGGACGGCGGTCGTCCGGCGAATCGCCCTTCAGCAAGGACTGCCCACCCGAAGCGAGTTGGAAGGTAATTCGTCACCCAATCGCTGTTACTGTTTCCGCATTCAAGGGAGCTGATGTCTGGCGCTGGCTAACAACTAATCCAGACGCAATGCGTTTCTTAACTAGTAATTTGACGAAAGGTATTCTGCTAGAACCTTTGCGGACAGTCTCCGTTCGGGCTGAAGATCTAAAGCTTGAAGGAGTGAGGGGGGCAGTGTTTAAAGAGTTGTTCGAGGATGCCCTGAGTGCAGAGGCGCAACTCCACTACGATATCGCTCACGGTAATCAAGGTTTTGTTTTTTCCTTTGTTCGTAGCAAATCCAAGGCAGCTTCCCGACTGCTACCGCTCGTTATTAAGTCTTTGGCGCGAAGTGCTTACCAACTGCCGGAGCTGGCCTCGCCGGTAGTCGAGATGCGAATTGGTTTACAGCGAGCTTTTGTGGCTGAGAAAGGCGAGAGGATCTTTTTCGCAAATGGCCTCGAAGCTCTGATTAACGTGATCGAGAATGAACTAATCGTTCGTCCAATGGCAGATGAATCGCTAGCGCTTACAGTCCGCGGAGAGGCTTTCTTCGATAAGCTGCTAGAACCCCTGGTCGGAGATTCGCGTTTTCAAGGAACTTGGAGCTTTGAGCTTAGCGGTTCAGAGACCATCCCGCGGGCCTTCCGAATTGGTGCGGCCAAGATGTTTGCCCACCTCCGTCCAAAAACTTTCGACGGTGTTTTGGCGGCGATTCCGTTTGATGTTTTCGGCGGTGTCGTCACTAGCTTTCTCTTACCAGCTGAGATGACGCCAGAGGCTTGGAATAGAATCGCTACGCAAGGAGTGGGGGACGCCATGTCCTCGGGCAGTGAAACTAGCGGAGTTGCGCTTATTTGGGAATTGTCCTCGAAGACGGAGAAGGGGCTAACAGATATCGGAGTGATCGTCGCAAATCCTAACGCTGCGCACTCCCTTGAAGGATTCAGCCGCTACTTTTCGAAGGGGATGGCCGCGGAATCTTGTGCTGGTGGGACCGTCTTAGTGGCCAGCACCTCTGACACCCTACTGCAGCGCATGCGGGAAGCCTGTGAAGGGCGCTCCCTAAGTCTAAGAGATTGGGGCAAGGGAGCTAGTCAGGCTTGGACTCCAACAGAGCAACAGCTGACAATGTTCCTTAATCCCGGCGTAGGTTTGCGTGAGCTGATGCTTTCGGGCGGCAAGCAAGAGGGCGTCGAAGAGCAAAGTGCTGGCGCAGTAATCCCCGATTGGAAGCGGCATTACGCCCAAGCACTGCAGCGCACACTGCAGGATGGCGAGGAAACGCTGCGTTTGCTGCCGGTAATTTCGTACTCCGGCAGGCTATCAGCCGAGGGTGGAACACTCGCGGGAGTCAATATCGACCTGCAACGAGTCAGTGGAAAATAGGTAGAAAGGAAATAGTATGTCGCAACGATTCTCTCTTCCGCGTCTCGCGCTCGGGATATGCTTTGCCTTATTGGTCGTATTTCAACCGCGAGTGGCTAACGCGGGTAGCCCCTTTTATCTAACAGTCGAACGCAGTTTTTCGAATACTGAACGACCTGAGGTGCGGTTGGATTATGTCTCAGCAGCTGAACCTATTCTATTCAGGGTGCTGCGTCCGAAGGATGTGGAGAAGTTTCTTGATGGTCAGGTGCAGCTCAGCCGTAGCTACGAAGAGCCAGTCGCGCTGCTTAATCCTGGACACTATGTACTCTCCGGTTTGAACGATGTCCGCTCGCCGTTAGAAGTCTTGCGCAGATCTCTGAGCGTGGAATTTAGAAAGGAGTTTAAGGGCGAGACCTTTGCCAATCCGATTTTCTCGACGCCAAGTCGAACACTCACCACCGTTCCCGAGGAGGTTTTTCAAGGGCCACCAGCGGGTTTTGAAGTCGTCCGAGAGTTTGTTGTGGATCTGCAATTTGGTGGAGTGAATACCCTGGACCAGGGCTGGTGGTTTGCTGGTGGAGCCTGGGGAGAAGGGGGATATAAGGTTCGCAGCGTACCGCTGGATTCATTGTCAGATGGAGTCTATTTACTTCAGGCCGTGCAGGGTAGAAACGAAGCACAGGTCTTATTGCAGGTTAGTAGCATTGCGGTGCAGGTTAAGCAGTCGACCTCGCAGCTGCTGGTCCGAGTTTTGGACCGTGCGCTAAATCCGGTAGTTAATGCGAGTGTTGCTTTTCGGGACGGCCGAGGAGTCTGGCAGTCGTTGAAGGGGCAGACTGACGAAAGTGGACAACTTCTGTATCAGAGTCCAGCAGGAGCCCTTGACGGAAAATTAATCGTTAGAGTGCAGGCCTCCAATCAGCGCGCTGCTTACGTTGACACTGATTTTCTTCCAGCAGTCTCCCCAGAGCCTTCGGTCTTCATGGTAACCGACAGACCTATCTTCAAGCCGGGAGAGCAGTTTTTTTTCAAGGGCATCATCCGGGAAAGCGTTGGGGGCAAACTCCAGATTCCACCGTTTAAGGAGAGTGAGGCTCGGCTAACTCTTTATCAAGCAGATGGGCAGCCAACGGAGCTAGAGCAAAAGGTTAAGATTTCAGAGTTCGGCTCTTTCAGTGGCGATTTTCTATTGGATGAAGCTCAAGCACCTGGCCTGTACCGAGTAGTGGCAGAGGTAGATGGAAAGCCCTACGGCGGAGAGTTTCGTGTCCGAGACTATGTGAAACCGCAGTTTTATTTGGAGCTGTTAGAACGTAGTCCAATCATCAAGCCTGGTGAGAAGTTTTCCTTTAAGTTTAAAGCACGGCGCTACGCTGGGGGAGCTCCACGCCAAGCCAAGTATGAAGTGTTTGTTTACCGAAAGCGGTTTGAGGTCCCGACTTGGGTGGTCGAGAGTGGGGGAGACCTTTCAGCCGGACAGGATTATTTTGGTGAAGTGAAATCAACTTCAGCGTTAACCCAACCGCAACGAATCTACAGCTCCATCGAGGAGCGGCAAGCCAGCCAGGGCGAACAAAGTTCGCTTAATAACTGGGAGACTGCGTCAGAGATAAATGCCGAGGGAGAAGTCGTGGTCGATATTAATCTCCCAGCAATAAAACGCGAGGCTGACGGAGACTCTCCGGCGACCACAGAGGATCAAGGCGAATGGATCTATACCGTCATGGTTAGAGCGCGCGATCGAGCGGGCTCGACCGCGGTGTTGACCGAGAATATTTACATGACGTTGGCCGAGGCGCTCCCCCTCGTGCGTTTCTCGCAGACCATGGTTGACATGGGGACGGGAGGGGCAATCGCGCTTGTTCGCTCGACATTTCCGGATGGGTTACCGGCACCCAAAGCTGAAGGGCAGTTGGCGTTGAAGATAGAGAAGGCGGACGGGTCGCTGGTCGATCTACCCACTGTAAGTTTTGTCACCGACACTCAAGGCACTGCTAAGGTGCCACTGCCGAATTTTTCTGAGCCTGGGCGTTTGGTAGCGGTGGCGATGTTGAATTCGCAGAGCGGTAAGCCGTTTGCTAAAGCGGTCGCATCTGAACCGGCGGCGATGATTGTTACCGGACCAGGTAATGCGGCAATACTTCGCAATCGTGAGCTAATGTTGTTTGCGGAGAGCACATTGCTTGTGCCGGAGGAGCGTGCGCGGATGCTCGCCTTACTTCCGGAGGGTTGGGGTAAGTCAGAGCGTGGAGTTCTTTGGCAGACAATCGCCGGTAGTCAGGTCTTTGAGGTGAAGGGAGCTGAAATTATCGGCAGAACGGCTTGGGTTGAGATTGAAGCCAAGCAGGAGTACGGCACAGGATTTTACCAAACCGTCACGGTCCCGGTAGGTGAAGGTAAGTTTGCCGAGGAAACTCTCGGTTTTAGAATCTTGCCAAAGAATCAGCGATTGACGATAGAGATTACTCCAGAGCGTGAGGTCGTCGAACCGCTAAAGCCAATGGGCATTCGTCTTTTAGTTAAGGATGCGCTTGGTAACCCGGCCGCGGATGTCGAACTTTCTGTAAACGTTGTGGATCGAGCGGTATACGCAGTGCAGCCCGAGTTTCGACCGGAGATCTCGAATTTCTTCTATCCACTGCCGCGATTAAATCTCGCCACCTATTACTCGGACGATTTGCAGGGCTACGGCTACGCGGATAAGTTGCGAAAACCGAATTTTTCACTGGCGGCTTTGAAGTCGCAGAGTAAACCGACAAAAAAATCGATGCGTGATACTGCGGGATGGTATCCTCATGTAGTGACGGATAGCGCAGGGGTTGCGAACATCACAGTTGATATGCCAGCGAACGTTACTGAGTGGCTAGTGACGGTGGTGGCGATTGATAAGGTGGGTAGGTTGGGGGAAGCTCGAGCGCAATTTCGGAGCGCCACGGACATTGTAGTCGAAGGAGTAGTGCCGCAATTTTTACGGGAGGGGGATGAGGCGCTCGCGCGGGTGCGGACGATCAACCAAACCGATAAAAATCAGAGCCTAAAGCTCGTACCGTATCCAGGGGTGCCAACTCAGGTAGAGATCGCGCCTAAGAATGAGGTGATTATACCGATTGTCGTGTCCGGCACCGCACCCTCAGGTGTTGCTACTATTCGTCAGACTGTTGAAGCCGAACCCGGAATCAAAACAGGAGGAGCGCAGGAGTTCGACGTGGCGCTGCAGCCAGCTACTCTCGAGCAGCGTATCTTCTCCTCGGGTTTTGGTGCTGAGATTCTCCAGCCTAACCTGGCCGAGAACGGAAAAGTCCGCGAGCTACGCTTGCAGATTTCGTCAGGAATTTTGGGAGCGGCCCTCGGTGCAGCAGAAAATCTGGTGACATACCCCTACGGTTGTACTGAGCAGTTGGTGCACTCCACCGTTCCCAACCTGGTGCTGATGGATCTTTTGACCAAGGCAAAGATCGACGAAGAACAGCTCGGGCCATTGCGAACGGTGTTGCTGAAGGCTAAGCGAAACGCGGCACAAGGGATTGCCAAGCTAATTGCTAATCAACGGAGTGGCGGAGGCTTTGCTCCGTGGCCAGGAGATTTCGAAGCGGCTTTTGGGACGACGGTAATTGCCGCTGCTGCACTAAAACTGGCTAGCGAGCTTGGAGTCGAGGGCGCGGACAATGCATTCCAAAAAACATTTGTCTGGCTTGGGAGTCGATCCGAGAGTGGTGTCTCAGCGAACGGAAGTATTTATTCTGGCTACCTCTTGGCAAATTTGGCGGAACTGAAGTATTGGCGCGCTCCGCATACACAGATGGCCACCTTTGTGATGTCGGCAGCAGCCAGCGATACTACCCCTCGAGCACTTCAAGGAAATTTGGATGAGATTATTAATTCCCTGAGGATTCTTAAGGCTTATGAAAATGAAACTTGGAATCGCTTCCATCAAGATCTAACTACAGAAGCTGCGGTCTTGCGGGAACAGCTCGTCTTTAAATTGAAGGAAAGTCTGAAGCAGTTTGATGCCGCTACGGGATTCAAGTTAGTCAGAGGTGACTATGAGCAGGGGCGGTTTGAAGAGCTCGGTTTTTCTTTTGGTGTTCCAACGCTAATCTCTGCCGCCATGAAGGTCTTGTTTGAAGCAGGACAGCTAGAACCAGAGTTGAAGAGCAGAATGACTCGGCTGCTCTTGGAGCTGAACAGTGATGGTATGTGGGGCTCGACCTTCGAGGCGGCGCAGGTAATTTTTAATACTCGGGGAATAGTTGCCGACGAAGCGAAGCAGCAAGTTGAGCGGTCACCAAAGGCTGTGCTCGGATCGGACGGCGTAAAGCTAGGTGAAGTTGTGGGAGTGCCAGGTGGATATTTTCAACGCATCGTAAATCCCGGGCCAACCAATTTGTTGCGGCAGATCCGAGTCGAGGGTTTAACAACGGATGAACGACTGACTGCAGCTTTTACTGCCGAGGTGCCGTTTGTGGAGTTGAAGGCAACTCAGCAAGGACTGCTTGTGCAGCGACAACTGCTGAAGGTGAATGGAAAGTCGCTCCTACCAGTTGATCTTTCTCAACCGCTCAAGGAGGGTGAGATACTGATTAGCCGAGTAGCACTGACCCGTTCTCCATTTAGTGGTCAAGGGCAGCTACCGAGTAGCTACGTTGTCGTTGAAGATCAGCATCCCTCGTTGGTCGAGGTGCTGGAGGAAGACCGAGAATATTTGGCGAGTGTCGGTTTGCAGAAAGAAGACGATAGCTACTGGGCGGAGATTAAGCAGACTTTACGCTATCCGGATCGCATAACTCGCGCGGTAAAGATTCGCCCAGGAGCAAAAATGCAGCTTTTCTCTGTCTGGCGTGTCAGCTATTCGGGTAAGGCCTCGCTACCTCCGGTCCGGGCTTTCGATGCATACAATGAACGGCTCTTCGGAAATAGTGCGGCTGGGACGCTGAGTGTTCAGTAGTGCGCGTTGTTCTGCGAGAGGTTGGAACAGCGCTGTTTTTTTTTGGCGTGCTCGCGCAAGAGCCCACGCTGCAGGTTGAAGGGCAGTCGGCACTTCGAGCGCTTAGGTCAAACGGCTATCAATTTTCGCCAGATCCCATTCGTATTTACCCCGCAGATCGAGAGAGCCGCTTTGGAGTTCATCAAGCCGGTGGCTGGCGTCCGGGGGTAATTACCCTACGTCCCAATCCGCTTGGCGAGTTTGCTGCGGGCGTTTATCTTCGGCACGAGTTGTTCCATGAAGCTAGTCACCGAACCTGTCGTGGAAAAATGCCGAAATGGGCGGAAGAGGCGGGGGCGATGGCCTTCAGTGGAGAGGTGCAAGGCCTTGCGGCCGATCAAGTTGAAACAATTGACGGAAAGACCGCAGCGCTTGAGAGGTTAGCGAAAGTTGTCCGGGTGGACGGTGAGCTTGATGCGACCGCTCGCCGGACCCTGAAAGCTCTGGTGCGCGAGGAAGGATGGCCAGACGCGGCGTGTCAGCTGAATGCCAAGGTTTTGCGCCGGCTCCAGCAGCCCTTTGGCTCCGACGCGCTGACGGACTCTGGGCTTGAATACGTATTGATCAATCTTCAAAGCGCAAGAGTGCTAGAGTCGCAGGGAGATCTGGCGCGACTTGCTCCACCAGGCTCGCTGCTAAAGCTACCCTATGTGGCGGCCTTACGGAGCGCTACGGAAGTGGGAGAAGAGTTACTGCGAAGCGACACCTCTGCCTTGCTTAAACGATTTGCAGAATTCGATTGTGCAAAATGGAACGTTCTTCTTTCTGCGACTGGTCGAGCGTCCTCCAATACTCGCTGTACGGGTGACGGTGCTCTCTCTCCGGCGAATGCCGGGAGTTTACTTGGGGAACGGTCTGCCGAGGGATTATTCCCAATTGAGCTCTCACTGCGGGAGCTGGCGCTAGTTTCCCGGGCTGCTTTTTTGAGTGAGCAGTCCCGCTTTATGGCACTAGCTAAGCAGGGAACATTTCCGGGAGCTACCTTGAGCCAATCACCGACGGTAACAAAGAAAACATTGATAGCCCTGGAGGCCTTGGCCAAAACGGGAAGTGTAAGCAACTCAGCTAGTA
>Ga0163155_10003436_pt1 | contig 17041 bp, 13 predicted proteins | sample OliLakLV19SP4G1_FD_148611 | JGI IMG/M metagenome (GOLD analysis project Ga0163155, IMG submission 148611) | Freshwater microbial mat bacterial communities from Lake Vanda, McMurdo Dry Valleys, Antarctica - Oligotrophic Lake LV.19.SP4.G1 | ecosystem: Environmental > Aquatic > Freshwater > Lake >... | reverse complement strand
GACCAAAACACACTGTGTTCTGTTGTACAAAAAAAGACAGGTATACAACTTGATACAAAAAAAATAGAAGTAAAAGATACTGTTCTGTACCTACGTGTTTCACCTGCGTATAAAAATAAAATTTTTATACATAAAACATCAATACTTGAGAGCATTGATGTTTTATTTCCTAAGAAGATTACTGATATCCGTTAGTTGTTGCCCACCTACGAACTCCATACTCCCAGTTTGTAAATTGAGGGTCATCTCCAGAGTTTATTGGAGGGACACCACGAGGATCATTTTTATTTACCCAGTAAAGTATAGAGTGTACTCCTCCAGAAAGGGTTTCTGTGAGTGACTCATATGGAACATTAGGATCTATAATAGGGTTCTGTGTGATATTAGAAATACCACCTTGCCATTTTCCACGAAGAACTGGTTTGAGATCATAAGAATTTTCTACTTGAGGTTTGGTGAAGTTTTCATTCGGTACTGTTTTAAGAACCTCATTCATAAAAACTCTCCACATGGGAGCTACAATGAGTCCAGAAACCTTCTTTGCCATAGGTGTGTTGTTGTTGTTTCCTGCCCATGTACCCACTACTACAGATGGGGTGTATCCAATAATCCATGCGTCTTTGTAGTTGTTTGTGGTACCTGTTTTTACCGCGACATCACGACCTCCAAAATAAACATTAGAGTTTGCTCCGTAGAGTGGTGTACGAGCAATATTATCAGTTAATATATCCGATATTTTTCGTGCAACCTCTGGGTCGAGTACTTGATTAGGATTCAGTGTGATTTTTTCCAACACTACTCCTTTGGTGTCAGTAACCTCTAAAATGCCCGTGTACGCGTTTCGAGTACCTTCTGTGGCAAAGACACCAAAAGCAGAAGTCATGTCGAGGAGAGAGACCTCACCACCTCCAAGAACGAGTGTAAGTCCATATGTGTTTGCACTACCAAGACTTGTGATACCCATACTTGTTGCAAGTTCTATGGAGTCTTTTACTCCGGCAAGGTATAAGGTTTTTACAGCGGGGACGTTGATGGATTGAGCGAGGGCGTTGCGAAGTGTCATTGGTCCTCGAAACTTGTTGTCATAGTTTCCGGGTGAGTAACATCCGTTATCACTTGTGGTATTCTCTGGAGCACAGTTCGATGCAAACTGTGTTTCAGTGTCAAAAAGAACTGTTTCAGGCGTGTATCCTTTGATAAAAGCTTGTGCGTATACAAATGGCTTGAATGTTGATCCCGGTTGTCTGCGCGCGGTAGTTACATTAAAGTTTCCATCAATTTCTTTGTCGAAGTAGTCCCGAGATCCGACCATTGTGAGTATTCCCCCAGTTTTTGGATTTATAGCTACAAATGCATCGTTTGTTCCGTTGAAACTTTTAGTGTTTATCTCTGCGTATTTTTTTGCTATTTCTTCAGCTTTTGCTTGCAGTTCGTAGTTGAGAGTGGTTGTAACCTTAAGTCCTCCTTGTTCAAGTACATCTTGTCCGTACTTACTTTTTAAATATTCAACAATAAACATCACAAAATGTGGAGCTTTAATACCACGGTTACTCCGAGGAAGAAATATCACTTTCTCTGCTTGTGCGATCGCAAATTGTTCTTTCGTGATTCTTTTATCGGAAAGCATCTCGTCTAGAACAAGATCTTTACGTTCATTGAGTTTTTCTACGTTTTTACCATACGGTGAATAAAATGTTGGAGCCTGAGTAAGTGCTGCAAGATATGCTGACTCAGCTATAGTAAGGTTGGATGCAGATTTACCATAGAAACTTTTACTCGCTTCTTCTACCCCATACATATTTCCTCCATAAGGAATTTCATTGAGATACATAGATAGAATTTCGTCTTTACTCAAAATATTCTCAAGTTTAAGAGCAAGCACAAGTTCTTTTATCTTACGAGCGGGTCCTCCAAACAAACTCTTGTCTCCAGTAAGTATGGAATTTTTTACCACCTGTTGGGTTACTGTAGAACCTCCTTGTGTAAAACTGAGAGTTGTAATATCCACAAACAGAGCACGAATAATAGAGAGAATTTTTACACCATTGTGAGTATAGAAATCCTTATCTTCGATAGAGAGTGTTGCATCTTTTACATACTGCGAAATGTCTTCAAACGGAACAACTGTTCTTTTTTTGTTTTGGAACACGTCGTAGAGGAGGATTTTGCCGGTATTATCATATATTTTTGTCGATTGGCTTATTTTACGAGATTCAATGGTTTCGAGCGTGGGAATTTGAAATGTAGATACCCATATGAGAGTAATTCCACCCATAATAAAGAAACAGGCTACTAAAAATATACCTATTTTACGCAATCCATGTCGTTTGTATTCTCGAGAAATAGGCTTAGAAATGTTGTATAAAATTTTTTTCATCTTTTTCATTTTACCACGAATATGCTAAAGTGGTAGGTATGTTTGGACTATTTTCAACACAAAAAAAAGAACACTCTGTGAGCCAAACTTCTGATGTAATAGAAGAGTTTCTTACTCGTGGCATAGAAAACATTTTTCCAAACGTAGATTTTTTGAGATCAAAACTCCTCAAAGAAGAAAAACTAACTTTTTACTTGGGTATTGATCCAACAGGACCCAGCCTCCATCTTGGTCATGTGATTCCTCTTAAAAAACTTTCTAAACTTCAGACCTTGGGTCATAAAGTCATACTGCTTATAGGCGACTTTACCGCAATGATAGGAGATCCAGATAAAACTGCCACTCGTAAAAAACTCACTCGAGAAGAGGTGGTGAGTAATCTTAAAGAATACAAAAATCAAGCATCAAAATATATTTTCTTCTCTGGTGAAAATAAAGCAGAAATAAAATTTAATTCGACGTGGTTTAGTGCTATGAATTTTAATGATGTGCTTCTGCTTGCTTCTGAAATGACAGTACAGCAAATGCTCGAAAGAGATATGTTTGAAAATAGGATTAAAGAAGGTAAGCCTATATACATTCATGAGTTTTTGTATCCTCTTATGCAGGGATATGATTCTGTTGCGATGGATGTTGACGGGGAAGTGGGTGGAAATGATCAAACTTTTAATATGCTTGCCGGTAGAAACCTACTTAAAACTCGTAAGAATAAAGAAAAGTTTGTTATTGCAACAAAACTACTCACGGATTCATCTGGTAAAAAAATGGGAAAGACAGAAAATAACATGGTCAGTCTCGACCAAAATCCAGAAGATATGTTTGGTAAGGTAATGAGTTGGAGTGATAGTTTAATTATTCCGGGGTTTGAACTTGTCACAGATGTGGCACTTTCAGAAATATCACACATTAAATCAAAAATAGAGTCTGGTGAAAATCCTCGGGATTTTAAGATAAGATTAGCAAAAGAGATTGTGTCTTCGTACTACGGAAGTAAACTTTCTCAAAAAGCAGAAGATGAATTTAATAAAACCTTTTCGAAAGGAGGAACACCTGAGGAAGTGCCGACAGTTTCTGTGCCTCAAGACGAACTTCTTGTGGATGTATGTATACAGGAGGGAGTAGTGACCTCTAAGACTGAATGGAGAAGACTGGTGGATGAGGGTGCGGTCACACACACTAACAGTGGAGAAAAGGTTGGTGACTCAAACCAGAAAGTTTTAGCTGGTGTATATAAAATAGGAAAGAGACGGTTTATAAAAATACAGATAAAATAAAAACCGCCTTAAGGCGGTTTTTATTTTATCTTAAAGCAAGTCTATATCATCATATCCCTCGTCTCCCTCGTCTCCCTCATCTTCTGCAAGCGCATCAAGTGATTCTGTATCACTATCTTCTCCATCGACTTTCTTTGCTTTTATTGGTCGAAGAATGTCCTCTCCGTCATCATCTAAGTCTGATTCGTCAACATCTTCCACTTCTTCAAACAGATCTGGGTTGATAGCCACATCACCTTCTTTAACTTCTTCCTCTTTGCCATCTTTTTTTGGTTCTGGTTCATCCATGATTTGTTTTTTTGATATCTTTTAATTTACATATTTGTAACAAATTCTCATGATTATGCAAGTCTCCGTTTGTATCATCGGTGTGGATAACACAAGATTGTCTATAAAAAAGCTATCTATGTATAGCAAAATGAGTCAGTCCGATTGCAATGGCATCGAATTCATCATCAGATTTTGTGTTTGAATTTACAACAATAAGTTTCTTTACCATATCTATAATTTGTTTTTTTTCACTCTTACCATATCCAGTTACTGCTATTTTAATATCCGATGGTGTGTATTCATGCACAGTGAGATTCAGCGTGCTTCCTGTGTAGAGAATTACTCCTCGTGCTTCTGCAACAAGAAGAGCTGTTTTTTGATTGTTGCTAAAAAAAAGTTTTTCTGTGGCAAGCATCTCGGGTTTATATTTCTCTATAACCCCCTTAATGTGTTTTCCAATTAAAGAGAGCCTTTGATGATGGGGGAGTTTGGCAGATGTTTTAAAACACTCAGAAAACAACAACACCTCTTTTTCTTTTGGTTTTTTTTGAATAACGGCAATACCGAGTCTTTCGTATCCAGGATCAATGGAAATAATTATCATGGTATAAGTTAAAAACTAAAAAGTAAGTACAATTTTTTAAGGTTTATGCTTTCCAACATGTGATCTTTTTAATTTTATAACTACTCTGCATTGGTATACACATCCTGCACCTCGTCGTTTTCTTCCAGTGCATCTATAAGTTCCCCGAGTTTTTCACCGTCTTCTTCCCCGAGAGAGACAGTAGACTGTGCAACCCATTCCATTGCAGGATTTCTTTGGAACGCCCATGTTGCAGATCCAATACCAGCAAGCGCAAAGCTGTGTTCTGAGAGAATGTGTTTTATTTCTTGCGAAGCTTTGTTGCGATTGTCTGTAAGTGTTTCGATTATCATCGCGCATCCACCTGGGCCGTATGCTTCATACGTAATTGCTTCCATGGGAGTACCACCTTCAGTGAATTTTTTTATTGCGCGTTCAATGTTTTCATTTGGAACATTTGAAGCTTTAGCTTTGTCTATTGCATTACGAAGTCCCGGAGACTGAATGTTTCCCCCTGCCTTCTTGGCTTCTACGGTAATAAGACGAACCATTTTGCCAAAAATTCTCGACTTTTGTCCGTCAGTTTTTTCTTTCTGTCTTTTGATTTTTGACCATTTGTTGTGACCACTCATAGGAATAGAATATAGAATAACATATGAAGAATCAATCTCTATAGAAGTGTAGAGGGAGTTACACCAAGATGCTCGTATCCGTGCGTAGTTACGATGCGTCCACGTGGTGTGCGGTCGAGGAAACCGAGCTGAATAAGATACGGTTCATTAAACTCTTCAATAGTTGCTTGTTCTTCTGAGAGTGCAGCAGCGAGTGTATTGAGACCCACAGGCCCTCCATTAAATTTATATATAATGGTATGTAGGATGTCTCGGTCTGCTGGGGAGAGTCCTACTGCGTCAATACCAAGAAGAGAGAGTGCACCACCCACAGAGTCTTTTGTGAGTGTGGATTTATGTACCTGAGCGTAATCACGACAACGCTTGAGGAAGTAGTTGGCCGTTCGGGGGGTGAATCTACTACGCTGTGCAATCTCGCTACACGCGCTCTCCTCGAGTTCAATCCCTAGGATTTTTGCAGAACGAGAAATGATTTTCTCGATTTCTTTTTGTGTATAGAATTCAAGCTTAAAAATTCCTCCAGAGAAACGTGATCGGAGAGGGGATGATATCATCGCAATGCGAGTTGTCGCACCAATGAGTGTAAATGGCGGAAGTTCGAGTTGAATTGTACGTGCGCTCGGACCCTTACCAATAATAATATCAAGAGAGCCTGACTCCATAGCAGGGTAAAGAACTTCCTCGATTGTTTTGTTCAGTCTGTGAATCTCGTCGATAAATAAAATGTCGCCAGATGCGAGATTGGTCAGGATTGATGCAAGATCACCCACCTTTTCTATTGCGGGACCAGATGTCACTTTCATCTGAGTTTTCATTTCTTTAGCGATGAGATGTGCCAAGGTTGTTTTTCCGAGACCGGGAGGCCCGTAAAAAAGGATGTGTTCCGGTGGGTGATTGCGTTCTTCTGCAGCAGAAAGGAGAATTTGTAGATTCTTTTTTATGTTTGTTTGACCTATATAGTCTTCCCACGCACTAGGACGAAGCGTGGTGTCTAGGTAAAGATTATCAACCTCTTTTTGTTCCTCTGTGTGTTTGCTTGACATAAAAATTATTCTATGCTAAACTGCGAATGAATTAGAAAGTTGTCGGAAATATTTGAAAAGACGGAAAGATTTAAAAACTTACTCCAAAATAAGAATCTCTAAGCAACTAAGCCTTCGCGGGTTTACGAGTTTTTCTACGAGGACATACTGGGTACTACTTTGTGTAATATTCTGGTGTTATCCTTTGTGAAAAGGTTAGCTTTTTTTGTTTACATTAAAAGTGTTGCTTAGAGATTCTTGTTTTTGAGCTTAAAACTTTTTGAAAAAAGTTTTAACACCACTATTATTGTCCTAAATACCTCTTTTCGCAAGTATTTTTTGTACTACAACCGAAATTAAAATCCGTGGCAACTTTGCCAAAACAATATCTCTGTATTGTATTGAAAACGGTGTTTACTCCGCATCAATATCAACAGATCGAGCGAGTTCCGAAATAGTGGTAATACCTTGGAGAATTTTGAGGGCTCCGTCTTGTGGAAGATCAAGAAGATTTTGATTGTCTGATATTTTTTTAATATCTCGTTCACTTACGTTTGCACGCACGATTTCTTCGACACTTTGATCCATAACAATCGCTTCGTAGATTCCGATACGACCGATGTACCCACTGTTATTGCATTTACTGCATCCGACTGCGTCCCACACGTGGTCTGTTTGTATTCCATCGAGATATGATTTATCGCGAATACTGCCCATGATTTTTTCAAGCACTTCTTTATTTTTTCCTTCAAGAGGGATTTGTTTTTTACAATCCGGACAGAGTACACGCACAAGACGCTGTGCCATAACAAGGTTGAGTGCGGATGAGAAAACTTGCGGGTTTACACCAAGGTCAGCGAGGCGGGGGAATGTACCTGCAGCGTTATTGGTGTGCAGGGTTGATAACACGAGGTGTCCGGTGAGTGCAGAGTTGATTGCAATCTGTGCTGTTTCTCCATCGCGGATTTCACCGATCATAATAACATCAGGATCTTGTCTGAGCGCACTACGAAGACCTTCGACGAACGTATAATTCTTTTTGTCGTCTGTTTGTGTTTGAACGATGCCTTCTAGGTGATACTCGATAGGGTTTTCGATTGTAATTATTTTGATTTCCGGAGTGTGAATTTTTTTGAGGAATGCATACAGTGTAGTTGTTTTTCCAGAGCCTGTTGGACCAGTGTTGAGGATCATACCATTCGGCTTGCCAAGAGCTTTGAGAATGATGGTAAGGAGTCTTGGGTGAATACCAAGGTTTTCGAGCGGTACAGAAATAGAAATCGGGTTAAGTACACGCATTACCACTGACTCGCTTCCAGTACTCGGGAGAAGGGAGGTTCGCACTTCGATTTCGTTCCCGCTGATTTGAATACTAAAACGACCATCCTGCGCACCTTTGATATTGAGTTTGAGATTAGAAATAAGTTTGATACGAGAAAGAAGTAGGTTGAATGTGACGATATCAAACTCCAAAATATCTGTAAGTATTCCATCGAGTCTGTATCGTAAGCGCACGTACTCTTCTTCTGGTTCGAGGTGTACGTCGGACGCATTGATTGCTATTGCCCCAGCAAGAATAATCTCGAGAATACGCGAGATTCGGTAACTCTTTTTCATGTTGAGTACTTCACCAATGAGGTTTTGTACGTCAGGGATAGAATGTACTTTAGAGAGGAAGTCTGTAATCTGGTCATTACTAATATCGAGTGCGCCAGATTTGGTTTCAAAAGAGAAGGAGAGATCTTTGTATCGATCCCAAACTTTGTTCAGCGATGCATGGGAGACCATATAGAGTTCGGTCTTGTAGCCTTTTTCAGTCAGTTTTTTAATAGCTTCTGTGGAGATAGGGTTTTGCGGAGAGAGTACACCGATTGAGAGTTTTTTATCTATGTCATTGAATACAGCGATCTGTGCATGACGAGTTTCTGGTTCAGTAATAACACGAAGCGCATCAATATTGATGGGGGTGGCGGTGAGGTCGAGGTAGGGAATGCCATACTTGACAGACAAGACTTCTGTTAAATCCTCTTCCTCTTTTTTACGAAGATCATCGAACCTTTTATTTTGTTTATCTTCGTCAAATATAATCATGTTACAGATATTATAGTATTAAAATAACCAGAATCATAGCCATTTATAAGGTATTGACAGTAATATAAAAAGGGTGTACAATAATGGGTAGGAGGTGCGTAATGCATCAGGTAAGAATAATAACGGCACTTATGTGCCTCACAGTTTTTTTCATCAACCATGTCTGGGCTGAAAAGCTGAAGTTGGTAATTCCGAAAAATTTTCCTTGTGAAACCCTGTTGGACGAAGTAATCAAAGGGCAGTGCCTGGAAATCCAGGCAAAACAAAAAAAACAGTCGGATAAGGAAACGACGGTCTTCCTAATGGGTGATTGTTCTCTCTTGCATGACTCCGATCGCCAGATTTGTGAGCTTAGAAATCTGGAGATTTCTAAGCAATACGCCGAGTCCTTAAAAAACGATCGGTTTAAGAACGCCGACTCGATCGAAAGGAAAATTCTTCTGAGGTTAGAAAAAGAAGAAAAAAGAATCCAGAAAGAAGAGAGGGACCTCCGCGGTGCCTACATTCGTGCTCAAGTCCAAGGCTGCGAACCCGGAACGGTCAAAATATTTCCGGGGGCCGCAGAAGACCCGACCGGCTGGGGGGTCGTGACGTGGATTCACGCCACACTGATCGTTGTCAACAGAGGTCCGTACCTTGTCGAAAGCATAATAATGGGCAATGAAAAAATTGTCCAAAATTTATGCTCTGGGGGGAGCCTCGTTATAACAACGAGGCTGAGGGTGTACAGGGACGGGGCAACTCCCCTCCAGTACACCGCCGTGGGAAGAGCAGGTGGGGGTACCGTTGGTATCTCCACCTACCAAGGAGGGTTTCTCCAACCCTGCTGGGGACAGCCGCCGTGTCAAATAGCTAGGGTTTTGCCACCCTGGGAGATTGTCTTAAGATAGTTTCAGGGGTCTCGCGATAACATCGCGGGGCCCATTTTTTATACAAAATATGCTAGGATGAGGGCATGAAATACACTGCTGGTAGTCTAGAAGAAATGCAGAAAATCGCCAGCGATTTTATTCACACACTTCTTCCCAAAGAAAACAAAGCGACTATTGTTGGACTCTCCGGTGACCTTGGAGCAGGAAAAACATCCTTTTCTCAAGGAGTTGCTCGAGCTTTGGGTATCGATGAAAACGTAGTTTCTCCTACATTTGTTATTATGAAGAGGTATGATGTTCGAAGTATGATGCACGAAGAACGAAAAGGAATTCAAGATTCATTAAGGTTTGATTCTCGCACATCATCTTTCGACCAATTGATCCACATCGATGCGTACCGTCTCGAACGATCAGAAGAACTGACTCATCTCGGCTGGAAGGAGGTTATCTCAAATCCCCAAAATCTCATTTTGATTGAATGGCCGGAGAAAGTGCAGGATATCATGCCGGCACATACACGTATTACGTTCACACATGTCTCTCCAGAAGTCCGAGAAGTGGAGATTGTGGGTTTGTAAATGATATAATGTATTTGTTAACTAACAATCTTTTTCTCACCAACACCTTTCCGTCACCAGAATATTTTTCTGCTGGTGTGACATAATGAGTACATCGTGTCCAAGTGTTCCCTTGTCTTCGCCATCACCTCTACACGGGTTCCGGGATGTGCCGGAAAGGTGTTGGTTCAACAAGATTGATGTGATAATTAAAAATCTTGTCTCGTCCATAATCATTACATCGGCTCCGCAAGAAATTAAGACTGTGAGTATGCACAGTACTTAGATTTCTGAGGTAGAACAAAATTTCACCAGAAATTTATGTGGTCGATGTAAGGGTTGTGGCGAGAAAGAGATTTCACGTACTAAACAATGACAAAAAATAAAACAAAAAAAACACTCGTGCTTCTGGACGTCCACGCGATACTTCATCGCGCATACCACGCGTTGCCAGAATTTGAGTCGAGTAAGGGTGAGCCGACGGGTGCGCTCTATGGACTCTGCACACTACTCATCAAACTCGTAAAAGATGTGAAGCCTGACTACATGGTGGCGTGTTATGACCTACCCGAACCGACCGAGCGTCACAAGGTATACGATGCATACAAAGCCGGTCGCAAGAAAACAGACGACGCTCTCGTGCAACAGCTCGAAAGATCGAAAGAGGTGTTTGAAGCTTTCTCTATACCCATGTACTCATCTTCGGGGTTTGAGGCAGATGATATGCTCGGCACTATTGTTGAAGTGATGAAGAATGAAAAGGATATTAATATTGTCATTGCATCTGGTGACATGGACACAATGCAACTCATTGTCGGAGACAAGGTGACTGTGTACACTCTGAAAAAGGGGATCAAAGATACTATTGTATACAATGAGTCTGCAGTCATCGAGCGTTTTGGCTTCGGTCCGGAGTTTCTTCCAGACTATAAAGGCCTGCGTGGTGACCCATCGGACAACATCATCGGTATCAAAGGCATTGGAGAAAAAACAGCAGAGGAGCTGATCACAAATTTTGGATCCATCGAGGATATTTACAAGAAATTAAAAAAGGATGAATCTGCTTTTGAAAAAGCAGGAATTAAAAAAAGAATCATCGAGCTTCTCAAGGCGGGAGAAGAAGAAGCTTTGTTTTCTAAAATGCTTGCTACGATTCGACGGGATGCTCCGATTCACTTTGTGTTGCCAGAAAAACCATGGAGAGAAAATGTAGATATGAAAAAGGTGCAACAACTATTTGCAACGTTTGAGTTCCGTATGCTTGGAATCAAAGTGGCAGAAGTGCTTTCTCTTGATATGCCGGCAGGAGTGGGAGGGGATGAAACACCAGAAGATATTACGGAAGCCGGACTTCTCTTGTGGGTGGTGGATTCTAATAAAACAGCGGGAACTCTCGATGAGATTCTGTCATACACTCACACAGACTCACTCAAAGATGCAAAAAATGCACTGCTTAAAACAATCAAAGACCAGAGCATGGAATTCATTGTGGAAGATGTGGAGAAACCTCTTACTGCTATAACCACAGCAATGAAGAAAGTGGGAATTAAGGTGGATGTTCCTCGACTCAAGCTTTTGTCGGAGAAATATCATACGGAGCTTGAACGACTTGAGAAAAAGATATGGGAGATTGCAGGGGAAGAATTTAATATTGCATCACCAAAACAGCTTGGGGAAATCCTGTTTGTAAAAATGGGTCTCAAAAGTAAAAATCAAAAGAAGACGGCGAGTGGTGGTTTTTCAACAAAAGAAAGTGAACTTGAAAAGCTTCGTGAAGAAAATCCTATTGCGGGGTTCATTCTTGAATACCGAGAACTGGCGAAACTTCTCGGTACCTACATAGACACAATACCAACACAGGTGGATGAGAAGGGTAGACTTCATGCCGACTTTCTTCAGGCAGGTTCGACAACGGGACGTATGGCATCTGCTAACCCAAATCTGCAGAATATTCCAAACAAAACAGATCTTGGTCGTGAAATTCGTAAATCATTTATTGCAGAAAAAGGTTTCAAGCTTGTGACCTTTGACTATTCGCAGATCGAGCTTCGTATCGCGGCATTTTTATCTGGTGACAAAAAACTCATTGAGATTTTTAGAACAGGTCAGGATGTTCACACCTCGGTTGCAAGTGAGGTCTTTGGAGTGAAGCCAGAGGATGTCACAAAAGACATGCGTCGCAAAGCTAAGGTGATTAACTTCGGTGTGATGTATGGCATGGGAGTGCTTGCTCTTAAACAAAATCTTGGCAGTAGTAAGGAGGAAGCTCAAGAATTTCTCGATGGATATTTTCAAAAATTCCTCGGATTGGCAGAATATCTTGAGCGGATTAAACAAGAGACTGCCCACAAGGGATACACAGAAACATTTTTTGGAAGACGACGATATTTCCCGGATATTCGATCCAAACTTCCGTTTATGAAAGCATCTGCTGAGCGCATGGCAATCAACGCTCCCATACAGGGAACAGAGGCTGACGTGATTAAGCTCGCCATGATACAGGTGGATGCATATGTGAAGAAGGGTGGCATGGAGCATGACGTGAGGTTGCTTCTACAGGTTCACGATGAGCTTGTATATGAAATCAAGGAAAGTTTGGTACAAACAGTTGCTCCAGAAATTCGACGTATTATGGAAAATATTATTGATCCCAAAAAAACGGAAGGTGTTGTTATGAAGGTTGGTGCGGCAACAGGGGACAATTGGGCAGAAGTGACTGTGATAGAATTAAACAGTTAACGGATGATTTCCGGCACATCCACATCCTTTTTCTGTTAGCTACTGCCTACTGCTCATTATCCATTATCTACTAATCGTAATGCTTTATTTTCTATACGGCACAGATACACACAAAGCTCGGGCAAAACTGCATGACTTGCTCGACACACTCACTAAAAAGAGACCAGACTCTGAGGTTTTTAAGATTACTTCTGAAAACTGGAGTGATGTGCAGTTTGAGGAACTTCTTTCGTCCCAAGGGCTATTTGATCAGAAGTATATTGTAGTACTTGATAATGTGTTTGAAAAAAAGGATGCAAAAGAGTTTGTGGTAGATCGAATAGAGGGGACAAAGGATGCTGAACATGTATTCCTCCTTCTCGAGGGCAAGGTAGATGCCCCAACACTTAAAAAAATAGAAAAGTTTTCTGCAAAATCACAAGAGTTTGCCAAGACAGAAGGCAAGAAAGAGTTTTTCAATATCTTCTCTATTACAGATAAGCTGGTACAAAAAGATAAAAAGCGTCTGTGGATTTCGTATGTAGACCTGCTTTCTAAAGGAGCGGGTTCAGAGGAGATACACGGCATACTTTTCTGGCAGGTTAAAAACATGTTACTGGCAAGTAAGGCAGATAGTCAGAAAGACACAGGACTTTCTCCGTTTGTCTACAAGAATGCGCTCACTGGTAGTAGGAATTTCACGAAGGAAGAACTCACTCAGATGTCCACAGATCTTGTTCACATGACACACCGTGTTCGAAGTGGTGAAGGGGAGATGGAGGTGATGGTTGAGAAGTGGATGCTGGGGTTGTAGACGGTTTTGTTTGCTGGACTTTGTCTGTTTTTCTGATATATTTTTAAAGTTACTTATATGCGCCCGTAGCTCAGTCGGTAGAGCAGCTCCCTTTTAAGGAGATGGTCGCAGGTTCGATTCCTGCCGGGCGCACAAAATTTCGGTTACGAAATTTTGTGCAGAAATACTAACCTTTGCGCGAACTTATTTTGAACAAAAGAGCTAATCGCACGCTCCGCGTGCGTGGTGGCCTGAAACTTTATCTTACGCTCCGATAATGTGGTAACTCTAACATCTGCGCGCCTCGCGCTCCTTCCAGTCGCGTACAAAACCAAAAATTTCCTTACCAATCCATTTAAAAGGCGGGGGGTGCAGGGGGGAGCCGCAAAAAAATGAAAGGAAATTTTATGGTTTTGTTTTCGTCGCTTCACTACTCCAGAAAGGGCTTATAAATAATATTGCACAAGTGCAACATATCGCCCTTTCTTGCGTAGCTTGCGCCGAACGAGGCGCTTCCTCTCCGAGTCTTGTGGTCGCTCTATCGTCCGCTCACACACTTCATCGCCTTCGTATAGCCCATTCACGAGCTACCGCTCGCTCCTGTGGCTACTACGGCGCTTTCGTGTGTTCGCTCAATTACTTCAGTAATTCATTTTTTAATTGCTCAACTAGACTTATTGCTGTATTCAAAGATGTTGCTCCACATTCTTTGCAGTAATGCTGAACTGATCGACCTTCTTTTATTGTAAGTCGTGGTTCTCCTGCTAAAATATGGTGCTTTTTCGATCTACGGCAGTTATGTTTTCGTTGTGCCACGCTAACAGATGTATTTTTTAAAATAGATTTATTTCTTGCCATATTATTCTTGTAATTTATTAGCAACATCCTCAACAATGTGGTCAAAATCTTTCCGCGCACGCTCGGCTTCCTCAATAGTATAATCTTTACGTGATTTTGATGGTTTGCCGATATGATTATTGATGGCACGATGTATTTCTGAAACTACGAACACATAGTTGTCATGTATTTTGCGTTTGTCTAGATTATACCCAACAGCAGACCAGCCATTCTCAGATAAAATTTTACCTGCTGCAGTTTTTGCTTTACTATCAATCCACTTTAGATTTGCATTCCATTTGTCAAATTTTGTAACGTGTGTTTGTTCGATAACGCCCATCTCTCGCAATCGTTCAAGTGCTTTTCTTTCGGTATGTCTTAGTAGGTCGTCCTCTTTCAGAGTAACCTTACCTTGGTGCTGTATTTCAAAAGTATGAGCAGTAACTGTTCGGGTTGTTGGCTCTCGTTCCACAATTTCATTATCGCCAGTAAATATTACCTCCTCAGGATCAGGTAAGAGTTTTTTGAAGTAGTCTTGATCTGCCCCGGAAAAATCTTGAAAATCAGTCCAAACTTGGGCTATATTACTACCAGCATGAAATACCACGATACCTGTATTGTCCTTACTACCTTGTATAACACGCATAACACGACCAACAAATTGGACAAATGGGGAAAGGTTTGCAAATATTTTGAACACCGCAGCTACGCTTAGATAGGGATGGTCAAAACCTTCTCCGAGCATGTTGACCTGCACAATGACATCGAGCTCATGATTGTCGAGTTTTTTCTTTACACGATCGTTTTCTTTACTGGCGCCCTCTTTTTTTGAATGCACAAAATCAACACGCAAACCACGTTCTTGGTAGGCGCGTACAATATCGTGACAGTGGCTGAAGTTTTGTGCTGCCGCAATTATTTTGTGATTGTCATCAGAGGTATTTTTCCTAACTTGCTTCAGCGCTTGAATAGAGGCATCAACAATTGAGTTCAATGTCTTTTCAGATTGCCCAATGCTTCTTCTAAATGCTGAGTCATTTGTTGCTTTCTCACGAATCTCATTGAGGGTTAGGCGATATTGTTTTCCAGTCCTTGTGTCGACATATTCGAGCATATCTGGATTTAGAACCCACGCACGCATTTTTTTGATATATCCTTTATCAATTGCCTTAAATATCGGATAGTGATAAATGATTTTGCCACTCATAATCTGTCCATCCGCACGACGAGGTGTCGCACTGAAGTTCACAATCTTAGCTTTTGGAAATTTATCAAGCACACGCACCCAACTGTCAGCTGGGTTGTGATGTGCTTCATCAAAAAGTATGATGTCAAAATAATCATCAGGAAGAGAGTTAAGCCACTTATTTTCTTTTCCCTGAAGCTGTCCTATATTTGTCACCACAACATCAGACTCATCAAGTAGAGAGCGATTGATGCGCGCCCCCTCAATAGGGGTCATTTCAGGGAAAGGTTCTTCCGTAAGTACATCACATTTTTTATAAAAATATTTTTCGTGTGAGGGATAGAAATTATTTTTTAGCTCATCACGAATTGCACGGTTTGGTGCAACAACTAACGCGCGACTTGCTTTTACACCGAAAGGGATTATAGCGATAAGACCAGATTTTCCGCAACCAACTGGTAGTATCATGCCTACTTCACGTACGGCATCTTTTTTTACAAAGTGCTTTGTGGCTTCTGTATATCCTTCCACTTGTGGATCCCGTAATTTCTTATTTCCTTTAATGTATGGTTTTGCTTTTTCAAATATTTTTTCTTTCATTGGGGTATTAAATTAATGTGTGGATAAGTAATAATTGACTATCGAAGTTTTCTTCTATACACTGATAGTATACACAAATAAATATATATGAGTCAAGTCATCACAAAAAGACAAAAGCAACTTTTGAATTTCATTCAAAAGTATTCAGAGGAAAAAGGAATCAGCCCTTCTCTAGTGGAGATGGCCGAAGCTCTTAACCTCGCCTCTCTTTCGTCGGTGCATTACCACCTTGCCCACCTGCAAAAAATGAATCTTATCTCTCGCGATTCTGGCACTTATCGCTCAGTTAAAATTTCGAATAACGATGATTCTGTAGCAGAAATTCCTCTTGTTGGAATTATTGCCGCTGGACAACCAATAGAAGCTATTGAAGAAATGGAACAAATAACCATTCCAAAAACAATGCTCTCGGGATCGGGAGAACATTTTGCTTTGAGAGTGAGTGGCGATAGTATGGTTGGCGATGGAATATTTGATCACGATATTGTTGTAATTAGAAAACAGGAATTTGCAAATGAGGGTGATACTATTGTCGCAATTATCAATGGAAACGAAGCAACATTAAAACGGCTCTATAAGGAGAAGGACGGTTTCAGGTTACAGCCTGCAAATCCGAATATTGATCCAATATTTACAAAAGAATTACTTGTGCAAGGAAAGGTTACAAGTGTATTACGAAATATCGATAATGAACTTGTTGCTACACCGCTACAGAAAAATAACAGCTATATTCGCTCTGATGAATATGTGAGTGAGGATTCCCTAAAAATCCTTTCAGATTCCATTCTTCAATTCAAGCAAGAAAATCTACATTTTTACAAATCTGAAATGATTTTAGATCTTGCGATTTTGCAAGAGATATTTTTTGAACTTCTTGAAAAACAAGGTATCGATCCGAAAATGAAAAATAATGCTTTTGAAGATCTTGATATGGACATATCTCTCAAAGAAAACAATAAGAATGAAATTAAAAGAATTCTGGCTAATTTTAATGTATTGATAGGGGCTAATGATGTGCTTGGTCATATTTATCAAAGTATTCAATCAAAAAAAGATAGAAAAGACTCAGGACAATATTACACGCCAAACAAAGTAGTTGATTATATTATTGAAAATACAGAAATTTTGCTCGCAAAAAATAAAGATTTAAAGGTCATTGATCCCGCGTGCGGTTCAGGACAATTTTTAATACGGACATACGATAATTTACTTAAGCAATATAAAAATAG